>Ga0326729_1000342_pt1 | contig 11199 bp, 12 predicted proteins | sample MHFSIPfraction_2_FD_207744 | JGI IMG/M metagenome (GOLD analysis project Ga0326729, IMG submission 207744) | Lab enriched peat soil microbial communities from Michigan Hollow, Ithaca, NY, United States - MHF6AY SIP fraction | ecosystem: Environmental > Terrestrial > Soil > Wetlands > Peat...
ACCAGGCTTCGTTCGATCCGAGAAACTACGGGTTCAAGCGTCTCTCCGACCTGATCCGTTCGATCGACCTGTTCGAGTTCGAGTTCCGGAACAACAACTCCGAGCTCTACATCCGTGACCGGCGCAAGGCTCGCAAAACCGAACCGACACAGATCACTTCCGAAGCCCCGCTCTCATTTGCCGAGGCCATGCGCCCCGCGCGTCCGCACCACGAACGAGTGCACCGCGAGCCGGTACATCAGGAACCGGAACGCCCCGCTCCGGAACAGCCGGAGCCGGTGTCATCCGTGAGTGTGGAGGCCGAGCCTCCGCAGCCGGAGCCGGCGGCAGTCATCGAGACCGTGCAGCCCGCCGAGGCCGCGCCGCCCAGGCCCGCACGACGCAAACCTTCCCGTTCCAGGTCCGCACGTCCTGAAGCTGTCCGCCCGGAACCCGCGCCCCCGGAGGCGGCTCCGTCCGAACCGCCGACGGCCGAACCGGCAGCGCCGGAACCCGAAGCCGCTTCCGAACCCAAGGTCGCCCCGAAGCGCAAGCCAAGGCGTCCGGCGCGCAAGAAGGCAGAGCCCGAAACCACACCGGAGCCCCCGGCGTATGCGCCAGGAGGGGAGGCCTGACGGGATCGCGCTCGAGAATGGCCGAAAAGGAACCGTTGACGGGGAAGCTGCGTTGACTCTCTGAACGGGAGCTTCCCCTCTTCAGGAGGTACCCATCAACGACCATCACTCAGGAGCCTGCATCATGAACATCTTCGAAGACCTTCTCGTCGGCGTGACCGACGTAACGTCCACCCTCTGGCCCCATCCCTCCGAGAAACCACAGCTCGTCAACGGAAAGCTGCGGCCGTGCCCCGGTACACCGAACTGCGTCTGCAGCGAAGGTGTGAGTCCCGGCGGACCGGTCGACCCGCTGGCCTTCACCGGCACTCCTGAAGCCGCCTGGAGCGCCCTGAAGGAGATTATAAAGGCGCATGGCGGCACCGTGCAGGAGGAGTCCGCCGGTTACCTCTGGTCCACGTTCCTCGTGCCGGTTCTGGGGTTCACCGACGACGTCGAGTTCCGGCTCGATGCCGCGGCAAAGGTGATCCATGTCCGCTCCTCCTCCCGCATGGGTTACTCGGACCTGGGGGTGAACAGGATGAGGGTGGAGCAGATTCGCAAGGACTTTGCGAAGAAGCAGTGACGAGTGACGAGTAACGCGTGAAGAGTGAAGAGTGGCAAGTGACAAGAAACGCGTGACGCGTGACGCGTGAAGAGTAACGAGTCAGGAAGTTAGGCTTGACGTCATTCGTTTCGATCTTTCCCGTCACTTGTCACTGTATCTCACCCGCCCTGCAGCCTCAGCGGCAGTTCGAGCCCGTTGAGCTCGAGCAGCTCCCGGTTAGAAAGCAATTCACGGGTTGGGCCGCTCGTGACGATTCTGCCGGCGGTCATGATGCACACCTCTTCGCACGTTTCCCAGATGAAGTCCAGGTCGTGTGACACCGTCAGGGTGGTCGCCCGGAGGCTGGTGACCAGTCCGATGAGCTTTCGCCTGTTTCGCGGGTCAAGATCGGAGGTCGGTTCGTCCATCACCAGTACCTGAGGCTTCATGACCAGCACGGCGGCCAGGGCTGCGAAGCGCTTCTGTCCCTGGGACAGGTGCGAGGGCGGTTTTTCGCGAAGTTCCCAGAGACCGAACTCCCTGAGGAGCCGCTCGGCCTCGATCACGGCTCCGGCCCAGTCCGTGCCGAGGTTCGACGGACCGAACAGCACGTCGTCGTAGACCCTCGACATGAAAAGCTGGTCGTCGGGATTCTGGAACAGGAGCCCCACGCGCCGGTGGATCTCCTCGCGGTTCTTTCTGCATATCCCGATGCCGTCGACAACCACCATCCCCTCCTGGGGAAGGATGTACCCGTTCAGGTGGTTGACCAGCGTCGACTTTCCGGCTCCGTTCGCTCCGACAATGCCCATCGAGCTCCCCTCGCGGACGTTCAGCGTCAGGCCGTCGATTGCTCTGGTGCCGTCGGGGTAGGTGAACACGAGACTGTCGATGTTGATCAATGCGGGTACTCCGGATTCCAGTTCAGAAAAAATATCGCACGGTCAGGAACAGCAGGAACGCGCCTGTCAGGAGCGGAAGCTCACTGAGGGAGAGCGCCCGTGGATCTCCTTCGTCCAGCCTCTCCCGGAAACCTCTGGCGTCCATGGCCATGTAGATCCGCTCGGCCCGGGCGGTCGTGCGCAGGAGAAGCGACCCGATCAGCCTTGCCGTTACGACGGGCCCGGTGCCCCGCCCCCTGAACGACCGCAGATCACGCGCCTTCTGCATCATGCCCGCCTCCTCGGCAAGCAGGATGCTGTAGCGGTAGACCAGAAGCAGTTGGGTGACGAATACTCCCGGCACGCCAAGCGACCTGAGTGCCGCACCGAATCGATGGAAGGGAATGCAGGAGATGAGCGACAGCAGGGCCGAGAGGGTGACGATCGTTTTCGAAACGATCACGGCGCCCGAAATCATGCCCCCCGTGACCGTGAAGCCGGCGACCGTGCAGGCCGGATCGCGGTCGAGCATCAGGTTCCCTGCGGCCATGAACAGCACGAAAGGCGATACTGCGGCGATCCTTTTCAGGAGCGCCCCTGCCGGGATGCCTGAGGAGATCGCCAGGAGCAGGGGAAAGGCGGCGAAGGCGATGACTCCTGCGAGGTCGTATTTCGGCACCGACAGGACGAAGAGCACAAACATCGCCAGGATCAGGATTGCAGGAGCGTCACCGACCGGCAGCGGATGTTCGCCGACGATCCGGAGACGGTCACCCGCCAGGGCCGTATTTCTGATCCTCACGTTCATCGACGCTCGTCCTTTGACCGGTGACGCCTCATCAGCAGGCCGGCCGACCCGGCCAGCCCCAGCAGCAGCAGGCTGCCGACGATTCCTGAAAACGTGGTGCCGGCGTATTCCCGGTTACCGGATGAGGGCCTGGCCCTGAAACCGTAATCCGGGAGCGGGGCGATCCGTTGCTGCAGGGAGGACAGGTATGCGTGCACCGGCTCCGGCGATGGGCGCAGCTCTTTGGCCCCCGCGACTTTCGAGATGGCCCATTCGAGGCCGTCGGGCAGCGGGGAGGCGAACCACGAAAGCAGGCCGCCGATGGCCAGCGAGGCTACGAGTATCGCCGTGGCGACTCCCCGGCGTTTACTTTTCGTTCCAGCGCCGGAGAGCAGCGACGGATCTGTTTTCGAAACCATCGCAAGCACGCCCCAGGTCAGCACTCCCTCCACGATGCCGATGACGGCATGTACGGGCAGCATGAACAGGGTGAAGGTGTGGAGCGGCAGGTCCGAGATGCCCGAGAGGGTGGTCTGGATGACCACCGACAAGGCGCCCATCAGCAAGCCCGCCGTTGCGGCCGAAACGCATCCCGCAGCAAGTCGTACGGGAGAACGGCCCTCTCCGGCCACAGGCCTGTAGATGAACGGCCATGCCACGAATGCGGGGAAGAAGGCCATGTTGAAGATGTTGCATCCAAGGGCGAGCAGCCCCCCGTCGGCGAAAAAGAGGGCCTGGATGACCAGCACCGATGCGAGTGTGATGAACGCCCTCCAGGGCCCAAGCAGCACCGCGAGCAGGAGGCCGCCACCGATGTGGCCGCTCGAACCGGTGCCGGGTATGGTGAAGTTGATCATCTGGGCCGCGAAGACGAAGGAGCCGAGCACTCCCATGAGCACGGTTTTCGAACTGTCGGATTCATCGGTGACTCTCCTTGCCGACCAGCTGATCAAGCCGGCGCTCACCGCCCAGAAGGTTCCGCCGATGACCGGCGATAGCAGCGCGTCTGCCATATGCATGGTTGGATTCTCCGTGGTATGTCGTTCAGAAACGCATCGTAACGCCCGCAAGGAGTGCCCTGTCGGTTTCGGCTTCGGTCAATCCGCTCTTGACGCCGATGTCGAGATCGATGTTGTCCGCTGCCTTGTAGATCAGCCCGCCGATGAGATATGCCGGATCATCCTTTTCCCCTTTGGCTGGATTGGTCTCCAGGCCGATGTCGGCAACCACCCTGAGATGGGCCGAAACAGTGAGGTCTCCGGCAAGCGATGCGTGCCAGATATCCCGCCTTGAAGCGAGCCGGTCGCTTTCGAGACGGTATTCATTGCGGGTGTAGCCGAGATTGAGGTGCATACAGAGCGGTTTCGCGCTTTTCGTCGCAATCAGCATGACGTTCCCGGAAGCCATGCCGTTGCCGAGGCCAAGATGCTCGTTGCCTGTCGGCAAGGTGACGCCGGGCCTGAGGGCGAGGCTCACTCCGCCGTTTTCCGATTCGAAGAATCGCCATTTCAACTGAAGGGAGAGGTCGCCGGCTCCGTTAATGTCGCTGCTTGCGGTTCCCTCCTCCTCGATGCTGTTCCAGCTCCACGGCAGGGTCGCGACAAGGTCTACCCTGTCGGCAAGGCCGCAGGAGAGTATTGCGGAGGCCTCTTCTCCGGTTTGCCTCAGGGCGGCGCCGTCCACATCCTCCCTGTCGCGGAGGGATGCCGCCCCCAGCTCCAACTGGAAGCGCCCCTTGCCCTGGGTGCCGGTGTCATCGGTGACGAGCGGCATGGATGCGAACGCCTGCGTCGAGATGAATAACGCCATACCGGCATAAAGAAGCGTTTTTTTCAGCATGGCTCTGATTGGGTTTGCGGATCTGATAGCATAAAAATAATATTCGTGCTATCAGAATGCAACAGCGGAAGTGGAGCGTCCGGTCAGTCGGCCGACGAGACGCTGAGGCTGAGGTGCTTGACGCCGACGTTCACCTTGAGGGCGGTTGAAAGGTTTTCGACATCGTTTGCAAGACCCTTGACGGCGATCACCTCCAGGCAGTTGCCGTGGTCGAGGTGCACGTGCTGGGTCGAGATGATGATGTCGTGGAAGTCGTGCTGGATGTCGAGCAGGCGGTTGACCAGCTCCCGCTTGTGGTGGTCGTAGGTCATGACGATGGCTCCGGCCACGGCCCCGCCTTCGGTCCGCTTCTTCCGGCCCAGGTCTTCACGGATAAGGTCGCGGATGGCCTCCGACCGGCTCTGGTAGTTCTGGGACCTGATGTGCCGGTCGAAGGCGTCGATAAGCTCTCGGTCGAGGGAGATGCCGAAACGGTAAAGGTCGCTCATCTTCTTCTGCTACTCCCCGATGTTCTTCTCTTTGGCGGCCAGCTTTTCGTTGATGGCCGCGGCGGCCGTGCGGCCGGCTCCCATGGCGAGGATGACCGTCGCTCCGCCCGTGACGATGTCGCCGCCCGCATAGACCATCTCCTTGGAGGTCTGCATGGTGTTGATGTCCACGACAATCGTGTCCTTCCTGCTGACCTCGATGTCGGGAGTGGTCTGCTTGATGAGCGGGTTGGAGCCGTTGCCGATCGAGATGACAGCCATATCGATCGGGATCACGAATTCAGATCCGGGCACCGGCACCGGCTTGCGGCGTCCCGATTCGTCCGGCTCGCCGAGCGCCATCATCTGGCATTTCACGCCGGTCAGCCATGCCTTCTCGTCCCCGATGAACTCGAGCGGGATGGTGAGCAGCTTGAACTCGATGCCCTCTTTCTGGGCGTGATGGATCTCCTCCTCGCGGGCCGGCATCTCCGCCTCGGAGCGGCGGTAGACGATGTAGGCGTGTTCGGCCCCGAGCCGTTTCGCGGTCCGGACGGCATCCATGGCCGTGTTGCCGCCGCCGAACACAGCCACGCTCTTTCCTTTGCAGTCGAATACCGGAGTGTCGCTGGTAGGGAAGTCCCAGGCCTTCATCAGGTTGACCCGGGTCAGGAACTCGTTGGCCGCCATCACTCCGATCAGGTTTTCTCCCGGGATGCCCATGAACCATGGCAGTCCGGCGCCGACGCCGATGAACACCGCGTCGAACCCCTCCTCTTCCATGAGCTCGTCGATCGTGATGGTCCGGCCGACCACCACGTCGGTCCTGAACTCGATTCCCATTCTCCGCAGCCCGTCAAGCTCCTCCCTGACGATCTCCTTCGGCAGGCGGAACTCGGGAATACCGTACATGAGCACGCCGCCGAGCTCGTGCAGCGCCTCGAACACCACGACCTTGTGCCCGAACTGGGCCAGGTCGTTCGCGCAGGAGAGGCCCGCCGGACCGCTGCCGATGACGGCTACCTTCCTGCCGGTGGAGGGGGCGATTGCGGGATCGATCTTCTGGCCGCTTATACGCTCATAATCTCCGACGAACCGCTCGAGGTTGCCGATGGCCACCGGTTCCCGCTTCTTTCCGATGACGCACACCTTCTCGCACTGGTCCTCCTGGGGGCAGACCCTGCCGCAGATAGACGGAAGGACGTTGTCCTCCTTGATCTTCCTGACCGCGCCGATGAAATCACCTTCGGCGATCAGCTTGATGAACTGGTCGATCTTGATGTTCACCGGGCACCCCTGGATGCACACCGGGTCTTTGCACTGGATGCAGCGGAGCGCCTCCATCTGCGCCAGTTCGGGAGTGAGGCCCAGATGCACCTCTTCGAAGTTACCGATTCGGATCTCCGGGTCCTGTGCCGGCATCACCTGGCGGGGAATGGCAAGGCGTTCCTTCGTCGTGATATGTCTTGCATCCATGATGATCGCAGTTTTACTGTGTAACTGGTTTCGATGACAATGCCCGTCCCCGAACTCCCTGTCAGAGGGGGCCGGGGGGCTGGTTATTTCGTTGAATGTTCGAGTTTGCAGGGGCTTAGGCCTGCGCAGTCAGCCTGCACTGGTGTGCAGCGGCTTCGTCCGAATTTTTTTCTTCCTTCAGGTAGATCCTGTTCCTGTCGGCAAGGTTCTTGAAGTCGACCAGGTGAGCGTCGAACTCAGGACCGTCGACGCAGGCGAACCTGGTCTCATTGCCGACCGTCACCCGGCATCCACCGCACATGCCGGTGCCGTCGATCATGATCGGGTTCAGGCTGACGACCGTTTTGATCCCGTAGGGGCGGGTCACCTCGGCGACGGCCTTCATCATCGGGATCGGGCCGATGGCAAGCACGAAGTCGATCTTTCTGCCCGAATCGATCAGCTCCTGAAGCTTCTGCGTCACGAATCCGTTGAACCCGTAAGAGCCATCGTCCGTGGTGATGTAAGCTTCATCGCTGACAGCCTTCATCTCCTTTTCGAGGATCACCAGCTCCTTCGTCCTCGCGCCGTTGATGGTGATGACATAGTTCCCCGCAGCCTTGAGCGCGGCGGCCGTCGGATAGGCGATGGCCGTGCCGACGCCCCCGCCGATGCTGACGGCGGTGCCGAAATTCTCAATGTGCGAGGGGGTTCCCAGCGGCCCGACGACGTCCGCGATCGAGTCTCCGGCCTCAAGGTTGTTCAGCGCCCGGGTCGACTTGCCTGCGCCCTGCGCGATGATGGTGATCGTGCCTCTCTCCGGATCGGAGTCGGCGATGGTCAGCGGGAACCGCTCGCCGTTCTGCTTGAGCCGCAGCATGACGAACTGTCCGGCTTTTCGCTTTTTTGCGATCCGCGGAGCCTCTATATCGAATTTTTTGATATTTTCAGCTAAAAAAATAGCGGACACAATCCTGTACATTGTTGTAATCGATTTCTCGTGATATGTGGATTGGGATGACTTTCAGGAAAGCCGGGAAGAAGCGAAAGCCCTAATCTGACTATAATACGTTTTGAACTTCTTAATTGAAAGCAGGGTTGACGCTTTTTCATGGGCCGGAAGCCGATTTATTGCGTTTCGGTACCTTTCAGGAATGAATTAATCTCTTTTTCATGGTATTTATCGCCGACTACGGAGCAGGAAACCTTCGTTCTGTCCACAAGGCCCTCGATTATCTCGGCATCAAGGCCGTTGTCAGTGACAGGGCATCGGAGCTCTCCGGCTACGATAAGGTGCTCATTCCAGGGGTAGGCGCCTTCGGGCCCGCGATGGAGACGTTCGACAGGCTCGGGTTCACCGAGGCCATCCTGGAGCATATCGACAAGGGGCGCCAGGTGCTCGGCATCTGCCTCGGCATGCAGCTCCTCCTGAGCGGCAGCGAGGAGATGGGTGCGCACTCCGGTCTCGGTTCAGTTCCGGGCAAGGTCGTCCAGTTCACCAGCACGACCGACAAGATTCCACAGATCGGCTGGAACACCATAGAACTCTGCAGGCAGGATTCGGTGCTGTTCAGGAACATCCCCGACCACTCCTGGTTCTACTTCGTCCACTCATACTACTGCAGCCCCTCAGAGCCTGACAGCATCGCGGCCACGACCACTTACGCGGGAAAAAATTTTTGTTCGGCCATCGAAAAAAATGGTATTTTCGCTGTACAGTTCCATCCTGAAAAGAGCTCCGAAACGGGCCTGCAGGTGCTGAAGAATTTTGCTGAGTGCTAAGTAGTTTACCCGTTTACTGCCATGTTGATCATACCGGCCATCGATATAAAGGAAGGCAAGTGCGTCAGGCTTACCAGAGGTGATTTCGCGCAGAAGAAGATCTATCTCGACAACCCGTGCGATATGGCGGTCATCTGGAGGAAGCAGAACGCCAAGATGCTGCACGTCGTCGACCTCGACGCCGCCCTGACCGGTGAACTGGTCAATTTTGAAAAGATCCGCGAGATCGTCGGCATGCTTGACATCCCGATCCAGGTCGGCGGTGGTATCAGGTCCGTCGAGGCGGTCGCGAAATATCTCGATATCGGCGTGAGCCGGGTAGTCATCGGTTCTGCGGCAGTCACCAACCCGGGGCTGATCGCCGATCTCCTGAAAAAGTACAGCCCGTCACAGATCGTCGTAGGCATCGATGCCGAGAACGGCGTGCCCAAGATCAAGGGCTGGACCGAAAGCAGCGGCATGAAGGATTACGAGCTCGCCCTCGAGATGAAGAAGCTCGGCGTCGAACGGGTCATCTACACCGATATCACCCGTGACGGCATGCTCCAGGGTGTCGGTTACGAATCCACGAGAGCGTTCGCCGAGAAAGCCAATATGAAGGTGACGGCATCCGGAGGCGTCTGCAGCTCTGAAGACCTGCAGAAGCTCCGCCAGCTTGAGAAGTTCGGCGTGGATTCGGTCATCATCGGCAAGGCCCTCTACGAATGCAACTTCCCGTGCCAGGAGATGTGGTACGCCTACGAACAGGGTCTCGGGATCGACGGCGAGTTTTCCACGGCACGCAAAAAGGGGTGTTGTTCCTGAGCAGGGTCTCCGACGCTCTCCGGACCACGCTACCGGCAAACTTGGATACCACATCGTGCAGGATCAGGACCGACACATCCTCCAGTCTATCGAAGCCCTGATTTTCGCTTCACCAGAGGCCGTTACCTATCAGACCATCTGCCAGGTCACCGGTTTCGACATCAAGTATGGCGAATTCGAGGCCGCAGTCGAAACCCTCAACCGTGAGTACGAGGCGACCGGCCGCACCTTCCGGATCCACTCGATCGCCGGTGGATACCGCTTTCTGAGCGAGCCCGAACACGGTGACCTTGTCCGCAAGCTGCTGGCTCCGGTCATCCAGCGTCGGCTCTCCCGCTCGATGCTCGAAGTCCTCTCGGTCGTCGCCTGGCACCAGCCGGTCACGAGAGGCAATATCCAGCAGATCAGGGGCGTCAGCCCGGACTACGCGATCGACCGGCTGCTCGAACGGGGGCTGCTCGAGGTTCGCGGACGTGCGGACGCGCCAGGCAGGCCGTTGCAGTACGGGACGACCAGGGAGTTCCTCGACCTGTTCCATCTCTCGTCCCTCAAGGACCTGCCGAAGCTGCGGGAGATCCGGGAGATACTCCAGGAGCATGAGGAACAGCAATATCTTGCATCCGCCGGAGTGGACATGGCTCCCTCCCTGGATGAAATCAGTGAAACAAAGGACGATGAATGAAAAAGCAGGCTCTTGAAGAGAAAGTAAGGATCAATAAATACCTGGCCATGTGCGGTGTCGCTTCAAGGCGGGCGGCCGACCAGATGGTGCTTGAGGGCAAGGTGGTCGTGAACGGGCGCGTCGCCGACGAGCCGGGCATGAAGGTCGATCCCAGGAACGACGAGGTGATTGTCGATGGCCGGTTTCTGGCCAAGCCGGAGGAGAAGATGGTCTACATCCTCTTCAACAAGCCGAGGAACGTGATCACCACTAGCCATGACGAACGCGACCGTCAGCAGATCTTCGATTTTGTGAACGTGAAGGAGCGGGTCTTCCCGGTCGGCCGTCTCGACCGGAAGAGCACCGGCCTGTTGATCCTGACCAACGATGGTACGCTAGCCCACCGGCTGATGCACCCGTCGTCGCAGGTGCGGAAAGAGTACCTGGCGGCCCTCGACCTGAAATTTCCACCGGCCATGCTGCAGAAGCTGACCGCCGGGATGCGGCTGAAGGATACCGGCGAAAAGGTGAGCCCCTGCAGGGCGAAGATCCTCGATGACGGCATGAGCGTACTGGTCAGTATCCATGAAGGCAAGAACCATCAGGTGCGCCGGATGTTCAGCACCCTCGGTTTCGAGGTCAGGCGGCTCGACCGGGTCGCCTATGCCGGCCTGACTCCGGGCGACCTTCGGCGCGGTGAATGGCGCTACCTCAGCCGCAAGGAGGTGGAGCAGTTGTACAAGTTGTGCGGCGAGTCCTGACCGCCTGCCCTGAAACGGGCGGCCTGTCGTAGTTTCTGTTGACGCTGTAGCTCTTATAACATCATCGTCCCCCCACCGATGAAGCGAACATCGTTCCCCCGCTGCCGGCGACTGGCCTCGGTCGCCGCGCTTTGCCTGTCCGTCACTTTTCCTGGTGCTGCTTCCGGCTTTGAACCGGTGGAAGATCTTTTCGACCGGAACGAGCCGGAGCCCAACGGCGAGGAGCTTGTCGAGCTTCTGCACGATCTGAGTCGCAGCCCCGTTCCTCTCAACACCGCCTCCGAACGACAGCTGCTCCGGATTCCTTTTCTCTCCGCAGCCGACGTGTCGAAGATTCTCGAATCGCGAAGCTCCCGGGGCTCGATCGGCTCGGCCGTAGACCTTGGAGCGGTCATAGGGGCCGACAGTGCCTCAAGGGTCGCACCGTACCTGTCGTTCGACCTGCCGAGAGCTCCCCGGCAGAAGGGCAATCCGCCCTCCCTGAAAGGCAGTGCGTACGGCAGGGCATACTGGGAGACGCCTCCGAGGAGTGGCATTGAAACCGGAAAATATGCGGGTGGCAACCGTCACCTGTTCAGCCATCTTCAGGCCTCCGGAGCGAATTACGGGTTGAGTTTCGTGC
>Ga0326729_1000344_pt1 | contig 11191 bp, 7 predicted proteins | sample MHFSIPfraction_2_FD_207744 | JGI IMG/M metagenome (GOLD analysis project Ga0326729, IMG submission 207744) | Lab enriched peat soil microbial communities from Michigan Hollow, Ithaca, NY, United States - MHF6AY SIP fraction | ecosystem: Environmental > Terrestrial > Soil > Wetlands > Peat...
GCGCCGAGGATGCCGAATTCACGCATTCCCGGGTTGTCGATAACCAGCGCACCGCCATCGAGGCGAACCAGCTCGCGACGAACAGTCGTGTGCCGCCCTTCGCCTGTCCCGCTGACGGCTTTGGTTACCTGCGTCTCGTGGCCGATCAACCTGTTGATCAGCGTGCTCTTGCCGACTCCCGACGACCCGACGAAGCAATAGGTTTTTCCGGGCGATAAAAGCCGCCTGAGTTCATCCACCCCCTGCTGGGTTACGTTGCTCAATGTGACGATCGGCGCGGTGATGCCGGTCGAACGTATTTCCGCCAACTGCGCAGCCAGCACAGCCGGATCCACCAGGTCTGTCTTGGTGAGCAGAATATACGGCTCAGCCCCGCCGTCCATCACCATGACGAGATAGCGTTCCAGCCGTTTCAGGTTGAAATCGAAGTGGCATGACTGAACGACGACCACATAGTCCACATTTGCCGCTATCATCTGGTAATCGATGACGTTGCCTGCCGACTTTCTGCGCAGCGAACTCTTTCGTGCCAGAAGCGTGTGGATCACACCGAAATCTTCGCCTGGCTGCTTTTCGAGGCACACCCAGTCGCCGACGCATGGCAGCTCATGGGTCAGGCGATGGCGGTGCAGATAGCTGCCGGCCAGCTTCGCCCTGAACGAGCCTGTTTGATCGACCAGCAATAACTGATCACGATCGACAGCCGCTACTCTGGCGAAACTGTCTGTTGGTTTGCATTCCGCCCTTTGCTCGAACCAGTCGCTCCAGCCCAATTCGATCAATCCTATGTGCTGATTTTTCATGTTTCTCATATCTTCGAATCTCACAACCCTGCTACGGCTAATAACATGCAGATAACCCTCCGTTGTATGCTTCAGCATGTTCGCGTGTCGGCGATTATCCTCTTGTGGCTTGGATGATATTATTTTTCTTTAGTTTCTGAAAGCGGAACGGGTGCAATTTCCCTGGTACTCTCACCGCCAGGTACCTGACGCAGACAGGCTTGAGCAAATCGTTGAAAACAGTTTTAACCGCTCTTTCACGAACAACTGACCACAGCGAACAATGAAATCAAAGAGACTTAATCATCGTGTATGCGGAGGATTGCTGGTTTTAGTATTGAGCGCCTTCTCCGTTCATGCGCGCGCTGCAGCTCCGGTCTCATGGTCAACAGGACAGACCATCTATGCTCCAGCCTACTCGCATGTCTATATGGGCGATCGCGAAAAACCGTTTTATCTCACTGCGACCGTGAGTATCCGGAATTCAGACCCCTCGACGACAATAACGGTCACCAGTGTCGATTACCATGACTCGGCAGGCCGCCTGATCAGGAGGTTTCTCAAGGTTCCGCTTCTGGTTCGTCCCTATGCGTCGCTGCGCTACGTCGTCAATGAATCAGACAAGGAGGGGGGATCAGGTGCCAGTTTCATCGTTACATGGAAATCGGCGGCAAAGGTCAGTCAGCCGATCGTCGAGAGTGTGATGATCGGCGCCGGGATGCAGCAGGGGATCTCGTTTACCTCCCGGGGACAGGTTGTCAGAGAGAGCGCGCCGTGAGTTCCATCAAATCCCGTCCAACAGGATAGTCGCGGCGGCTTCTTGTTCTGCGCTCTTTCATCCCGGATGCAGGACCGTCTCATAATCCGATGTGCCTTCAGGCATCGCGCTGAGCAGCTCTTCATCGCGCGATGCTCTATCTCCTTTACTTGCCGCATGCAGCCATGCCTGCAGGAACGGCACGACGATCTCTATATGAACTTCAGTGGCATGATGCGCAGCTTGCCTTTGTCCGGCGATGTAAATCGTCGTCAGGTGCCCCGTTATTTGCCGGTTGGGCGTCGTTATTGCCTGCACCTGAATTGAATCTTGTGCCGGCGGTTTCTTCGGACTCTTCCCAGCGTGATGCAAGTCGCGGAGATGCCTGTCGCTCGTCATAATGGTCATCGAAACCATGTCGATGGGATCGTTCGGCATATGCTGTCGTGTTGTCCTGAAAAGAAGGCCCGTCATCATTTTTTTGTTCCAGAGTGTCGGCGACCTCTTTACCTGTAATCAGGACGGTCAATAACGGCTGCATGTGGATACATGTGCCTATGGCAATAAATGATGTCACCATTATTGTCGTCAGCAGCTCAGCCCGACTTTGCCGACCTTCGGATTTATTCTTTTTCAGGTACGATAAAAAGGGTTCCCGGTTAATGAAAAACAGATGGTAAAGTGACAGCAGGGTAAAGGCAATCCCGAATACCATGTGCTGGTTAAGCCATGCCGGTTTTGTAAGGCCGCCAAACTCGGGTATGGATCCGGAGCCGATTCCACCGGGGAAAATATAGAGGATCACTCCTGAGATGAGCAGGATCAAAAAGGATAAAAACAGGCCGAAGCTTGTGGCTTTTCGCCAGCTGAAAGATTTTTTCATCGTATGTCGTTACTTGAATATCGTTATCAATGACTCACATGGTTTTTGACGTTCGTTATGTCTAAAACCAGCACGATGTCGGGATAAATGAAGATGGGGAAGGGCAATAACCTCCAGTGTCAGCTCGCCGGCAATACGTGCGGCTTCGGGCCAAAAGTCCGGCTTGATTCCGGAGGTTATTCTGTCCGGTCTGAAATGAGCTCTTTGATGGCTGATTTCAACTCTCCCATCCTGACCGGTTTATTCAGGCGCATTGAGATCCCATAATTGTTCAGGGATGTTTTATCCCCGATCTCCTTTCCATAACCGGTGAGCAGGATGATCGGTATTCCGGGGTTGATCCTGTTAAGTTCGGCTGCAAGGTCGGTTCCATTCATCCCGGGCATGAGCATATCGGAAATGACCAGGTTGAATTTGACCTGGTCCTGCATGAACATCGTGATGGCCTCGGTCGGGGAATTTGATGTGTGTACCGTGTACCCGAGGTTCTTTATCATGATCGACATCATCCTTGTGTTTGACTCTTCATCGTCGACATAAAGGATGTGCCGAGAGTTTGATGGCAGCTTGTCGTTTTTTGCCTGTTCGTCCTGTTTGACGATCACGGGCAGGTAGATTTGGAATGATGTGCCTTTTCCCGGCTGGCTTTCGACCGTAATATCACCGTTGTAACCGGTGACGATGCCATGTACTACGGAAAGACCGAGTCCGCTTCCCTTGTTCGTGCTTTTTGTGGTGAAGAATGGCTCGAATATGCGCTCCATAGTGGCTTCGTCCATTCCGGTTCCGGTATCGGAAATGCTGAGTCGCAGGTAGTTGTCTGAAAAAAGTTTGGGCATGGTTTTTCGCAGATTGCTATCGGAGCTGACTTCCCCGAGCTCTATTCGCAGTACGCCCTCGTTTTTTCCCATTGCCTGGAGTGCGTTGGTACACAGGTTGACAATGATCCGATGAATCTGGGACGGGTCGCCTTTAATGCTTCGGCAGGTATGGTCGATATGCTCTTCCAGCGTTACTGTTTCCGGGATCGAGGGCCTCATGAGCAGGAGTGCTTCGGTCAAGATGGACTGTACGCTTACGACTGATGAAACGATGTTCTCTGGCTTGCTGAACGTCAGGATCTGATCGATTAGTTGCTTTGCCCGATCAACAGCCAGGGATATCTGGTTGAAATATTCATGCGAGGGATTATCTGTCGGCTCGCCCAGCAGTCCCAGTTCTGAGTAGCCGAGAATTGGAATAAGGATGTTTTTGAAATCGTGCGCGATACCGCTGGTCAGGGTTCCTATGGATTCGAGTCGCTGCGCCTTGCGGAGCCGGGTTTCCAGTTGCAGTTTCTCTTCTTCCTCCGTTTTTCGATCAGTTATATCGATAACGATACCGGCGTAACGCTGGTTCCTGCCTTCAGAATCCAAGGAGGGCCGACCTTTGGATTCAAGCCAGCGAATGCTTCCATCAGCGTTTCTGATCCGCCACATGCAGCTGAATTCAGTGCCGTTTTCCAGTGCCTTTTCAGCTTCTTTCCTGACCCTGTCCCGGTCTTCCAGGGCGATAGTGGTCAACCAGTTCTCGTAAGAGGGTTCGCAACTGTGGGGTTCAAGTCCGTAGAGTTGCCATAATTCGTCGGACCATATGGTGTCATTCGAGCCTATTCCGATTTCCCAGAGACCGGCCTTGGTCGAAGCCATGATATAATTCATCCGGTTATTGCTTTCGACAAGCATTTCATGTGCCTGCTTCCGCTCGGTGATGTCGTTGACGATCGAGTACAGCAGAGGTGTGCCTGCGATGCTGATCGGGACGCTGACGACTTCTACGTCCCTGACAGACCCATCGGCCCGGAGATGATGAAAGACAAAGTAATTACACCGTGTATTCTGGGCTTGCTGCATTTCCGATTGAACATTCTCCTTCGACAGTATGTTGATCTGTTTGATATTCATACTGCACAGTTCATCCCTTTTCCAGCCATAGAAGTTCACGGCGGCAGGATTTGCATCGATGATCGCCCCGTCGTTCGGATCAATGATCAACATGATGGTATACTTGTTCTCAAACAGGCTCCGGTACCTGACTTCGCTTTGGCGTAGCTCCTCTTCGACCATTTCCCTGGCTTTTCGGTTCTGCAGCATCGTGATGCCGTAAGCCAGGTTGTCAGCAAGCGAAGTGAGCAACGTCGTCTCCTCCGCGTCAAATGCATCAGGGGCGGCAGAATAGATGGTCAATGCCCCAAAAACCTGTTCCCCTTTTTTCAGTGGCAGGCTCAGGTTTGAAGAGTATCCTCGTTTCAATGCCTCGCTTCGCCATAGTTTGAATTTATAGTCTTTCTGGATGTTATGGCTAACGCTTGGTTGTCCGGTTCGGATAGCCGTTCCTGTGGGCCCATGACCCGGTTCAATATCCGCCCATGAGATTCCGAAAGACTCCAGATACCCGTCCTCAATTCCTGCAATAGCGACAGGTCTTACGCTTTTCTGAAGGTCATTTTCTGCATAACCAACCCATGCCATGCGATACCCGCCTATTTCCATGACAGTATGGCAAACATCGTTCAGCAACTGCATTTCATTGTCCGCCCGGAGAAGCGCCTGGTTGCAATTGCTGATTGCCAGCAGAGCACGGTTGAGCTTATAGAGCCTATTTTCAGTCTGTTTGCGCTCGGTGATGTCCTGAACGATGCCCAGGACGTGGGCCGAGTTGTCGCGCTCGTCGATATGGAACTTGCCTTTTGCTTCAATCCAGCGAACCTCATTGTCGATTCGACGAATCCGGCATTCGAAAGCATAGTTGTGCTTGTTTGCTATCGATTTCCTGATGAGAGTCTCGACCGAGTTTCGATCCTCTGATATGACGTGTTCAAGGAACTTCCCCAGTGACCATCCGGAATACTCATTTTCATAGCCAAAAATGCGGGAGTGTTCAATGGTGCGTTTTATGGTGTGATCTCCAAGAGTCAGATCCCAGAAGCCCACATGACTTTTTTCAAGGGCAAATTCCATCCGCTTCCGGTCTATGCCGGGCGTTATTTCTCTCTGCTTGCTCTCGGTAACGTCCTGAATGATGAGAAATAATTGAGAACAGTGACCATCCAGAGGTTCGACGGGATTGATGATGAATTTCAGGGTTTGATCCCCCCTCTCGTCATCAAATTCAAGCTTTTTGCCGATACGAAGGGCCTCATCGCATTGCTTTCTTCGAAGGGATGCAATTTCCGGCATATGCAGTATGCTTGAAATCAGGTCATAGAGATTAAGACCGATGCATTTTTGCGGAATCTTCCCGAAACGAGCGGCAAATACGCTGTTAATATTGACAATAGTGCCATCGGGATCTAATAGACAGGCTGCGTCAGGAAGGGTTTCGAGAAGTGCTGAAAGCGTGGAATCTGCTGTTGACTGGAGGAGTGGACTACTCGACATACGGCGTTAAGAAATGGCTTATAAGAACAGACACGCACCTATGAATAGTCAGGAGTTGTGTTTTTTTACATCATACTTCAATATCCGAAGGTTTCCTGTGCGTTGTGCTGCCGGTTACGATTCAAATACAATAAAATTTACTCTGCCTGTCGTGGCTGTGCAATATTGCAGGGAAAATGTGAGAATAAATGGGTTTTAGAGTGCAGTAATAAGATTATGACGAAAATGATTCCTGCTGATCATACCTGACGGACTAAGATCTCAATGAGCGTTTTCAGCCATGCCCGGGTAGTTGCACAGGCAGGCGTCAATCTTACTGTAATTGCAGCAACCGTCCTTATGTATTATGCCTCCTTCGGGAATATTCAAGATTTGATGACCTGTGTCGTGTGATAGGATGCTTCTATTAAACGAACTATGTCTGAGTTGAATCGGGACTTGGAAATCCTGTATCAAGATCAGGATGCATTATAGTGAAAATATATTTTGTGGGAATTTGTGAATATTTGTGGGTTGTAAAATGGCGTTGCTTTCCTGTTACTTAATAAATATTGAATGTAATTGTTCGTCATTGGGGTCGATGATTCAATGAAAAAAAATCAGGGGGCTGAAATAAAACAAATTTCTTCATGGTGATGCGTGACAGATTGATTGACGTCTGTCAATTCCTGAGTTTTAGATTTTAACATCATCGGGTTGCATTTATTTTTCAAGGTCCATGATCATTCAGGCAATGTTACTGAATACAAGCATCTTGCATCAGGTAAAGTCATCTTTTCGGCTTTCAATAGTTCCTGCGAAAAAACAATATCATTTCATGGATAATGCAGCATCATTCGCAAGAGTGCTTCGCCGGAACGCTTATTGCTTTTCATGCCTCGCATCCTCCCGGGAAAGGTTGTCAAACATTAATTCAACCACAAGGCGCTTCTGTTTATCGGATCACTACCGTGGATAAACGGAACTCTATTGTATTCCAGAATCTGTTTCAGTAAAAATAGCTCCCTATAACGTGCCCATTTATAAGTAATTCGCTATGTGAGGCCAGTCGATTTTATTTCGTGATATCAAGGATGGAACAGAAACGCGTCAGGGGGAATTACAACAAGGATGATACATGAACGCAACTTTTGCAATGGGATAATCAGGAGTTTATGCAATACATAGAACGTAATGAGGATGTGAGGTTCTGCAACAGGATTAATATGTTGGATATCTATACGGATAAAGCACCGGGCGTTCAGAATATTTTAGACATATTCAGTGGCGAGTGGTCATCATCTCTGCCATTGCACTTGGGTTTGAAAACCACTCCGGGTTCTGCAAATTTATTTGAAGATCCTCGTATTGATCATGCCGAGAAGGTGTTTGGCGGATTTAAAGGCAAGCGCATTCTTGAGCTTGGACCGCTTGAAGCGGGACACTCTTATATGCTTCATCAGAAAGGTGCGGCCCAGATTATTGCTGTTGAAGCGAACAGTCGTGCGTTTATGAAATCACTTTGTATTAAGGAGATATTAGGCCTTGATAAGTTGAAATTGTTGTATGGTGATTTCAGGGCGTTTTTCCAGAAGAGTTGCGAGTGTTTTGATATTATTATAGCCAGCGGAGTTCTTTGTCATGTGACAGACCCTCTGCAATTGATCAGGCAGATCTCTTATGCTTCGGATAATCTGTATATATCTACGCATTATTATGATCCGGAAATAATAAAGAACAGGTTTGATCTGCATTCAAAATTCGGGGAGTTGGAGACGCTTGAGATAAATGGTTCTTATTATCAGTCGATCGAGTATTTTTATGATGGTGCGTTAAATTGGAATGGCTTTTGTGGAGGGTCGGCTCCCTCCAGTCGTTGGCTTACCCGTTACTCTATATTAGAATATCTGAAAGCTAACGGATATAATAATATTGATATCTCGCACGAGTCGAAAAATCACCCCTATGGCCCTTGTTTTTCCATTTGTGCGAAACGAAATTAGATTTCACTTTCCATTGTCCGTTTTGTCGAGGTATTTTTAGTCACCAGAACAACAAGCATGGCCGCAATCAGCAAAGATGCTGAAAACAGGTAGAGCACCGGGGTCATGCTGTGGCCGGTTGCATCGCGGATGATGCCGACAAGTTCCGGACTCACGTATCCGGCGCTGTTGCCGAATGAGTTGACAAGTGCGATACCTGCGGCAGCCGCGGTTCCTGCAAGGATGCCGGTAGGCAGGGACCAGAAGCATGAGAGTGCCGACATGATACCTGCGGTTGCGATACAGAGTGCCAATATGCCATACCAACCGGTAACGGAAGGCATGGCGCTGACTGAAAAGGCCGCGGCTCCTGCAAGGCAGGGGCCGGCAATGTGCCATCGGCGTTCGCCTGTTTTGTCCGAGTGGACTCCGTTCACGACCATCGATGCTGCCGAAACGAACCATGGAGCAGCGGAGATCCAACCGATCGCCTTTTCGTCGGCGGTTATCGTCTCTTTGATGATTTGCGGCAACCAGAAGGAGATCCCGTAGAGCCCAAGGACAATAGCGAAATAGATGAGACTGAGCAGCCAGACTGCCGGATTCCTGAAGGCTGCCTTTGCGGAGTGGCTCGTCGTGCCAGATACCTTTCGCTCAGCGTCTTCGCTCTCTTGCCGCCGCGAAAGCAGCTCTTTTTCATCGCTTGAAAGCCACCTGGCATCTTTTGGCGAGTTATCCAGATAGAACAGTACCACGATGCCCATGAGGATCGATGGAAATCCTTCGAGAAGAAATAGCCATCGCCATCCCGGCATTGCATTGAAGCCGTCCGTCGCCTGAAGGATCCAGCCTGAGATCGGGCCCCCGACGACACCGGCGACAGCTATGGCGGTCATGAACCATGCGACCATCCTTGCGCGGTATAAAGCCGGGAACCAGTAGGTCAGATAGAGTATGATTCCAGGGAAAAAACCGGCTTCGGAAACACCGAGCAAAAAGCGGAGAAGGTAAAACGTCCGTTCGTCGGTGACCAATACCTGGAGGAGTGCTATCAGACCCCAGGTGATCATGATACGGCCAATCCAGACCTTCGCACCGATTTTTGAAAGGATGATATTGCTCGGAACTTCGAAGATCAGATAACCGATGAAGAAGATTCCGGCACCGGTGCCATATGCCGTTTCGCTCAGGCCGAGCTCCCTGCACATCTGGAGCTTGGCGAAACCGACGTTGACCCTGTCCAGATACGCAAGTATATAGCAGAAAAAGAGGATGGGGATCAGCCGAAACGCCACTTTCCCATAAATGGCGTCTTCACCCCCAGCGACAGGATTCCCGTCAGATCTTTTCATTACCTCCTCCGAGAATCAGTACCCGATGTTTATGGAATCAACGGGTACGAAGAAATTATTAATAACGACGCAGGTGCCCTTTCAGCTTGCCGAGAAGGCGGAGCTCATGCAGCGACAGGGGAATACCTTCCCGTCATTTATCCGAAGTTGCGGTTGCAAACGCCCGATCGTCTTGCCCGGACGCATATTTGCTCATTCGTCGACGTCTGAAATATATATGCATGCGTATCGATAAAAAATCGGAGAAACATATGAAAGGGCGTTCTCTATCAATGGGACGATGAGCAACTTGGTGTAAGTAAGCGGATCTGTCGTTACGGACTGTTAATGCTGACCGATCATACCATTTTCGATGCGGGCAGGGGAGCTTTTTCCTGCCTTTTCATTGTGGTTGTATGTATATCGTGCGTATATATTGAATATGGATTCTGTTTATGCGCGGTATTGGCCGGAAAGCTCATGTCTGTAATAGTTTTATACTTTTGTTCTGCTGTATGGTCAGGCATGTGTTGTATTTTTGATCTCTATGAAGTATATATACTATTCATTCCTGGAGTTCTCAGAACACCGGATGCAGAATCGAGGGCGCTTACTGCGCCGACAACACCAAATAATGCTTAATCAAGGAGATTCCCCATGATGTACAGCAATGCTGTGGCGCTCAACCGTGAGCAACACTCAGATTTGACCATCAGCCCCAGTCCGAACGGTTTTCGTTTCGCTTCTGATCTTCTCACCGTAATGCTGGTTACAACGGAATTTTATGACGCAGGCCGCCAGTTTCCGATCATTTTTACCATTTTACCGGACAACACAGTCCAGCCGGTCGCTTTGCTCGGTTTTGAAGAGGGGGAAAACCTCTTTGTTGACGATGAGGGTAAGTGGACTGGTCGATATATCCCTGCCTATTTCAGGCGGTATCCGTTCATTACGACCGATGAAACTGCAGAGGGTCAGGCCGTAGTGTGCTTCGATGAAACATATGATGGTTTCAACCTCGAGGGCGGAATTTCGCTGTTCGAGAACGGTGATGCGACAACCAAAACCATCGAGATCCAGAATTTCCTTCAGGGCTATCTCCAGCAACTGAAGCTGACCAGGGCGTTCGGCGCCACGCTGCTCGAAAAAGGACTTCTTCGCGAAATTTCTGCTCAGGCAAATCTCGTGGACGGTCGGACCTATGGACTCAACGGCATGCAGGTAGTGGATGAGCAGAAGCTTGCTGAGCTGTCTGAAGAAGAGGTTGTCCAGATGTTCAAAGATGGCTCCTTGCCGCTTATTTACGCACACCTGCTTTCCCTGCGCAATCTGCAGGAACTGGTCGAGCGCAAAGCCACCCAGACAACTGTCGAGTAAGATTTCTTATTCATGTCGTCCGGCCCTGAATCTCAAACAACGATTCAGGGCCAGGCTTCATATCCTCCATAGAAACCGCCTATCCTCCCCGACGAGTTTTCGCATCGGTCGTGTTGACATGCTCAGGTGATCGCCCTGATTTTAACGAGGGGCTTGTCTCTGGGTTTTCAATCAACCAATGATGTTTGTCCATGTCATTTTATTCACAATTCGCAGCCTGTTATGAACAGGTTTTTCCTTTCAGGGAAGAGGTGTACGGCTTCTTGCTGAACCACGCAGGTTCGGCCGGATGTTCAGTGCTCGATGTGGGTTGCGGCCCGGGTCATTACTGTGGGCGATTTGTACATGACGGGTATCGGGCGACCGGGATCGATCTGGACGAGGCGATGATCAACGAGGCCCGTCGGCACTATCCCGAAGCGAAATTTCTCCGCCTCGACATGAGGAGTGCGAGTTCTGCCGGAAACGGGTTCCGGTGCATCTATTCGATTGGCAATGTGCTTGCCCACGTTCGCCAGGCGGATCTTCTGCCCTTCCTTGAAACAGTTCATGCAATGCTTGTTCCCGGAGGCTGCTGGATCATGCAGGTCATGAACTGGGATGCCCTGCCGGCATTGGCGGATTATTCCTTTCCTGACAAAACCATAACAACACCGGGCGGCCCTGCAGTGTTTCGGCGCA
>Ga0326729_1000346_pt1 | contig 11156 bp, 9 predicted proteins | sample MHFSIPfraction_2_FD_207744 | JGI IMG/M metagenome (GOLD analysis project Ga0326729, IMG submission 207744) | Lab enriched peat soil microbial communities from Michigan Hollow, Ithaca, NY, United States - MHF6AY SIP fraction | ecosystem: Environmental > Terrestrial > Soil > Wetlands > Peat...
GTGCGCGGCCCGGTCTTCGCCCACATCGTGCTGGCCGATGAGATCAACCGCACGCCCCCCAAGACCCAGGCGGCGCTGCTCGAGGCGATGCAGGAGCACGAGGTCACTTACGCCGGGACGACCTACCCCCTGGAACGGCCCTTCTTCGTGCTCGCGACCCAGAACCCGATCGAGCAGACCGGCACCTATCCCCTGCCGGAAGCACAGCTCGACCGGTTTCTGCTCTATATCCGCGTCGGATATCCTGGCAGCGAGGAAGAGCTGGAGATCCTCCGCCGTACCACCGGCCGGGCATCGCCGGAGGTGACCGCGGTCCTGAGCGGAGGCGAAGTGCTGCAAGCCCAGGGCCTCACACGCGAGGTCCGCATCTCCGACGACTTGCTCGACTACGTCACACGACTGGTCCGGGCCACCCGCCCGGAAGACACGGCGAGCGCCTATGTCCGGGAGTGGACCCGGTGGGGTGCCGGGCCCCGCGCCGGGCAGGCGCTGGTGCTCACCGCGAAAGCCCGCGCGTTGTTGCGGAACCGGTTTGCGGTCACGATCGAGGATCTGCGCGCGGTCGCGCCGCCGGTGCTGCGCCACCGCATTCTCGTCAACTTCCGCGCCGAGGCAGAAGGCATCCACGCCGACGACGTGACCCAACGGCTGCTGCAGGACGTGCCCGAGCCGCGGAGCCCCCTGCGATAGGTGCCAGTGTCCGGGTCGAACGCCACTTCCCGATTCATCGATCCGAAGACCCTGGCGGCCCTCGGTGACCTGACGCTCGCGGCCCGGACCGTGGTCGACGGATTCATGTACGGCGTGCACCAGAGCCGGATGCCCGGGGCCGGGCTCGAGTTCAGCCAATACCGCAGTTATCAACCCGGCGACGATCTGCGCCGCGTCGATTGGAAGTTGTTTGCGCGCTCCGACCGCTACTTCCTCCGCGACGCCGAGACGGACACCAGCGTCGCGGTGCGCCTGGTGCTCGACGCCAGCGAGTCGATGGCGCAGGAGGAAGACGGCCTCAGCAAGTTCGACTACGCGCGCATGCTCGTCGCGGCCCTCGCGCTGCTGGCGCACCGCCAGGGAGACGCAGTGGGCCTCTATCCCGTGGCGGGCCCACCGGGCCCCGTCGAGCCACCCCGGCGCCAGCACCAGCACCTCGACCGGTTGCTGCACGGGTTGGAGCAGTTGACGCCGGCGGGTGCGTGGCCCGCTTGGGAAGAATTGGAAGGTCTGTTCACCGCCGGCGGCCAGCGCGGCATCGTGGTCGTCGTCACCGACCTGCACCAGCGGCAGGTGGAGATCCAGACGCTGGCGACGAAACTCGCCGCCCTGCGCCACGAGGTGCTGCTGCTCCACGTGGTGGGTCGCGCGGAGCTGGAGTTCCCCTACCACGGCGTCGTGACCCTCGAGGAGCTGGAGACGGGACGGCGCATCGAGGTGGACGCCGACCAGGTACGCGCCACGTATCTGGCGGCGCAGGATCGGGAGCTCGCCGCGCTGCGCCGAGCGCTCGATGACCAGCGGGTGGACTACGCCCGGTTCCGGCTCGACCAGCCATTGGACGCCGCCCTGCGGCAGTACCTCACTACGCGCGCCCGGCGCCACTGACGATGCTCGGCCTGCTGACGCCGGGCTGGCTGCTCGGACTGCTCGCGTTGAGCCTTCCACTCGCCCTCCACCTGTGGAGCCGGCGTGGCGGCCGCCCGATCCGTGTCGGCAGTATCCGGCTGCTCCTCGGGGCGCCACCCGCGACCCGGCGGAGCTGGGCCGTCCAGGATCCCGTGCTGCTCCTCGCCCGATGCGCGGTGCTCGCGCTGCTGACGCTCGCTCTCGCCGCACCCTACTGGGCGCCGCGGATCGGCTCCCAGTCACATTGGGCGCTAGTGGCGGACGACGTCGCCGGGCGCAACGTTCTCGTCGATTCACTCGCGCGGGCGGGCCTGACGGTGGTCCCGATGGACAGCTCACGCTCGCCGCTGCCCCAGAATCTCTGGGCGGCACTGAGCGAGGCCGACCGAGCAGCTCCTCCGGGCACGCGATTCGACCTGTTCGCGCCCCAACGGCTAGGGTATTTCCGCGGGGTGCGGCCCCCGATCGACGCGCGGGTCGAATGGCATGCGCGTGAGGCCATCGGTCGTCCCTCCTCCGGTCCATCGTCACGCAGCACCGCACGTCTCGTGACCATGGTCGTCGACGCCTCGCGCACGGATGATGCGCGATATGTCCGGGCCGCCATCGAGGCCGCGGCACAGGCGACCGGCGTTCCGGCGATCGTGACGATGGGGGCGACGAGCGGTCCCGGCGATTGGATCGTATGGCTATCCGCTCGTCCGGTGCCCGCGGCCGTGCTGGAGCGCGTACGCCGCGGCGCCACCTTGTTGACGGACGCAGGGGGGGTTGCCGCAAGCGAGCGCCGCAGCCGGATCGTCCTGGTGGATCGGCCAGCGGACGCCTGGTTGGCGCGTCGCAGCGACGAGGCCGATTCCGGCGCCTCGTTGTGGTCGGACGGCAGCGGCCGCCCGTTGCTGACGGTGGCCCGCGAGGGAGCCGGCCTGCGCTACCGATTCCACGGCCGATTCAACCCGGCCTGGAGCGAGCTGGTGTTGCGCGCGGCGTTCCCGGAAGCAATCGCCCGCATCTGGGCCGGCACGGGCTCGGCGGATTCACGCGGCGACGAGCGTCCCATCGCCCAGAGTCAGCTCCTCCCCACGCACGACAGTGCGGTGGTCTCGTCGCGCCCTCCCCCCGGGTTTCCGATCCACCGACGGTCGCTCTTCCTGCCCGTGTGGCTGCTCGCAATCGTACTGTTCGGACTCGAGCGCTGGCTCGCCGCTCAGCCGCGCCGGCAAGCCGCATGAGCCTGCTCGAGCGATTGGCGCGTCGTTGGCGGCGGCGGTGGGCGGCGGTCGCGACGCTCGCGGGCGCGGCGACCGGGCTGTTGGTCGGCGTGATCGCCTACCCCGCCTTCCATCGGACGGGGGCCTTCGCCGCCGTACTCGCCGGGATCGGGATCGCCGCCTGGGTCTTCAGGCGCCGAGGCCCCGTCGGCGCACTGGCGGTCGCACGGCATCTCAATAGAACGGTGTCCGCGGTGGAAGAGAGTGCCGATCTGCTCCTCCACCCCGTGGAGCATCTGTCCCCGCTCGAGCGACTGCAACGGGAGCGCGTGGAACGCCGGCTGGACGCGCTCACCAGACCACCCCGCTTGCCCACGCGCGCGACGTACCTGGCCTGCGGTTACGCCGCGGTGATCCTGTTCGTGACCGCGGGACTGCTCTACGGCGGTGTGCGGCTCCGGGAGCCGGGCCGAACGGCCGCGCCTCAGAGCCCTCCCCCCGCCCCTCCATCGGGCCCCCCGCGGATCATGGGGGTCGAGGTTCGGTTACGCCCGCCAGGCTATACCCGACGCCCGGAGCGGACGACCCGCGAGTGGGATCTGGATATCGAGGAGGGAGCCCGCGTCACCTGGCGCATCCGCACCGACCGGCCCGGCGGCGCCGTATCGCTCGTGACGAGCGATGGCGATACGCTGCGGTCGCGATCGCTCGGTTCCGGTGTCTTCGAAGTCGCCTCGGTGGCCGAGCATTCACAGCTCTACCAGGTCGCGCTGCGCGATGGCGCCACGGACGTCACCTCGGATTACCACCGGTTCACCGTCGTTCCCGACGAGCCGCCGTCGCTCACCATCGTGCACCCCGCCCCGCGCACCAGCATCGCGCCCGGGGAGCCATTGATGGTGCCGCTCGAAGTGGTGGCGGGCGACGACTACGGCGTGGCCGACGCGAGCATCGTGGCTACGGTCACCGCGGGATCGGGCGAGGCCGTGAAATTCCGGGAAGTCACGCTCGCGTTCGACACACGCACCGGGCAGCCCGACGATCAGACGGTGGTGTTGCGCCGGGTGCTGGACCTCGCAGCGCTGCGGATGGCACCCGGGGACGAGCTGTACTTCTACGTGATCGCGCGCGATCACCACCTCCCGCAACCCAACACCGGGCGCTCGGATACGTACTTCATCTCGCTGATCGATACCTCGCACGTCGTGCTCGCCGACCTGAGCGGTCTCGCGGTGACCGGCCTGCCCGAGTACCTCCGCAGCGAGCGCCAGATCATCATCGACACCGAGCGGCTGATCGCGGAGGCCGCCCGGCTCAGCGTCCCCGTTGTCCGTGACCGCTCCGACGCCATCGGCTTCGATCAGCACGCGCTGCGGGATCGCTACGGCGAGATGGTGGGGGATGAGACCGTTACCCAGGGGACCGAGCTGACGATCGAACACGAGCACGACGTGGCGGAGAACACGACGCTGCTCGCGCAGTCGGTGAAGGACAAACTGCAGGCGGCGCTGGCCCAGATGTGGGACGCGGAGCTCCGGCTCCGGACCTACGATCCGCATAGCGCGCTGCCGTTCGAGTATCGGGCGCTCGATCTGCTGAAGCAGGCCCAGCAGGCGACCCGCGTGTACGTGCAGCGCACCGGGTTCGAGCCCCCTCCCCTGGAGCCCGATCGCAAGCGTCTGACCGGCACGCTCACGGGCGTCGCCAACGCTTCGCGTCAACGCACCGACACGGAGGCGCCGGCGTTTCCCGCCATCCGCGGCGGGTTGGAAACAGCCCAGCGACTCGCTGCCGGCGGGAGCCCCAGAGTCGAGGATGGCGCCACGTTGGAGCGGGCGGGGCGCGAAATCGCCCGCCTGGCGATCGAGCGACCCGGCGAGCAGCTGGAGACGCTGCGCGCGCTGCGCACGTTGATCGCGTCGCTCGGTGACTCCTCGGCCGGTGGGGCGTGCCGCGAGTGCGCGCAGCGCTCGACCCGAGGCCTCTGGCAAGCGCTGCCGAGGCCGGACCCCGTGGCCGACGGCGCGCGCGCCGCGAATGGCCTGGCCCAGACGTACTTCGACCTGCTGCGGCCGGGCGGCAAGCCGTGATGAGACAGGTCCACCGCGCAGCCCTGATCGTCGCTCTGCTGGCGCTCCTCGCCATCGGCGTGCGACCGCACTGGCGTACGGCTGTCGCCGCCACCGATGTGGTCCTTGCCACACCGGGAGCGGACGCCGCGTCCGTGCGGCGCCTCGCCGATTCGCTCGGCGGCGTACCGGTCCTCGACGAGGCGCGGGCGGTCCGCCGGCTCCCATCGCTCGGACGGGTCCACGTCGTGGGATGGGGACTCGATCCGGAAACGTGGCACGAGATGGATTCCCTCCCGGTGACGTTTCACCCGGCCGCGGTCGCGCCCGGGATCTCGCGGATCTCCTGGCCGGCGAAGATCCCGCTCGGCGACGATGTCGTCGTGGAGGGCTCGGTGCGCCACGTTCCGGACGGCGCTGTCATCACGCTCAGCGACCCGGGCGGCAGCGTCGACTCGGCCACACTGGACGGCGCCGGAACGTTCCAGCTCACCGCCCACCCCCGCGCGCTCGGGCCCATGCTCGGGGTACTGCGCGTGTCGATTCACGATCGTGCGGTCGCGCAAGAGACCATCGGAGTCTCGGTCGTCACGCCCCGGGTGCCCCGGCTGTTGTTCCTCGAGGCGTCACCGCGGTTCGAGACCCGTGCGCTGCGTGATTGGCTGGCGCGCCACCACGGTGCCGTCGCGATCCGGGCCGCCACCAGCCGCGATCGCTTCCGAACCGAATTCGTCAATCGGAGCCGCATCGGCCTGGACGCGTTGACCCCCCGCCTGCTCTCCCAGTTCGACGTCGTGGTGATCGATGGTCGCACGTTGGCCGGCCTGGCCGCGGTCGAGCGCGCCGAGCTGCGACGGGCGGTGACCGACGCCGGCCTCGGCGTCCTGATCGAGCTGGACACCGTGGCCTTCGATCCCTCGATCCGGTTCAGCGATCGCGATTTCTTCTTCGGGTTCGGCTTCGTGGCCGTCCACGGCGTGGACGAGCGGTCGGTGCGGCCCGTCTGGCCGGGAGGGGGCGCGCGCCGGTCGGCGACCGCCCCGCTCCCGGCAGTGCCCTACACGCTCGCCGAGCGGTTCGGCATCGAGCCCCTCATGGAAGACGGCATGGGCGGTATCGTGGCGCAGGTCGTGCCGCGAGGAGCCGGTCGAATCGGTATCAGTGTGGTGCGGGAGTCCGCTCGCTGGGTGCGGATGGGGCAAGTGGAAGCGTTTGCGGCGTACTGGTCGCGGCTGCTCACGGCGCTCGACGGTCGTGGCATCGCCGAGGATTGGGAGATCGCGTCTCCAGGGCCGTGGCTCGTCAACCGGCCGATCGCCCTGTCGGTCGACGGCGCAGGCGACCATCCGGTGGCGGTTCTCGTCGGCCCTGCGGGAGCGCGCGACTCGGTCTTCCTGGCCCGCGATCCGTTGGTGTCCACCCGCTGGCGGGGCCGATTCTGGCCCCGGGAAGCGGGGTGGCATCGTGTGGAAGCGGCGAGTGGCCCGAGCTTCTATGTCCAGACCGACGGTGCCTGGCGGAGCCGCCAGAGTGCCGAGCTGCTGGATGGCACCGCCCGATATCTCGTCCGGGCCGGGCCCCTTGAGCCGCGACCAAACGGCACACGGACGCGCCGCTCCCGCCCTATCCCAGCCGGCTGGTTCTTCGGGTTATTCCTGTTGAGTGCCGTGGTGCTCTGGTCGCGACGGCGACCCGGGTGAGCGGACGGGCGAGGACACCCTCGCCAAGACGGAACTGCAACGCACTCAGTGAGTTGAGCGGCAACGCCGCGGCGCGGGGCGAATTGACACCGAAGGCCCCGGGCCCTAAGCTTGCCCCATCCCAAAACGTTCCCCTGAGGGGAGTTCGCGCGTGTCGGTTGAAGCGACCCTGCAGAAGGTCCCGCTGTTCAGCCAGCTTGGCCCCGCCGATTTGCAGCGGGTGCTCGAGGTGGCGCGGGAGCGCGCGTATCCCAAGAACTCGGTCATCCTGTTCGAGGACGATCCGGGGGACGCCCTGTATGTCGTCAAGCAGGGCCAGGTGAAGGTGGTCCTGATCGGCGAGGACGGCCGCGAGGTGATCCTCTCCGTGCTGGGCGAGGGCGACTTCTTCGGCGAGATGGCGCTGATCGACGACGAGCCCCGGTCGGCGCACGTCATCGCGATGGGCGACTCGACGCTGCTGGTCCTGCGCCGCGAAGATTTCCAGGGACTGCTGATGCAGACGCCCGCCATCGCGCTCGCGATGCTGCGCGAGCTGACGCGCCGGCTGCGCCGGGTGGACGAGAAGGTCGGCAGTCTGGTGCTGCTGGACGTCAACGGCCGCGTCGCGCGGCTGCTGCTGGATCTGGCCGATGAAGCGGGCGGCGAGCGCATCACGCGGCGACTCACCCACCACACCATCGCTCAGATGATCGGCTCGTCGCGCGAAACCGTGAGCCGAACGATGCGAGAGCTCGTGGACAAGGGCCTCATCGAGGTATCCCGGCGTGACATTGTGATCCGTGACCGCTCGGCGCTGGAAGCTGCGGCCGGCCGGTCCTAGGCCGGGTGAGCCTGGTCACTGCCCCCCGGTGAGGGCCCGACTTGTTCTACCTTCCCGATTTACCGTAACTTAGCACCGCTTTGGGCGTGCCCGAACGGATGGCCTACACGGTGACTTTCTGGGGGGCACGGGGCTCGATCCCGACTCCCGGGGCACACACCGCGCGCTACGGCGGCAACACGTCCTGCGTGGCCGTGGAGGCCGATGGGCGGCTCGTGATCCTCGATGCCGGTACGGGGATCCGTGGCCTGGGGCTGACGCTGGTGGAGCGACAGAACGGATCGATCCAGGCGGAGATTCTGCTGTCGCACACGCATTGGGATCACATCCAGGGGCTGCCGTACTTCAAGCCGTTCTTCGCCCCCGGGAATGCCGTGCGGATCTGGGGGTCAAAGCAAGGGTCGAAGTCGCTGGACGAGATCCTGCACTTGCAGATGGACCCGGCGGTGTTCCCGATTCCGCTGACGGCGGTGTCGGCGGCGCTGACGGTGAAAGAGGTGCGACCGGGGGGCGAATTCACGGTCGGACCGTTTCGGGCGCACACGATGCGGCTGCGCCACCCTGGCACGACCCTCGCATATCGGCTCGTGCCGGTCGCGGGTGGACGGAGCATGGCGTATGTGACGGACAACGAGCTCGGGCCGGGCGGGAGCTACGACACGCCACCGAGCTGGCGGCGCGAGCTGGTGAAGTTCTTGAGTGGGGTGGATCTCCTGATCCACGATGCGATGTATACGCCGGTGGAGCTGGACTCGCATCGCGGATGGGGGCACTCGTCGTACGAGGAAGCGGTGGAGCTGGCCGCCGACGCGGGGGCGAAGCGGTTGGTGCTGTTCCACCACGAGCCCGAACACGACGACGACGCGCTGGACGCGCTGCAAGCGGCCGCGCAACGGTCGGCCAAGCGCCGTGGGGCGCCGGTCGAGGTGATTGCGGCACAGGAAGGCATGCAACTGTCTCTCTAGATCGAGGTGCAAGGCGTATGCGGATGCGTTCACTCGTCGCCCTGATGGGGCTGGTCTTCACCGCCGCTGTCCCGGCGCTGGCCGCGCAGGCTGGCGACCAGGACACGCGGCCGGGAATCGCGGTGTTCGCGTTCACGAACGGCGGGTCGTACGGCGCCCAGAAGGAAGACTACGACGCGCTGGAGCGGGGGATGGCCGGCATGCTCATCTCCGAGCTCGGGGCGAACCCCGCGCTGCGGGTCGTGGAGCGCGAGAACATCCAGCACCTGGTGGACGAGCAGAACCTGGGCGCGTCCGGCCGGGTCGACGACCAGACCGCGGCCCGGATCGGCAAGCTCGTGGGCGCGCGCTACGCCGTGATGGGGAGCTTCATCGACCTCTATGGCGACTTCCGCGTCGACGTGCGCGTCGTCAACGTGGAGACCTCCGAGATCATCAAGACCGAGAAGGTCTCGATGCAGCGGGAGCACCTGTTCGACCTGGTGCGCAACCTCGCGGGCGCGCTGAACAAGGACCTGAATCTGCCGCCCCTGTCCCGGCAGGTGTCCGACCAGCGGATGAGCCGGCAGGTCCCGACCGAGGCGCTGACCTTCTACAGCCGCGCCCTGCTCTATCACGACCGCGGTCAGAAGGACAAGGCGATCGAGATGTACCAGCGCGCCATCAGCGTCTTCCCACAATACACGGAAGCGCAGGAAGGCCTGCGCCGGGAGCAGAACTCCTGACCTCCCGGTGAGCAGCGGTCCGCTCACCCGGATCGGCAGCTGGGCGGCGCGCTGGCTCTCCCAATTGGGAGCGCTGGCGCGCTTCGGCTTTGGTGGTGCCCGCGCCGCCGCCCTCCTCCCACGCGCCGGACGCGCGGTGGTGCTGCGCGTCACGCTGAACCAGATCCGGTTCACGGCGGTCCACGCCATGGGGCTCGTGATCCTGCTATCGGGGATTCTGTCGTTCCTCGTCATTTCACAGGCGGTGCGTGAGCTCGGGCAGATCGGGGCCACCGGCCTGATCGGCACCTTGATGGTGGTCGCGATCGTGCGCGAGCTGGGGCCGCTGATCACCGCGCTCGCCATCGTCGGGCGCTCCGGGACCGCCATCGCTGCCGAGCTCGCGACCAACACCGTGATGGGCGAGGCCCGCGCGCTCGAGGGAATGGGGATCGATCCGCGCCAGTACCTCGTCCTGCCCCGGTTCATCGGGGCCGTGGCCAGCGTGTTCGCCCTGCTCGTGCTGTTCGACGTCGTGGCGATCCTGGCCGGCTTTGCGGCCGCCGGCATCAACGGGATGACGGGAGCGCGCTACGCCGAGATCGTGCTGCAATCGCTGTCGGCGCACGACGTCTGGCTCACCGTGGGCAAGGCGCTGGCCTTCGGCCTGATCCTCGGCATCGTCCCGAGCTACTTCGGCCTCTCGGTGCGGCGGGCCGCCACCGAGGTACCGATCGCCGTGAGCCGCGCCACGGTCCTGTCCATCGTGGGCGTGTTCTTGTGCTCCGCCCTGTTCGTCCTGCTGGGTTGACCCGGTGACCGCGCCGCTCGTCTTCGAGGCGCTGCCGCTCCCCGGGCGCAGCCGGGCCCCCTTTGCGCTCACAGTCGCGGCCCACCAGACGGTGGCCGTGCTGGGAGATGAAGAGAGTGGCGTCGACCAGCTGGGGGGGTACGCCCTGGGGCTGGAGGCCCCGCCCGCGGGGCGTGTCCTGGTGTTCGATACGGCGATCGCCGGCCTGCCGCTGCCGGAGCGCTTGGCCTTCCGGCGCCGCGTCGGATACCTTCCGGCGGGCGACGGCCTGCTGCAGAATCTCTCCCTGCGCGACAACATCGCGCTGCCGCTGCGATTCGGCAGCGACGCGAGTCCCCGCGAGATCGACGGCCGCGTCGCCGTGATCGTCGCGGCCCTGCGCCTGGGTACCGCGGCCGATCGCCGTCCAGCGCGGACGAACGAAGAGGAGCGCCGCCGCGCCGCGCTGGCGCGCGCCGTCGCCTTCGACCCGACGCTGCTCGTGCTCGAGCAGCCGTTCGACGGTATCACCGCCCGGGCCTCGGCGGAGCTGCTCGAGGTCGCGCGTGGCGGAGAAACGGCGGAGGGGGCGCGTCGCACCATCCTGATCACCGGCCAGGAGATGCCGACGGTGGTGCAACGTCGCTGCGACCGCGTCTACCGTCTGACGCGCGCGGGCACGCTGGAACTGGAAACCGTCTGACGCGAGGGTTCGTGGACAGCACCCGGCAGGACTTCATCGTAGGGCTCGTGATCGTCGGCGCGATCGCCGTCGTGGTCGGCGCGCTGCTGGCGACCAGCGGGTGGGGAGAGCGGCGCTACGACCTCTATCTCCGGGCCGCGAGCGCCGACGGACTGACCGCCGACAGCAAGGTGTTGCTGCAGGGGCTGGAAGTGGGCCGCGTGAACCGCGTCGTGCCCCGCGTCGATTCCGCCACACGGACCGTTTCCTTCATCGCGCGCCTGTCGATGATCGAGCGATTCTCCGGCGGCGTCGACCTGCGCCTGCCCGCCGGGACGCGCGGCGAGCTCGAGCCGGCAAACCAATTCTCGCCTGCCGTCCTGATCCGCCTCGTCCTCCCCGATTCGAGCCGCCGGACCGGCCGGCTGTTGACCGAAGGGGATACCATCGAGACCACCCGGAAGGTGCCGGTCCTCGACCAGGTCGCCGAAGTCGCCCAGCACCTCTCCACCGAGGTCGAAGAGGTGCTGCACCGCACGCACCAGACGATGGAACACGTGGACGTCATCCTCGCCCAGGCGAACAGCGTACTGAA
>Ga0326729_1000348_pt1 | contig 11144 bp, 15 predicted proteins | sample MHFSIPfraction_2_FD_207744 | JGI IMG/M metagenome (GOLD analysis project Ga0326729, IMG submission 207744) | Lab enriched peat soil microbial communities from Michigan Hollow, Ithaca, NY, United States - MHF6AY SIP fraction | ecosystem: Environmental > Terrestrial > Soil > Wetlands > Peat...
AAGCTTCAGAAGCTGTACCTGAGGCCGGCAAGGATGTTGCTGCTGGCGAGCGAGACCTTGTAACCATCAAGATTGGCGTCGTTTGGCGAAAAATATCGATAGCCGATATCAAGGGTCAGGTTTTTCGAAGCCTTAATGCCGACTCCGGCCCCGACCTGCCATGCAAACACGGTGTCGCTGTCGGAATAGAATGTGCCAAAAGAGTCGTATACATCAGCTTTGACATCAGCTACGCCCGCGCCAGCCATAATGTAAGGCGAAATGTCGCAGTGCTTCTTGTTGTAATCCAGGTAGCCGTTTGCCATTAAAGAGCCAATCCTTACATGGGAGTCCCCCAGGTTAGTAAAACCGAACACGTTATCAACGTCGTTCTTCTGGTAGCCGACGGCCGCCTCAAGGCGTCCCATGTCGCTCTCCAGACCGATCGCGCCATTCAGGGCCAGTCCGGAGTTGTACTCTGCTGAATCTTCAATACCGTTAATCTTTGAGTTGTTCAGCAGGGCCACACCAGCAGAGGCGCTGACATAGGGCGTTACAGCCTGGGCAAGAGCAGGGGCCGAGCAAATGCCGGCCATCAATAGAGGCAACAGAATCTTTTTCATTGTCGTAATCGTTTGGTTGTTTCATCATTCTTTACATACATCATCACACCTTGCAATTTACAAAAAAATATGAGAAAAAAGTACACGATAAAAAGAGTGTAATTTCCCGGAAGAAAAGTTCCAGTTGGATCGCCGGAAAGATTTGGCTCGGGTGTATTTGCCATTATTTCAATGCATTATGTGTCGACTTACGCAGGAAGAGGTTTCTGTTCAAACAAAAAAATTCTTTTTACCTTCAAGAAGAATCGTTGAAAGCGGGGAGGCGTAATAGAGCCCTGAAGCAAAACAGTTGCCGTATGCCGTAGGTATCTTACTCTGAATGAAAAAAAATGCTACTTGCGATCAAGGCTTTCAGAAGATCGCGAAACCCTTTTGATAAAAATCTTTACGCTCATTCGATGAACATTCTCGTCTGCATAAAACAGGTTCCGGATATGGAGGCCCGATTCATCCCGAATGCCGATGGCACATGGTTCGCAGAGACGGGTCTCGCATTCCGTATGAATGACTACGATCTCTATGCGGTAGAAGCGGCTGTCAGGCTGAAGGAGCAGCTTTGCGGAGCGCCTGAAGTGACGGTGCTATCCATCGGTCCGGACCGGGCCGTCGAGGTGATCCGTAAAGCTCTGGCCCTCGGATGCGACCGGGGGGTCCATATCAGGGACCCGTACGTAACCGAAAGGGACCCCTGGCAGATTGCCTCCATGATTGCCGGCTACGGTCGCAGTCGGAATTTTGAACTGATTTTTACCGGTATGCAGTCGCAGGATCGTGGTTCCGCTCAGGTTGGGGTTCTTGTTGCCGAGCAGCTCGGGATTGCCTGTGTGACGACAATTGTCGGGTTTTCATGGCATAACGGTACGGTGACGGCCGAACGTGAACTCGAAGGTGGTACGCGAGGTGTTGTCCGGTTGAAATCGCCCGCCCTCCTGACCTGTCAGCTGGGTCTCAATACGCCGCGCTATCCGACGCTACCCAATATCATGAAATCGAAAAAAAAGGAGATCACCTCTCTTTTGTCGGATGCAACTGCACTTCCCGGAAGGCTGAGCTCTGTTACCGGATTCATTCATCCTGAGCGCAACGGGAGCGGTTTGGTGCTGCAGGGTGAGGTGAGCGAACTTGCGGATCGGGTGATCGCGGTGCTCAAAGAAAAAACGACTCTACTCTCCAGGGGAGGCAAACGATGAAAACGCTGCTTGTGGGTGAATGCCGTGAAGGCAGGCTTAGTGACTCCGCAGCAGAGCTGTTCGGTTTCGCCAATCTGCTTGGTGCCGAATCCGCTATGGTGCTTGTTGGCGCTTCGGACGATCTTCCTTGCTTCGAAGGGCGCCTCTACTTTGCGGATGCAAGGGAGTACGGAGAGTACAATCCTGAGGTGCACAAACGGCTTGTGCTGAAGGCTGTCGAACTTGAGCGACCGGACGCAGTGGTGTTTATGCACTCCTCGTACGGATGGGATCTGGCTCCCCGAATTGCGGCCGCCATGAGGTCTGCCCAGGTTTCCAGTGTGACAGGTATCGAGAGCGACGGCTTTATGGTGGAATGCTGTAACGGTAAAATGCGCCGGACGGTCAGACCCCTTACCCCAGTCGTTGTTCTGACGCTGCAGCCGGGAGCCTTTTCCGGCCTGCACACCGATGGGGTGCCGGATATGCTCATGATCGAGGCCGATATGACTTCACCGGTTGAGTTTGTCAGGTACGAACCTCCTCCGGCAGGCGGCGTGGATCTGTCTCGGGCGGCGGTGATTGTCGGTGCCGGGCGCGGCGTCGGCAAAAAAGAGCATGTCGAACTCATTCGCGAACTGGCCGCTGTTTTCGGTGGCGAGGTCGGGGCCAGCCGGCCGGTGATTGATGCAGGATGGCTCGAACGCAGCCGCCAGATCGGCACAACCGGTCAGAGTGTCTCGCCGGCCCTCTATGTGGCATGTGGAATTTCAGGGGCCATTCAGCATCTTGCGGGCATGAAAGGGTCGGGTTTCGTTCTGGCAGTCAACACGGACCCGGATGCTCCCATTGGTGAGCTCGCCGATCTCTTTGTCGTGGCTGATCTCGTGCAGTTTCTGCCGGTTCTGACCGCGAAGCTGCAACAATGATACGCAGTCACTTCTCATGTTTCGGATTGAGGTACGGTGTTGTTATTTTGATCGGCACAGGACCGGCATCAACCACAGGGCACCAAAATCGACAACATGAATCGGGATCAATACGCCTTTACGCTCGAACTGAGCGTGCGTGACTATGAGTGCGACATGCAGGGCATCGTCAACAACAGCGTCTATATGAACTACCTCGAGCATGCCCGTCACGAGTATCTGAAGACGGTCGGGATCGATTTCACGCTTTTCGCCAGGCAGGGGATCAATCTTGTCGTTGTGCGTGCCGAGCTGGACTACAAGTCGTCGCTTCAGAGTGGCGACCGTTTTACGGTAGGCATTAACCTGGTTCGAGAGTCGCCGTTGAGGTTCGCATTCCACCAGGATATTTTCCGCTTGCCGGAGATGAAGCCTGTAGTGAAGGCCAAAGTCACCGGCACGGCGCTCAACCTGCGAGGCCGTCCCGAGATCCCTGTAGAACTCGACCGGCTGATGGCAAAACAGGCCTGAGCGTCATATTCGCTTTTTAAAAAGGGCATGAGAAGAGTTTGTGCCGTTATACCATATTTATACCTGCTTTACATGAAACCACTCAGAGAGGTTGCTGAGGCCTACATGGCTCTCGGTGAAGCGGAGCGCCAGCTTCGCGATAGTTTATATGAAGATGCGGCCGGAAATTGCCGGAAAGCCATGGAGGTTTCCCGGACGATATCGCCGGAAGAGGCTTTCGATCACGCCGGATTCGATGCATTCTGTTTAGCCAGCCTTTCACTGGCGCTCGGCAGGCTCCGGAAGTTCGATGAATGTCTGCAGGTGGCGGACAACGCGCTTCGCTATTTCAATCGCCGGGGAGAGCTCAATCAGGAGGATGGCAAACTCTGGATCACGGCCGTCTTCAGCCGGGCCCTCGCGCTTGAGGCGCTCGGGCGCACATCTGAGGCACTTGGCGAGTTCCGGAAAGCTGGTGAGATGCTTGCCGAGCGGAACGGGGAGATGGTGGGCAAAGAGGCTCTCAAGGGTGAGGTCGGGGAGAGGATAGCGCATCTTGAAGGTGTCGTCGAGCCGGGAAAAAAGGCTGGATACAAGGCCTGGTGGGAGTTCTGGTCATGACCTCCATGGCTGCAGTGGAGAACATTCTGGTCGTCAGACTCAGTTCGATCGGGGATATCATTCTTACGACCCCGGTACTCGAACAGCTTCGAAGGGCTTTTCCGCTCGCCCGGATCGACTACTGCACCAGAGCGCCGTTCGTGCCGCTGCTCGCGTCCAACCCTGTACTCTCTTCGGTGTATACGCCAGAGAATCTCACTGACGTTCGCCATTATGATCTGGTGGTCGATCTGCAGAACAATGCCCGTTCCAGGAGCATGGTACGTGGTCTGAAGAGTGGCACGGTAAAGCGGTACCGGAAGCAGAACTGGAAAAAGGTGCTGCTGGTCAGGCTCAAGATAAACCTCTACGGAGATGGATACCGCTCTGTCGTGGAGCGTTATCGGGCCTCGCTTCACGGGTTGGTTCCTGACTTTGATGCCCCCTGCGTCCTCTACCCCTCCTGCGAGGATCGGGCATTTGCGGCAGGATCTGTGGCTGATGACGGTGTTCCGGTTCTGGCGGTCTGCTTCGGCGCCAACCATTTTACCAAGCGCTATCCGGCAGCGGGCTTTGCTTCGGTGATCTCCATGGTTACCGAGGCAAGGCCGGTCCAGGTTCTTCTGCTTGGCGGAAAGGAGGACCTCTCCGAGGCGGAGAAGATTCTTGCCGCCCTGTCGGAATCCGCCCGGAGGAGGGTCCGGACACTCGTCGGAGCCACCTCTCTGATGCAATCCGCAGCACTGCTCGAACGCTCCGATGCGGTGCTCTGCAACGACACCGGGCTCATGCACATGGCCTCGGCTTTCGGAAAAAGGCTTTTCGTTCTCTTCGGATCGTCTGTCAGGGAGTTCGGGTTTCTGCCCTGGCAGACCCCCTTCGAGTTGTTTGAAACGGAGGGGCTCGGATGTCGCCCCTGCTCCCATATTGGCAGGGCCACCTGCCCTGAAGGTCATTTCAGGTGCATGAACGACATCAAGGCAGAGCGCATAGCGGAAAAAATCGTCGAAACCCTCAACCGCGGCAGCCGATGAAGATCGCATCATGGAACATCAACGGCATCCGTGCGCGCGAGACGGCTCTTCTGGACTGGCTCGAACTCCATCGCCCTGATATTGTCATCCTTCAGGAGCTCAAAGCCTCTGAATCTGAGATTCCCGCCGCCATCTCGGGATTTCCCGGTTACCTCAAGCTATGGAACGGTTCGTCGTTCCGGAAAGGGTACAGCGGGGTTGGCATTCTGGTAAAAGAGGAGATATGCATCGGTCTTGATTGGGAGATTCCCTCTTTCGATGTCGAGAACAGGACGGTCGTGCTGCACTGCCGGGACTTTTCCCTGATCGGCACCTATGTGCCGAGAGGTGACGGCGCGGAGCACTACGCGGTCAAGCTGCGCTATCTCGACGACATGCTGCATTTCATCACCGGGCTCCTTGCCGAGGGACGGGAGGTTGTGCTCTCCGGCGACATGAATGTGGCACTTCGGGATATCGACGTTCACCATTCACAGAACAAGCCGGGGGCGACCGGCCTGCGCCCAGAAGAGCGAGCGGCCATAGAAGCGCATCTCGCCGTGGGTTTGCGGGATATCATGCGCGACCGGAACCCCGCCAGGTCAGATCTTTTCACCTGGTGGCCGAACTGGCGATCTGCCCGTGAGCGGAACCTCGGCTGGAGGATCGACTGTTTCTACCTTACGCCGGGCCTTGCCGGAAAGGTTTCAGCAGCCTCGGTAGACCTCGACGAGCGTAGTTCTGACCATGCGCCGGTATCGATTGAAATTGCCTGCTGATGGCCTGTTCCGGCCCCTTCGGGCAGCGGGATTTCCTCCTTTTGCGGCGTTGGAAAAGAAAAGAAAAAAGAATACATTTAAGGTTCAAAATCACAAGTGGTGTTCATGTCAGTCATGAAGCCGTGGGGCGGGGATTGCGCAATACCTGTTCCCCGCCATTTGTACGTATCCAGCCATTATAAAACGGAACGATTGCGCTATGAATACACTCAAACAATACGAATGTACCGTCATCATTGACGGCGGCCTTCAGGACGAGCCCATTGCAGCCACAATGGAGCTGGTGAAGAAGACGGTCACCGATCAGGGTGCCGTGATCAGCAATATCCTGGAAGTCGGAAGAAGGAAGATGGCCTACCTTATCCGCAAGTCATCCATCGGTTATTACGTCCACATCGAATTCGATGCAGCTCCAGCAGCAATCGCCGAAATTGAGCGCATTTTCCGTTATGAGGAGAGTATCCTGCGCTTCCTCATCATTCAGATGAGCTCTCCCTTGATCGAAATGCGCAAGCGCGTCGAGAAGTACAGCGTCATGCTCGGAAGCCCTGAAGACCAGGTCGAGAGCGATCCCGCATTGGTCCCGGCCAAGATCTGATGGCAGCACAGGTTGTGTGCTGATTATGAATTGATTCCATTTGAGAATAAAACGGAGAAGATGTCATGGCGGAATTGAAAATGCCTGAAATCAACAGTGTCATTATTGCCGGAAACCTGACCAAAGATCCGGTTTTCAGACAGACGAATTCAGGAGGGACGCCAGTCGTCAACTTCTCGATCGCATGCAACCGGAGATTCAGGGACAGCAATCACCAGTGGCAGGAAGATGTCTGCTACGTAGGCATTGTTGCGTGGAACAAGCTTGCCGAAAGCTGCAGGGACAACCTGAAAAAGAGTTCAGCGGTACTTGTTGACGGCGAATTGCAGAGCCGGACCTGGAAAGCTCAGGACGGCACGTCGAGGACTGTCGTCGAAATAAAGGCAAGGAGGATTCAGTTCCTCAACAAAAGAAAGAAAAACGGAGAAGAGGACGAGGAAGGGTTTATCGAGGATGATTCGCATGAAATTCATCACGGCAGCGTGGACGAAGACGGACACCTGTACGAGTATAAATACCTCTCTTCCGACTGAGAAGCTCAACTCAAGATAAATTCTGAAAAGAACCAATGAGACCAAAACCATCACACTCACACGGGCAGGGCAATAAGTCACTGGGTAATGCTCTGGCATCCAAGAAAAAAGTATCTAAAAATCAGGTGGTCTTTTTTGACTATCGTGACGAGCGGAAACTCAAACGCTTCATCAACGACCAGGGCAAAATCATTCCACGCCGTATCACCGGACTTTCGGCAAAAGAGCAGAGCCTTCTGACCCATTCCATCAAATGGGCACGGTTCCTTGCTATCATTCCCTATGTTGCCGACGAATACAAATAACTGGTTGTCCATAATTGATTAATTATTCTGAACGAGGAAAATAGGCCGTGAAAATAATTTTAAGAAAAGATGTGGCAACCCTTGGCGATGCTGGTGAAGTCGTCGCCGTCAAGAATGGTTATGCCAATAACTACCTGATTCCCCAGGGGATGGCCATCAGAGCCACCGATGGGACGATCAAGGCACTCGAAACCGAGAAGAAACAGCAGGCAAGAAAAATCGAACTGCAGCGCAAGAGCGCCAGGGAGCTGGCCACGAGGATTGAGCAGATGACCCTCAAGGTTCTTGCCAAAGCTGGTGAGTTCGGTAAGCTGTTCGGTACCGTGACTGTTTCGGATATTGCCGAGGCCCTCAAAGCACAGGGTGTCGAAATCGACCGGAGGAAAATCACCCTTGAAGCGCCGATCAAGTCTCTCGGTAAATACGAGGCTGATGCGAAGCTCTTCTCGGATGTTGTCGTCAAGCTCAACATCGAAGTCGAAGCTGAAGGCGCCGGAGAGTAATCTGCACAATATGCGGTCTGCCGCGCAGAGATGAAATAAGGCCCCGTGACATCAGTCGTCATGGGGCTTTTTTTATTGGAAAAAATGCATGTCTGGTGTAGACTTGTACATACGGCATCTCATTCGCTTCGGCCGTGTACAGGTAGTATCAGCTAAACAATCATGGGAGAGCATCATGAAGCAAACCCTTCTTCAGGAAAAATACCCGATCTACATTCTTGAACTTGAAAAGAGGGAGACGAGTCGCAGCAATGTTGGCGAAATCATCGCCTATTACCGGGAAAAGATAGAGGCAAATCCCGTTGCGGCGATAATTGGAGTATTTGACCACTATGCTCATGATTCAGTTCACTCTGAAGATGGGATTGACGACGAGATCCGTGATGCGCGCAATATCCTTTTCTGTTTTGGGAAAGAGACCCTGAACCCGACGGCGCTGGCTATCCGACCACGTTCGATTGCCGTAGCCGAGCTGGAAAACCGTTTCATCATCAGTTTTCTTGAAGCTCCCAATCCCTCGGCAAACGAAGCCATGGAAAGCTGGACCCTTGCCTTGAAGGACAGGTAACAGCACAGTCTCCCCTCTGACTCATTGCAGTATCGTGAGCCATGTTCCCGATGCTGCAATGAGACGCTGTCTGTCGTACCTGTATTGCTGCATTGGTCTCTTATTCCTGCATAATCTTCAGGCAAAGGAGGAGTGTATGAGAGTTGTGATGCAAGTGCGATCCCGAAAATATACTCTGCTGTTATTGCTGCTGATCACTCTTTCCGACGGGTGTACCAGTGCGAAGGAGTATGCAACGCTCGCCGGAACAGGATCGACATACGCCGGTGCCGTTGCCGCTCTGGCAGACAATGCAAGTACAGCAAGGATCGAGTCCTCATCATATATGCTGCTGCAGCAGAGGGATGAGTTTATCGTCAGTCATCACCGTGCGTCGCAGGACAGTTCCCTGAGTTCATTGCTCGAACGAGCCAACGACAAGGATCATGCTTATCTGGAGCTCAATCAGCAGACTCGTGATGTGGCCATGCATCTGCAGGACTATTTCAATGCCTTGCAGGCGCTTGCGGCTTCATCCGCTCCATCCGACATCGGAACGAAAACCGGAAGCATTATCACTCAGCTTAATCAGGCCATCAAGGCGGCTGATGGTTCGTTTGTCCTTCCGGCCTCCAGTGGCTCTAAAGTCGTCTCGCCAGCGCTCAGGCACCTCTCGGAAGCCATGCTCCGTCATGAGCTGACCGACAGAAAAACCACGATCCTTTTCGCGCTGGGCATATTGAACAAATTGACCAGCACTATCAGATCAAGCATCGATGTCGATGTATCGCAGAGCCGGGCACTGCGCGATGAACTCTTCATGGAGATTCCGTACACCAATCCCGAGTCAGGTGATCTGAAATCCATCGGTGACAAGGAGCGGTGGATCGCATTGCGACAGAAGCACCTGCAGGCTTCATCGGAAGACGTTAACCTCAATCAGCTCATCGCCGCCGCAGACAAAAGCAATGCGAACTTCAGGAAACTGTTTGACAGAATGACATCTGACTCGAAAGGAGGGGTTTCTGTCGCAGAACTCGATTCACTGGTAAGTGATGTCAATGTTCTCAGCGGTTTGTTGAAGACTTTCAGATAAACGAAGCATAGATGAAAACCAGCGAGAGCGATGGAAAAGAAAAGTGAAGAGCTTCTGGGGGTGTTGTCGGCCTTCGTCGATAATTTTCCGATCAGCCATCTGGAGGAGCTGCTGAAAGCATCCTCAAAAACAGCGGATGAAAAGGAGGCGGAGTTAGAACGCTATCGAACGATAGAGGCTGATATTGAACGGCTTCGAGATGCTTTCCGGCGGTATGAGGAGCAGTTGCGGCCTGAGATCGAAAAAAGCCTGAACTGCTTTTCCGTGTTGCTGCAAAACGGTCCCGAACGCAGGGATGCCCTGATCAGGCAGTATGCTGTCGTGCTTGCCCGGGCGGCTGAGATCAACTGCCTGGACGAAGAGATGCTGACGTTGGCCGGTGATATCTGCAAGAGGATAACGGTGCCGAAAAATCTTCCGGCATTTAAGGGTAGCTTCGGACCACCCTCTGAATCCGAGTGGCCGAGATTTGGGCTTAAAGATATTTTCGACGATAAGCAGGCGGATGCGCAGAGGTTCTGGAACAGTTCGTTTCAGCTCGTTTTACCCGACATAGAGGCCGCTACGCTGGCCCTGAAGGAGAAAAAAGAGCGGTTGGACTCCATCGTCAAGGCAATGGGGGAGTGTGTTGAGCTGCTTACTCTGATGAGCAGAATAATGGGGATTGTCGTTGCGTTGTAATCGCGGAATCAGGCCATGAACTGGCTCAGCATGCGTACGTCGTTCTCAAAAAGGAGCCGGATGTCGTCGATCTTGTAGCGCAGGAGGGCCGTACGGTCCACACCCATGCCGAATGCGTAGCCGGTCCACTCCTCGGGGTCGATGCCGCAGTTGCGCATGACGTTCGGGTGTACCATTCCGCATCCCATGATTTCAAGCCATCCGGATTTTTTACAGACCCGGCATCCCTTGCCGCCGCAGAGGTAGCAGGTGACATCGACCTCTGCCGAGGGTTCGGTGAACGGGAAAAAGCTTGGTCTGAACCGGAGCTTCACGTCAGTACCGAACATCTGGCGGGCAAACGAGTAGATGGTGGCCTTCAGGTCGGCAAACGACACGTTCTTGTCGATATAGAGTCCTTCGAGCTGGTGGAAAACGCAGTAGCTGCGGGCGCTTATGGCCTCGTTCCGGTAAACCTTCCCCGGACAGATGACCCTGATAGGCGGCTTCTGGTCGAGCATGACCCTGACCTGAACCGGTGAGGTGTGCGTTCTGAGCAGTACGTCTCCGCCACTCTGGCCTCGGGTCACAAAGAAGGTGTCCTGCATGTCGCGCGCAGGGTGGTTCGGCGGGAAGTTGAGCAGATCGAAATTATACTCGTCAAGTTCAAGTTCCGGTCCGGTCGCGATACTGAACCCCATAGCCGAAAAGATGCGCTTCATGTCGCTGAGCACCTTCTGAACAGGGTGTTCAGAACCACAGAACGAACGTCTTCCCGGCAGGGTGAGGTCAATACCGGCGGGTACGGCCGGCGCGGATGCCGCCAGGCGCTCTTCCGATTCGGTAACTTTCGAGTCCGCCGACATCTTCAGCGCGTTCAGCAGTTGCCCTACGGCCGGCCTGTCAGCAGGATCGACGGTTTTCAAATGTGCGAACAGTCCGGCTATGCTGCCTTTCCGTACGGTAAACCTGAGTTTGAAGGCTTCGAGTTCGTTCAAGTCCCGGATTTCGAAGCTGTCGATCTCCTGCTGCAGTTTAAGTATGCTTGTTTCCATAGGGCCGCCGTAAGAGGTATTAATCGAGAGCAGTCTTGACAATCAAAGCAAATGCGGCCGGATCCTTGACGGCGATCTCGGCGAGAGCCTTGCGGTCGATCTCGATGTTCTTCTTGTGAATGGCATTCATGAGGCGCGAGTAGGAGATACCGTTCAGGCGGGCAGCTGCATTGATGCGCATGATCCACAGCGAGCGGAACGTTCTTTTCTTGGCTCTGCGGTCACGGTATGCATACTGTTCGGCTTTGTCAACGGCATGCTTGACA
>Ga0326729_1000349_pt1 | contig 11136 bp, 10 predicted proteins | sample MHFSIPfraction_2_FD_207744 | JGI IMG/M metagenome (GOLD analysis project Ga0326729, IMG submission 207744) | Lab enriched peat soil microbial communities from Michigan Hollow, Ithaca, NY, United States - MHF6AY SIP fraction | ecosystem: Environmental > Terrestrial > Soil > Wetlands > Peat...
GTCGTTGACGTTGATGGCAGGGAAGAGCAGTTCGCCCTTCTCCATCATCTGATAAAGACGGTGCACACCGGTGGTGGTCTCTTCGGAGACTCCTTTCATTTCGGAGGCAACCTTGTGCCAGCGATTGGTGTCCTCTGCGTAGACATCCTTGAGCTGCTGGTAGAGCGCCTTCTCTTCAGCGTTGCCGGGGGTCTTGTCGAGCAGCGTGGGGTTTTCCTCGATCTTGTATCCGAGATGGATCATGAGAGTGGCGTCTCCACCGTCATCGACGATGAGGTTCGGTCCTTTGCCGCCTTCGAATTCGAGGATCTGACGGGTACACCACCAGTACTCTTCGAGGCTCTCGCCCTTCCAGGCGAAGACCGGCACACCCGAAGCGGCGATCGCTGCGGCCGCATGGTCCTGCGTCGAGAAGATGTTACAGCTTGCCCAGCGAACCTCGGCTCCGAGATCCACGAGGGTCTCGATAAGCACCGCGGTCTGGATCGTCATGTGCAGGGAGCCGGTAATGCGGGCGCCTTTGAGAGGTTTCTGCCCGGCATATTTTTTCCGGGTGGCCATCAGGCCTGGCATCTCTTTTTCAGCGATATCGATCTCCTTGCGGCCCCATTCGGCCAGGGAGATGTCCGCTACTTTGTAGTCAAGCACTGCTGCTTCTGTGGTCATTTTGTCGGAATGGTTATCAGTTTCGAGAACGGGCGCCTCAACGAAATCGGTAGGTGATTCCACTGAGGCGTCCTGTCGTTTTTTACCTCAGAGAGCGAAAGCTTTCTTCAGCTCTTCTACCTTCTCGGTCTTTTCCCACGGGAAGATATCGCGGCCGAAGTGACCGTAGGCAGCGGTGTCGCGGTAGCACCAGCCGTGCGGCCTGTCGAGGTTGAAGCGTCTGATGATGGCGGCAGGTCTCAGGTCGAAAATCAGCTCGGCCTTCTCCTGGATCTGCTCGTCGGAGAGACCATGCTTTGCGGTGCCATGGGTATTGATGTAGATGGAGACCGGACGGGCGACACCGATGGCGTAGGAGACCTGAACGGTGCACTTGTCGGCCAGATCGGCAGCGACAATGTTCTTGGCCACGTGACGTGCCGCATAGGCTGCGCTGCGGTCGACCTTGGACGGATCTTTGCCGCTGAATGCGCCACCGCCGTGCGGAGCTGCGCCGCCGTAGGTATCGACGATGATCTTGCGGCCGGTAAGACCGGTGTCACCGTGTGGCCCGCCGATTTCAAAACGGCCGGTCGGATTGATGTGCAGTTTGGTGTTCTCGTCGATAAGTTCGGCAGGAATGACTACCCTGATGACGTTCTCGATGATATCCTTCTTGATCACGGCCTGGAATTCAGCTTCGCTCATTCCTGCGGGCTCGGGATCGTGCTGGGTGGAGACGACGACGGCATCGACTCTCTTGACGGTATCGCCTTCGTATTCGAGTGTGACCTGGCTCTTGGCATCGGGGCGGAGGTAGGTCATGATTTTGCCGGCCTTGCGGATTTCGGCGAGCAGCCTGACAAGCTCCTGGGCAAACTGGATGGCCGCAGGCATGAGCTCCGGAGTTTCACGGCAGGCGTATCCGAACATCATGCCCTGGTCGCCGGCACCAACGCGATCGTATTCGTCAGCGATCTCTTCCTTGCGGTCAACGCCACGGTTGATATCGGGCGACTGGCTGTGCAGGGCCGACAGGACGCCGCATGAGTTGGCTTCGAACATGTATTCACCTTTGGTGTAGCCGATGCCGGTGATGACTTCACGGGCGATTTTCTGGACATCGACGATACCTTTGGTGGTGACTTCGCCGCCGACGATAACCTGGCCGGTGGTGACAAAAGTTTCACAGGCAACGCGGGAGTTGGGGTCCTGCTTGATGAATTCATCAAGAACAGCGTCGGAAATCTGATCGGCTACCTTGTCCGGATGGCCTTCGGAAACGGATTCTGAGGTAAAGAAGTACCTGGGTTGTGACATGGTTTCAGTACGGTTTTGATTTAATCGAACGACAAGACGCGCAGGGCCCCGTTCCGGATGCCGCAGGGAATTTTCGTGTGGATGAATGTCTTATGTGGGACAGTCGGGACACGGAAAGCCTTTCGGCAAGCTCCGAGGAATAATCCTGCTGAGAGAGCTTTTGGCACCGTGTCCATAGGTAATGGGGATGCCGGGTAAAAATCAACGACAAAATGTACGCAATCGGCCAAAGCTATGCAAGCATCTTTTACTTGCATAGCCAACAAACAGGCCGCTTTTTATCCCATGCGGATCTCAGAATAGTCACCGATATTCATCTCGTTTCCCATGCCCGAAACGGAGGCGTTGTTGCCGACGATCGAATGGTCCAGCATGATGTTGCTGACATTGGATTTCACTCCGATGATGGAGTTCCGTACTATGGCGTCGGTGATGACGGCGTTCTCGGCAATCGTGGTGTTGGGACCGATGATGGCGTTGGATACCGATGCGCTGTCGGCAATGAAGACCGGCGGATTGATGATGCACCCGGGGAGGCTCTTGTCCGTATGATAGGTCTGCAGCAGCACCTCGTTGGTGGAGAGCAGTGTCTCGGGTTTGCCGCAGTCGTACCAGCCCTGAACAGGGAAGGTGGTGAAGTGCTCGCCGCAGTCGATCATGTGCTGGAGGGCATCGGTGAGCTGGAATTCGCCTTTTGTCCTGATATTACTTTCGATGATGTGGTTGATGCTCCGGAACAGTGAACCTGCCACACGGACGAAGTAGAGGCCGACGATGGCCAGATTGCTGATTGGCTGATCCGGTTTTTCAACCAGTTTCGTGATGCTCTTGCCGTCGGTTACGGCAACACCGAACCGGCGGGGGTCGGCGATCTCCTTAACGCCGAGAGTAGATGTGTCGCCGCCGAGCACAGGCAGGAGGTCAACGTCGAAAATCGTGTCGCCGAGAATGATGAAAAGCGGTTCATCGTCGGAGACGTAGGGCTGGCACATGTGAATGGCATGGGCAAGTCCGAGCTGCTCCGATTGTGTGACGAAGGTCAGCTTGATCGAGTAGTTTTTTTTCAGATACTCCGCGATCATCTCACCAAGGTAGCCGACAATGATCACCGCCTCGTCAATGCCCGATGCGATGAGTTTGTCCATAATGTGCCCGATGATCGGTTTGCCTGCGACATTCAGCAGCACTTTTGGCTGTGAATAGGTGTGCGGACGAAGTCTGCTGCCGAGTCCGGCAACTGGGATGATGGCTTTCATGGTCCGTTCGGATTAACGCATTGACAGAATGTTATTTTCTTAACATACACTAACATATTCAATAAGACGGAATTATCACAACGCAAGTACGGTATGGCAAATATTTTGGTATTCCGGGAACTGCTTTCTTGATACAGGTGTCAAGTAATTGTTAAAGGGGTCAGAACGGGTGTGGAAAAAAACGGAAATACTGTATCTTTTTGCTGGATCGTCACGGCACCAGCATGGTTGCAGGCGGCGTGACGGGTTTATCCACGGTCTTTCACAAATCCTGACACTTTATCTGTATTCATGATCAACGGATTTGAAAAGCTCTCTGTTCAGTCGGGTGTACTTCCTCTCGCCGGTGACAGGGTCGTTCTGATTACGGCCCGCAGATCCGGTCGATGGATCATTCCCAAAGGGCATGTCGAAAAAGGCATGTCACCGGCCGACTCCGCTGCAAAGGAGGCCTGGGAAGAGGCCGGCCTGACCGGCAGAGTGCATTCGCAGGAGATAGGTACTTACAGCTACAGCCGACTTTCAGGACGGTATGTCGTGCAGGTGTTTCCGCTGGAGGTTGATTCGGTTCTTGAAGAGTGGCAGGAGATGCACATGCGGCAGCGCAAACTGGTGACTCCTTCCGAGGCGATTGAAATGCTTTGCAACGATGAGCTCAGATCGCTTATCGCCGGCTACTTCAACAACAGGATTATCCTTTAGGCGCTGTTTCCGGGAGATGTTTCCCGTCTCAGGAAAAGTTGAAAATGTTTTTGGGAATTAAGGTCTCTGTCGTATATTATGAGCCTTCCGTTAAGACGGGGCATGGCGCAGCTGGTAGCGTGCCTGCTTTGGGAGCAGGAGGTCCCGAGTTCGAGTCTCGGTGCCCCGACCAGGGAGTATGGCGACAGGCGTGATGTGCCCGTAGCTCAATGGATAGAGCATCAGCCTTCTAAGCTGAGGGTTACTGGTTCGAGTCCAGTCGGGCATACAGGAAGATGATCATATTAAGATTTCATGGTGATTGTAGCTCAGCTGGTTAGAGCGCCAGGTTGTGGCCCTGGAGGTCGGGGGTTCGAGTCCCCTCATTCACCCCATATGATTATCAGGCCCCATCGACTAGTGGTTAGGTCATCACCCTTTCAAGGTGGTAGCACGGGTTCGAATCCCGTTGGGGTCACTCAAAACGCTCGACGAACGGGCATGAATTCAAACTGGATATAGCCATCTTCTTCCGGATCATGTCGGTGCCGTCGTTACAAATCGCATTTTCAAAGCTCTGTTCTTCGAAGGTTCAGGGCTTTTTTTATTGATGAACGCAGCGGATCACTCCATATGAAAATCTCCGTCAACTGGCTCAAAGAGTTCATTCCCGCCTTTTCTCCCGATATTCCCGAACTTGTCGATCGCCTTACCTTTCTTGGACTTGAGGTCGAAGAGGTGTTCTCACAGAACCTGCCGGACCCCAAAGTGGTTGTCGGAAGGATAAATGAGGTTCGTGCTCATCCCAATGCCGACAGACTGCGTATCTGCATGGTGGATACCGGCGAATCGGAACCTCGTCAGATCGTCTGCGGAGCACCGAACGTCGAGGCCGGCATGCTTGTGCCCGTGGCCGGTATAGGAGCCGTGTTGACGACAGCGACCGGCGAGAGCTTTACGATCAAACCGGCAAAGATCCGGGGTGAACACTCTTCAGGTATGATCTGTGCCGCCGATGAACTTGGTCTGTCGGACGATCATGACGGCGTCATGGTGCTCGACGAGGGGTACCGAGTGGGCGAACCTCTGGCCACCTATCTTGATACGGATACCGTACTCGACATCGCCGTGACCCCGAACCGCCCGGATGTGCTCTCACATCTCGGTGTGGCCCGCGAACTTGCCGAGTGCAGCGAGCTTGTCTACCCGGAGTCTCCGACGCTCGATTTCAGCAACGGAGATGGTCTCATCGAGGTTCAGGACAGCGAGGCCTGCCCTTATTACTCTGCCACCGTCATCAGGGGAGTCAAGGTCGGACCCTCTCCGGGATGGCTCGCCAGGAAGCTCGAACAGATCGGCCTGCGACCGAGAAACAACATCGTGGATATCACCAACTATATCCTGCACTCCTTCGGCCAGCCCCTGCATGCATTCGACTTCAACCGGCTCAACGGCCGCAGGATCGTCGTGCGCAGCAATGCCGACAGCGGGATCATGGCTCTCAACCAGACCGAGTACCGCATGCAGCCCGGCATGCTGGCCATCTGTGACAGCGATGGACCGGTTGCCATTGCCGGCGTCATGGGCGGGCTCCACTCCGCAGTCTCCGACGATACGACCGACATTCTTCTCGAAGCGGCATATTTCAGTCCCGGCTCCATCCGCAGCACATCAAAGCGACTTCAGATCTCCTCCGACTCATCATATCGTTACGAGCGCGGCATTGACCCGCGCAACGTGAAGCGGGTGGCCGAATATGCCGTCGCTCTCATTCTCGAACTTGCTGGCGGCTCGGTCGAGTCTGCCGTCGAGTGCGGCAGCATGCCCTCTTCGAACAGGATTGTATCGCTCCGGCCGGCAAAGACCAACGCGGTGCTCGGAAGCTCGATCAGCGCACAGGAAATGGTACGGCTTCTCGGCAGGATCTGCATAAAAGCCGTATCACAGGGGTATGTCTCCCAGGATGCCGACTCCATCTCCTTTTCAGTGCCCTCTTTCAGAGTCGATATAGAGAGTGAGATCGATCTCATCGAGGAGGTTGCCCGTCTGTACGGTTACAACAATCTTGCGCCCTCGGCATCGATGGTCTCCAGCTATCCCATTTCTCGCAAGGTGCCGGAGTATTTCCCCGATTACCTGCGCAATATCATGATCGGGCTCAACTTCATGGAGGCGCTGACCAATCCTCTGATCCGGAAGGAGGAGGCTGAACGGTTCGGCGGCACTCATGTCAGGGCCCTGAACCCGATAAGTGAGGAACTTGAAGTGCTCAGGCCAAACCTGACTGCTTCGTTGCTCAAGATTGCGGCCAACAATCTTCGTCACGGCAACAGTGACATGCGACTGTTCGAGGTGGCCCACGGATTTACCATGCTTTCCGAGGGTGAGTTTGAACCTGCAGGGCCTCTTTCTTCGTACCGTGAGAGGGAGCTGCTCTCCTTCATTATGACCGGGCGGCGGTACCCGAGGATCTGGAACCAGCCTGGCGAAAATGTCGATTTCTTTGACATCAGAGGAGTCGCTGAGATGTTGCTTGAGAAGCTGAATTTACTTGATAAATCAGCACTTAATATTTATAATGAAAACACGATTGGTATTGAATTCGCATTGGCGGAACATGGGAAATCCTTAATTCTGAAAGCAGGTACGGTTCAGCAGATCGGCAGGGAGATGCTTGAAGCATTTTCGATCGATCAGGAGGTTTTTCTTGCCGAAATCGATGTTTCTGTGCTTGAACGGTGTTTTGATTCCGGCGTCGTTTATGAACCCCCGTCTAAGTTTCCTGTGGTTGAGCGGGATCTTTCATTTGTTCTTCCCCCCAATATTCCGGTACAGCGCCTGGTCGATCTGGCAGAAAAGAGCGATCCACTCGTCAGATCGGTTAACGTTTTCGATGTATTCGAGCGCAAAGATGCCGGGAGCGGAGAGGCCGGATCCCGCAGTGTGGCGATCTCTCTGGAGCTTGTTGATACAGCGGGGACAATGAATGAAGCACGGATCAACGCTATTGTTTCGAAGGTGAGTGATAATGCCATGAGTGAGCTTGGTGCGGTAATTCGGCAAGTTTGATCCAGAGTAAGCTATGGATGTAGCGAGTGAGCAGAACGGCCGTGAGATTCTGGTCGGCCTTGAAACCAACATTGGCAGGCTCGTCGCGCAGTTGACCGAATGCCGGAAGGAAAATGAGTTGTTGAAATCTGAGGTATCCAGCCTGCAGAACATACTGAGATCCTTCAAGCTGCCGGGCACCGAAGGGGTTACCGAAATGGTGACGGGTGCAACGGGAGACGGATTTTCCTATGCAGAGAAGCTCCAGATCAAGCAGAAGCTTGCATTGGTGCTCCAGAAGATAGAAAGGGAACTCAGGGGTGATCAGGCCAGATTTTGATATCCATGGAAAAAATTAATGTCAACGTTTACGGCGACAACTATCCACTGAGGGTAGAGAACAGTGAACTGACCGGGAAAGCGGCACGGGATGTCGATGGTGTCATGAGGCGATTCGCCGAAAAGGCCCCCGATCTCGAACCCAAAAAGCTTGCCGTTCTTGCCGCAATTCAGTTCGCTGAAAAGAAGAATGAACTGGAGGAGGAGCTGTCGCAGCTCAGGCAGAAAGTGGCTCTGTTCAATGAAATTATCGAGCAGAATTTGCACTAAAGCGTTACATTGATTGTAGACGAAACATCCGCACCACAATCAGAGGTGTACTGTAAGTAAAAGAACTAACACGATAGAACAGGGAGCTGAACTCTTCATTTTGATTGCAGGCCTTCTGCATTACGCCCTAGGGCGCTATGCCGCGGTGCTATAAACGCACCCCATTGGAAGCAAAATATCTGAAGGAGGCGCCCACCGTGATTATAACGGGTTCTTGAATCTTACACATCTCCGATGGTGCGGTTTTTTTTGTTCAAATTGAAGGGTCGGCACGGGCTGGCCGGTTGAAAAAGGAGGATTTTTGATGGGTATCGTAATAAATCTGTTTCTCATTATTGCGGCATCGGTAATCTTTTTTGCGGCGGGATTCTATCTTGGGCGTGTGTTTCTCGAAAGTATTGGTACGACAAAGGTTCTCGAAGCCGAAGAGCGGGCAGTGCAGGTAGTTCAGGAGGCCCAGAAGGAGGCCAATGAATACAAGGAGCTGAAGGTCAACGAGGTTAACCAGGAGTGGAAGAAACGCAAGCGTGAGTTTGATGCCGAAGTGACGATCAAGAACAACAAGTTCGCCCAGCTGCAGAAACAGATACGCCAGAAAGAGATTACCTTGAGCAATCAGCAGAGGGATGTCAAGGATATCGAGAAAAAACTGCAGGATCAGAAGGACGAGCTCCGGCATCTGACCGAGAATGTCCAGAAACGCTCATCCGAACTTGAGCGGATCATCGTCGAGCAGAACCAGCGCCTCGAAAGCATTTCGAACCTCACGGCAGAAGATGCCCGGCAGATGCTGATCGACAACATGGTCGCAAAGGCCAGGGAAGAGGCTACCGAGACCATTCACCGCATACACGAAGAGGCCGGACAGAAGGCGGACAAGATCGCCGAAAAGACCCTCTTGACAGCTATCCAGCGTATCTCCTTCGAACAGGCTACCGAGAGCGCCCTGTCGGTCGTGCACATCCAGAGCGACGAGCTCAAGGGCCGGATCATCGGCCGCGAAGGTCGCAACATCAAAGCGTTTGAGAATGCCACCGGCGTTGACATCATTGTCGATGACACTCCGGAAGTGGTGATCCTCTCATGCTTCGACCCACTGCGCCGTGAAATGGCCAAGCTGACCCTGCAGAAGCTGCTGGTTGATGGTGTCATCCATCCTGTCGCTATTGACAAGGCCTATCAGGATGCGAAGAAAGAGATCGACGACGTCATCATGAGCACCGGTGAAGAGGTGCTGGCCTCGCTGCAGATTCCCGACATGCCGGCGGAGGTCGCCTCCCTGATCGGCAAGATGAAATTCCATACCGTTTACGGACAGAACTTGCTTCAGCACAGCCGTGAAGTGGCCATGCTTGCCGGACTGATGGCTTCCGAGATGAAGCTCGATGCGCGCCTTGCCAAGCGGGCAGGTCTTCTGCACGACATCGGACTGGTGCTGCCGGAAACTGAAGGGCCCCATGCCCTTGCTGCCGTGAAGTTCCTGTCGAAGTTCAACGAGTCACCGGTAGTGCTCAACGCCATTGCCTCTCATCACGGAGATGTCGAAAAAGAGACTCCGATCGCCGACCTTGTCGATGCAGCGAACGTGGTCTCTCTCTCAAGGCCGGGCGCACGCGGTGCCATAACGGCTGAAGGCAACGTCAAGCGGCTTGAGAGCCTCGAAGAGATTGCCAAGGGCTTCCCGGGAGTCATCAAGACCTACGCCTTGCAGGCTGGCCGCGAAATCAGGGTCATCGTCGAAGGGGACAACGTCAGCGATTCACAGGCCGACGTGCTTGCTCACGACATCGCCAGCAAGATCGAAGCCGAAGCGGACTATCCCGGTCAGATCAAGGTGACAATTCTGAGAGAAAAGCGCTCAGTCGCCTTCGCGAAGTAAACGCCAGAGACCGCCTCAGAAGGGCAGTACATGTTTATAGAAATGCCACCTTTTCCGGGTGGCATTTCTGTTTTCAGGAGGATTTTCAGCGACGATCCATCCGTGCATTAAGTGCTGACATTATTTCCAATTGCCCCGGGTTTCAACCCGGGGACAGAAAGAGAAAAAAAATACCCATGGAGTTCAGTCCAAATCCTATCGGCAGCTCACTTACATCCCGCCCGCGGCGATCAGATCGAGCCCTTCGTCGAAGGAATCTCGGTGCCGTTGACGCGCACGGCCTGCTTCATGGCATAGGCAAGCGACTTGAAGAGCGCCTCGATCATGTGGTGCGTGTTCTGCCCCTCCAGAACGGAAAGGTGCAAATTCGCATTCATGGTTCTCGACAGCGAAACAAAGAGGTGCTCAACCATCTCAGTCGAAAGCCCCTGGATGACCGGCCGCCGGAAATCCGCCCTGAACACGCAGTAGCTCCTTCCACCGAGATCGATCGCGCATTGCGCGAGCGCCTCGTCCATCGGAATGATCGCCCATCCGTACCGTCCTATCCCTTTCTTGTCTCCAAGAGCATCCGCTATGGCGCTGCCAATGACGAGAGCCACATCCTCCACAGAGTGGTGGTCATCGACCTCCAGGTCGCCACGGCACACGATGTTCAGGTCGATGCCCGAGTGGCGACTGAAGCTGGTCAGCATGTGATCGAGAAAGACGACGCCGGTGGCGATTGAAGAAATTCCGGTGCCATCAAGGTCCACAGTGACCGAGATATCCGTTTCTGCGGTTTTTCTGGTTCGCGATGCGATGCGCCGGTTCACGGTTTCCTGTTCTGTCATGAAGGGTTTTACCTGAAGATTTTGTTGATGATCGATATGACAAGGCTCAGAATGATCGAAACAAGTATAGAGCTGCCGATCGGAAAGTAGAAACGGAAATTCTCTTTTTCTATCCTGATGTCGAAAGGCAGATTTCCGAACCAGCCAAACCAGCCAGAAGCTCCCGTTCTCTGGGCAAATACGATCAGAATACCAAGGAAGACCAGCGAAATACCGGTCATTATCAGTAATTTACCCATATCTGAAAACAGATCTTGCATATTATGAAAAAGTTGCTAAATTATGCCCACAACATCGTATAAAATACGATTGTATCAGACAAATTCATCAGGTGGCCGGACATGCATGTTTTCATAGTCGTACTTGCCTTGCTTGCCTCGATACTGCTTATTGCATCGGTACTGCTGCAGAGCCCCAAGGCCGGCAGCGGACTGACCGGAGGAATCGCAAGCCTCGGAACGGTGCAGACACTCGGTGTCAGGCGTACCGGAGATTTTCTGAGCAAGACCACCGCCATACTGGCAGGACTTGTAATGGTTCTTTGTTTTGTTGCGCAGTTCACTCTGCCCGCCCGCCAGAAAGGTGCGCATGCAGGTGAAAGCATTCTTCAGAAAGAGGCGCCAGCGTCTCTTCCGGTCAACAACCTGCCCAAAGCCGCTCCCGGCACAGGCACGGTTCCCGTACCGAATGCACTGCCAGCAGCGCCGGCAAAATAGAAAATACGCGTTCGTAGCTCAATTGGTAGAGCAGCTGACTCTTAATCAGCGGGTTGAAGGTTCGAGTCCTTCCGAGCGCACCATAAGAAAAAGACTTACAGGCCCAGCCGGTAAGTCTTTTTTGTTTTATGTCTCCTCCTCACAATACT
>Ga0326729_1000354_pt1 | contig 11058 bp, 6 predicted proteins | sample MHFSIPfraction_2_FD_207744 | JGI IMG/M metagenome (GOLD analysis project Ga0326729, IMG submission 207744) | Lab enriched peat soil microbial communities from Michigan Hollow, Ithaca, NY, United States - MHF6AY SIP fraction | ecosystem: Environmental > Terrestrial > Soil > Wetlands > Peat...
AGCGACAAAATCGAGCTTGTGCTTCTCAAGATTGCAACACCGCTTATTTTCGTCCCATTCAAACATAACAACTATTCAATACAAATTGTCTATACAATTCAAGGAAAAGTAAATCCAGTAGAAAAAACCACCTTGTTCAAATTGCAGTTTAATACGCGAAAAATACGAGTCATTATTTAATAAGTGAAACTGCGAAAACATAAACGCGGCTTTCAATAGTTATTTAACTCTATCAGAAATATCTACTTACCGATGCAGAACCGCGAAAAAATCGTATTGAGTATCTCCTCGTTAACCACCTTTCCAGTAATCTCCCCGACATAATCCAGCGCTGAGCGGAGCTCAAAGGCGATGAGTTCGGTTTCCGACTCCCGATTTATAAGATCTACCGCGTTTTGCAAGGCGTCGGCGGCGTTGCGGAGGGCTTCGTAGTGGCGGAGGCTGGTGATGAGAACGCTGGCTTCGTGGAGTTTGTCGAGGTCTTTTACCAGTAAGCCCATGCGCTGTTTGAGGAAGTCGATGCCTGCCCCGTCGAGGGCTGATATGCCAATCACCTCTGCATTACTTTCCTGCCGAACCTTCTCCATCTGGGCTTCGCTTGAGTCAAGCAGGTCGATCTTGTTGGCTACGGCGATGAACCTGGCGTTCGGATGGGTTTCCCTTAACTCCTTGATGTCGGCGATCTCTTCATTGAGCTTGTCGGTGCCGATGTCGAAGAGGTATAGGATAAGGTCGGCTTCGGCCATTTTCATTCGGCTGCGGCGGATGCCTTCATGTTCGATCTCTTCGCCGGTTTCGCGCAGGCCGGCGGTGTCGGTCAGGCGGAACATGGTTTTGTCGTAGATGAAGCACTCTTCGATGTAGTCTCTTGTCGTGCCGGGCATGTGGCTTACGATGGCTCGTTCCTGGCCGAGCAGGGTGTTGAGCAACGTGGACTTGCCTGCGTTCGGGCGTCCGGCGATCACTGTAGCTACACCTTCGCTGAGCAGGCGGCCGTGTTGGTAGGAGTCGACCAGCTTGTCTACCTCATGCCTGAGAGTACCGATCTGGGCGGCAAGCTCTTCCCTGCTCTGGAACTCTACGTCCTCTTCGCTGAAGTCGAGTTCGAGCTCGATGAGGGCGCAGGAGCGCAGGAGCTGCTCGCGCAGGTCGCCGAGCTTTTCGGAGAGGTCGCCCTTCATCTGGGTGACCGCGGTGCGGTAGGCCGATTCAGAGCGGGCGTGGATCATTTCGCCGATCGCTTCGGCCTGCAGGAGGTCGATGCGGCCGTTGAGGAAGGCGCGCCGGGTGAATTCGCCCGCTTCTGCAAGCCGGCATCCGTTGTCGAGCAGGAGCTTAAGGACGTGCTTCACCACGACCGGGCCGCCGTGGCAGGTGAACTCGACCATGTCTTCGGCCGTGAAGGAGAGCGGAGCGCGAAACACGAGCGCGATCACTTCGTCGACCAGTTCGTCGCCGTCGTACAACCTTCCGAAATGCGCAGTGTAGCCTGCGGAGGCTGCGAGCGACTGCCCTTCCCCGTGGACTTTCCGGAACACCTTGTCGGCCAGCTCATGCACCCCCTTGCCGCTGATGCGCACGATTGCGAGTGCGCCTACGCCGACAGGTGTTGCAACGGCGGCGATGGGATCACACTGCAGGGGCGGGAGTACTACGGTCAGGGACATGGTAATGAGTAATGGTTTACAGAGGCCTGACGGTGACCTGGTCGGGCAACATGCCGTCGGGTAGTTGAATGAGGGATACGATCAGCCCGGCGAGGTCGTCAGTCCGCATGTATTTTTCTGGTTGAATTCCGGCATGGTCGAACAACTCCGTCTTGACTGAACCCGGATTGACGCAGACTACCCGGATGCCAAATTCGCGCAGTTCATCCATGAGCGATTCCGAGAAGCCGTTGACGGCGAACTTCGAGGCGCAGTAGGCCGTGCCGCGCTTGACGCCCCGCTTGCCTGCAACCGAGCCGATATTGACGATCGTTCCGCTCTTCTGGGTTTTCATCGACGGTACTACCTTCCTGGAACAGAGAAACATCGACGTAAGGTTGGTGTCGATCATACGACGCCACTCGGCGGGATCGATTTTCTCAATATCACTGAACAAGGCGAAACCGACGTTGTTGACCAGGAGATCGACGTGGCCGTGCCGGCCGAGCACGTCTCCGAAAGCCCGGTCGATATCCTCATCGCTCGTCACGTCCGTCGGCAGCCACCGGAACCGGTCATGTGCTACCGGCGTTTCCCTGCGGTTCAGGCCGAACACTTCGGCACCAGCTTCGAGCAGGGCGTTGGTCACGGCGAGCCCTATGCCTGAGCTCGAACCGGTCACTACAGCTATTTTTCCATTGAGATACATCGTAGTCCTCCTGTTGTCATCGTTCATACCATAAGTCCAAAGGTAAAGAATATCGATGCGAAATGGTAACTTCAGGTCAATCCAACAACCCCGTGAAACCATCATGAAAGAAGAAAACCCGTCTATCGCAGCCATTAAAGATGCAGTCGTGAACCATACCGCAGTAACGCCTGCCGATCATTTCGACCGCGTTGTGAACCTGGTCAGGGTGCTGCGTTCTGAATGCCCGTGGGATCGCAAACAGACCCCTGAATCACTCGCCCACCTGCTGCTCGAAGAGAGCTATGAACTGGTACATGCGATCGATGCCGCGGACGACATGGAACTCAAAAAAGAGATCGGAGACCTCTTCCTGCACCTCTGCTTCCAGGTGTCGCTGGCCGATGAGCAGGGCAAGTTCTCGTTCACCGATGTTTTCGAGGCGCTCTGCCACAAGCTTATCACCCGCCACCCGCATGTGTTCGGCGACACGCTGGCCGAGACTGAACAGGATGTGCTCGGCAACTGGGAGAACCTGAAGATGAAGGAGGGGCGCAAGAGCCTTCTCGACGGGGTCCCGAATGCCATGTCGGAACTGCTTCGGGCTTACCGCGTACAGAAGAAGGTTGCCGGTGTCGGCTTCGACTGGTCAAGTGACGAAGGGGTGCTCGACAAGCTGACAGAGGAGATCGCAGAGCTGAGGAACGCCGCCAACCACGCCGAGCGTGAGGATGAGTTCGGTGACCTACTGTTCACCATCGTCAACTACAGCCGCTTCATCGACGCGAACCCGGAAGACTCACTGCGTAAGGCGACCAACAAGTTCATGGGCCGGTTCAGGAAGGTCGAAGAGCAGGTGCAGGCCTCTGGCCGAGACTGGAAAGAGTTCACTTCGGAAGAGCTTGACGTGTTCTGGCAGAAGGCGAAGAAAGAACTGTAACGCTTTGTGTTTCTTGTTTCCTTTGCAGATCCATGCAATTATGTAGTCAACCTCATAATTGCATAAACATGACCCAACGCCGACTCGCCGCTGTTTTACAGGCCAGTGCGGCGCAGCTTGACGCTCCCGGGACTCGTCCGACTGCCATTTTAAGACAGCCTCGTCTTGTGATCCAACCATGGACGTAGGGACGGTTCGCGAACCGCCCCTACAAAAAACAATAAAAAGAGGTTCCCTTGATTCTTGAGCTTTCGAATGGCATATGATAAATCGAGCCCGAGGATAGGGATATTTTCTAAACATAATCATCGGGCTTCAGGGCGGACACACAGGTCCGCCCCTACAGTTTCTACGCGCACCCGATCAGCTTATTGCGAGGCGGGGGTCTCAAAAAGCGTAGCATTGATGCAAGTACTGCAGGTCAGACGATGGACTGAAGGAACCTGCCTGCGGAGGCGAGGTAATCGGCGGTCGGGCTGTGTCCGCCGTGGTAGCGGATGGCCTCTACCAGAACGCCTGCGTCCCTCAGCCGCGCAGTGTCGGCTTGAAACTTCTCCTGCGGATAGAACCGGTCGCTGTCGCCGCGACCCAGATGCACGTTTCCCATACGCCCGAGCGCTTCGAGTTCGGGGGGAATTTCGCTGCCGAGCAGCATGACGCCGGACGCTGCATGCTTCCCGAGCATTGCCGCGCGGCAGGCCATGGCTACCCCCTGCGAGAAACCGTGCAGCACAAGGGTGCCGGTCACTGAATGATCATGTTTGATGCGGTCAAGCACTGCGTCGGCGTAGCGGACGTTCTCGGCGATGCGGAGGTCGCGGTCGCGGCGGGTCATCCAGCATGAGCCGGGATCGCCTTTGACGTTCATGAAGGGGTGCAGGGCTTCGATTGAGCAGCAAAGCCAATGTTCACTGCCGGGTATCTGCCGCAGCAGCTCCATCTGGTCTTCGGCTGTCTGTCCGTAGCCGTGAAAACCGGCAAGAATATGAAATGGCCCATCACCTGCGGGTGTTTCGACGAGGTACCGGCCGCTGACCGTGGTTTCGATGTGCTGTTCCAGCATGGATTGTCTTCGTAGGAGGGGAATAAGAAACCGCGAAACCGGCCTCCCCTTGCGAAAAGGAGGCCGGTAGCGGAAACGGGCGTCAGGCCCCGATAAGGCGGAGGATGCCGTTCATCGGGATCGGCGACCACTCGGGACGGTTGTTCAGCTCGTAGTTGAGCTCGTAGACAGCCTTGTTCATCAGGTAGCTGCGCAGAAGCAGTTCACGCTGACGTGCATCTCTCGGGATCAACTCCTTGCCCTTTGTCTTTTCGGTATAAGCGTCGATGAAGTGCTGACCGATGTAGAAGCTCCAGAGTTCTGCCCACGGCTGCAGCACCTTGCGGTCTTCGGGCCTGATGGACTGGTTGTGCATCAGCACGTTGAAGGCGGCATAGTCGAAGGATCGCAACATGCCGGCAAGATCGCGGTAAACCGAACGTTTGATCTTGCGTTCCGACAGGGAGCGCGCCGGTTCGCCCTCGAAATCGAGGATCACGAAGTCGTTGCCGGTGTAGAGCACCTGGCCGAGATGGTAGTCGCCGTGGATCCTGATCTTGACGGTATCGATCTTCTCCTTCCTGATGGGCTCGAACTGGTCGAGAATCTCCTTTTCCCTCGACAGAAGCTCATGTGCGAGATCCCTGCCCGATGCCGGCACAGCATGCATGCTCTCCTTGAGGAAAATCATGTTACGCTTGACCTGCTCGGTCATCGCCTGATAAATGGAGCGCTGGTAAAGCGAGGTGAACTGCTCCGGTGCGAACTCAGGTTCGGTATCGAGTGACGCAAGCGCACTGTGCATGCCGGCCGTGCGCTCGGCGAGCTTTTCGACCATCTGGAGGTAGAACTCGCCGACCAGCTCGTGAATGATATCCGGAAGGGGAAGTGCCGTTCCAGACAGGCCGGGCAATGCGGGAGGCTGGATGCCTTTCGAAGTGCGCGAAAGCACATCTTCATAGTAGCGAAGCACGTGATCGAGGCTGAGCTGCCAGCCATCGCCCTCGTTGGGCACGAAATTCTGGAGGACGCCAAGAGAGTAACGTTCACGATAGGTTCTCGAATAGTCGATAGAGCCAAGGTAGAACGGCAGGTTCTGGAACCTGGTGTGGTCAGTCAGCTTGCGGCACATCTCGATTTCAGGTGCCGTACCGACATCGATCTTGCGGTAGAGCTTCAGGCAGAGATTGTCACCGAACTTCATGGAGGTGTTGCTCTGTTCGAGGCCGAGCAGGGCAGATGACAGCTCTTCGCCCTCACTCTTTTTGTGGTACGATTCGAGCTTATGGCCGATCTCTGCGGAGATCGTTCCGGTGTCCCCCGTCCATGAGTCCTGATGCAGAATCAGACCGAGAAGATTTTTCCGGAATGTTTCGTCGGACACAGCGTCACAGAGGAATCCGTCCCTGCGACCCAACTCGACGCGTGCAATAACGTGCTTCTGGAAAGCCTCGTCGCTCCTATCGGCCCTGTCGACAGGCACAAATACGAGCGGCAGCTGGTACCGTTCGTTCTCGCCGCTCGGATAGTGCACCTCGGTGACGATGAATGCGGTATCCTCCATTCCTGCGACAGGCACCCTGTCGAGCACCCTTACGCGGATGATGTTCCTGGCTTTGCCGCCGAACCACCGTGCCCCCTTGTAGAATGCAGGAAGAATCACGGTTTCCAGCTTTTCGAGGCTGCGCCCCCTGAAGAGTGCATCCCATCCGTCGACAGTCAGGGCCGTTTTTTCGAGTCTTTCGCCGTCGCCCTGCTCGGCATCCTCCTTGACCAGTTTGAGCCAGAAATAGCCGTATGGGCCAAGTGCGACCATGTAAGGAGTCTTGCGAACCTTCGGGAAACGGTTCATGCTGAATACCTCTTCGGGTACGCAACCTTCGTACTTCGACAGGTCGATGGCTACGGCCTGGGCGTTGCGCGAGAGGTTGATCACCGACAGGATGGTCTCGTCCTCATAGGTGCGGATGAACATAAGCACCTTGGGGTTGCTGACCTGCAGGAACTCGATGCTGCCGCGGTTGAAGGCTTTGAAGCGACGGGCAGTGGAGATCGTGTGGCGCATCCACCAGAGCAGCGAGTTCATGTTGGTCTCCTGCACTTCGACGTTGACCGCTTCGTAATGGTACTCGGGATCGATGATCACCGGCAGTTGCAGCCTCTGGGGGTTTGCCCGCGAGAATCCTGCGTTGCGGTCGGCGTTCCACTGCATCGGGGTGCGCACGCCGTCGCGGTCGCCGAGATAGAAGTTGTCACCCATGCCGATTTCGTCTCCGTAGTAGAGCACCGGCGTTCCAGGCAGCGAGAGCAGCATGATGTTCATGAGCTCGATGCGGCGGCGGTCGTTCTGCATGAGCGGCGCCAGGCGGCGGCGGATGCCGAGGTTGATGCGCGCCTTGGGATCGTAGGCGTAGACGCGGCGCATGTAGTCGCGCTCCTCGTCGGTCACCATTTCAAGGGTGAGCTCGTCATGGTTGCGCAGGAACGATGCCCACTGGCAGGATTCAGGAATCTCGGGGGTCTGGGCAAGGATGTCGATGAGCGGAAAACGGTCCTCCATGGCGACGGCCATGTACATGCGCGGCATGAGAGGGAAATGGAAGTTCATGTGACACATGTCGCCCTTGCCGAGGTACGCGGCGGAATCCTCGGGCCACTGGTTCGCCTCGGCGAGCAGCATCCGGTTGGGATAGTTGACGTCCACATAAGTACGCAGCTTCTGCAGGAACTCGAAGGTTTTCGGCAGGTTTTCGCAGTTGGTGCCCTCGGCTTCGTAGAGATAGGGTACTGCATCGAGCCTGAGTCCGTCGACACCCATGCCGAGCCAGAAATCGAGCACGTCGAGCAGCGCCTTGTGCACCGCAGGGTTCTCGAAGTTCAGGTCGGGCTGGTGATGGTAGAAGCGGTGCCAGAAGTACTGGTTCGCCACCGGGTCCCATGTCCAGTTGGAGGTCTCGAAATCCTGGAAAATGATCCGGGTCTCGGCGTATTTGTTGGGATCGTCGCTCCAGACGTAATAGTCGCGTTCCGGCGATCCTGCCGGCGCCTTGCGTGCCTTTTTGAACCACTCGTGCTGGTCGGAGGTATGGTTCACCACCAGCTCAGTGATGACCTTGATACCACGCCGATGAGCCTCGTCGAGGAACGCCCTGAAGTCTTCAATGGTCCCGTAATCGGGGTTCACGTTCATGTAGTCGGCGATGTCATAACCGTCATCGCGCAGCGGGGAGGGATAGAACGGCAGTATCCAGACAGCAGTAACACCGAGGCTTTCGAGGTAACTGAGCTTGCTCGTCAGTCCCTGGAGATCTCCTATTCCGTCGTTGTTGCTGTCGCAGAAGGTCTTGACATGGAGTTCGTAAATGATAGCGTCCTTGTACCAGAGGGGTTCAGGCTGGTAGCTCTTCATGGCTTTGTCTTTAGACATGGGTGAATTGGTACGATGCGTTTGGTTATGAGGGCAGGATGATTCTGAAAATGTGCGCCGGCATGATGGCAGGGTTCAACTCGATGTAGTTCCACTCGCCGTTCCATTCGTAGCTGCGGCCGGAAAGCTGATCCTCGACCGTGAACACCTGGGTATGCGGCAGGCCGAAAAGTTCGAGCGGAAAGCGCAACCATCCTCCACGTGTATTCTTGTGGTCGAGGCTGACAACCGTAAGGATGACGTTGCTGCCGTCGGCCGAGCGTTTCATGTAGCCGATGATCTGGTCATGCTCCCGTCCCTGCCCGGCTTCGATGCGAACGAAGGTGATGTCGTTGGTCTGCTGAAGGGCGGGGTTGTTCCTCCTGATACGGTTGACCATGGCGATCTCGGAGCGGATGTTGCCCGGCCTGTCGAGGTCCCAGTTCTTTATCTCGTATTTCTCCGAGTCGTTGTACTCCTCTTTGCCGGGCGCGACAGGCATATGCTCGCACAGTTCGTAGGCTGGTCCGTACATGCCGTAGTTCGAGGAGAGCGTCGAGGCCAGCATGAACCTGATGATGAATTTGGTCCGGTTGCCGCTCTGCAGCTCTTCGTGCAGGATGTCCGGGGTGTTCGGCCAGAAGTTCGGGCGCATGTACTCCCTGAGCTCCGTGGTGGTCAGCTCGGTCAGGTACTCCTGCAGTTCGTGCTTGCTGTTCCGCCAGGTGAAATAGGTGTATGAGTGGCTGTAGCCCGCCTTGGCAAGGCGCGCCATCAGCTTCGGGCGGGTGAATGCTTCGGCGAGGAACACCGTATCGGGATGCGCGTCCCGGATGGAACCGATAGCCCACTCCCAGAAGGGGAACGCCTTGGTATGGGGGTTGTCCACGCGGAAGATCTTCACCCCTTTGCCGATCCAGAACAGGAATACATCCCTGAGCGCAACCCAGAGGTTCTGCCAGTCCTTCGATTCGAAATCGATAGGCAGGATATCCTCGTAACGCTTCGGAGGATTTTCGGCGAACTGCACCGTACCGTCCGGGCGCCAGCGGAACCACTGCGGATGTTCGAGCACCCACGGATGGTCGGGCGAACACTGGAAAGCGATATCGAGCGCCACCGAAATGCCTTGCTGCTCCGCAGACTGCACGAACGCCTCGAAATCCTCGAGAGTACCGAGTTCGGGATGCACGGAGGTATGACCGCCATCGGGGCTGCCGATCGCCCAGCAGCTTCCCGGCTCGTCAGGACCTGCGATCAATGAATTGTTTTTGCCCTTTCGCTTGGCATGGCCGATCGGGTGGATCGGAGGAAGATAGACCACGTCGAAGCCCATCCGTGCGATACGCGGCAGCATGGAAATACAGTCCCGGAACGTACCGTGCTGTCCGGGCTCGTTCGACCACGAGCGGGGAAAGAACTCGTACCAGGTGCTGAACCCGGCCTTCTTCTGGTCTGTCTGGAGCAAAAGCACCTTTTCGTAGATGCTGGCCATAGACTTTTCAGGGCTGCGGCGCATGGCGCCGGAAAGCTCCTCGCCAAAGGCAGCCTCGATGGCCTTGTCTTGTGCTCCAATTGACAGAAGCCCGACATTGTGGTGCAACGTCCCGGCATCTTCGTCCATGGCCCTCGCTGCGCCGAGTTCGACGATGGTCGCGCCGATGCGCAGATCGAGACCCACATCCTGGCCGGCATCGAGCTTTTTCCTCAACCCCTTCTGCCAGGTCTGGAAATGGTCGATCCAGGCCTGCACGGTGTATTCGTACATTCCGGGAGCGCCGACCTCGAACGAAGCCGTCCAGCGATCGTTGACCATCGGGGTCATCGTCACCGCCGTCCACTCAAGCTCGTTTCTCCTGCGGTACAGGAGTTCGGCCACAATGGTATCTGCGCCGTCAGTAAAAATATCGGCATCGATGGTCACCCGGTCGCCTTCAACCCGTTTCACCGGGAACCGGCCGCCATCGATTTCTGGAGAGACATTTTCGATAACCACCCTACGGCGTCCGTCAAACAAGCGATCAGGACGTATCGGGGCTGGCAATATAAACTCTGGTTTCATAGAATGCATTAAGTGGTACTTCTCCGGCCTGCACTGTCGGATAAACCGCACTGGAGGTCCTTTCCGGGATGGTCTGGCAAGCCTTTCCGCATGGTATCCGGACACGCCTGTGCCTTGTGTTTGTAAAAATATGAAATGTTGCACTCTTTTTATCCGGCGGGGAGCATCTAATTTCTTTTAACTACCAAAAACTTCAGGCTCCGGCCCCGTTTGATTTGAATAAAAAAAATCCTTCCTTTCGTGAGCAAAGTTTTTCATCAAGATTTGACCAATACAGCCATGTTCGACGCCGAAAAAGATCGCCTGCACGCCATCAACCACCGCCTGGAACAGTTACGGGGGTATCTTTGACATCGATGAACGCAAAGAGAAGGTAAGCGACCTCGAGAAAGTCACTGCCGCGCCCGATTTCTGGAACGACCAGAAGGCCGCGCACACCGTGCTCAAGGAGCTCAACGAACACAAGTCCTGGACCGAGGCTTACGAACGCATCAAAACAGAGGCGCACAACGCTTCCGAAGAGATCATCATAGCCATCGAACTCGAGGACGAATCGCTCGTGGAGGACCTCGACGCAACCCTCAACCGGCTTGACCATGAGATCTCCGCCATGGAGTTCAGGAACATGCTTTCAGGCAAGGACGATGCAGGCAACGCCATGATCATCATCCATGCGGGTGCCGGCGGCACTGAAGCGCAGGACTGGGCCGAGATGCTCTACCGCATGTACATGCGCTGGGCCGAACGCAAGGGGTTCAAGGTATTTACCGACGACTACCAGGAGGGGGACGGCGCAGGCATCAAGACCGCCACGCTCGAAATCATCGGGCCATACGCCTATGGATACCTCAAGGCCGAGAACGGCGTGCACCGTCTTGTCAGGGTCTCCCCATATGACTCCAACGCACGACGCCACACATCGTTCGCAAGCGTCTTCACCTATCCGGAAGCGCCTCCCGACGTTGAAATCGAGGTCCGCAAGGAGGATCTCGAACTCTCGACCTTCCGAAGCGGCGGCAAGGGCGGCCAGAACGTGAACAAGGTCGAAACCGCCGTCCGCATCAAGCACATCCCCTCGGGCATCGTGGTCGGATGCCAGGAGGAGCGCTCGCAGTTCCAGAACAGGGAGCGCGCAATGAAGATGCTCATGGCCCAGCTCTACCAGCGGAAGCGCGAAGAGGAGGATGCGCAAAAAAGGGAGATCGAGGGCAAGAAAAAGAAGATCGAATGGGGCAGCCAGATACGCAGCTACGTGCTCGACGACAGGCGCATCA
>Ga0326729_1000356_pt1 | contig 11045 bp, 6 predicted proteins | sample MHFSIPfraction_2_FD_207744 | JGI IMG/M metagenome (GOLD analysis project Ga0326729, IMG submission 207744) | Lab enriched peat soil microbial communities from Michigan Hollow, Ithaca, NY, United States - MHF6AY SIP fraction | ecosystem: Environmental > Terrestrial > Soil > Wetlands > Peat...
CATTACAATCCGGGGCATGGCCGGCACGGTCATCTATTCCGGAACCGGTACCAGTCGATTGTCTGTGAAGAGGAGCCGTATCTCATGAAACTGGTCAGAGGTTGACTGACGGGAAATCAGTGATTTTAGGACGTCCCCCGGATATCAACTCATCGCATGGAGAATTGACATGGATAAGCAAGCAAAGATGACGATTTGCCTTTGGTACGAAGGTGATGCCGAGGAGGCGGCACGATTTTATGCAACGACCTTTCCGGATTCATCCGTTGGCGCGGTGCACCTCGCGCCGGGAGACTACCCAGCCGGGAAAAAAGGAGATGTGCTGACGGTCGAGTTTACGGTGATGGGGATTCCTTGCCTCGGGCTCAACGGTGGGCCGGAGTTCAAGCACAATGAATCATTCTCGTTTCAGGTCGCAACCGCTGACCAGGCTGAAACCGATCGCTACTGGAACGCAATCGTCGGCAATGGCGGCCAGGAGAGTGTTTGCGGGTGGTGCAAGGACAAATGGGGCTTGTCCTGGCAGATTACCCCGATCGCCCTGACCAAGGCTGTAACCGATCCCGACCCCGCCATCGCCAAGCGCGCGTTCGATGCGATGATGGAGATGAAAAAGATCGACATCGCAGCAATCGAGGCTGCACGCCACGGTTGAAGTCCCAATTTTCAACGCGGGCATCTTGTGCCGGAATATTCACCACAAGATGTCCAGGAGTGTTTATGTGATGAAAGAAGGATGTTATCGGGGGACAGTGAGTGGCTGTCGCTGGCTGTTGTTGTTTCTGTCTGTATCTTTCCTTAGTGTTTTGCGCTTGCTGTACAACATCCCCTGGTCTCCCAGTCTAACCTGCACCATGAGAAAATCCCTCATCTCTATTTTGCCGGCCATCGTCGCATGCTGCGCAAGCGTGGCTCTGGTGGCACCATCCCCTACGCATGCTGCCGGGAAATTCTCGAACGGTAATCGCTCAAATTCGGAAAAGGCTGAAATCGCCATAATGAGCGGCAACTACCAGTCGCTTGTCGATGCAGTCACGAAGATGATCCAGGCTGACCCGAAAAATCCCAAACATTATTTCACCCGGGCTATGGCGAAAGCGATGGGCGGAGATTACGCAGGATCGAACGACGACCTCTCCATGGGCCTCAAGCTGATGGGAAAGAAGAATATCAACGGCATCACTCCAGATGCCGTCTGGATGCGTATTTCCAGCAACAGGTTCCTGCTTGGCGACATCGATGGGGGAGTGGATGCGATCCAAAATGCATCGAACCTCGGCAACGAGGAGGCAGCGGCCTGGCTTGAAGCTCATCGTCGCGATCATGCCATCACCGCACGCGAGCATCTCGCTCTTGCCGCCAAATACAAGGACTCCGATTTTTCCTATGCCTCTGCTCTGCTGAACCGAGCAATCAAACTCCAGCCGGATTACCCAGACGCATATTACGAACGTGGGCTCGCAAGGTGGTCAGCAGGGCAGAAAAAAGAATCTCTTGAGGATATGAATAAAGCTGCGACATTGGGCCATCAGGATGCAGCAATCTGGATGAAAGATAAACGATAGTGGGGGGAAGAGGTATTTTCAGGATGTTATATAATGGTTGTTCCCGAGCTGTATCAGGTAACGCCGAAGCTGCCGCTGAAAGCGTGAGGCCGATTTGGCGGTGAAATAGGTATATTTATCAAAAAAGGGAGGTAGATGGTACAGAAGTATGAGGTTGGGGGGGATTATTTCTCTGAAAAAATATTGGCTGCTGTTTTAGTAGGATTTAAAACCGTCAGCAATCCGACACACGTGACGGTTCATCCTGATCTCATGAAGAAGATCAGGGCTAAATTCACGAACAAAGTGATCGGGCCTAAACACGTAGGCGATTTTGAGGTGTTTTGCGGATTGAAGGTGATCGAGGACGCAACGAAGGAGCCGGATTATTTCTCGGTGAGTTAAGCCCTTAATCTGGAGCCGGGGAGCGCTGTTCAACGAGGCGGTTACGCTGGCTTGCGCTGATGCTGGCATAACGTTAGAGTTTCTGCGTTTAGGGAGCAGAAGCGGAGGGTTGCCATTTCTGAGAAAAGAGCAGGCCACAAAAGCAATCTGTGAATATGGCCTCTCGCTAGCCGAAACGGCCCATCAACTGGGCGTAACAACCAGCGCTGTCAGATACATGCTGAAGCGAACATGAAATATAACGATCAATGAATATGTAAAGTATCGAAAGTGATTGCTGTTATATTTCTCCACTCGTTATTTGCGTTACTAAACAACGTCCCGGAAGATCTTACTTCGATAAGCTGGTGGTCTACATCCATCTCAACCCTTTGCGAGCAGGTATGGTCCAGACACTTCGGCAACTGGCTGTTTATCCATGGAGTGGCCATGCTGTTCTGATGAAAGAAGTTGTGTATGACTGGATGGCTCGTGACTATGTTTTGGAGTTTTTCGGAAGCAGGGAGGGAACAGCAAGGAAGGCGTATCTCGAATTTGTTGAACAGGAGATGGGAATTGATCGGCAGCAGGAACTGTCGGGAGGTGGCTTTATAAGATCTCAGGGCGGTTGGTCGAAAGTACTGTCGATGCGCAAGAGGGGCGAGCACGCTCTTGGTGACGAAAGGATTCTTGGAGGCGATGACTTCGTCAGGGAAATGCTGAAAGAGGCAGAGGATCGAAAGGATGTTCAACTTCCGGAACACGAACGGTTGGAGCTGTTCAACGAGGCTGCCGAGCAAGCCTGCAGTGCTGCCGGGATAACGGCAGTATTTTTGCGTTCCGTGAGCAGAAGCGGCCAGCTACCTAAGCTGAGAAAAGAGCTGGCCAGAAAAGCAGTCTGCGAGTATGGGTTATCGATGGCTGAAACAGCTCGTCAACTGGGCGTGACGACCAGCGCAGTAAGCTACATCCTGAAGCAGAAATGATATATGATGAGTGGTGAATTTGTAAATTAGCTAAAGTGACGGGGCTCCTTGTGTTGCAAATTATTCGCGTTACTGAACAACGTCCCCGAGCATCCGCTGTTAGTGTACTACTGTTTACAGGTCATGAGTGAATTAATTCAAATATCTGGTTGTGAGAATTACACACGTAAGGCTGATGTCGTTTTCGTCCATGGCTTGGGAGGAGATGCGCATGCCACTTGGCGCTATGGAAAAGACAATACGACTTCATGGCCGCATTGGCTTGGAGAGGAATTTCAAGAAATCGGAGTATGGACACTGGACTATGAGGCAAGTCCAACAAAATCTAAAGGGCTCTCTAAACTGCTTGGCTTTGGTTCTAAAAATTCCGGGCACACTCAGCCATTGCCAGATCGCGCTTGGGAGGTGCTAACTTATTTAATACAGAGCGGTCTTGGTAAACGCCCTCTTATGTTTATCTGCCATAGCATGGGAGGCCTTTTGGTAAAGCAGTTGCTTCGAAAAGCCAGCGACAAACTGGATGAGCCTTGCATGCAAGAACTTGTCCGCCATACGAAAGTTGTTTTATTTCTTGCTACTCCACATTCAGGAGCGGAACTCGCTTCATTTCTTAATGCGTTAAGAAGAATCTTCCGAAGTACAAAAAGCATCAAGGATCTTCGGATGTATGATGCACATCTTCGCGATTTGCTTGATTGGTATCGAGGCCAAGCGCTTCGTCTAGGAATAGAGACGCGAACATATTACGAAACAAAAAAGCTTAAAGGGATTACTTGCATTGTTAACCCTTCTTCGGCGCATCCGGGCATTGGTTCTGATCCTATACCGCTAGACGAAGACCATATTTCAATTTCAAGGCCGCGTAGTCGAAATTCGCATGTTTACAGTGCAGCAAGTAATCTTCTGAAAAGCCATGTGCTTATCTCAATGCCAGATGATTCTTCAATTTCAACAAGTAATACATCTAACGAATCAACGATAATTACACCAAGCCAAGCTAACCAACTTATAAATACTGTTCAATTACAAGCAGATACGCTCAAGCTACTTACATCACAGCAAGACAAATTATTAAAAATCTTCCCTGCTATATCACCGTATGAAGAGACAAAATATGTGTCGACAGAGGGACAAGGCTACGAATATAAATTACCATTTATACAGAGGAATCAGCAAGTATCACCTATTCTTTCATATGAGGGTTTCGAGAGCTCGAGAGAAAGAGTTCCGTTTACTAATATTGATGATCTATTAGAAAAACTTGAAACTACAGAAGACATTGCAGAGGAGATTAAATCACAGCTTTCATTATGGAATAATGATACAGCACTTAGTCTTGTTGAGAAACTTAAAGAGCATTTAGAGGGTATTAATGTTTCTATCAGTAAACGCGTTCTTGATTACCTTTTCTTGATAGCACGCGTGTATGTGAGTTGTGCTGAGAAAAAAGATTCAGAGTCAGAAACACATATCGAGCAGGCGAAAGAATTATTTGATAAGATAGATAAATATTTGTTGGCTTCACCTCGGCCAGAGCTTGCTGCAGATGTATTCGCACTAAGAGGTTCGATAGAGAAGATTCAAAATGGTGAGGATGCTGCACTTGTGTATTTAGCGGGTCATGAAGACCCATACGCTATTCGGATACATCTTGCTATTTATCTAAGAAAAAATGATTTAAATGCAGCAATAAGGCTAATTGATGGGCGGCCGGCTCATTTGAGGTGGTGTGATCTCGGAGTTGCGGTATATGCCGGTGCTGGGCGTCGAGAAAAAGCGAAGGAACTCGTTGACTGGGCTTACGAGCAAGACAAAAAAAATAAATACCCCCAATGTATTGTATTTCTTGCTGATGCATCTTTATTTCGCGCTTTGGCCAATCAGGATCCGGGAAAGAATATCCTACCAAAAAATCTCAGCGAAAATGAAAGGGGGGCGCTTCGGCAGGTACTTACAGATATTGAGCCAGTCTTGTCTTGCATCATTACCCGAGGTTCCATTGATTCGGAACTGGCAACCCATGCAGTCAAAATTAGCTGGCAGGCACACTACTTACTTGGCCATCGAGAAGAAGTTGCCAAGCTTGTGCGGCTCATGTCAACTCGAAACCCAGTATTGACAGATGTTGCGCGTAGTGTAATGAGTGGATTTATCACTCCACCGCCAGACCTTGCTCAGCGATTGCGAAACGATTATCCCGATGATCTTAATGCGAACATTCTCGCAGCTGTCATTGAGTCGAAAATGGGTCAATCTAACACAGCTTTTGATTCGGCAAGGAAGCTTCTTGTTCTCGCAGACACCAATGAAAAGAAGGAAGAGCTTTTTAAGTTGTTTCAGCACTTAGCTCAAGCATTGGATGGTGATACTTTTGAGGAGTGTGGGCGAATAGCTCGCCCTTTAGTTGAGCACAACCCGCAACTACAGGCGATGTTCGATGCTAATCAATTCCTCCGTACTGGTAAAGTGGGTATGGCTCTTGAAGTGCTTGACAGGCATCAAGCTGAGGACGATGTTTTCTGGTTGCAATTACGAGGTGAAGCATTAAGGCTAAATGGTTGTCTTCCTGAAGCAGTCGAGATGTTTCGGCTTGCATCTCTTCAGACAGGAGCTCCAGAATTACTTCATCAAGCCGCAGACCTAGCTTTTCAGGCAGAGAAGGTCGTCGATGCTGTGAAGCTATACGAAGAGCTTATCGCAGCGCAACCTGACAACCATATTGCTCGAAGTAGTCTTGCCTTCTTGTACGCTTTCAATTTGCACGACATAGGTAACGCTGCCATTCATTATAACGCATTGCATGATGCAGAGCCTGAAAATCAGATATACACCGTTAATTTGGCGGTTTGTTTTGCTCAACTTTATAGACCGCATGAGAGCTTAGTGCTGTATGATGAAGCATGTAAGGTTGAACAGCCAGATATTAGAGCCGTATTAGGTCGTTCAGAACTCTATTTAAGCTTAGGCAAACCAGATGAGGCTTGCGACTCGATTAAGCATTTTCGAGATTGCTTCTGGGATTCGCCAGATTTTCTTCTTGCATGTATGAATACTGCATATGCGGCAGGCGATGAGGACTTTGCACATGCGGCGCTAAGCAAGCTGAATGAACTCCGTGTTGCTAATAAAGTAGATGAGAATTCATTTCGTCTTGTTCAGACAGACGAAGTAATTGAAATGTTTAAAGAGTCCTTCAAAGCTTCAGAAGATAGAAAAAAGGACATCCATATGGAAATGCTGAAGGGACAAATGCCATGGGTGTTGGCAGCGCAAGCTGTCGGTGATGCTGTTTACTGGTCTTGGCGATTGCGTACACAAGAACTGAAGTGGATTTATGACGATCAGATCAATCGGGCTAGTTATACGATCTATTCCACGAATGGATTCCATGTCGGACAAATGGATGACGGAAAGCGAGTATTGCTTCCTTTGGAATGCCCAGTTCTCGGCACAACAATCGTTGCAGATTTATCAGCTCTGATTACACTTCACAGACTTGATCTTTTGGACAAAGCCGCCGATTATTTCGGTGAAATTCTTGTTCCTGAGCAGTATTTGGCAACTGTGTTGGAGGATGGTAAGAAAATGGTCTTTCATCAACGGTCCAAGCAGCGAACAGCAGATGAGATCAATCGCTATGTAGCAAATGAAGTGATTACGATTGAGCAAAATGGTAGAAATGATCCGCATTATATCGTGGACGAGTATAATGAAACAGGTGGACACCGGTATCATCTTATCGATGTAATTACTCCAATCTACGAGGTGGGGCTTGTTGATGAATTGACATACGAACGAGTAAGAAAAGTGTGTCTAAAACCATCCAGTGTAGATGGTGAACATCCTCCAATTGGACATTTCCAGAGCGTTCATATTGAACTGCTATCTCTTGAAACACTTACGTTATTTGGGTTGCTGGATCAGATTGCGAAGTTCTACCATGTATACATTACAGATGAAGCTCGTATTGAAATAAGACAACGCCTTGATCTATTGCGGCTCCAAGATGAAACGAGAGGTTGGCATTTTGATCTTTGGAATCGAATTCGTGATGACAAAAGATTCAAATTTGTTCGACAGTGTGTGCCGCAAGGAATGAAAACTAATAGTGTTGATGATAAAAATGTGATCGCATTTCTTACAAGCTTCATGGCTCAAGACCAGCGTCTCCCCCTGCTGGCTGATGATCGAGTATGTCAGGCGATGACTCTGAATCTGCAACAAAATGCTCCCTATGGTTCTTTCGGCTCAGATGCTGTGGTTCATGCTTTACTTAAATCTGAGAGGCTAAATGATACTGAAGCAGCAGAGGCGATATTGACTCTGATGCGATGGCGTTATCGGTTCATCGTTCCAACAGTCCAAATATTAAATACTTATAAAGCGCAATACTTTAAGAATCCACCTGGATTACCTCTTCAGTATGTGGCAGAATACGTTCATGATTGCATGCGGGATACCGGATTATTTGGTGGGTTAGAAAATACAGATTTCACTCAATCCATGTCGATGCAACTCTACACGTCATGGTTGCAGCTTCTCGCAAAATGGATTGTGGATTTATGGGCGGGGGACGAAATTTCAAAGGATACCGCTACGAGTTTGACTAATTGGTGTGTTCAGGAGTTTCTGCCTTCTCAACCCCGTGTTGTCCCTGGTGCCGTCAAGGGTAGGATGGGAGCATTGGTCGGAAGAATTCTTATCACACATATCTTACTAAATTTTAATTCTATCGATCATAATGAGCAATTATCTGATGCTTTGATGGCTGTTAAATCAGCTATGAAGCTTTCGGATGAAGTGTATCTATTAATAATAACTGAAATCTTGAATGATACCCGAAGAACAGATTCCGAGTCCTGAGGATATACAAAAGTTTAAGCGTTCAATGCAGATACATATGGGGAAGATCGCTCTACGTTATTTTGAACACATAGAGGCAAGAGCATATCGTGCCTTGCAGGATATTGATCTCATAAGTGATGAGGAACTTTCTCTTGGGTCTGATGTCGAGATCGCAGTCCTACGTGATCATCAGCACGGAAGACGGCAAAAACTTACAGAAGGTCCCTTGGTTCTTTATAAATCAAAAGAAGATGATTTGAAATTAATACTTGAACAGCTTCCTATACTCATTCTCTCTGATTCTCGTGATGTTCGGATAGCCGTTATCGAATCTATTGAAGAAATGCTCATAGAAAATCCGTTGACACTTACTCCTAAAACTCAGGGCATATTGAAAGGATCTCGCAATGCTTTATTTTCATCGAATCCAGAAGAGTGGCGACCACAGGCAATCTCGGTTTATGATGCTTTAACCGATGATATTCTTTTTTCTTTGTCAGGAATCCGGCAGAGCCTCAATAATGAGCCGGGAATTCAAGATGCTCTTAATATATATGTACCTAAGGTTATTTACCCTACGGTGACTTCTTGCGATTCGATTAGCCTTTCTATTGGAAATTCGGAGCGCGAACATGGGACTTTAAAAACACTGTTATCAGATATAGTTGCTAGTGCCTCGAGTCTTGCTGAATTATGCAGCACCTATCTTGCAAAGATGGGATTTCTTCCTTTTGCACCATCCTATAGTATGGCAACTGCTGTTAAAAACTGGCTTTCTTCTAAAAATTATAGTATTGATGTTTGGCGAGATTTGTGGGAATGGGTTGATTCTGAATCTACTCCTTTATCCAGATACCATGCTTGCTCAGTTTTTGTTCTTTTTCCAGCATTGATTCCCACCGGGAAATTACCGAATCTTTGGGAAGAAATTCTCGCAGTAGTGCAGAACTCGGACAAGTATAATGACAGCTCTCCAGAGTTTAGTCCATGGGCTCTACGTAGAGATCTTGTCCTTCATTACACATACCATTTTGAAGCACTTTTGCCAGAAAATGATGGGTGTAGTATTAGTTATTTTGCTTGGTGGTTTTCGGAGCAAGTTGCAGCTCTTTTTCCTGCTGATGCTGGCTCTGCAAAGTTCTATCGTGAGAAATGGGTCAAGCCTGCTTTAGAGTTATCTTCTCTCTCTTGGCTGGCTGCAAGTGCTCCGATTCAGCGTTCGTTTCTACGACAAATCACATTAAATATTGAGTCTCCATGGGCGTTGGCACTACTGACAATGATGGGAGAGCATCTGAATGAGCTTGTCCCGACTGAGCTAGCAGATGATATCCGGATAAGATTCAAAGAAGCATTGGTCTCGAATACGTTTTCCGTATTACCTTTTCTAACCAATACAGCGGATGAACATACTTTTGTTTTTGAAGGCTCACTTGCTGATACCATTCTCAAATGGGCTGAATATCAGCCAGAGGAGCATAAACAAGGATTGCAACAACTCGTAGAGATGAGTAATACACTTGGAAGCAGAGAAGGTTTATTGAATGCCATAAAAAAACTGGGTGAATTTGATCTACCCAAACAGGGTGTGGTGTGTTTGGCATTAAAAAGAAAAGTGCTTATTGATCCGACAGTCGTGGAAGGTATTTGGGAGATTATTTCCAATTTTGAATGGCGAAAGAATGTACTTGGTAATATCGAATATCATGTTCAAGCTTTACTGATTGAGTCTTTGTGCACACTTTTAATTCAAAATGGGGGCAAGTGGTACTCGTATTTACCTCATTTCATTGCCGAACTATGTGAAAATGAGCAAGATGAAGAGCACAGACGCGTTTTGTTTTTGTATGTAATCCATACGAGCCTTGCGTCTGATACGGTCAGCGCAGTGCATCGTCTTATTCGGGGAGAACATAAAGCGAAGTTCATGGCATATGTAAAAGAATACCGGGATCGCGTAGAAACAATTCGTTATGACTATCCACCATGGGTAGCGGGAAAACTTCGTGGTTTAATGGCGAGCATGCATGTAATATGACATGGAAATACAGTTTTGATCTCCATTTTACGAATGGAGCAAGAACCTGAGGGACATAGGCCGACTAAGTGTTTTTTGGCGTTAGCCAACAATGATACGGCTTCTTTGGATGTACGATCATTTGGCCAGCTCGATAGGCCGAGGACTTGATCCCATGTAACTAAGATGTGATTTCGGGACGTTGTGAAAGAGTCTATGAAAACCTAGGATTTCGTAGGATTTCGGGACGTTGTTTAGTATCGCGAATAACGATTTTTTCATACATTAACATGAGGTAAGCAATTCTGATAACCATCATGATGAATTGATTATGCCATGAGGAGCGAGACTTGATGCGCCGGGTACATTGCACCATGTGATGATTCGGGGAATTGAGCAGGGCAGTATCTTTAGGGATGACACGGATAGAACAGAGTTCCTGAATCGAATGTGTCGTTTGGCAAAGGCTTCGGGTACAGGTATTTACGCGTTTGCCCTGATGAGCAACCATGTCCATCTGCTGGTGATAAGTGGCTCGGATGGCTTGCCTACCTTCATGCGCCGATTGCTTTCAGGATATGCACAGTATTTCAACCGTCGCCATAAACGAGTCGGCCATCTGTTCCAGAACCGATATAAATCGATCATCTGTGAAGAAGAAGCCTATTTCGATAAGCTGGTGGCCTATATCCATCTAAATCCGTTACGCGCTGGTATTGTCCAGACGCTTCAGCAACTGTCCGTTTATCCTTGGAGCGGCCATGCTGTTCTGATGAAGGCGATTGTTTATGACTGCATGGATCGGGACTATGTGCTGCAGTTTTTCGGAAGCAGGGAGGGAGCCGCCAGGAAGGCGTATCTCGAATTTGTTGGACAGGAGATGGGGATAGATCGGGAACAGGAGTTGTCTGGAGGTGGCTTTGTACGATCACAGGGTGGTTGGTCGAAAGTGCTGACGATGCGCAAAAGGGGCGAGCAAGCACAAGGTGACGAGAGGATTCTTGGGGGTGATGACTTCGTCAGGGAGATGCTGAAAGAGGCAGAAGATCGAAAGGATGTTCAGCTTCCGCAGCACGAACGGCTGGAGCAGTTCAACGACGCTGCCGAGCATGCCTGCGCTGCTGCCGGGATAACGGTAGTGTTTTTGCGTTCCGGGAGCAGAAGTGGCCAGCTACCTATGCTGAGAAAAGAACTGGCCACAAAAGCAGTATGTGAGTATGGCCTCTCGCTGGCCGAAACGGCTCATCAACTGGGCGTAACGACCAGCGC
>Ga0326729_1000357_pt1 | contig 11044 bp, 9 predicted proteins | sample MHFSIPfraction_2_FD_207744 | JGI IMG/M metagenome (GOLD analysis project Ga0326729, IMG submission 207744) | Lab enriched peat soil microbial communities from Michigan Hollow, Ithaca, NY, United States - MHF6AY SIP fraction | ecosystem: Environmental > Terrestrial > Soil > Wetlands > Peat...
GGCCGCGGCGCAGGTCGCCATCCCGCTGCCCGGCACCCCGGTGCCGCTGACCCTGCAGCCGCTCGCCGTCCTGATCGTCGGCGGGCTTCTGGGGCCGTGGCTCGGCGCCTCGAGCCTGCTCCTCTATCTGGCCCTCGGTGCCGCCGGGCTCCCCGTGTTCACACCGATCGGCCTGCCGGGGGTGCTGCGTCTCATCGGGCCGACGGGTGGCTTCCTGCTGGCGTATCCGCTCGCGGCGTTTGCCGTCGGCCGGCTGTCGGGCGACGGCAGCAGCACCGTGCGGATCGCGCTGGCGGCGCTTGGCGGGCTGGCCCTCGTGTACCTGGGAGGGCTCGCGCAGCTGCTGCTGCTCACGGGCAGCATTCGCACCGCGGCCCGGTTCGGGACCCTGCCGTTCCTGGTCCCCGATCTGATCAAGCTCGGGGCGGCGGTGCTGGTCCTCCGCCCGACGATTCGCCCGGTCCGCGCGCGCCTCTGATGGCGCGCGTTTCGTTTCCGGCCCGAGTGCGGGAGACCGGCGTCGCCCTGCTCTGGCTGACGCTGTTCGCCGCCGTGGGGCTCGCCGGCACCCTCGTGCTCGCCGGGATCGTGCCCAGCGTGGGTGGTCAGATGTGGTGGATGGCGCGCAACGGGGTGTACCAGCTCGCCGGCTTCTTGGGCGCCACCTGGCTGGTGGGCCGCCTGGCGAATCAGTTCAGCTGGGACCGCATGGGGTGGCGGCGTCCGCGCACTCTGCCGCGGCACTTCCTGCGCGGCCTGATGCTCGGGGGCGCGATGGCGGTGCTGGCCGTGCTGCTCGCGGTGGTGGCCGACGGCGCCGAGCTGCGCGTCACCGGGGTGGCCGGATTTCTGTACGTCGCGGGACCGCTTGCGGTGGGACTGCTCACCGCCGCGCTCTCCGAAGAGCTGATGTGGCGGGGCTACCCGCTGCGCCGCCTCGCCGACGCCATCGGGCCCGGGGCGGCCACGGTCGTGCTGGCCATCGGGTTCGGATCGGCGCACCTCTCGAATCCCGGCACCAATCTCCTGTCCACGGTCAACATCGCGCTCGCCGGGCTGTGGCTCGGCGTGGCGTTCTTCACGCGCGGCGGCATGGCGCTCGCCTGGGGATTGCACCTCGGCTGGAACGCCGGACTCAGTCTCGTGTTCGATGCGCCCGTGTCGGGCCTCGCCTTCGATGTCCCGGGTGTGGACTACACCCCCGGGGCGCACGCCTGGCTGGACGGCGGCCGCTTCGGCCCGGAGGGCGGGGTGATCGGGACGGTCGTATTCCTGCTCGGCATGCTCCTGCTGCTGGGTGGAGGGCTGCGGCGGCCCGGGCCGTCGCTGCGGGAAGCCGCCGCGTGAGTCGCGTCGCCGTCGTCGGTGCGGGCACCATGGGCAGCGGGATCGCGCACGTGTTCGCGCAGCACGGCTGGGATACGGTGCTCGTGGACACGGTCCCCGGAGCGCTCGAGCGGGCACGGCAGACGATCGCGGCGAACCTCGACCGCCAGGTGAAGAAGGGCGCGCTGACCGCCGACCAGAAGGACGCGACGCTGGGTCGGCTCGTGATGGCGCCGACGCTCGACGGCAGCGGCGCGGGCGCGGAGCTCGTGGTGGAGGCGGCCACCGAGCATCGCGAGACGAAGTTCCAGATTTTCCGCGACCTGGATCGCGTGGCCCCGCCCGCGGCGATTCTCGCCACCAACACGTCGTCGATCTCGATTACGGCGATCGCGGCGCAAACCGCCCGCCCTGGGCTCGTCATCGGGATGCATTTCATGAACCCGGTGCCGGTGATGCCGCTGGTCGAGATCATCCGCGGCCTCGAGACCAGCGATGCGACCGCCGCCCGGACGGTCGCGATCGCGCAGGCGCTGGGGAAGACGCCCGTCGAAGTGCGCGACGCGCCCGGCTTCGTGTCGAACCGGGTGCTCATGCCGATGATCAACGAGGCCGTTTTCTGCGTGATGGAAGGGGTGGCCACGCCCGAATCCATCGACACGGTGATGAAGCTCGGCATGAATCACCCGCTCGGCCCCCTGGCGCTCGCCGACCTGATCGGCCTCGACGTCTGTCTCGCGATCCTCGAGGTGCTGCACCGCGATCTGGGCGACGACAAGTACCGGCCGTGCCCGCTGCTGCGCACGATGGTGGCGGCCGGCCGGCTGGGCCGCAAGAGCGGACGAGGGTTCTTTGACTACGGTCGTTGACCAGCCCACCGGGCTGAGCGACACGCAGCGCCAGATCGTGGAGCTGGCGCGCGAATTTGCGCGCGAGCACATCGCGCCGCACGCCGCCGAGTGGGACCGCACCAAGGAATTCCCCCGCGGCGTGATCGACGAGCTCGGACGGCTCGGTTTCCTGGGGATGACCGTTCCCGAGCGCTACGACGGCATGGGACTCGATACGGTGACGTATCTCCTCGCGCTCGAGGAGATCGCCGCCGCCGATGCCGGGATCGCCGTGTCGATCAGCATCCAGAACGCCATTCCCGCCACCATGCTGGTGCGCCACGGCACGCCGGCGCAGCAGGAGCGCTGGCTCAAGCCGCTGGCCCGCGGCGAGCTGCTGGTGGGCTTCGCGTTGTCGGAGCCGGATGCCGGGTCCGACCCCGCGGGGATGCGGGCCCAGGCGGTGCGCGACGGCTCGGGGGGGTGGGTCCTGAACGGCATGAAGGCGTGGGCCACGAACGGCGGCACCGCCGACCTCATGATGGTGATGGTGCGCACCGACACCGCGGAGGCGCGGCGCGGCCCGAAGGGGATCTCGACGTTCATCGTTCCCACGAAGACGCCGGGCTATCGCGCGGGCTCGCCCGAGGACAAGATGGGGCTGCGCGCGTCCAACACGACGACCGTGGCGCTGGAGGATCTGCACCTGCCCGCCGACGCGCTGCTGGGCGAGGAAGGGATGGGGTTCGTCTACTCGATGGAGGGACTGGAATCGGGGCGGCTGGGGATCGCCACCCAGGCGGTGGCCATCGCGCGGCGGGCGCTGGAGCATGCGGTGACGTATTGCGCCGAGCGGCGCCAGTTCGAGCAGCCGATCCGCGAGTTCCAGGGCGTGCAGTTCAAGCTGGCGGATATGGCGACGCGGATCGCGGCGGCGCGGGCGCTCACCCAGGTGGCGGCGGCGCGCAAGGACCGGGGCGAGGACATCCGCCAGGCCGCGAGCATGGCGAAGTTGTTCGCGTCCGAGACGGCGATGTGGGTCACGACGCAGGCGGTGCAGCTGTTCGGCGGCTACGGCTACATGCGGGACTTCCCCGTGGAAAAACTCTTCCGGGACGCAAAGGTCACCGAAATCTATGAGGGCACCAGCGAAGTCCAGCGGATCGTCATCGCCCGCAGTCTCTACCGCGACTGACGTGACGGGCACCGCCGACACCGACCTGTTCAGGCTGATGGCGGAGTACGGCCACGAGCAGGTCAGTCTGTACCAGGACCCGGCGAGCGGCTACCGCGGCATCATCGCCGTCCACGACACGCGCCTCGGGCCGGCGCTCGGGGGCACGCGGTTCTGGCACTATCACGACGACCGGGAAGCGCTGGTGGACGCGCTGCGCCTGTCGCGCGGCATGACCTACAAGGCCGCGGTGGCGGGCCTGAATCTCGGCGGCGGCAAGAGCGTCATCATCGGCGACAACAAGACCACGCGGCGCGAGCCGATCTTCCGCGCCCACGGCCGCCACGTGGAGTCGCTGAACGGCCGCTACATCACCGCCGAGGACGTCGGGACCTCGACCACGGACATGGAGTTCATCCGCGCGGAGACCGAGCACGTCACGGGGCTGCTCGGCAAGTCCGGCGACCCCTCGCCCGTCACCGCCTACGGTGTGTATCGGGGCATCAAGGCCTGCGCCCACGTGCGGTACGGGTCGGACAGCCTCTCCGGCAAGACGATCGTGGTGCAGGGGTGCGGGCATGTCGGCTACTCCCTGTGCAAGTTTCTGTTCGAGGAAGGCGCCAAGCTGCTCGTCGCCGACATCGATCCCCAGCGCGTGAAGACGGTGGTGCAGGACTTCAAGGCGGTCGCTTTGAAGGAGGAGGACGTGTACCGCCAGGAGGCCGACATCTTCGCCCCCTGCGCGCTGGGCGCGGTCATCAACGACAAGACGCTGCCGCAGTTCAAAGTGGACATCATCGCCGGGGCGGCGAACAACCAGCTGGCCGAGGACCGCCACGGGCAGCTGATCGAAGCGCGGGGCATTCTCTACGCGCCGGACTACGTGATCAACGGGGGCGGGTTGATCAACGTGAACGCCGAGCTGCACGGCTGGTCGCTCGAGCGGGCGCGCAACAAGGCGGGCGAGATCTACGACACCATCCTCCGCGTATTCGACATCGCGAAGGAAGAGCGTATCCCGAGCTACCAGGCGGCCGACCGGCTCGCCGAGCAGCGCATCGCCGCGGTGGCTGCGGTGAGGCAGAACTTTGTCTGAGCAGGTGTACGTCGGCGCCGACCACGCGGGCTTCGAGCTGAAGCAGAAGCTCGTGGCCGAGCTGCGGCGCCTGGGCTACGAGCCGGTGGACGTGGGTCCCGCGACGCTCGATCCCACCGACGACTTTCCCGATTATGCGAAGCCCGTGGCGCAGGCGGTCAGCACCGGCAAAGCGTCGCGTGGCGTTCTCACCTGCGGCACGGGGCTCGGCATGGGTTACGTCGCCAACCGCTATCCCCACGTCCGGGCCGCGGTGGTGTGGAGCCCCGAGATCGCCGAGCTGTCGCGCAAGCACAACGACGCGAACGTGCTCGTGCTGCCGTCGCGCTTCATGAGCGACGACGAGAGCCTCGCCATCCTGCGGCGCTGGCTCAGCACTCCGTTCGAAGGCGGCCGCCATCAGCGCCGCGTGGAGAAAATCGACCAGTGAGTCTCGCCGACCGCTTGGCCCCCCTCGCCCAGGTCGACCCGGCGATCGCGGGCCTGATTCGCCGTGAGGTCGAGCGCCAGGAGCACGGGCTCGAGCTCATCGCCAGCGAGAACTTCGTCTCCGTCGCCGTGCTCGAAGCCATGGGCACGGCCCTCACCAACAAGTACGCCGAGGGGGTGCCGAAGAAGCGGTACTACGGCGGCTGCGAAGTCGTTGACGAAGTGGAGCAGATCGCGATCGACCGTGCCAAAGCGCTGTTCGGCGCGGCGCACGCCAACGTGCAGCCGCACTCGGGCGCCCAGGCGAACATGGCCGCCTATCTGGCGGTGCTGAAGCCGGGCGAGACCCTGATGGGGCTCGCGCTGCCGCACGGCGGCCACCTGACGCACGGGTCGCCGGTGAACTTCTCGGGAGTGCTGTTCCGCGCGGTCGCCTACGGGGTGCGCGAGGACACGGGGACCATCGACTACGACGAGGTGCGCGTCACGGCGCGCGCCGAGCGGCCGCGGCTGATCGTGGCGGGCGGCAGCGCCTACGCGCGCATCTTCGATTTCGCGGCACTGCGGTCCATCGCCGACGAGATCGGCGCGACGTTTCTGGTGGACATGTCCCACTTCGCGGGGCTCGTGGCGGGCGGCGTGCATCCCTCCCCGGTGCCCCACGCTCAGATCGTCACCACCACGACGCACAAGACGCTGCGCGGCCCGCGCGGGGGCATGATTCTCTGCACCGCCGACCTGGCCAAGGCGGTGGACAAGTGGGTGTTCCCGGGCACGCAGGGCGGGCCGCTCGAGCACGTCATCGCGGCCAAGGCGGTGGCGCTGGGTGAGGCCGCGCGCCCGGAATTCAAGACGTACGCCGCGCAGGTCGTGAAGAACGCGCAGGCGCTGGCCCAGGCCCTGCTGGGGCGCGGCTATGCGATCGTATCGGGCGGCACCGACACGCACCTGATGCTGGTGGATCTGCGCCCCAAGTCGCTCACGGGGAAGGACGCCGAGCAGCTGCTCGACCGGGCCGGGATCACGGTGAACAAGAACACCATCCCCGGCGACCCCCAGTCGCCGTTCGTGACGAGCGGGATCCGCCTGGGGACGCCGGCGGTCACCACGCGCGGATTCCGCGAGCCCGAGATGGCGCGCGTCGCCGAGCTCATCGATGAAGTGCTGACCCGCAAGGACGACGCGACGCTGGGGCGGGTCAAGAGTGAGGTGCGGGCGCTGACAGATGCCTATCCGCTCTACGCGGTGGGGGTGGCCAGCCGGACGTGACCTCACTCGATCTCGCCCTCGTCGGGAACGGCACGATCGGCGCCCTAATCGATTCGGCGGGCGAAATCGTCTGGACCTGCTTCCCCCGATTCGACGGGGACCCCGCTTTCTGCTCGCTGCTGCAACCGCGTTCCCCCGGGCCGGAGTTTGGATTCTTCAGCGTGGACCTGGTCGACCCCGCGGGCCACGAGCAGGAATACCTCGCCAACACGCCGATCCTCGTGACGCGGCTGCACGACAAACTGGGCGGCGCCGTCGAGATCACCGACTGCGCTCCGCGGTTTCGTCAGTATGGGCGGATGTTCTGCCCCATGACCCTGGTACGGCAAATTCGGCGCGTCGCCGGCAACCCGCGCGTGCGCGTGCGGCTGCGTCCCGCCCACCACGGCGGCGCCCAGGCGATGTCCACCACCTGCGGCAGCAACCACATCCGCTACATCGGCACCGACCTCGTGCTGCGGCTCACCACCGACGCCTCCGTCACGGCGATCGGCGAGGAGAACCCGTTCTTCCTCGAAGACACCATCACGCTGCTGCTCGGTCCGGACGAGACGGTGCAGGGCTCGGTCGCGGACGTGGGGCGGCGCTTCGTCGAAGAGACGATCGGCTACTGGCGCGAATGGGTGCGCTACCTCGGCATCCCCTTCGAATGGCAGGAGGCCGTCATCCGGGCGGCCATCACGCTGAAGCTGAATGCGTTCGAAGACTCGGGCGCGGTGATCGCCGCGATGACGACCTCGATCCCCGAGGCGGCGGGCACCGGTCGGACCTGGGATTACCGCTACTGCTGGCTGCGCGACGCCTATTTCGTCGTCAACGCCCTGAACCGCCTCGGCGCGACGCGCACGATGGAGCGCTATCTGAGCTACATCGTCAACGTCGTCGCCGGCGCGCCCGAGGGCCGGCTGCAGCCGGTGTACGGCATCAGCGGCCGGCCGGTGCCGGAAGAGCGGACCGTCCCCTCACTCGCCGGCTACCGCGGCATGGGCCCGGTGCGGTTCGGCAACCAGGCCGCCCAGCAGGTACAGCACGACGTGTACGGCTCGGCGATTCTCGCCGCGACCCACGTGTTCTTCGACCGCCGCCTGGCGCATCGCGGCGATTCGGTGCTGTTCGCCCGCCTCGAGGCCCTGGGGGAGCGCGCCGCGCACCTCTACGACCGGCCCGACGCCGGCATCTGGGAGCTGCGCGGCACCGAGCGCGTCCACACCTTCTCCAGCGTGATGTGCTGGGCCGGGTGCGACCGGCTGGCCCGCATCGCGACCCACCTGGGCCTCCCCGAGCGGGCCGCCTATTGGGCGGCGCACGCGGCGCGGATCCACGAGGTGGTCTCCCGGCGATCGTGGAACGCCACGCGCGAGTGCTTCGTCGGCACGATGGATGGCGATACGCTCGACGCGAGCCTGCTGCGGCTGCACGACATCGGCTTTCTCGCGGCCGACGACCCGCGCTTCGCCGGCACCGTCCGGGCGATCGAGCGCGAGCTGCGCCACGGCGACTTCATCTTCCGCTACGTCGAGGCGGACGATTTCGGCAAGCCCGAGAACGCCTTCATCGTGTGCACCTTCTGGTACATCAACGCCCTCGCCGCCCTGGGCCGCCGGGACGAGGCGCGCGCCCTGTTCGAGAACCTCCTGGCCTGCCGCAATCGGCACGGCCTCCTGGCCGAGCACATCGACCCGCGCACCCGGGAGCAATGGGGCAATTTCGTCCAGACCTACAGCATGGAGGGGATCATCGGGTCGGCGGTCCGACTCTCGATTCGCTGGGACCAGGCGTTCTAAAAGCGTTATCTTCCTCCCCATGGCCGATTCGGGCTCTCACCGCCCCTCCCGCGGCTCCGGCGCGTCCACGGTGCACCTCGCCGACGAGCTGGAGGTCTACTTCAACGAGGTCGCCCACGGCCGGCCCGTCGGCTTCGTGGCCTCCCCTAAATGGAAACCCCCCACCGACGTGTACGAGACCGCGACCGACATCGTGGTGCACATGGACGTGGCGGGGGTGCGGCCCGAGGACTTCACGGTCGAATACGCCGAGGGCGTACTCACCGTCGCGGGGGAGCGGCCGGCCCGGGGCGAGGGAAAACGTCACTATCACGCCATGGAAGTGCAGATCGGCCCGTTCGAGCGCCGCCTGCGCCTCCCCGTCCCGGTCGATCCGACGAGCCTGCGCGCCACCTACGACCAGGGATTCCTCGAGGTTCACCTCACCAAGCTGCCGCAGCGGCCCTCCGGCCCGCACACCGTGAAAGTGACCTGAGGTGGAACGCCTCCCGATCCTCCCGCTCGGCAAGCTCGTCGTGTATCCGCACGTCGTGTTGCCGCTGTCCATCAGCGATCCGCGCGCCATCCAGCTGCTGGACGAGGTCGTCCAGGGCGACAAGCGGCTGCTGCTGGGCGTAGTGCGGCCCCGCGACAACCGGGACACCGACGAGGGTCCCGTGATGCAGGCCGACCTGGAGGATCTCTACAACATCGGCACGCTCGGCCTGGTGGTCCGGATGCTGAAGCTGATGGACGGCACGATGCGCGTGATGATTCAGGGGATCGAGCGCGTCTCGCTGCAGCAGCCGGAGCCCTACGGGGGGTATCTGGTCGCCGCGTACGAGCCGCTCGTCTCACTGGGCGCCGAGGATCCGCGCGTCGAGCCGCTGAAGCGCAACGTCGTGGCGCAGTTCGGCCGCGTGATCGATCTCGCCCCCTACCTCGCCGACGAGCTGCATGAGGTGCTCGAGGGGATCACCGATCCCGGCAAGCTCGCCGATTTCGTCGCGGCGAACCTCGATCTCGCGCTCCCGGCCCGCGTCGAGCTGTTGTCGCTGGGCGATATCCCGCGGCGCCTCGAGCGCCTGGCCGAGCTGCTCGCCGAGGAGCTGCAGGTGCTGGAGGTGGGCAGCCAGATCCAGGAGAAGGTCAAGGCGAAACTGGACGAGCACCAGCGCGAGTACGTGCTGCGGGAGCAGCTGCGGGTCATCAAGCAGGAGCTGGGCGAAGACGCGAGCGACGACGACCTCGAGGATCTGATCGCGAAGCTCGACGGCGCCGGCCTCTCGCCCGAGGCGCGCCGCATCGCCGACCGCGAGCTGCGGCGTCTCAAGCAGATGTCGCCGCAGTCGGCCGAATACCACGTGGCGCGCACCTACCTCGAGGTGATCGGGGCGCTGCCGTGGGACCGGCTCTCACCCGACCGGCTGGACCTGAAGGCGGCGCGTGAGGTGCTGGACCGCGACCACTACGATCTCGCGCCGATCAAGGATCGCATCCTCGAGCACCTCGCCGTGCGCACGCTGAACCCCGACGCGCACGGCAGCATCCTCTGCTTCGTGGGGCCGCCGGGGGTGGGGAAGACCTCGCTGGGCCAGAGCATCGCCGAAGCGCTGGGACGCAAGTTCGTCCGCGTGTCGGTGGGGGGCGTGCGCGACGAGGCCGAGATCCGCGGCCACCGCCGCACCTACGTCGGGGCGATTCCGGGCCGCATCCTGCACGCGCTGGAGCGCGGCGAGACGCGCAACCCGGTGCTGATGCTCGACGAGGTGGACAAGATGGGCTCGGACGTCCGCGGCGATCCCACAGCCGCCCTGCTCGAGGTGCTCGATCCGGCGCAGAACCACGCGTTCGTGGATCACTACCTCGAGCTGCCGTTCGACCTCTCGGGCGTGCTGTTCATCGCCACCGCCAACAGCCTGGCCCAGATCCCCGACCCGCTGCTCGACCGCATGGAAGTGCTGGGGCTCGCCGGCTACACGCCGGCCGAGAAGCTGGCGATCGCCAAGCGCTACCTGCTGCCGCGCCAGCTCAAGGAGACCGGCCTCGCGGCCGAGCTCGCGAGCGTGGCCGACGGCGCGCTGGATCGGCTCATCGGGGAGTACACGCGCGAGGCGGGCGTGCGCCAGCTGGAGCGGGAGATTCAGGGTGTGCTGCGCAAGGCGGCCCGCCAGGTGGTCGAAGAGGGTCGCGCGGCGGTGAAGGTGACCGCCAAGAACCTGGAGGAGTTCGCGGGGCAGCCCAAGGTGCTGAACGAGGTGGCGGGGCGGGCGCCCGAAGTCGGCGTCGCCACCGGTCTCGCGTGGACCCCCGCCGGCGGCGACATCATGTTCGTCGAGGCGATCCAGATGCCGGGGCGCGGCCAGATCACCCTCACCGGCCAGCTGGGGGACGTGATGCGCGAGTCGGCGCAGGCCGCCTGGAGCCTGTTGCGGGCCCGCGCCGGCGCCCTCGGAATCCCGCCCCAGACCTTCGTCGCGACCGACGTGCATCTGCACGTCCCCGCGGGCGCCGTGCCCAAGGATGGGCCGTCGGCGGGCATCACGATCGCCACGGCGCTCGCCTCGCTCCTGGGGCGGCGCCCCGCCCGCCACGACGTCGCGATGACGGGCGAGCTGACGCTGCGCGGCCGGGTGTTGCCGGTGGGCGGCCTGCGGGAGAAGCTCACCGCGGCGGCGCGCGCGGGGGTGCGCACCGTGCTCGTGCCGGAGCGCAACCGCAGCGATCTGGTCGAGCTGCCCGACGAGGTGCGAAAATTGCTCGATATCCGCCCCGTGGACTCGCTCGACGAAGTGCTCGCCCTCGCGCTGCTCGAGCCGGAAGCGGCGCCGCGAGGGACCCGCGCCCGGGGTGGCGCCCGTGCCGGGCGGGTCGCCCAGGGAGCGCGCGCGTGAGCGACTACGCCGCCCTCGAGGACGCCCTTCAGAAGATCGGGGCCCGCGACCCGCGGTTCCACGAGCGCGCCTACCTCTTCGTCCTGGCCGCGCTCGAGTACGCCCAGGGGCGGCTGCCGGCCCGGCGCCACCTGTCCGGCGGGGAGCTGGCCTGGGCGTGCCGCGACTTCGCCCTGGAGCAGTTCGGCCTGCTGGCGCCGACCGTGCTCGGCTACTGGGGGGTGCACCGGACCGAGCATTTCGGAACCATCGTGTTCGCCCTG
>Ga0326729_1000360_pt1 | contig 10979 bp, 6 predicted proteins | sample MHFSIPfraction_2_FD_207744 | JGI IMG/M metagenome (GOLD analysis project Ga0326729, IMG submission 207744) | Lab enriched peat soil microbial communities from Michigan Hollow, Ithaca, NY, United States - MHF6AY SIP fraction | ecosystem: Environmental > Terrestrial > Soil > Wetlands > Peat...
TGGTTTCATCGAGAAGGGGGGGATAAGAACAATGTATGCATAGGCTGGCTCTGCAGCAAGAGCTGGCTGTGTGATTGCAGTAGATACTTTTTGCCCGGTATCGGGGGAAAGAGGGGTCCCCCCGGCAGTCGAGGGGCAGAACGGTCAGCCTTTGGGGTGCCCTTCTTTTTTGTCCGCAGGTTTTTCGATCTTCGTTGCCAGCACCTTGTCAATGCGCTTGCTGTCCATATCGACGACTTCAAGGCGCCACTCTTCCCAGTGGGTGACATCACCGGTCTGGGGCATGCGTCCGAGAAGCCACATCACCAGGCCGCTGAGGGTGTGATAGACCCCCTTGTCCTCTTCAGGAACATTTTTAAGATCGAGGGTGTCCTTGAGTTCCGGTACGGGGATCAGACCGTCAAGCAGCCAGGAGCCATCTTCGCGTTCGATGGCCCATGAGTCCTCGATGTTGCGGGGCACAAACTCTCCTGTGACCGCCTCAAGCATGTCCTGCAGGGTGACAAGGCCCTGGATTTCACCGTACTCGTCCACGACAAAGACCATCTGGGTGCCCGAAGTTCTGAAATGGTCGAGCAGTTCCATGCCTGTCAGAGTTTCCGGCACATAGACGCAGGGCTGAAGATGGTCGGCAAGGTCGGTCAGGCCGCCCTTGAGTGTCTGTGCGAGAAGCTGTTTGGCGTTGACCACTCCGAGCAGGAACTGCAGTCCTCCGTGGCAGACCGGAAATCTCGAATGTTCCGAGTCGGCAACGCGGCTTATGTTCTCCTGCAGGGGTAGCGCTGTGTCGAGAAACACGATATCCGAACGCGGCACCATCAGCGATCCGAGCTGACGGTCGTCGAGCCGGAAGACGTTCCGGACCATCTCGTGCTCCTGCTGCTCGATGATTCCCGCTTCGGAACCCTCTTCGAGCATGGCGTGAATCTCCTCTTCGGTGACGCTCGGCATGGTCAGATTCTGCTTTCCCATCAGGCGCAGTATGGTATCAGTCGATGCGGTCAACAGACGTCCGAACGGCCGTGTGATAGAGGTGAGCCAGCGCATGGGCCGTGAGACGATACAGGCGATGCCCTCTGGATTCGATTGTCCCAGACGTTTGGGAACCAGTTCACCGATTACAATGGTAAGATAGGTTATCGACAGGACGACCACCGCCGTGGCGACGATGTGCGCCGTTTCCTGGGCGAGGCCGTAGGATTGCAGCGTGATGGCAAGGGGTTTTGCGAATGCCGACTCGCCGAAAATACCGTTAAGGATTCCGATGGCGGTCATGCCGATCTGGATGGTCGATAGAAATCTGGTCGGCTCCTGTCCGAGGCTGATGGCAACAGAGGCGGCCTTGTCTCCGTCGTTGGCAAGTTTGGTGAGGCGGGAGCGCTTGGCCGTTATCAGGGCCATCTCCGACATGGCAAACATGCCGTTGACGATGATCAGAAAGAAAAGAAAAATGATTTCCATAGATTTGACTGAAGTGTACAAACTGTCAGGTTACAGGATGCCACTTATGTTTTAAAAAGATAGTATACGCTATCGATTATATATTTTACTCTTTTTATAAGGAAACCGTCCAAGGTGTCTGACGGTTTTTTCCGGGATTGCAATGCTGTTCAAAACCTTAACCGGTTATAATTTAAAAGGGTTCCGGTTAACATGAACAGTCTGCTTTCGATAATGGTGCCCTTAAGATAACCCTTTCAGTTGTTGCGTTTATGAAAATTGGCATCTCCTGCCACCATACCTACGGCGGAAGCGGCGCCGTGGCTACCGAACTCGGAAAGGCTCTTGCTATGCGCGGTCATACGGTCCATTTCTTCAGCCAGGCAGCGCCTTTCCGGCTTGGCATGTACTCGAAGAACATCTTTTTCCACGAAGTCTCGGCGATGAGTTACCCGTTGTTCGAGTGTCCGTTCTATCTGCTTGCTCTGGCGTCGAAAATTGCCGAGGTGGCGTTTTACGAACAGCTGGACGTTGTGCACGCCCATTATGCCATTCCCCATGCCGTCAGTGCCATTCTTGCACGCCAGATGCTCGCGGAGAAGTGTCCGGAATCGAAGTGTTTCCGGATCGCCACGACGCTTCATGGCACTGACATAACCATCGTGGGCGCCGACGGAAGCATGCGCGATGCCGTGCGTTTCGGGATCAACAAGTCCGATGGAGTGACGGCCGTGTCCGAATACCTGAAGGAGGAAACCGAGCGCATGTTCACTCCGAAAACCGAAATAGAGGTGATTCCCAATTTTGTCGATACCTCGTTTTTCAGGCGTCTGGAGGGAGATGAGCCAAGGGAGTTGCTGGGCCTTGGCACGGAGAAGGTGATCATCCATATCTCGAACTTCCGCCCGGTCAAACGCATCAGGGATGTGCTCGAGGTGTTCGAACGTATCGCCCAGCATGTTCCGGCGACCCTTCTGCTTGTGGGCGACGGTCCGGAACGAAGCGAATCGGAGACCTGGGTGAGGGACAATGGGCTTACCGATAAGGTCAGGTTCCTCGGAAAGCTGGATGACATCGTACCGCTTCTTTCGATAGCCGATCTGATGCTCATGCCGAGCAACGTCGAGTCGTTCGGTCTTGCCGCCCTCGAAGCCATGGCCTGCGGCGTGCCGGTCGTGGCTACCGATGCTGGCGGTTTTCCGGAGTTCATCCAGCCGGGCAAAAACGGCTATCTTTTTCCTGTGGGCGATGTTGATGGCATGAGCCGCGGGGCGATCGCGATCATCGAAGACGAGGCGGTATGGAGTAAGTTTTCGCAGTCCGCCGTGGACAGAGCAAGGCAGTTCGAGACCGCCTTGCTTGTCGAGAAGTATGAATCGTTCTACCAGTCCCTGATCGAAAGAACCTGGCCCGATTCTCAGTAGCGTTTCGTCGAGAGCAGCACCGAGCGGTACTTTTCGAGATCCTCGAGCACGGCGCCGGTGCCTCTGGCGACGGCCGTGAGCGGGTCTTCGCTGATATGTACCGTCAGCTTGGTCTCTTCGTTGATCTTCTTGTCGAGCCCCTTGATCAAGGCTCCTCCGCCGGCAAGGAAGAGTCCGCGGTCGAGGATGTCAGCCGAGAGCTCAGGCTTGGTCACTTCGAGGCTCTTCTTGACCGAGGTGATGATCTGGCTGATCGGGGTGGCGATGGCCTCCCGGATGGTTGCGGAGTTGATTTCACGCTCTTCTGGCAGGGCGGTGACGAGGTTCCGGCCTCTGACCATCATGGTGAGCTCCTTGTCGAGCTTGTAGGCCGAGGCGATCTTGATCTTGACATCTTCAGCCGTGCGCTCACCTATGGCGAGGTTGTAGGCCTTGCGGAAGTGACGGATGATCGCGTTGGTGATGTCGGTGCCGGCAACCCGGAGCGATTCGCCCGAGGCGATGCCGCCGAGCGAGATCACGGCGATTTCGGTGGTGCCGCCGCCGATGTCCACGATCATGTTGCCCATAGGCTCCTTGACATCGATACCGATACCGATTGCCGCGGCCATCGGTTCGGCGACCAGGTAGACCTCCTTGGCGCCGACATGTTCAGCCGAGTCGCGTACAGCACGTTTTTCAACCTCGGTGATGCCGGACGGAATGCCGATCACCATACGGCGTATGCCGAGAGAGAACTGTTTCTTTGTTTTTTCGATGAGTCCCCGGATAAGATCTTCGGTGGCTTCATAGTCGGCGATGACACCGTTGGCAAGAGGCTTGATGGTAACGATGCCCGGGTGGGTCTTTTCGTGCATCAGGAGAGCGTCCTGTCCTATGGCGACAACTTTGCCGGTATTGCGGTCGCGTGCGACAATTGATGGTTCATTCAGCACGACACCTTTGTCGCGGATGAAAATGAGGGTATTGGCCGTTCCGAGATCGATTGCGATGTCTCTGAACAGGTTACTGAAAAAGCCCATGATGAGTAAGGATCTTTGTATGATACATAGTGGCTTGGAAGGAGCTTGTTGCGGGCCTGGTTCCAAGGTTTCAAGTGAAATGGTAAAGGTAGCTAATGGTACACTCTTTTCAAATGAAAACATCGGCCTGAAACCCGACTATTTGCAGCAATCCCCCCTTTTTTCGGCACTTCCGGGGGTTTCGTTAAATGACGGCTTTCCGTACATTACGACAGGCCCTGCTCTTGACCGCCGTTTGCCGGTAGAGCAGGATCTGAACCACCATCACTAATTGAAAAGCAGTGCTAACGATCTACCATTTTGCACAGGAAGAGCCCGCCCTGAAACAGCAACTCAGCCGGACCGTATTGTTCGATTCCGAGGCTCAGCGCACCGTCGAGGAGATCCTCCAACGCGTCAGAACGGAAGGGGACGATGCGGTACTTGATTTTACCGAGCGTTTTCAGGGGGTCAGGCTCACGGATATGAGGGTAGCCCAGTCCGATATCGACCGGGCTTATGAAGAGGCTGATCCATCGTTTATCGCCATTCTCGAAGAGTCCTTCGCCAACATCACGGCATTTCACCGCCACGAGGCCGAACGCAGTTTCTTCTACGAGCAGAAGGGGGGTGTCATTCTCGGCCAGCGAGTAACGCCCATGGAGCGGGCGCTGCTGTACGTGCCGGGCGGAAAGGCGGCCTACCCATCCTCGGTGCTGATGAATGCGGCCCCGGCCGAGGTGGCCGGTGTCAGGGAGATCTTTATGACGACCCCCTGTGACGCCGAAGGCGCGGTGAGCCCGCATATTCTTGCCGCCGCGAAGGTTGCCGGCATCACGAGCGTCTACAAGCTTGGCGGTGCGCAGGCCGTTGCGGCGTTCGCGTTCGGTACGGCAACCATTCCGAAGGTGGACATCGTAACCGGTCCCGGCAACAAGTATGTCGCTCTTGCCAAGAAGCAGGTGTTCGGCCATGTGGCGATCGATAGCATCGCCGGTCCCTCCGAAGTGGTGGTGATTGCCGACGGCAGCGCCGATCCGGAATTCATCGTCATGGACATGTTCGCCCAGGCCGAGCACGATCCGGATGCCTCGGCCGTGCTGATCACGCCGTCGGAGGAGCTCGCGCTTGCCGTGCAGGAGGCTGCCGGACGGCTTGTCGGCGGCATGCTGCGAGGCGATGTGATCGCCCGCGCCCTTGCGGACAATGGTGCGGTCGTGGTTGTCCGTGATATCGAAGAGGCCTGCCGGGTGTCGGACATGATAGCGCCCGAGCATCTCGAACTGCATGTTTCCAATCCATGGGAGCTCCTTCCGGATATCCACCATGCCGGAGCCATATTTCTCGGAGCGTGGTCCTGTGAAACCGTCGGAGACTATTTCGCCGGGCCCAACCACACGCTCCCGACCAACGGTACGGCGAGGTTCTTCTCGCCGCTGTCGGTGCGTGATTTTGTCAAGCACACCTCGATCATCGCCTGGTCCAGGGAGGAGCTGCGCCGCAACGGCGAAAAGATTGCCCGTTTTGCCGATCACGAAGGGCTGCAGGCTCATGCCGAAGCGGTGCGTGCCAGACTGAGGAGGCTATGAGGGTCAGCGATTTCGATTACGATCTTCCGGAAGAGCGCATAGCCTGTTACCCCCCATCAGAAAGGGGGGCGACACGCCTTCTTGTGCTCGACCGGGCGAAAGGGGAGATCCTGCACTCGGCGTACGCCTCGCTCGTTGACTGGCTCGAAGAGGGGGATCTGCTCGTGCTGAACAACAGCCGGGTCATACGAGCCCGTCTCATGGCCGAAAAGCCGACCGGAGCGCGCATCGAGCTCATGCTGCTCGAAAAGCATGAAGAGTCGCAGAATCTTGCCCTTTACCGGGGACGGCTCAAAAAAGGTGACACGCTGCTGGCGCACGGAAGCGAGCTCAAGGTCGAGGAGCTTGTCGATCAGGGGGTCGCGCGCCTCTCCTGCCGCAGCGGAGCGAGCGTTGCCGCGCTCTTCGACGCCCATGGCTCGGTGCCGATTCCGCCCTACCTGAAACGGGAGGCTGAAGAGCTCGACCGTGAACGCTACCAGACCGTGTTTGCCGATCTGCCTGGTTCGGTTGCGGCCCCGACGGCCTCGCTCAACATGACGGAGGAGCTGCTTGAGAAGCTCGCAGCAAAAGGGGTGGATATTGCTCGAATTACCCTGCATGTCGGTCTGGGCACCTTTCTGCCGATCCGCTCCGAAACCTTCGAGGAGCACGTCATGCACCGGGAGTTCTACTCTATCCCGACGGAGACCGCCATGAAAATCCGTAAAACAAAAGAGGCTGGAAAGCGGGTCGTGGCGGTCGGTACCACCGTCACGAGGGCGCTTGAGCATGCCTCAGCCCGCCTCGCCGAGACCGGGTTCAGGGAGAGTGTCAGCGGCGAGGCGGACATTTTTCTCTATCCAGGCTGCCGGTTCCGGATCATCGATACCCTGCTCACCAATTTCCATGCTCCCCGCTCCACCGTGCTGATGCTGACGGCCGCGTTTGCCGGCAGTGAATTTCTGAAAAGAGGCTATCGTGAAGCACTTGAGGGCGGTTACCGCTTTCTGAGCTATGGCGACAGCATGCTGATTCTTTAAAGGGCTGATGTAGCGATTCCGGAATGAAAGATGGCGTAACGCGCGGCAGGACCGGATCAATGCATTTCGATAAATTTCAGTTACCGGCTACAGAAGGGGCTGATCCTCAAGAAGTTAGTCCCGGTCATCGGCCCTCCTCAAAATGTTCGGTGGGCGCTGTAGCTGAAAATGGGCTGCCGTTGTATTTCATGCCGGTTGGCCGTATTTTAAGACTTTGCCTTTTTGCGGCAAAAAACCTATCCGGCCTTTTTCGATCGCACTATTTACCAGCAGTATTTACCAAACAATAATACAGGGAGATTTTCATAATGAGTCTCATAGCTCAGTATCGTGCTCATACGCAGGAACGTGCTCAACTTGGCATCCCGCCGCTTCCCCTGACTGCCGAACAGGCCCGTGAGCTTGTCTCGCTGCTTCAGGAGAATCCGGTAGAGGAGCAGGCGTATCTTCTCGATATGTTCCTCAATCATATCAGTCCCGGTGTGGATGATGCTGCATTCGAAAAAGCCTCCTTTCTCGACAGGATCATCGGCGGAGAGGTCTCATGCGCAGTTATCGAGCCGGTCGAAGCCGTCAGGATTCTCGGTACCATGCTCGGCGGCTACAACGTCAAGCCGCTTGTCGATGCACTTGGCCATTCCGATGTCGCCGTAGCCGAAGCCGCAGCCTCTGCACTGAAGAAGACACTGCTTGTCTACGACTCATTCGAAGTGGTTGTCGAGCTGTCGAAGACGAGCAAATTCGCCAGAGAGGTTCTCGAATCGTGGGCCAACGGCGAATGGTTCACCTCGCAGCCGCAGCTGCCGGAAAAAATCACCCTGACCGTGTTCAAGGTGCCGGGAGAGACCAACACCGACGATCTTTCACCTGCCGGAGAAGCATTCACCCGCAGCGATATTCCCATGCATGCCCTGAGCATGCTGCGCTCCAAGATGGACAACCCGATCGCAACCATCGCGAGCCTGAAGGAGAAGGGACACCCGCTTGCCTATGTTGGCGATGTCGTGGGTACCGGCTCAAGCCGCAAGTCGGGCATCAACTCGGTGCAGTGGCATCTCGGAGAGGATATTCCGGCCGTACCGAACAAGCGCACCGGAAGCGTCGTGATCGGCAGCATCGTGGCGCCGATTTTCTTCAATACCGCCGAGGATTCCGGTGCACTGCCGATCCAGGCCGACGTTACCTCAATGGAGACCGGCGACGTGATCGATGTCTACCCGTTTGAGGGCAAAATCGAGAAAGAGGGCCAGCAGATTGCCGCATTCTCACTCGAACCGAACACCCTCGCGGACGAAGTCCGTGCAGGCGGCCGTATCACGCTCATCATCGGCAGGAACCTGACCCGCAAGGCCCGCAAGGTGCTCGGGCTCGGCGAGGAGAGCATATTCTGCAAGCCGCAGCAGCCGGCCGATACCGGCAAAGGCTACACTCTCGCCCAGAAGATGATCGGCAAGGCATGCGGCCTGCCGGGTGTACGCCCCGGTATGTACGTCGAGGCCGAAACCCTCACCGTCGGCTCGCAGGACACCACCGGTCCGATGACCAGAGACGAGATCAAGGAGCTTGCCGCTCTGAGCTTCAGTGCTGACCTTTTCATGCAGAGCTTCTGTCATACGGCAGCATATCCGAAGCCGTCGGACATCAAGATGCACCGCACTCTGCCCTACTTCATCATGAGCAGGGGAGGAGTCTCCCTCAAGCCTGGCGACGGCGTCATCCACACCTGGCTGAACCGCATGGTGCTGCCCGACACACTCGGTACGGGAGGCGACTCGCATACCCGTTTTCCCATCGGAGTCTCTTTTCCCGCCGGTTCCGGCCTCGTGGCTTTCGCCGGTGTGACCGGCACGATGCCCCTGAACGTCCCCGAGTCGGTACTTGTCCGCTTCAAAGGTGAGCTTCAGTCGGGAATAACCCTCAGGGATCTGGTTAACGCCATTCCCTACGTTGCCATAAAGCGAGGAATGCTTACGGTCGAAAAGAAGGGCAAGAAGAACATCTTTGCCGGCAGGATTCTCGAAATTGAGGGTCTTCCCAAGCTCAAGGTCGAGCAGGCTTTCGAACTTTCAGATGCATCTGCCGAGAGAAGCGCCGCCGCCTGTACGGTTCGGCTCGACAAGGAGCCGGTGATCGAATATCTCGAATCCAACGTCAAACTGCTCGGTCAGATGATCGAGGAGGGATACGGAGATGCTGAAACCATCCGCCGCAGGATCGGCAAAATGGAGGCCTGGCTTGCCAATCCCAACTTGCTCGAACCCGATCAGGATGCTGAGTATGCGGCCGTCATCGAGATTGACCTGGCGGAGATCAAGGAGCCCATCCTTGCCTGCCCGAACGATCCGGATGACGTGATGACCCTCACGGAGGTGCTTGCTGACCCGAAACGGCCCAAACATATCGACGAGGTTTTTGTGGGCAGCTGCATGACCAACATCGGCCATTTCAGGGCTCTTGGTGAAGTTTTGAGAGGCAAAGGGCCGGCAGCGGCCAAGCTTTGGGTTGTACCTCCGACCAAAATGGATCTGAAAAAGCTTGCAGAAGAGGGTTACTACTCGATCTTCGGCGCGGCAGGAGCCAGGGCCGAAATACCGGGATGCTCGCTCTGCATGGGTAATCAGGCCCGTGTTGCCGACAACGCAGTGGTCTTCTCGACCAGCACGAGGAACTTCGATGACCGTATGGGCAAAGGTGCACAGGTATATCTCGGATCGGCGGAACTGGCAGCTGTATGCGCGCTTCTTGGCCATTTACCCGACCTCGCGCAGTATATGGAGATCGTGGGATCACTGACGGAGAAAGGGGAGAACGTCTACCGTTATCTCAATTTTCATGAAATCGGAAAAGAAGAGTTGCAAATGCTGGTTGATTGACAGTTAATTCCCTTGTGATCACAGGGAATTTGTCGCATATTAAAGCATAAAGTGTTTTTTGAAAAATCGCTGTTTTTGATTATTATTCGTGAGCTGAACAAGCTGTTACATTTATTTGAAAACCTAACTGCATTCGAACCATGAAAAAACTTTTCGCATTCCTTTTCCTCCTGAGCTCGGTTTCTTTCGTTGGCTGCGCCCAGAAAGCTGAACAGCCTGCCGCTCCTGCAGAACAGGCCGCTCCTGCACCTGCTGCTCCTGCTGCTGAGCCTGCTCCTGCTGCTCCTGCTGCACCTGCTGCACCTGCTGCTGCTCCTGCTGATGCTGCACCTGCCGCACCTGCTGCTCCTGCTGCAAAATAAGTTCTATCAAAAGAACTTTTCTGAAAGGAGACAGAGCCCAGCTCTGTCTCCTTTTTTTATATCTCCTGTGACCGTTTTTGCCCCTACGATACCATTCGCATACTCTCAGACACCCTCTTTCATAGATTCTTATGCCCTGCCTGAAAGGCTCACTTGATGCTTTTTCGGTGATATAGTTATCTCTGTTGACCGGATCTGAAGGCTGGAAATCGTCGTAATGGACAAAAAAAAAGACACGGTTTCCCGTGTCTTTTTTGCTGAGGAGGTAGGACTCGAACCTACAGTTGCCTGATCCAGAATCAGGAGCCTTACCATTTGGCCACTCCTCAATTGAGTTTGTGAATATACGAAAATAGTGGAAATCCCATCAAGTTTTTTTCACAATTTCAGACCCCAATCCGGCATTTTATTTCCAGAGAGCAGCAGGGATCTTTTCAGGTCTATCGGTTCGGGCGGAAAGCAGGACAAAACCAACTGAATCCAGGCGGAAGCCATTTGATTTCATGGATTTATCAGTTGAAACGTGCCGCAGTATTGAGACGAGATCGAGGCAATGTTGAAGAAATAGGGGACGTAAGTGAATAAGGGAATAAAAAGAATAATTTTGTATTATTCCATGAGAGGGAGTATTGGTCATGAAACGAAAACAGAGAGAACGCTATGCCAAGGGGAGCGAGGTTGGATGCGCCGGGGGCGTTGCATCATGTGATGGTTCGGGGGATTGAGCGGACGGCGATTGTGTTGGACGATGAAGACCGGCTGGATTTTCTGAACCGGATCGGAAAGGCGGCTGCGGCTACTGGAACGGTTATCTATGCATGGTCGCTCATGACGAATCATGCGCATCTGTTGCTCAGGAGTGGTTCGGCCGGGTTGCCGTCGTTCATGCGGAAAGTGCTGACCGGCTATTCGGTGTCGTTCAACAGGCGGCACGATCGAAGCGGTCATCTTTTTCAGAATCGGTACAAGTCGATCCTGTGCGAGGAGGAGCCTTACTTCGTAAGGCTGGTGAGTTATATCCATCTGAATCCATTTCGGGCTCGACTGGTTCCGTCACTGGATGAACTGGAGCGTTATCCGTGGAGCGGGCATGCGGCGATCATGGGTTGGGCTGAACATCCGTGGCAGGATATGGAGTATGTCCTGCAGCAGTTCGGAAGAACGGTTGGGAGCGCAAGGAAAGCGTACCTTGAGTTCGTTCGTGAACAAAATCTGCTTGGTCGTCAGCCGGAGCTGACAGGCGGCGGTCTGGTGCGTTCGTCAGGCGG
>Ga0326729_1000362_pt1 | contig 10947 bp, 8 predicted proteins | sample MHFSIPfraction_2_FD_207744 | JGI IMG/M metagenome (GOLD analysis project Ga0326729, IMG submission 207744) | Lab enriched peat soil microbial communities from Michigan Hollow, Ithaca, NY, United States - MHF6AY SIP fraction | ecosystem: Environmental > Terrestrial > Soil > Wetlands > Peat...
GCCGAGCGCCGCCCTCGCGGTGAGCCTCCAGCGCTGAGGACATGAGCGACCACCCCGTGCCGACCTCCACGCTCCTCGACGCCCTGCCGGACAAGACGGTGCTGGGCACGCTGCCCGCCCAGGTGGCCGGCCTCGCGTACGACTCGCGAAAGGTCGCGGCGGGCGCGCTCTTCGTGGCGATCCCCGGCTTCAAGCAGGATGGACGGCGCTTCGCGGCCGACGCGCTCGGGCGCGGTGCGGCCGTGGTCGTGGCCGAGGGCGCCGATCCCCTCCCGGGCAGCGCGACCGCGCGGGTCCTGGTGCCGTCCTCGCGCGAGGCCCTGGCGCGGCTCGCCGACGCCTATCACGGCCACCCGTCCCGGCGCCTCGCCGTGGTCGGCATCACCGGCACGAATGGCAAGACCACCACGTCGCTCCTGGTCGAGGCCCTGCTCGGCGCGAACGGGCGGCCGACCGGCGTGATCGGCACCATCCAGTACCGGGTCGGCGCCCAGGCCGAGGCCGCCAGCCAGACCACGCCCGAGGCGCTCGAGCTGCAGGCCCTGCTGGCGCGCATGGTGCAGGCGGGGGTGGGCGGCGCGGCCATGGAGGTGTCCTCCCACGCGCTCTCCCTCTCGCGCGTGGACGGCATCGAGTTCGACGTGGCCGTCTTCACCAATCTCACCCAGGACCATCTCGACTTCCACAAGACGCTCGAGGCCTACCGCGACGCGAAGGCCCGGCTGTTCGATCTGCTCGCGACGGGCCACAAGCCCCGCCGCGCCGCGGTGGTGAACGTGGACGATCCCGCGGGGGCCGCCATGGTCCGCGCCGCCTCCGCCGATCCCCGCGTGCGGATCCTGACCTTCGGCCTGCGCGCCCCCGCCCTGCTGCGGCCGCGGCGGTGGGAGTCGGGGATGGGCGGCATCGAGCTCGAGATCGCCTGGCCCCAGGGCGCGATCGCGATCACCTCCGCGCTCGTCGGCGAGCACAACGTGATGAATCTCCTCGGGGCCGTCGGCGTCGGACTGGCACTAGAGATGGAGCCGCGGCAGATCGGTCGGATTCTCTCCGGTGTCGCCACCGTCCCGGGACGCTTCGAGCGGGTCGAGGCCGGCCAGCCGTTCCTGGTCGTCGTGGACTACGCGCACACCCCAGACGCGCTCGAGAACGTGCTGACCACCGCCCGCAAGCTGCTCAAGCCCGGCGCGCGGCTCGGCGTGGTGTTCGGCTGCGGGGGCGACCGCGACCGGGGCAAGCGCCCGATCATGGGCGGCATCGCGGCGCGCCTCGCCGACCGGGCCTGGGTCACGTCCGACAACCCGCGCAGCGAGGAGCCGGAGGCGATCCTGGCCGAGATCGAGACCGGGATCCCGGCCTCCGCGGCGGGCCGCCACGAGTCCATCGCGGACCGGCGGCGGGCCATCCAGGGCGCGATCGGCTGGGCGCGCGAGGGGGATGTGGTGGTCATCGCGGGCAAGGGCCACGAGACGTACCAGGTCGTCGGCTCGGAGGTGCTGCCGTTCGACGACCGCGAGGTGGCGCGGACGGCGTTGGCCGAGCGCGGGGGAGCGGGAGGGCCCGGATGGCGAGCCTGAGCGTCGAGGACGTGGTCCGCGGCTCCCAGGGCGCGCTGGTGGCGGGCGACCTCGGCGTCCCGGTGACCGGCGTCAGCATCGACAGCCGTCACCTGGCCATCGGCGAGGCCTTCTTCGCGATCCAGGGGCCGAATCGCGACGGCCACGCCTTCCTGCGGGACGCCGCCGCGCGCGGGGCCTCGTGCCTGGTGGTGCACAACCTGCCCGACGACCTGCCCCCGTCCGTGCCGACGATCCTGGTCGACGACACCACCCGCGCTCTCGGACGGCTCGGCGCCTATCACCGGGCGCGCTTCACCGTCCCGGTCGCCGCGGTCACCGGCTCCAACGGCAAGACCACCACCAAGGAGATGATGGCCTCGGTGCTGGAGGCGCTCGGGCCGGTGCTCAAGCCGGAGGGCAGCTTCAACAACCAGTGGGGGCTGCCGCTCACCCTGCTCCGCCTCGGTCCCGAGCACCGGGCGCTCGCGCTCGAGCTGGGCGCCAACACCCCGGGGGAGATCGAGTCGCTCGCCGCGATCTGCCGGCCCACGGTCGGGGTGGTCACGGTGGTGCAGGGCGCCCACACCGAGGCCTTCGGCTCGCTCGACGGCGTGGCCACCGAGAAGAGCGCGCTGGTCCGCGCGATCCCGCCCGACGGCACGGTGGTACTCAACGCGGACGATCCGCGGGTGCTGGCGATGCGGGACCAGAGCCGCGCGCGGGTCCTCTACTACAGCACGCGTCCGGGGGCCGACGTCTCTGCCGTGGGCCCGGCCGCCGATCCGGGCGACGGGCTCCGCTTCACGCTCGCGATCGGCACCGCGCAGCGCCCGGTGCGCCTCCACTTCGCGGGCCGGCACAACGTCACCAACGCGCTCGCCGCCGCCGGCGTCGGCCTGGCCCTCGGGCTCTCGCTCGAGCAGATCGCGCGGGGCCTCGAGGCGGCGCGGCCCGCCAAGGGGCGCTGCGTCTGGCGGCCCGCGGGCCGCCTGCGCATCCTGGACGACACCTACAACGCCAACCCCGGCTCGGTGGCCGCCGCGCTCGAGACCCTGGCCGCGCCGTCGGACGTGCGCCGGCGCGTGGTGGTGCTGGGCGACATGCTCGAGCTGGGGGAGATCAGCGAGGCCGCCCACCGCGACATGGGACGCGCGGTGGCCGCCTCCGGCGCGGCGGAGTTCCTCGGGATGGGCCGCTGGGCGCGCGTGGCGGTGGAGGCCGCGCGCCAGGCCGGGCTCGCCGAGAGCCATCACGTGACCACGTTCGAGGATGCGGTGGCGCTACTGCTCAAGCGGCTGGCGCCCGGCGACGCGGTGCTCGTCAAGGGCTCCCGGGGCATGCGCATGGAGCGCGTGGTGGACGCGCTCGTGGCGCGCTTCGGAGGAGACGATGCCTGATGCTCTACGAGCTGCTGGTGCCGCTGGCCAAGTACCACACCGCCTTCAACGTCTTCCGGTACATCACGTTCCGGACCGCGATGGCGACGGTCACCGCGCTGGTGATCTCGTTCATCCTGGGTCCCTGGCTGATCACCCGGCTGCGCGAGATGCAGCACGGGGGCTCCTCGGTCCGGGAGGACACGCCGGAGCGGCACCAGAAGACCAAGGCCGGGACGCCCACCATGGGGGGCATCGGGATCCTGGTGGCGATCCTCGTGTCCACGCTGCTCTGGGCCAACCTGCGCAACCGCTACGTGTGGGTGCTGGTGCTGGCCACCGCGGGGCTCGGGCTGATCGGCCTCAAGGACGACTGGAAGAAGCTCAAGACCCGCAAGGGCATCTCGGCCCGCGAGAAGTTCGGGGCCCAGATCCTGCTGGTCGGGCTGCTGATGGGGTGGCTCTACTTCTGGCCGCCCGACGGCTTCACCACCAGCGTCGTGATCCCGTTCTTCAAGGGCTGGCTGCTCACGTTCGGCTGGCTCTGGATCCCCTTCGCGATCCTGGTGATCGTGGGCTCGTCCAACGCGGTGAACCTGACCGACGGGCTGGACGGGCTGGCCATCGGGCCGATCGTGACCGCGGGCGGGGCCTTCGCGGTGATCGCGTACCTCACCGGCAACTTCCGGGCCGCCGAGTACCTGCGCATCCTGAACGTCAAGGGCACCGGCGAGCTGACGATCTTCTGCGGGGCGCTGGTGGGGGCCGCGCTGGGCTTCCTGTGGTTCAACAGCTACCCGGCCCAGGTCTTCATGGGCGACGTGGGCTCGCTGTCGCTGGGCGGCTCGCTCGGCACGCTCGCGGTGGTCACCAAGTCGGAGCTCCTGCTGCCGCTGATCGGCGGCATCTACGTGGTGGAGGCGGCCTCGGTCATCATCCAGGTCGCCTCCTTCAAGCTGACCGGACGGCGGGTGTTTCGCATGGCGCCGCTGCACCACCACTACGAGATCAAGGGCTGGGCGGAGCCCAAGATCATCGTGCGGTTCTGGATCGTGTCGATCATGCTGGCGCTGCTGGCCCTCACCACTCTCAAGCTCCGCTAGGGTGACTCATCATGGCGATACTGGCGACACTGCGGCGCGACGCCGCGTACCAGGTGGGGATCTTCGTGAGCGGTGACGGGACGCGCGGCGTGCCGTACCGCGAGTCGCTCGCGGGCAAGACGGTGGCGGTGGTGGGCCTCGCCAAGAGCGGGGTCGCGGCGGCGCGCCTGCTGCGCCGGCTCGGGGCCCGCGTGCTCGCCTCCGACTCGGGCGCGCTCGAGAGCCTCTCCGCGGAGGCGCGCGCGCTGGATCGCGAGGGCTACGCCCTGTGGACCGGCGGCCATCCCGACGCCGCGTTCCTGGGGGCGGATCTGGTGGTCGTGAGCCCGGGCGTGCCGCTCGAGCTGCCCGCGCTGGCCGCGGTGCGCGGACGCGGGGTGCCGGTCATCGGCGAGCTCGAGCTCGCCTGGCGGGTGATGGAGGCCGACTGCATCGCGATCACCGGCACCAACGGCAAGACCACCACCACCGCGCTCACCGGCGAGCTGCTGCGCACCCAGGTGCGGCCGGTGATGGTGGGCGGCAACATCGGTACCCCGCTCGCCGAGCACGCGCTCGAGTTCCCGGGCGACGGCATCGTCGTAGCCGAAGTGTCGAGCTTTCAGCTCGACGCGGTCGACCGCTTCCGCCCGCGAGTGGCGGTGGTCCTGAACGTGACCCCGGACCACCTCGACCGCCACGGCACCTTCGAGCGCTACGTGGACGCCAAGGCGCGCATCTTCGCCAACCAGACCGCGACCGACTGCGCGGTGCTGAACGCGGACGACCCGGTCACCGCCGGGCTCGCGGGACGGGCGCGCGGGCGGGTGATCTGGTTCAGCCGCACGAGCACGCTGCCGCACGGGGTGTTCATCTACGACGGCTGGATCGTGGCCAAGCTCAACGGCAGCACCGAGCGGATCTGCCCGGTGAGCGCGATCACCCTGCGGGGCCGCCACAACGTGGAGAACGTCCTGGCCGCCACCGCGTGCGCGCTCTGGACGGGGATGGCGCCCGCCGCGATCCGGCGCGGCATCGCCGCGTTCCGCGGGGTCGCCCACCGCATCGAGCGCGTGCACGACGACCGCGGGGTCGTCTACTACAACGACTCCAAGGGCACCAACGTCGACTCCACCATCAAGGCCCTCGAGAGCTTCACCGAGCCGGTCGTGCTGATCGCGGGCGGCAAGGGCAAGGGCCAGGACTTCGGCCCGCTCGCCGAGGCGGCCCGCGGCCGGGTCCGGCGGGCGATCCTCATCGGCCAGGACCGGGCCCAGATCCGGGCCGCGCTCGAGCCGGCCGGGGTGCCCACCGAGGACGCGGAGTCGATGGAGGACGCGGTCCGGCGCGCCCGCGACGCGGCGGGAGTGGGGGACGTGGTGCTGCTGTCCCCGGCCTGCGCCTCGTTCGACATGTTTCGCAACTACGAGCACCGCGGCGACGTCTTCAAGGCCGTGGTGCGGGCGCTGCTCGGCTGATGCCCCGCAAGCTCACGCCCGACCTGCCGCTCTTCGGAGTGGTGGTGACCCTCGTGTGCGTGGGCGTGGTGATGGTCTACTCGGCGAGCGCGATCGTGGCCGCCGACCGCTTCCACGACCCGTTCTTCTTCCTGAAGAAGCAGCTCTTCTGGGCGGTGCTCGGCCTGGGCTGCCTCTGGGGCGGCATGCTGCTCGACTACCGGAACCTGGAGCGGTTCGTGATGCCGCTCCTGGTCGTCTCCTTCGTGCTGCTGGTCCTGGTCCTGGTGCCGCCGTTCGGCCAGTCGATCAACGGCACGCGGCGCTGGTTCCACGTGGGCCCGGTCTCCTTCCAGCCGGTGGAGCTGGCCAAGTTCGCGCTCGTGCTCTACCTCGCCTCCTTCCTCACCCGACGGCAGGAGGTGCTCGCCCGCTTCACCGAGGGCCTGCTGCCGGTGCTGCTGGTGGCGGGAGGCATGGCCGCGCTCACGCTGCTCCAGCCGGACCTCGGCAACAGCCTCGCCCTGGTCATCCTGACCCTGGTCCTCGCCTACCTGGCCGGCGCGCGCGTGCAGCACATGGCGCTGATCGCGGGCGCGGCGCTGCCGGTGGTGATCGCGCTGATCGCGCTCAAGCCCTACCGGTGGCGGCGGATGGTCGCGTTCATGAACCCGTGGGACGATCCCCAGGGCAGCGGCTTCCAGATCATCCAGTCGTTCCTGGCGCTGGGGTCGGGGGGCTGGCTCGGGGTGGGGCTCGGCGACTCCAAGCAGAAGCTCTTCTACCTGCCCGAGCCGTACACCGACTTCATCTTCGCGATCATCGGCGAGGAGCTGGGGCTGCTCGGGGCCACCGTGATCGTGGCCCTCTTCGCCCTGCTCATCTGGCGCGGCCTGCGCATCGGGCTCCGGGCGCCCGACTCCTTCGGAGCTTTCCTGGGGCTCGGGCTCACCATCATGCTCGCCACCCAGACCATCGTGAACCTCGGGGTGGTGACCGGAGCGCTGCCCACCAAGGGGCTGCCGCTGCCGTTCATCTCCTTCGGGGGCTCCGCGCTGCTCATGACCATGTTCTCGGCGGGCGTGCTGCTCAACATCTCGCAGCACGGGAGAGCGGCCTAGTGTTCAAGAAGTACCAGCACATCCACTTCGTGGGCATCGGCGGCGTCGGCATGAGCGGCATCGCCGAGGTCCTGCTCACGCTCGGCTACCGGGTCACCGGCTCCGACGCCCGGCGCAGCGAGGCGGTGGAGCGGCTCGAGCGGCTGGGAGCCAAGGTCTACCTGGGCCACGCCGCGGCCCACGTGGAGGGGGCGCACGTGGTCGTCTACTCCTCCGCGGTGGCGCGCGACAACGTGGAAGTGGCGGCCGCGCGTCAGCGCGGCATCCCGGTCATCGCCCGGGCCGAGATGCTCGCGGAGCTGATGCGGCTCAAGTACGGCATCGCGATCGCGGGCACCCACGGCAAGACCACCACCACCTCGATGGTGGCCGCGGTGCTGGGCGCGGGCGGCTTCGATCCCACCGTGGTGGTCGGTGGCCGCGTGCACGGGCTCGGCACCAACGCCCGGCTCGGCCAGGGCGAGTTCCTGGTCGCGGAGGCCGACGAGTCCGACGGCTCGTTCCTCAAGCTCACCCCCACCATCGCGGTGGTGACCACCGTCGACGCCGAGCACCTCGACCACTACCCGGACCTCGACGCGATCGTGACCGCGTTCCTCGCCTTCGTGAACAAGGTGCCGTTCTACGGCGCGGTGGTCGTCTGTCTGGACGATCCCAACCTGCAGCGAATGATCCCGAGGATGATGGACAAGCGGGTCGTGACCTACGGCCTGGAGGCGGGCGCCGACGTCACCGCGCGCCGGCTCCAGTTCACCGAGATGCGCTCGACGTGCGAGGTGGTGCATCGGGGCACCGCGCTCGGGACCATGAGCCTCCAGATCCCGGGCCGCCACAACGTGCTGAACGCGCTGGCCGCCACCGCGGTCGCGCTCGACCTCGAGATGCCGTTTCCGAAGATCCAGTCCGCCCTGGCCGGCTTCGCGGGCGTGCAGCGGCGCTTCCAGATCCGCGGCACCGTCCGCGACGTGCTCGTCGTCGACGACTACGGCCACCACCCCGCCGAGATCCGCGCGACCCTCGCCGCCGCCAAGGCGGGGTTCGACCGCCGCGTGATCACGGTGTTCCAGCCGCATCGCTACTCGCGCACCCAGCACCTGCGGGACGACTTCCTGACCGCGTTCTACCAGTCCGACGTCCTCATCGTCATGGACATCTACGCCGCGGGCGAGGCGCCGATTCCCGGCGTGCACGCGCGCGACCTGGCCGACGGCATCGCGGCCCACGGGCACCGCGAGGTGCTCTATCTCGGCAGCGACCGGGCGGCCATCATCGACTACCTGTGCGAATCCACCAGAGCGGGTGATCTCGTGCTCACTCTCGGGGCCGGCGACGTGGGCCAGCTGGGCGGGGAACTGCTCCAGCGGCTCGGCGACGATCCCGGGACGCCGTCGAAAGGGAGACCATAATGCTGGGAGAGATCCGGGGCGAGGTCCGGTTCAAGGAGCCGCTCAGCTTCCACACCTCCTTGCGCATCGGAGGTCCCGCGGACATCTTCATCGTCCCCCAGGACGTGGAAGACATCCGCTGCGCGCTGTCGTTCGCCGAGCGGGAGCAGCTCTCGATCGACGTCATCGGCGGCGGCAACAACCTGCTGGTGAGCGACCGCGGTGTCCGCGGGGTCGTGCTCAAGCTCGAGGGCTGCCTCGGCCGCGCCGAGTTCAACGGCGAGGAGGCGGTGGCCGGCGCGGGGGTGAGCCTCTCGGCCCTGATCCGCGAGGCGGCCGCGCTCAACCTGGGCGGCATCGAGTGCCTGGTCGGGGTGCCGGCCACCGTCGGGGGGGCGGTAGCCATGAACGCGGGCACCCCGGACGGCGGTATCGCGGACTTCATCTCCGCGGTCTACTTCCTCCATCCCGACGGTACCCTCGGCGAGTTCAAGCCGGGAGCGGGCTCGTTCAGCTACCGGATGTTCGCGGCGCCGCCGCGCTCGGTGCTCATCGGGGCTCGCCTGCAGCTGCACCGGCGGCCCTTCGCGGAGATCCAGAAGGACATCAAGCAGCGCCTCAAGCAGAAGAAGGCGACCCAGCCCCTCGCGCTGGCCTCCGCGGGGTGGGTATGGAAGAACCCGCCGGGCGAGACCGCCTCGCGCCTCATCGAGAAGGTCGGGCTCAAGGGCAAGCGCCTGAACGGCGCCGAGATCTCGGCCAAGCACGCCAACTTCATCGTCAACCGCGGGGGCGCCTCCGCGACCGACATCAAGGCGCTCATGCAGCTCACCCTCGATCGGGTGCGCAACCACTTCGGCATCACGCTCGAGCCCGAGATGAAGACCATGGGAGAGATTTGAGAACCCACAGCTCCGTTCTCTCCCCGCGGGCGGGCCGCGGCCGGCTCGCGGACCTGGCCGAGCGCGGCCCCGCGATGGAGCGGCAGCGCGTCTCCCGCGCGCGCCTGGCCCGGCGGGTCACCCGCCGGGTGCGGTGGGTCACCGCGCGGGCGGTTCCCATCGGGATCACGCTGGCGGTGCTCGGCGCGGGCGGGCTCGGGGCGCTGTGGGCGCTCACCTCGCCGCGCTTCACCGTCACCGAGGTGGCGGTCACCGGGGCGAGCCGGCTGCGCCCCGAGGACGTGGTGGCCGCCTCCGGCATCGGCCCGGGCACCAACCTGTTCCGCCTGGACCGCGCCGCGGTGGTGGCGCGCCTGGAGGCGCTGCCGCTCATCCGGCACGCCGACATGGTGCGCCGCTTTCCGAACCAGGTGACGCTCGCGGTCGAGGAGCGGCGACCCTTCACGCTGGCCCACGCGGGCCGGCTGCACTGGATCGACGAGCAGGGCGTGAACCTGGGAGCCGAGACGCGGGCGGTGGCGCCGAAAGCTCCGGTCATCACCGGGCTCGGCCCGGCCGACCTGGCCTCGGGCGACGGGGGGCCCTCGCCGCGAGTGGCGGCCGGGATCTCGCTGCTCCGGGTGCTGCTGCGCTCGGAGACCGCGCTGCTCCAGCAGATCTCCGAGATCGACGTGAGCCGCCCGGACGGTCCGGTGCTCTACACGGTGGACGGCATCGAGGTCCGGCTGGGGGCCGACGACTGGGAAGGCCGGCTGGGCCGCCTGCAGGGCGTGCTCGCCCAGGTGCGGTCGGGCGGCGAGGCGGTGGGCGCGATCGACTTGCGGTTCCGCGATCAGGTGGTCCTCAAGACCGTCACGAGGTGAGGAGGGCAATGGCCAGATCCCGAGTACGGCAGGTCATCGCCGGGCTGGACGTGGGCACGACCAAGATCTGCTGCGTCATCGCCGACTGGTCGCCGGTCGGCAACCTGGACATCGTGGGCGTGGGGACGAGCCCGTCCCGCGGCCTCCGCAAGGGCGTGGTGGTGAACATCGACTCGACGGTGGAGTCGATCAAGCACGCGGTGGCCGAGGCCGAGGAGATGGCGGGCGTCGAGATCCCCTCGGTGATCGCGGGGGTCGCGGGCGGCCACATCCGCGGCATCAACAGCCGCGGGGTGGTGGCGGTCTCGGGCAAGCACCGTGAGGTGAGCCAGGCCGACATCGACCGCGCGCTCGACGCGGCGCGGGCGGTGAACCTGCCCCAGGACCGCGAGATCATCCACGTGCTGCCCCAGACCTTCCTGGTCGACGATCAGGACGGGGTGAAGGAGCCGCTCGGCATGTCGGGGGTGCGCCTCGAGGTGGAGGTGCACCTCGTGACCGGGGCCACCACCTCGGTGCGCAACGTGGTCCGGAGCGTGAACCGCGCGGGCCTGCAGGTGCAGGACCTGGTGCTGGAGCCGCTCGCCTCCGCGGAGGCGGTCATCTCCACCGAGGAGAAGGAGCTCGGCATCCTCCTCATCGACCTGGGCGGCGGCACCACCGACGTGGCCCTCTTCCGCGACGGCGCGGTGTGGCACACCAGCAGCCTGCCGCTCGGCGGCGACCACATCTCCAACGACATCGCGGTGGGCCTGCGGACCCCGACCGCGGACGCGGAGGAGCTCAAGAAGCGCCACGGCTGCGCGCTCACCGCGCTGGTCCGCGAGGACGAGGTGGTGGACGTGCCCAGCGTGGGCGGGCGCAAGGCGCGGCAGCTGTCGCGGCAGATCCTGTCCGAGATCATCCAGCCCCGCGTCGAGGAGATCTTCACCCTGGTCGCGCGCGACCTGGTGCGGGCCGGGCTCAACGACGTGGCCGCGGGCGGGGTGGTGGTCACCGGCGGCAGCTCGATCATGCACGGGGTGCCGGAGCTGGCCGAGCAGGTCTTCGACATGCCGGTGCGCCGGGGAGTGCCCGCGGGGCTCTCCGGTCTGGCCGACGTGGTGCAGAGCCCCATCCACGCCACCGCGGTGGGGCTGGCCCTCTACGGCGCGCGCGGGCACGGCGCCGGCGGCGGGGCCACCGAGATGGAGGACGGCAAC
>Ga0326729_1000363_pt1 | contig 10941 bp, 12 predicted proteins | sample MHFSIPfraction_2_FD_207744 | JGI IMG/M metagenome (GOLD analysis project Ga0326729, IMG submission 207744) | Lab enriched peat soil microbial communities from Michigan Hollow, Ithaca, NY, United States - MHF6AY SIP fraction | ecosystem: Environmental > Terrestrial > Soil > Wetlands > Peat...
CCGACGGACAGTCAGACATCCTGCATTCCAGTTTCCCCGGACATCAGTCTGCCATATTCAGTCGGGTTTCAACCCGACGGACAGTCAGACATCCTGCATTCCAGTTTCCCCGGACATCAGTCTGCCATATTCAGTCGGGTTTCAACCCGACGGACAGTCAGACATCCTGCATTCCAGTTTCCCCGGACATCAGTCTGCCAAATTCAGTCGGGTTTCAACCCGACGGACAGTCAGACATCCTGCATTCCAATTTCCCCGGACATCAGTCTGCCAAATTCAGTCGGGTTTTAACCCGACGGACATTAAGACATCTTACATTCCAGTAGCCCCGGACTTCAGTCCGGGGGAGAGAATGCTCCCCCCATCATCGGGCTTCAGCCCAAGATCTTTCACTGTTTCAACGAGTATCACGATAAACTTGTTGAAGACATTGGACTGAACTCCGGAATATTTAATTTAATCAGTCATCCCCGGGTTGAAACCCAGGGCAACTGAATAGAATGTAAGATGTTAATGTCCGCAGGGTTAAAGCCCTGCTGAATGTAAGAGGTTGAACCCCTGGACTGCTGGAAGAAAGATCGATTCTGAGAGGCATCTATCTTACACTCCAATCGTTTGCAATGAATTTATGGATGTCCCCATGAAACCACAGGTGATCATATACGGAAAGCCGGAATGCTGTCTCTGCGACGAGGCCATGGAGGTTCTGGAGCAGGTTCGCAAGCATATTCCGTTCGACATGGAGAAAAAGGATATCACGGACGATCCCGACCTGTCCGAACGCTACGCCTACAGCATTCCCGTCGTCATTATCGACGGTCGCATGGCGTTCAAGCACCGCGTGGAAAAGGAGCGCCTCATTTCTATCCTCAAGGGCAGGTAAGCTTTTCCAGAACCTGTTACAAAGCTCTGTTCCAGACCAGGCGAACCGGTGCATTTGGATGTCCCGGACCGGTTGCGTAATATCCGTATAGCCCCTGAAATACGGGCTTATATGGATTTATTTAGGATTGGGAGCTGTTACAAAGGTTGACCATGTTCATGAAATACATTCTTCTTCTGATCGTATTGTGGATGGCTGTTCGTTTGCTCAGGCGCATCGTCAGGTTTTCTTTCGTGTTCAGGCGCGATCAATCGGAAACCCGGCACTCCACCATCCCGTCTTCCGGCACCAGGGAGCAGGTTCAGGAGGCTGAGTACGAGGTGATCGAGAGCCACATAAAAAAGGATGAGTGAGTTAACCTGATGCTCGAAGAGCTGTTTGACTTGTGTGCAGTTTTTTTGTACATTAGTCGCTGATTGGAGTAGTTGCCCGGAGAAACGGTTTCTGAAAGTGGGGGATCCCCACTTTTTTGTTTTCGGTAATATGAGTTGCGTAACGCATGGATGACAGGATAAGAACAGCGATCGATGAAGCTATGGCCGAAGTATCGGCTGGAACCGGACAGGAGATCTATCTCGTCGATGCGGTTGTCCGCGGCGGCGGCAGGACTATAGAGCTTACCGTCGATACCGACAAGGGAATCAACATCGACCAGTGCGCGAAGGTGAGCCGGAAAATCAGGGCCCGCCTCGAAAGTTACGAGGATGATATCATGCTGGCCGCTGGTGATTTCGACCTTCTTGTCTCTTCGCCCGGAATCGGCGAGCCGATCACGGTGAAGCGCCAGTATCTGAGGCATCTCGGGCGGTTGATCAGGATCTCCTTCATGGATGCCGACGGGCAGCGGCAGGAGATCGACGGACGGCTTCTCCAGGCGGCTGTAGCGGACGAGGATGAGCCGTATATCGTTTTCGAACCCGTGATGGCCGGAAAGAAAAAGAGAAAGGCGGATGTGCCGCCGATGACATTGCGTCTTGCCGATATCGTCAAGGCGGTTGTCCAGACGGAACTTTAGTGGCTGTTCTGTATAGTGCAGTACCAATCGCAGACTATTTTATAATAACAAGGATCACACAGCGATGCCAAGAAAGCAAGTGAAGGGCGAAACTATTGATCGGAAAGCGCAGATCGCAAGTGCTTTTGGAGAGATTGAGCAGTCGAAGGTGTTTCTGGACAAGCGTTCCGAGAGCGCAGCAGTCAAGATGGACATTGCCGACCTGCTCAAGGAGATCATCCTGAAGCAGCTCAGGAAGGACTACGATCCCGAGGTGGATGCAAACATTTTCATCAATCCGGAACGCGGCGATTTCGAGGTTTACATCCTGAAGAAGATCGTGGACGAGGTTGATCTTCCGACCATCGAGATCGGTCTTGACGAGATTCGCAAGATCGACGATTCACTTGAACTTGGCGATTTTTACGAAGAGGGTCCGATCAAGCTGGACGACTACCTGACCAGGAAATCGATCCAGATCATCAAGCAGTCTGTCCAGAAGAAAGTGCGTGACCTCGAGCGCCTCGTCGTCTACGAAGATTGCCTGGAGAAGGTCGGTGAAGTGGTCGCCGGCGAGGTTTACCAGGTAAGGCCGAACGAAGTGATCTTCACCTACAACACATCGAAGGACCATCGGGTCGAGCTGGTGCTGCCGAAGGCTGAGATGATGAAGAAGGACAATCCGCGCCGCACGCCGAGGATGAAGCTTTATGTCAAGCGCATCGAGCGCGAGAAGGTGAAGCTTCGCAACGACGATGGATCGGTCGTGGAGCGGGAGAAGCCGGACGGCGGCATGAAAGTGATCGTTTCGAGGGTTGATGATCGTTTCCTCTACAAGCTTTTTGAAAGCGAGGTCCCGGAGATCCTCGATGGCCTGATCGTGATCAAGGGCATTGCCCGCGTGCCGGGCGAACGGGCCAAGGTTGCCGTCGAATCAACCAGTTCCAGGATCGACCCTGTCGGCGCGACCGTCGGATATCGCGGCAAGCGCATACAGAGCATCGTCAAGGAGCTGAACAACGAGAACATCGATGTCATCTATTACACCGATGAACCCCAGATTTTCATCGCCAGGGCTCTCCAGCCGGCCAAGATCGACCCGATGACTGTTCACGCCGACATGAAGACCCGCAAGGCGAGAGTCATGCTGAAGCCTGACCAGATCAAGTATGCCATCGGCAAGAACGGCAACAACATCCATCTTGCTGAAAAGCTGACCGGTTACGAAATCGATGTTTACAGGGATGTGATCGACAAATCGCTCGAGGATCCGAACGACATCGACATCATCGAGTTCCGCGAGGAGTTCGGCGACGACATGATCTACCAGCTGCTCGACGGTGGGCTCGATACGGCAAAGAAGATCCTGAAGGCGGGTATCGACGAGATCGAAGAGGCGCTGATCGGGACCCAGAAGACTGAAGAGCTGTTCGTGTTCAACAAGGGACGCAAGCCGGTCAAACCGAGGGAACGCAGGGTGTCCGACGAGGAGAAGCGGTACTGGAAGAAGATTGCCGAAACGATTTACCGGACGGTTCGGGAGCAGTTCAACGACGAAGATCTCAAGTCACTTCTCGACGACAGCCGCGACAGGCTTCTCATGGGAGATGGCCTGTTTTCGGACCACAGTCGTGATGAAGAAACAAATTGAGAATTACTATGGCATTGCTGTGAAAAAGTTGAGCGCTACGATGAGCGCGAAACGGCAGGATCGCTGAAAACGGCTGGTCCAGACTAAGCGATCCAGACGCGCAAAAGGCAACAGGCATAACAGGAATGCCAACAAGAGGATAATAATCCAGGGAGAAGAAGATAATGGCCATCGAGGAAAAGCAGATAAGGTTCCGAATCAGTGATATTGCCAGGGAGCTGCAGGTCAGCCCTCAGGAAGTCCTGCTTTTTGTCAAGCAGGAAGGGGGAAAGGTAGCTTCCACATCCTCCATGGTGGAAGAGAACATGCGCGACATGATTTTCGGCCATTTCAGCCAGGAAAAGAAGCAGGTGGACGAAACCCGCAAAATCAGGGCTGAAAAGCAGAAACGCCTGACCAGGCTCGAGGAGCAGTCGAAGAAGGCCTACGAAAAGGAGCAGCAGCTCAAGGAGAGCTTGACCACTGTAGCTCCGGTACATGCTCCCGAAGCAAAAAAAGAGGTGTTTGCCGATATATTCCAGCAGGTGCCTCCTGTTGCCCCTCTGCCTGAAGCTGTTGTCGAGCATCCTGCTGCTCCTGCCCCGGCTCCTGCTCCCGTTTTGGCCGAGCCTGAGCCTGAGCCTGAGCCTGAGGCTGCTGTCCTGGAGCCTGTCGTCGAGAAGGAACCTGTCGTTGCCGAACCCGTTGCGGTTGAACCGGTCCCCGTAGAAGTGCAACCCGAAATCTCCACTCTCCTGGTGCAGACCTTGCCCGACTCCATGCAGACCTACGAGTCCCCTCAGATGATCGGTGGTTTGACGGTGCTTGGCACCATCGAGGTGCTGAGTGAAGCCGAGAGGAAAAAGAAAGCCCGCAAAAAGAGCTTCAAGGAGAATGCCGATGAGCTCAAGGGCGAGTTTGTAACTACAGCGGCTACGACAACCGAAGAGGGTGACGAGGTCAAGAAGAAGGCTGCGAAACCTGCCGGTGAAGGCGAGGCTGGAACGACAACCACCACCGAGGACCAGTTCGGCGCAAAGAAGAAGGGCAAAAAGAAAAAGAAGCCGGCGGTTGACGACAAGGTCATTTCGCAGAACATCAAGAATACGATCAGCGGCATGGATGAGAGTGGTACCTCGGGTTCACGCCAGAAGTTCCGCAAGATGCGTCGTTCTGAGCGCGAACGCGAGTACGAGGCTGCCGAAGCCATCCGCGAAGCCGAGCGCATGATCGTCAAGGTTACCGAATACGCCTCTCCCCACGAGCTTGCCGAACTGATGGGCGTGACTGCCAAGGAGATCATCCAGAAATGCTTCTCCATGGGCAAGTTCGTCACCATCAACCAGCGACTCGACAAGGAGGCTATCGAACTGATCGCACTCGAATTCGGGTTCGAAGCCGAGTTCATTTCTGAAATCGAGGCGACCTCGGTTATCGTACAGCACGACAATCCGGAAGACATGCAGATTCGTCCGCCGGTGGTGACCATCATGGGTCACGTCGATCACGGCAAGACCTCGCTGCTCGATTATATCCGCAGAAGTAACGTGGTAGCCGGCGAATCGGGCGGTATCACCCAGCACATCGGCGCCTACGAAGTCGAGGTCGACGGGGAAAGGCGCATTACCTTCCTCGACACTCCGGGTCATGAAGCCTTTACGGCTATGCGTGCCCGTGGTGCGCAGGTGACCGATATCGTCATCCTGGTCGTCGCGGCCGACGACAGCGTCATGCCGCAGACCATCGAGGCGATCAACCATGCCAAGGCGGCTGGAGTTCCAATCGTCGTGGCGCTCAACAAGATCGACAAGCCTGAGGCCAACCCCGAGAAAATCAAGGCGCAGCTTTCCGAAGCAGGCGTACTTGTCGAAGACTGGGGCGGCGAGAACCAGTGCCAGGAGATTTCTGCAAAGAAGGGTATCGCCATCAAAGAGCTGATGGACAAGGTGCTGACCGAGGCTGAAATCCGCGAGCTGAAAGGCAACTATTCGCGGGAGATACCTGCTACAGGCATTATCGTCGAGTCTGAGCTCGACAAGGGCAAGGGCGTCGTTTCGACCGTGCTGGTACAGCGTGGATTCCTGAAGGTTGGCGACCCGTTCGTGGCCGGCAATACGATGGGCAAGGTCAGGGCGCTCATGGATGAACGCGGAAAGCGTATCCCTGAAGCCGGACCGTCCAGGCCTGTGCGTGTGCTCGGGTTCGAGGACCTGCCGCAATCGGGTGACGTGCTTACCGTGATGGTTTCCGACAGGGAGGCTCGCGATGTCGCACAGAAACGCCAGGTGATCAGGCGTGAGCACGAGTTCCGCCGCAGTACCCGCGTCAAGCTCGACAGTATCGCCCGCCAGATCAAGGAGGGCCTGAAGAAGGAGCTGAGCGTCATCATCAAGGCCGATACCGACGGTTCGATCCAGGCGCTGGCAGACGGCCTGATGAAGATCCACAACGAAGAGGTGAAGGTGCAGATCATCCACCAGGGTGTCGGCCAGATAACCGAAACCGACGTGCTGCTTGCCGCGGCTTCCGATGCGATCATCATCGGCTTCAGGGTCAGACCGAACGTGAACGCCAAGAAGCTTGCCGAGAAAGAGGACCTCGATGTCCGCTTCTACAGCGTCATCTATCATGTGCTCGAAGATGTCGAAAAGGCACTCGAAGGCATGCTTTCTCCGGAGTTGCACGAGGAGAGCCTTGGTTCGATCGAAATCCGGCAGGTGTTCCGGGTTCCCAAGATCGGAAACGTCGGCGGCGCCTATGTGCTCGAAGGCAAGGTGTTCCGGGACTCCAAGATCCGCCTTCTTCGCGACGGCGTGCAGATTTTCGACGGTCAGCTCGATTCGCTCAAGCGTTTCAGGGATGATGTCAAGGAGGTCGATGCAGGCTACGAGTGCGGCCTGAGCATTAAAGGATATGACGATATAAAGGTCAGCGACGTGGTCGAGGCCTATAAGATCGTCGAGAAAAAACGCAAACTTTGAGCTCAAAAGGGGTGACAAATGTCCATCCGGACTGATAAAGTATCGTCGCTTCTTATCAAGGAGCTGAGTGATATACTGCAGAAGGAGCTGCCTCGCAGCGGCCCTCTGGTAACAGTTGCCGAGGTAAAGATCACCCCGGATCTCGGCATCGCCAGGGCCTATATATCGATCATCGGCTCGGACGAGCAGCGAACTGAGGTTATGGAGCATCTCCATGCCGAAACGAAAACCTTTCGCAAGCTGCTATCTGCGAGGATTCGCCATCAGTTCAGGCGGATTCCTGAACTCGAGTTCTATGAAGACCGCCTTTTCGAACAGGCCAATCGAATCGACCAGCTCCTGAAATCGGTCAGGAGCAGTTCGGAAGACAAGGAATAACCACATGTGCCCTTCCGGGAGTATGCTTACCATGGCAGCAGAAGGCAGCATGTCAGTCATCAGTGAGGATGGAGATTATCTGCTGGTCGACAAGCCCCTCGACTGGACCTCGTTCGATGTGGTTGCAAAAATAAGGGGTGCCTACAAGAGAAACGGATTAAAGCGGAAGGTCGGTCATTGCGGCACGCTCGATCCGAGGGCGACCGGTCTGCTGATCCTTGCGACCGGAAAAAAGACCAAGACCATATCTTCACTCGAAATGCTCGACAAAGCCTATGACGGGGTAATCAGGCTCGGAGCAAGGACGGTGAGTCTCGACACGGAAACCCCTGAGTACGCTTGTTGCGACACGAGCCACCTGTCTGAAGAGGAGATCATGGAGGCTGCGGATTCGTTCGTCGGTTCCCGGCTCCAGCAGCCGCCGATGCATTCTGCGGTCTGGCACAACGGGCAGCGTCTGTATGAACTTGCAAGGAAAGGACTGGAGGTTGCGGAGCGGAAAACCCGCATGATCGAGATTTATCAATTCGAGATCACGGCCATATCCCTGCCGTATATCTATTTTTACATGAAGGTATCCAAGGGTGCCTATATCCGCGTTATTGCAGACGAATTCGGTGAACTGCTTGGTGTCGGAGGCTATCTTGATTCGCTGAGGCGGGTTTCGATCGGCCAATACGATCTGGCCGGAGCGATGAGCGTCAGCGGAATCGTCGATGAGATCTCCCGTACGGCCACCATCCAAGAGTAAACAGCTATAGGTATGCGCGTCGTTGCATTGCATGGCAATACAGTCTGCGACTTTCTCGGCGGCATGCCGGTGCCGCTGCCGCATGTCCCTTCCGTGGTGACCGTAGGCTCGTTCGACGGCCTTCATGTAGGCCACAGGAAGATCATCGGTACCATGATCGATCAGGCACGCGAAAAGAACCTGAGAAGCGTCGTGGTCACCTTCGAACCTCATCCGAGACTCGTGCTGGACCAGAGCGCAGAGTGCCCGGTCAGGCTCCTGACCACTTTTGACGAAAAGCTCAGCCAATTCGAGGTAATGCAGATCGATCTGCTGTTCATCGTTCGTTTCGACCGTCAGTTCGCTTCGAGGAGTTCAGAATCGTTCATTCGTGAGGTACTTGTGGAGATGCTCGGGGTTCGGCACGTGATCGTCGGCTACGACCACGGATTCGGCAGTAAACGGAGCGGAAGCGGCAGTACGCTTCATTCGCTCGGGTCTGAATGCGGTTTTACCGTCGATGTCGTCGGTGAAGTGGTCGTCGGCAACGAAACCGTATCAAGCACAAGGATCAGGGAGTTGCTGCGTTCAGGAAGGGTAAAGGATGCCAACGTCTGCCTGGGAGCTCCTTACATGATCAGCGGGACTGTCGTCGAAGGTCGGCAGCGTGGTCGGAATATCGGGTTTCCGACGGCCAATCTCAGTATTCCCGAGCCCTGTAAGCTTTTGCCTGCCCATGGAGTGTATATCGCGAAGGTCCAGCTCGACGGACGTTTCTTTCCGGTCATGATGAACATCGGCAGTCGGCCGACTGTGTCCCAGGACGGCGAGGTCACGGTCGAAGCTCATATTATCGGCTACACCGGTGACCTTTACGGAAGGTTCCTGGTGTTGCATCTGATCGATTTTATCAGGGAGGAGAGGCGGTTCGATTCATTCGACGAGCTTCGGCAGCAGTTGGAGCAAGATAAAGTGAGTGTGCTTTTATATCAGGAATAATGTTATATTCAAGGTCACTTTTTTTACGGCATTTTTATTAACGTATCATACGAGCAACCATGGGTCTGACAAAAGAACACAAGACTGAGATTATCACGAAGTTTGGTGATTCTGCGACGGATACCGGAAAAGCGGAAGTTCAGGTAGCCCTGTTCAGCCGCCGGATCACCGATCTGACCGGTCATCTTCAGCAGCATCCGAAAGACAAGCATTCACGCCGCGGGCTGATGATGCTTGTAGGCAAGCGCAAGAGCGTGCTGAATTACCTGAAAAAGGTTGATATCGAGCGCTACCGCAAGGTGCTCGTCGAGCTCGACCTTCGCAAATAATCTGCCATAAAGCCGCATTATTACCTGAAGCTTGCGGGGCTGAGGCTCCGCAGGCATCTTTTTGAAAGAATATGTAACGGGGTGAGAGTATGTTGGAAAGCATGACCGGCTACGGCAGCGCAGAGCGCATCGAAAACGGTATCAGGGTGCTTGTTGAGCTTCGCTCAGTTAATAACCGTTTTGCCGAAATCGGTGTCAAGCTCCCCAGACAGTTGCTGTCACAGGAACTGGAAGTCAGGGAGTTGATCCGTACCAATTTCCAGCGAGGCAAGATTTCAGCTTTCGTCCAGCTTCAGCTGGAGGAGGCCGAACAGCTTCCGGTGACAGTCAATCCCTCAAAAGTCAAAGGCTACAAGGCTCTTCTGGAGACGGTCCGGCTTGAAGCCGGCATCGATACTCCGGTGACGCTCGACCATGTGCTCCGTTTCTCGGAGATATTCGAATCTGACCATACCATCCTGGAGCGGCCCGACGAGATCTGGCCCATCACACGTCCGGCTATAGCCGAGGCGATCGAAAATCTCAAGGAGATGCGCAGGAAAGAGGGCGAGGAGCTTGCCAGTGATTTCACTGCAAGGATCGCCGAGATCGAAGAGACCCTCAGGGTGATCAGGGAAATCGCTTCGGACAACCTTGAAGCTATCCGCAAACGGCTTTCGGCCAAGATAATCGCCATTGCCGGGCGCGACGTCGAGTACAGCAGGGACCGGCTCGAAATGGAGCTTGTCATGGCTGCCGACAGGCTTGACATCACCGAAGAGTGCATAAGGTTCAACAGCCACAACAAGTTTTTCCTCGAAGAGCTGCACAACAGCTCCAGCGGTTCCGGCAGGAAACTCGGTTTCCTTTTGCAGGAACAGCTTCGTGAGGCCAATACCATTGCTTCCAAATCCCAGAATGCTGACATCTCCCAGAAGGTGGTCCACATCAAGGAAGAGCTCGAAAAAGTCAGGGAGCAGCTGCAAAATATCGAATAGGGTTTATGGCTGCTGATCATGCTTCGAAAGAGGGAAAACTGATTGTGTTTTCCGCCCCCTCCGGGACCGGGAAATCCACGGTGGCCCGTCTGGTAATGGAACGCCTCGGTTGCCTGGTATTCTCGGTCTCCGCGACGACTCGCTCCACCAGGCCCGGTGAAAAGGATGGTGTGGATTACTATTTTCTGAGCCGCGAGGAGTTCGAGAAAAAAATAAGCGAAGGCGGTTTTATAGAACATGAGTTTTTTTTCGGTAATTATTATGGTACACTGCTGGATAAGACCAGGGAGGCCGTCGATTCCGGAAAACATCTTTTGTTTGATCTCGACGTCAAGGGCGCGCTGAACCTCAAGAAGATATTCGGTGACCGGGCACTGCTGATTTTTCTCAAACCTCCGAGCATGGAGGTTCTTGCCCAGCGACTCCAGAGTCGGGAAAGTGAGAGTCCGGAAGCGCTGAAGGTTCGCCTTGAACGCGCAGCAATGGAGCTATCCCATGCAGACCAGTTCGATTACGTAGTGGTCAACGACGATCTGGAGCGTGCCGTAGATTCGGTTGCGTCCAGGATCAGTCAATTTCTTCCACAATCATAACTCAATGTTGAAATGTCGGTCAAACCTGTAGATCTGAACAAGCTGAGAAGTACGCATGCCAACCTCTATGAAACCGTCGTGGCTATTTCGAAGAAAGCGAGGGAAATTCATGAGGAGGAGCGCTCTGAACTCGAGGAGAGGCTTCTGCCCTACAAGGAGATGATCAGGAATCCTACTTCGGAGTCTGAATCCGAAAAAGTGTTTCCCGAGCAGATCGCCATCAGTGTGGAGTTCGAGTGCCGTGACAAACCTGCCCTGCAGGCTGTCGCCCAGTATTTTGACGAGAAGTACGATTATATCATGGAAAAAACCTCCGAAACCAAGGCTGCAGATTCAGAGGAAGATGATGAAACTGACGGGGATTAACCAGATCACTCTTCGTGTCAACGACGTACGGTTGTCCGAAGAGTTTTATGCCGGCATCCTGGGCTTCAGGGTGGATCATCG
>Ga0326729_1000370_pt1 | contig 10842 bp, 13 predicted proteins | sample MHFSIPfraction_2_FD_207744 | JGI IMG/M metagenome (GOLD analysis project Ga0326729, IMG submission 207744) | Lab enriched peat soil microbial communities from Michigan Hollow, Ithaca, NY, United States - MHF6AY SIP fraction | ecosystem: Environmental > Terrestrial > Soil > Wetlands > Peat...
AAACAACTACGCTGTTGTCGGCGGCATTGACCCCCGTAAAAAATATACCGGCCACCTTGCACTGCCGGCTTTTACCTTCGGCGGAGACTATGGTGAGCTGGTCATTGGGCTTGATATCGAGATCCCGCGCAACTGTTCTCCCCACGAGCATGGCGTCCGGACTCTTTCTGAACAGGGCAAGGTTCCCGGAGATAAGACTCCTGCCGATCCGGCTGATCTTGTCCTCCCTTTCGAAGATCACCCCCCTGAGCAGCAGCGGCTGATTGCGGATTCCCTTGACCGCCATCACCTGCGACTCGACATAGGGCGATGCGGCGAGCACCTTGCGACTGAAAAACGGGGTTGCCAGCATATCGAGTATTCGGCCGTAGTTGCGGATCTCTTCCTGGTCATCCTTGCCGATGTGATCCTCGATAAACGCCCGGCCGACCGTGCTGTCTGGAGAAAGCAGATTAACGGGCAACGGATCGAGCTTGTCGCCTTTGATGGTAATGTGGGGAGCGACATCGATGATGGTCTCCGTAAAGGAGTCAAGCAGACCTCTGGTCAGCGATATCGTGGTGATAAGCACCATCGTACTGACCGCAACACCGGCCATGGTCGTCAGGGTCTGGCGCTTGCGCCCGAGAATGTGCCTCATGGCTATATCGAACAGTGTTCTGAACATTGCTGAATGAGCCGCAAGCCTTAAAAAAGTTATGGGATATTTCGTATAAGTTATACTTTTAAGAGCACCTCTGAAAACTTAAGCATCGGTTTCACCAATCCACGAATGCCCGAGACTAGCGCATCAATAACGGCTGACCGCAAACACAGCCACGTCGAAACCTGCCTTCATCGGGATGTCTGCTTCGACAGGCAGTCCACCGGTTTCGAGACCTACGGCTTCGAGCACAATGCCGCCCCTGAGATCGACGCTGCGGATATAGACCTTTCGACGCAATTTCTGGGGAGGAAAATCGGCCTGCCGCTCATGATCTCGTCGATGACGGGAGGTTACGGCGATGCCCTCACGCTGAACCGCGTTCTTGCCGAGACCGCCGAAAGATACTCCATACCGCTCGGTGTCGGCAGCATGCGCCAGACGCTCGAATCGGCATCGCACCGCGACAGCTTCGCCATTGTCCGCAGGTCGGCCCCGTCAATACCCGTTTATGCCAATATCGGAGCTCCCGAAGTGGCCGCAGGTCTCGATGGCGCCCAGCTTTCCGTCATGCTCGATCTTATCGAAGCTGACGCATTGATCGTGCACCTCAATCCGGCACAGGAGCTGTTCCAGCCGGAGGGCAATACGGCATTCCGGGGATTTCTTGACCATCTCCACACCATTGTCGCCACCATTCCCGTACCGGTCATCGCCAAGGAGGTCGGATGCGGCATATCGGCCATGGTCGCCCGGAAACTGGCCGACGCAGGGGTCAAGGCAATCGATGTCGCCGGCGCCGGCGGCATAAGCTGGCAGAAGGTCGAAGAGTTCCGTTATATTGAGCAGTTCCACGAGGAGAACCGTTTCAGCCCGACGGCACTTGATGAGCTGCTGAACTGGGGAATACCGACCACCGCTTGTCTCGTGGAGATAAGCACGCTCAAGCAGCGGCATCCGGAATACCTTTCTCTCGGCGTGGTCGCTTCCGGCGGAATACAGAACGGACTCGACATCGCCAAGTCCATCGCCCTCGGTGCCGACATCGCAGCCTCTGCCGGGCATCTGCTCAAAGCCCTGCACGCCGGAAGGCTCGACCGGACCATCGAAATCTGGATGAACGATCTGAGAGCCGCCATGTTCCTGACAGGATCGGCGACCATTGAAGAGCTGAAGAAAACTCCCATTTTTAAAAAACCTTGAGTACCGGCTTAATAACTATGCAGATAACCCAAGAACAGGTTTTATCCAGGTACCAGCAGTACCATGCCAGAATCAACGAGGCCCTTGCCGGCTGTTTCTGCAAAGAGAGCCCTTCGACCCTTTACGGTCCCGCACGATACATTCTTGAGGGAAAAGGAAAAAGGATACGGCCGTTTCTGACCCTTCTGGCGGCGGAAGCGGTAGGGAGCCCGACCGACAATGCCCTCGGTGTGGCGCTCGGCATCGAGGTACTGCACAACTTCACCCTGATGCACGACGACATCATGGATCAGGCCGACCTCCGGCACGGGCGCCCCACAGTCCACCTGCAGTGGGATGTCAACGCGGCCATCCTGGCGGGAGACATGATGATCGCCTATGCCTACGAGCTCGCCCTGCAGTCGATTTCCAGCCGCCATGCTGAAATGATCCACATCTTCAACGATGCCAACATCACCATCTGTGAAGGTCAGGCACTCGATATGGAGCTGGAGCAGCGCAAGGAGGTCACGATCGGCGACTACCTCGACATGATCTCGAAAAAAACCGGCCGGCTGATCTCGGCAGCTCTTGAAGCCGGCGGGGTTGCCGGGAACGCCTCCGCCAGTCAGCTTGAAGCTCTCGTGACCTTCGGGGAGAAGATCGGCCGCGCATTCCAGATCCAGGACGACTATCTCGACATCATGGCCGGGGACGGAAAATCGGGCAAGGTTGCCGGAGGAGACGTCATCAACGGCAAAAAAACCTGGCTTCTGTTGCGCTCACTCGAACTCACCTCGGGCAGCGACCGGCAGCTTCTGCAATCCATCATCGACAACAAGGGCACGACAGCCGACCAGGTACCGGTCGTAAGGGAGATTTTCGAACGCTGCGGAGTTCTGGACGAAACGCGGGAGCGCATCAACAGCGATACCGAAGAGGCTCTGACGGCGATTGATACACTCCCCAACGAGGAAGGGCGGGACTACCTCAAGGGATTTGCCTGCATCCTCATGAAACGTGATTTCTGAACCATGCACCCACCCCCATGGGCAGCACACCAGATTGCAGCAGTGAACTCCTGCTGCTGATACTCTCACAGGTTCCCGGCATCGGCCCGACGAGGGCAAATGCCCTCGTCAGACGATATGGCGCTGATCCTGTGCTGCTCGAAGCCGGCGCCGAAATGTTCATGACGGTGCCAGGTATCGGCGAGCAACTCTCACGGGAGATCGCCTCGACACTCGCAAACAGTCTCTGGAGGACACGTGCCCGCCAGGCCGCGCAGGAACAACTCGATCGTGCCCGGCAGCTCAACGCGACGGTCATCACCATTCTGGACCCGAACTATCCGAAACTGCTCAGCGAGATCTACGATCCGCCTCCACTGCTTTTTGTAAGGGGTGACCCTTTGGTGCTCTGTCGCCCATCGATCGCCATCGTAGGAACACGCAAAGCGACATCGTACGGCAAAGAGGCCACAGAGTATATCGGCCGCAACCTCGTACTGAACGGCTATACCATCATCAGCGGCCTTGCCTATGGCATTGACATGACCGCCCACCGGGTTGCGGTCGATAGCGGAGGAACGACAATAGCCGTGCTTGGATGCGGTATCGACACCATCTACACGGATCCAGCCGGCAGGCTCTGGCCGAAAATCCTTGAACATGGCGCAATCATCTCCGAAGAGTGGATCGGTCGGGAGCCGGCCCCGGGCAACTTCCCGAAAAGGAACCGACTGATCGCAGGCTTGAGCCTCGGCACCCTGATTGTCGAATCGGACATCAAGGGAGGTTCGCTGATCACGGCATCCTGCGCCCTCGAACAGAATCGTGAGGTGTTCGCTGTACCGGGAAGCATCTTCTCCCGCGCCTCGCGAGGGACGAACCGCCTCATACAGCAGTGCCAGGCAAAGCCGGTGCACTCTGCCGATGACATTCTTGCCGAACTTGTCCCTTCCGGCATGCCGCATCTCCATCCGGCTTCCGGTTCAGCCCTCTCTCCTGTCACCCTTACCGGAGAAGAGACGCTCATCGTAAAGGCTCTTGAAGATGAAACGCTCCATATCGACCTCATTGCCGAGAAAACCGGCATACCGATCAATTCACTTCTCTGCCATCTGTTCGAACTCGAACTGAAGCAGGTCGTCCTGCAGGAGCCGGGTCAGCTGTTCCGGAAGCGACCGCTTCTGCCGGATTGAACCGTTGCCGCTCACGCTGCGTCCCTCTCCCGACCAGATACCGAGTTTCTGCGAGTGTCGAAACGGGCTTCGTACCGCTTTTTTCTGTACCCATAGTTTTTTACCGGGGAATTATTACTTTATATGGTATTTTTTCAATGCTGTACGCTGATCAGAATGCATTTCAGTAATGGTAACCCTAACCCTAAGAATAATGTCATACTTCAAAGGACTTCAGACCTTTTCCCGAAAAATTGTGATGCCCATTGCGCTGTGCATGCTGCTCGCAACCCCTCATGCATTTGCCGCAGAATCAGCACAGAAGATTGGCGTGGTCGATTACGCCAAAATCTTCCAGCAGATGCCTGAAACCAAGGCAGCCGACAAGAGCCTGAAGGCGTCAAGAGACCAGTCAAACGCAGAGCTCTCCAAAATGCAGAGTGAACTTCAGAATGCCGTTCAGGCTTATCTGAAGCAGAAGTCAACCCTGACGAAGCCTGTACAGACTCAGAAAGAGAAGGAGCTGCAGCTGAAAGATCAGAATCTCAAGAAAGCCGCTGCCGAAAAATCTGAGCTCCTGAGCAAGAAAGAGCAGGAGCTTATTGCTCCAATCAGCCAGAAAATCGTCTCCACAGTCGAGTCGATCTCCAAAAAAGAGGGCTACAGCATGATTTTCGACAAAAATGTCAGAGTCTATGGTGATGCACAGTACGACATCACCTTCAAGGTTCTTGATCAGCTGGGCATCAAGTAACTATCTGCCGGATTATCGATTGCCTCACCGAAAAACGCTCTTCTTACTGGCCATACTTTCATGTACCGCCGGCTGCGAGGCCCCTCCCGAGGGGCCTCGCGTGCCTGAGTCCGGTCTTACCGCACAAGCCCTTCCTGCGCAGGAGAGTTGGAACATTACCCTGACCCTCACTGATTCGGGACGAAACAGTGACGTCGTCAAGGCCAGGCATGCTTCGGAATATCATCAGGGAGAGAAAAAAGAGCTCTTTGTTGACGGAGGGGTAACCGTGACGATATATGACAGAAAAAGCGGAGCACCTACCGTCATGACCGCAGGAAGAGGCATTGTGCATGACAACCAGGATATCGAAGCCTTTGACAATGTCGTTATCCACACAGCAGATGGTACTCTCATCCAGACGGACTATGTCATAAGAACCAGCAAGAACCGCATGCTCCGGTCAAACAAGCACGTGATCATCACCAGACCTTCCCAGACCATCAGGGGATCCGGTTTTGAAAGCGATGAAGGCATGTTGCATTACAGAATTTTTCAGGCCAGCGGCGAAAGCATATCAACGAAATAACAACGATTTTATCTCTTATCAGTATGAAACTGCACATGCTCAAATCGAAGATTCATAACGCCATCGTTACCAGCGGTGACCTCGAATACGAGGGTAGTATAACCATCGACAAGGAGCTGCTCGACATGGCGAACATGATCGCCAATGAGAAGGTGCTGGTCGTCAACAACAACAACGGCGAACGCTTCGAAACCTATATCATCGAAGGAACTCACGGACTGAGAGAGATTCAGCTCAATGGCGCCGCCGCCCGCTGCGCCCTGCCCGGTGACGAGATCATCATTATGACCTTTGCCGAAATGGAGCCAGATGAAGCAAAAGTATGGAAACCGATGGTACTGATCGTGGACAGGATGAACAACCCGAAACGTCGTCACCGTGTCGGTGACAATGACGAATATCTTGCATAAAACGGCATAACAGCAACAACCATGAGTCTTGCAGTGGTCATTATGGCAGCCGGGAAAGGTACCCGGATGAAATCGGATCTTCCCAAAGTGCTGCATCCGGCTAACGGCAGACCGGTAGTCGCGTATGTCATTGAAAAGTCACAGACACTCCGTCCGGAAACCATTGTTCTCGTCATCGGTCACCAGGCTGAAAAGGTACGTGAAGCCACAGCTGACTACCCCGTATCGTACGCGCTTCAGCAGCCACAGCTCGGCACAGGCCATGCCGTGATGCAGACCGAGCCGCTGCTGAAGGAGTTCGATGGTGAGGTGATCATTCTGTCGGGCGACGCACCGCTGTTCACCACCGCTACGCTCAGAAATCTGGTCGATTTCCACCGCACCAAAAATGCCGTCGCAACGGTGCTGACCGCTATCCTTGATGATCCGACAGGATACGGACGAGTCATCAGAAGCATCGACGGAGAAGAGGTGCTGAAAATAGTCGAGCAGAAAGATGCCTCCGATGAGGAAAAAGCGGTCACAGAGATCAATTCGGGCGTCTATGTCTTCAATGCCCGGGAGCTCTTTTCCGCCCTCAACGGCATTACCAACCAGAACGCCCAGCAGGAGTACTACCTGACAGATGTCTTCGGAATCTGTTTCAGCGGAGGAAAAAAGGTATGCGCCTTCAAGATTGACGACCCCAACGAAATCAGGGGCATCAACACCCCCGAGCAGCTAAGAGAGGCCGAACTTCTGCTGCAGACCGAAGCCTACGCCTGATAAAATCTGGGGTCAGGCATTGCATTATTTGCATTATGACTGATCAAATGCAAATAATGCAATGCCTGACCCCAGCGTTTCAGTAGAGGAACATCGGTTTGCCGAGGACGCTGCGCATTTTGGGGCGGTACTGGCGCAGGTCGTAAAGTTCGTGGAGATCGACCTGTTTGCTGTTGCCGGAGACCTCTTCGAGCGGCAGACAGGTGTAAATGCCGTTCTGAAGCGCAACCATGACGCCGAAGGTGCCATTCTCGATGAGTTCGACGGATAGCTGGGCGAAGTTGAATCCTACCATCAGATCAAGCGCATCCGGAATACCGGAACGCATCAGGTATCCCAATGGCTGACAGATGACCTCCTGACCGGTCAGCATGGCGATGGTCTCTCGTGTCAGCTGCCCTATGCCGGCCGGCTGTGAGCCGTTTTCATCATACCGGTGCCCGCAGTACTCGATCATCTTGCTGCCGACCATCCTGGCCCCTTCGCTGATGGCGATCATGGCGTACCCGCTCGGGTTAGCCGCCTTGTCCTCAAGCATGTAATCGGCAAGAATTTCCGGATCGAACGTGACTTCGGGTATGAGGGCACGATCGACGCCGGCAAGGTAAGCGCTTATGAGGCATGTTTCACCTGTGTGGCGGCCGAACAGTTCTACAATGGTGATGCGCTCATGCGATCCGGAACTTGTGCGAAGCTGATGGATGTACTGTACGCTCCTCGTGACGGCTGTTCCGAAACCGATACAGTAATCAGAACCGTAAACGTCGTTATCCATCGTTTTCGGTACTCCGATCACCTTGACGCCTCTCTGCTTCAGATGCTCACCATAAGCGATGGTATCGTCACCACCGATAATGACTATGACATCGAGCTCAAGGGCTTCGATACTCCTGAGCACATGATCGGTTAGATTGAAATTTCCTGAATGGTGCAGACCCGTGCGCATGATGCCGGAGGTGCCTCGCAGGAAAGGCGGTATATCAGTTTTTCTGAGGTTCCCGGGGTTTACCCGGCTGGTGTGCAGAAGGGTGCCTCCTGTGCGATCGATCCTGCGGACAAGCTCCCTGTCGAGATCGACGATGTGTTCCGAGCGGCTCGACGGATCATCGGGATTGAACGCAAGCAGGCCTTGCCATCCTCTGCGTATCCCCTTGACCCTGTAGCCCTTTTCCTCGCTGATAGTGACTATGGTCTTGATGCATGCGTTGATGCCCGGCGCATCACCTCCCCCGGTCAGGACCCCGATATTCATGCTGAAATCCCTGCAGAGGTTTCAAAAAGCCCTATTTTCTCGATCTGCGTGTTTTTTTGACGTCGCTTTCCGGCAGGGTCTCCTTTCGGGAATCCAAGGAGATCTCCTTGGCCGTGCGTGTATCGACATCCCCGCTGTCGTCGTGCAGACCGGTTGCGTGCATGGAGTAGAACTCGATAAGATTGCCGTCCGGATCCATGACGAAAAAGGCCCTGCCTTCGCGGCGCTGTGCAGGTCGGGTCACCAGATGAACACCTCGATCGTCGAGGTAGATGGCCGCCTGGTCAACTTCGGCGTCGGAGGCCAGCCTGAACCCGAAGTGGTCCACCCTGATGTCTCTCGCGTCTGCCGATCCCTGAGTTTCGGCCTTGACGAGCACAAGGAGGTCTGAGTTGATACGGAGATACGAAATATTGGCGCCGGCCCGGTGCTCCACACGGAAGCCGAGAATACCGGCATAGAACGCTTCTGCCATACGAACATCGTTGACGCGAAGCGTGATCTGGTTAATCCCCGTCAGTTTCATCATCTTCTTCGGTATCTGCAACCTTGGTATCGGAAGTTTTTTCCAGGATATAATCGTACTTCTCGCCAAAATACTGAGCCACCGCCTGCAGTGACGGTTTGTCACGGCATTCGAACTCGACGCTGATGGCGATCTGTTCAGGGAATACCTTCTCGGACTCGGACTCCGAGGTCGGATTCCGGATCATCTCCTTGTATGGCATGAGCTTGTCCTCAAGCTCAGCACGCTCCTCCTCATGGATATCACGAGCTCTTTTCGATATCGCCACAACGGTTTCATAGAGATTGGCATGCGAGCTTCTCAGCTTATTCAAATCTACAGGTTTCACCGACATATCTGCTATGGAATTATGAGTGTGATAGAAATTGACTGATCCTTGCCGCAACCGCCTCGACAGTACGCTCCAGAACATCATTGACCACGACGTAATCAAACTGGTCTGCGTAACCGAGCTCCATGGATGCACGGTCAAGACGAATCCGAAGTGCATCGGCGCTCTCGCTCTGGCGGGCTTCGAGCCGTTCGGCAAGTATCTCCATGCTCGGGGGCTTGAGAAAAACAAGCAGCGCACGATCACCGAAAATCCTTTTGAGGTTCAGGGCGCCCCTGACATCGATATCGAACAGAAGATGGTGACCGGCGTCGATGGCCTCACGAGTCTTGTCCAGCAATGTTCCATAGAAATTACCGAAAAAAAACTCATGTTCGATGAATCCGCCTTCACGGATTTTCTCTTCGAAGGCCTCGCGGTCAAGAAAATGGTAATCGACACCATCCTTTTCCCCTGGCCTTATAGGTCTGGTCGTGGCCGATACCGAAAACCCGAGGCAGCCGATCCGCTCTCGAACCCGCCGGGCCACCGTGGATTTACCTGTACCGGACGGCGCAGAAAAGACTACCAGCTTTCCCTGTTTCGATACGCAGTCAAGAGCCATGGCACTTATTCGATATTTTGCAGTTGCTCTCTTACCTTTTCAAGCTCTTCCTTGATGTGAACCACCTTCTGGGAGATGTCCGCATTCTGGGATTTCGATGCAATGGTGTTGGCTTCGCGCAGTTGCTCCTGCAGAAGGAAATTAAGCTTTCTGCCGGAACCGCTGGAACTGTTGTTCAACTCTTCGATGAAAAACTTGTTGTGGCTGTTGAATCTGATGCACTCTTCAGTTATGTCGAGCCGGTCTGCGGCCATGACAAGCTCCATTTCGAGCCGGTCCTTGCTGTACTCGATATCGCGGCCGGCAATGGCTGTTATCTTGGCTGAAAGCCGTTTGCGGATCATTTCGAGGTTATCCGAAGCGATCTCCCTGATAAGCCTGAGGGTCTCGTCGATTTCGGCAATCCTTGCGGTGAAATCTCCAGCCAGCTCCTGGCCCTCTTTGCCGCGCATCACCTTGAGGTTCTCGACCGCCTCAACCAGAGCCTGCTGTGCGATCGGCCAGATCTCGCCCGGACGCTCAAGAATTGTGTGATCCGACTCGAAGATCTCCGAAAAACGGAGTATATGATCCAGGGTCACCGGGGTCTCGATTCCGGCCTCCCTGCGTACGTTTTCCAGGAGAGTCTTGTAGCCCTTGACCTTAGCGGGATTGACCGTCAGGGGAAGCTGTTCGGCCTCTTCGAGCTGAAGCTGAACGAATGCGGATATCTTGCCTCTCTGAAAGCTCATACGGATCAGTTCCCTGACCTCCAGCTCGTATGAGAGGAGTTGCCTTGGGAGCTTTACGCTGATCTCCGCAAAACGGTTGTTCACCGAGCGCAGCTCTACAAGCACCCTTATACCACTCTCCATACGCTCCGAGCTACCATAGCCGGTCATACTTTCCAACATACTCCACGCCCTGTTACATTCATTCTAAAAGAGATTTGCAGGGAATACCCGGGGGCCCTGCAAACCTCAGCCCAGCACTTGCGGCTTTACTTTAGTCTATTTGCGAAGGTCGAGCTCTACAAGCACCTTGCGATAGCGCTCGATATCGACTTTCTTGAGGTAGTTCAACACGCTTTTACGCTTGCCGACCAGCATTAACAGTCCGCGACGGGAGTGTTTGTCTTTGGGATGCTGCTGAAGGTGACCGGTAAGATCTGTGATCCTGCGGCTGAACAGGGCAGCCTGAACCTCCGCTTTTCCGGTATCCGTCGCAGAATCACCAAACTTCGTAATGATCTCTGTCTTGTGTTCTTTTGTCAGACCCATGATTGTTTCCGTATGAAACGTTAAAAAGACGTGATATAATAATCAGACCCTTAATATAATATTAATCCCGATATAACTCCACCATATTTTTATCCAATTTGAGCTGTAGCTGAAGTTCATCCAGCGAGGCAAACCGCCTCTCCTCCCGGATGAAATCGAGCAGGCTGAAAGAGAGGACCCTGCCGTACAGATCTCCGGAGTAACCGAGAATATGGGCTTCGACCGTCACCTCCCCTTCGATGGAGACCGTAGGTCGTCTGCCGACATTCATCATGGCGGGATGGACAACTCCGTCGAGCTCCACTCTTGCAACATAGACCCCGTTTGCAGGCAGAAGCTTGCATGGCTCATGAAATTGCAGGTTGA
>Ga0326729_1000373_pt1 | contig 10832 bp, 9 predicted proteins | sample MHFSIPfraction_2_FD_207744 | JGI IMG/M metagenome (GOLD analysis project Ga0326729, IMG submission 207744) | Lab enriched peat soil microbial communities from Michigan Hollow, Ithaca, NY, United States - MHF6AY SIP fraction | ecosystem: Environmental > Terrestrial > Soil > Wetlands > Peat...
GCTTGTCGTCGGATTTCGGCACTGAGGTATAGAGCGGATTGATCGACGCACTGCCTGGAAGCTTGATCTGTGCGATCTTCTTGTCGAGTTCGAGCATCGCATAGACCGGGCTTTCAGTCACGCCCGCCACGTCGGCGGTCACATAGACGACCTTGTGGAGATCCTTGCGGAAGATGCTTTTGTCCTGGATTTTCTCCTTCACGGTCACCAGCTCCGAGAGCGGGATCATCTGGCCGGCACGAAGCCTTGTGGTCAGCGTACCCATGCCCTGCGACTGGACGAAAATGCCCGAAAGATCCTTTAAAGAAGTCCTGTCGGCCTTCGGCAGCCTGAGCTGGATGGTGACCGGTTCGATTTCGCCCTGCAGGTGCACGAGGCCGACGTCGACGCCGTTGAGCGACATACGCAGGGTCTGGGCTATCTGCTCGGCGGTCACGCCGCGGAACGCTGCGCGCTCCTTGTTGACGACCAGGTCATAGACCTTCTGGTCGGCTTCGACCATCCAGTCCACATCGACAACGCCAGGAGTCGAGGCAAAGGCTTTTTTCACCTCTTTGGCCAGTGCGATCTGCGAAGCCTGGTCAGGCCCGTAAATCTCAGCGACGATCGTGGACAGCACCGGAGGTCCCGGCGGAATTTCTACGATCTTGGCGTTCGCACCGTACTTCAACGCGATCTCCTGCACGCCTGCGCGGACGCGCTTGGCGATGTCGTGGCTCTGCGCGCTGCGTTTGCCCTTGTGCACGAGGTTCACCTGGATGTCGCCCTTGCTGTCGCCGTGCCTGAGGTAGTAGTGGCGGACGAGGCCGTTGAAATTGATCGGGGCGTTGGTACCCACATAGTACTGGCTGCTCTCGACCTCCGGCACTGTCTTGAGGTAGGTCGATATCTCCTTCGTCACCAGGGCAGTCCTCTCCAGGGCCGTGCCTTCCGGCATATCGACGACTACCTGGAACTCGTTCTTGTTGTCGAACGGCAGCATCTTCATCTGGACCATCTTGAGCGGAATCATGGCCATTGCGCCGCCCAGCATGAGGGCTACGACGCCGAACGCAAGCCAGGTCTTGAAGGTGCTGTCGATGAACGGGGAAAGCGTCTTGTCGAACAGCCTGTAATAGAAGGTCTTTTTGATGTCATACTCTTCGGTGTGCCCTTCGTCCGTCTTCAGCAGGCGGTAAGAGAGCCACGGGGTTGCGATCAGTGCGACCAGCAGCGAAAAGATCATTGCCAGCGAAGCGCCGATCGGCATCGGGCTCATGTAAGGACCCATAAGGCCCGAGACGAACACCATCGGCAGCACGGCCGCGATGACCGTGAAGGTGGCCAGGATGGTCGGGTTGCCGACCTCGTTGATGGCTGTGATGGCCGCCTGAAGCCTCGGTTGCCGCTTCATGGCAAAATGACGGTGGATGTTCTCTGCGATGATGATCGAGTCGTCGACCACGATACCGGTCACGAAGATAAGCGCGAAAAGCGTAACCCTGTTGAGCGTATAGTGGAACAGGAAGTAGACCAGCAGGGTGAGCGCAAAGGTGATCGGCACAGAAGCGAACACCACCAGGGCGCCCCTCCATCCGAGGAAGAATCCGACCACGATCGTTACGGCAACGACCGCCATGATCAGGTGCTCGAGGAGAGTGAACACCTTTTCCGAGGCCGTTTCACCGTAGTTCCTCGTCTCTGTTACAGTAACGTCTGCGGGTATGACAGAACCCTTCATGCCGTCGAGTTTCGAAATCACCTTGCCGGCAAGCGCCGTCGCGTCGGTGCCCTGCCTTTTGGCGACCGTGAGGGTCACCGCCGGGTAATCGGCCGAATCTTTTGCCCCGGAGGCTGCTCCCCAGCCGAAATAGGTATAGTTGCTGACCTCTTCGGGACCGTCTGTTATCTGCGCCACGTCTTTCAGGTAGACCGGCGATGCGCCGTAGATGCCGACCACGATGCTGCCGACGTCCTCCTGGCTTTCAAGGAACCGCCCGGATTTGACGATTATGGCCTGGTCCGTCTGCTTGAAATCACCGGCTGTCATCTGGGTGTTCGAGCTCTGGATCTGCCTTGCGATCTGCAGCGGAGTGATGTTGAACTTCTGGAGCTTGTCTTTCTGAAGCATCACCCTGATCTGGCGTTTCAGTCCGCCCTTGATTTCGACATCTCCGATATTTTCGGTCTGCTTGATCTGGTCGGCAGCTTTCAGGGCAATCCTCCGCAGTTCATAAGGATTCTTGCTCTTGCTCCAGAATGTCAGGTTGAGCACCGGCACGTCGTCGATGGAGACCTTCTTCATCATCGGCATCTGGACACCCAGGGGCATTTTGTCCATGTTCTTCATGAGGGTGGACCACAGCTTGACCATGCTCTCTTCGGTATTGTCACCGACGTTGTATCTGACGGTGACCAGCGCAAAATCGGGCATCGAGGTCGAATAGACGTAGTTGACCCCCTTGATTTCCGTCAAGGTGCGCTCGACCGGTTTGGCCACGCGCTCCTCCACTTCCGCGGCGCCAGCGCCCGGATAAGGGATGTAGATGTCGACCATCGGTACGACGATCTGCGGCTCCTCTTCCCTCGGAGTCATGAACGTGGCCATGACGCCGACAAGAAGAGCGGCCAGCATGAGAAGCGGCGTGATCTTCGAATTTATGAACTGCTTTGCAAGCCTGCCGGCAATACCTTCATTCATCTGCATGAGCCTCCTTCGCTCTGTCTTTCCTGACTGTTGTAATCCTTGTTCCTTAACGAAGCCGGGGACTTGTCACCGCAACGACAAGCCCCGCTTCAACCACTATGCCGGGCTCAACAGGGCTTCCGCCCATGATGCTCCCAAAGCTCGATCAATGTCCGCTGTAGTAATCCAGCTCACTTTTGGCGATGCAGTAATCATACCTGGCCTGGTTCAGGCGAAGCTTGGCATAGGTATAAGATCCTTCACGCATCAGCAGTTCGAAGGTCATGGCCATACCTGTCTTGAACTGCTGACCGATGAAATCGAAGCTGACCCTGGCCTCTTCGAGAGACCTCCGGGCGACGGAGATCCGCTCCAGCGATGTCGACAGGGAGCGGCGTGCCTTGTTGATCTCCAACTGGCTCTGCTCTTTTGCCGCTTCGTAATTATACCTGGCTTCCAGCACCTGGGCTTTCGACTCCTGCACTTTGCCCTGCGTCGCCATACCGTCGAACAGGTTCCACTGCATGTTCAGGCCGACGGTCCAGCTCGAACCGTTCATGCCGACAAGGTCGGAATCGTGCCATGTCTTCTGGGCAAAGGCGTTCAGTCTCGGCAGGTACTGTGCCCGGGCCATATCATGCTGGTATCCGCTCACCTCCCTGTATGCGTCGAGGGCCTTGAGGTCGCTGCGGCCGGCCGGGCTCGCCGTGGCAACTGATGCCGGGAGCTTCGAATCGACCGCCAGCTCGGTGGTCGGCACCACGATGTCGTCGGCCTGCAGTCCAAGCATCGTCCTGAGGGCATCGCCGGCATTCCTGATCTCGTCCTGCATCATGAGCTTCTGCTCCCTGAGCTCGGATAGCCTCACATCGGTGGACAATTTGTCCGATTTGGTCAGGATTCCGACGCTGTACCCCTTTCCTGCCTCGCGGCTGAATCCCTGCATGACGCCGATCGACTGCTGGATGTCCGCAAGGTTCCGCGTCGCAAGGATGAGTCCGTAATAGGCCTTTTTGACATTCAGGTCGATAGTCTCGACGGTGCGGTCGACCATGAACCCCTGGGCCTTCTTTGCGCTCGTGGCGACCGAACGGCCGATCTGGGCGTCGACGTTGATGAGCGGCTGGACCACTTCGAGCGTCGTCTGGAAATCGCTGATGCCGTCGGGATTGTTCAACCGGTCGGGCATGAAGTCCTGCTGGGTCACAATCCCCTGCTGGAGCTTGAACACGAGGTTCGCTCCGGGATCCGTGGTGTGCACGTAAGTTTCGGAAAGCTTCACCTTGGGCAGGTACGCCTGGCGGCTCTGCACGATCCTGGCGTCAGCCTGGTCGACTCTTGCTCGAACAGCCTTGATCGACGTATTACGCTCATGTGCCATTTTCAGCGCATCCTCGAGCGAGAGCCTCATGGTGGCCGCATCAGCCTGCGAACCGGCGGCGAGAGCCGTCACGAGCAGGGCGAAGAACCTTATGGTTACCTTCATCGTCATTTATTTTTTTGATATGAGTTTGATAATCCTTTCCACGCTTTCAGAATCCTGCCTGCTCAGGCACTTCTTCAGGTTCCGGTTCAAAACGAGGGAAAAAGTGTTGTCGAGTGCCGCTTTGGCAGCCTGGAACTGGGTCACAACCTTTTCGCACTCCTCTTCGCCTTCGATCATCCTGATCAGCCCCTGTATCTGGCCGTTCACCTTTTTGAGCCTCAAGATCACATCTTCCATACGGCACCCCCTGTTTATTGCCTCTTCCTCCCCCTTGAGGAAGAAAGTCGTTAAGAATACCCATACCCCGTTAGGGTATTAATAATAATCAAAAACAATCCCCCGTGCAACAGATAACATTATCGTCGAACGGGGGATCGATCAATTACGACTTCTGGTCAGATCTTGCAGCCTGATGCCGTCAGTTCGGCGCCGCTGCAACAGATATCTGACTGCACCTGGCAAAGCATGCTTTCGGTAGCCTGCTGCATGATCTTGGACATGATCGCCTCGGTCATGAACTTGAGGATGTTTTCCGGCATCATGTTGAGCGGAAAAGAAAGCTCGAAGTCGAGAGTGATGTCGGTCTCGAAATGGACTTCCGTTCGCTGATCGTCGAGATGGTAAAGGCAGATCCGCGTATTGGCCTGACCCACGAAGGTGTGCTTTTCCTTCAGCTCCACATCGGGGACTTTTGGCGAATTGACCCATCTGATGCACTTTCCGGACACGGTTCCGGGCGGGAGAGGCTCTTCCGATGACAGAGGTCCTGCCGGAGTTTTACCGTTCAGATCGATATGCTCCTCGTTCTGTTCGACGAAGAATACCGCCGTAATGGGATTTTCACGTGGATCGTTGACCTGGAAAACCCATTGGTAAACTCCGTGATCCTTCAGGTAGGACACGCTCGTACAGTAAGGATTGTGCTTGAGGATCCTTACGTGGTCGGAGAAATAGATTACCGAATCGTTGAGATGCGACTCGATGATCGCTTTTGCCTTGCTTTTTCCTATAACCTCCATGACTACTGCAACCTCTTTAGCGTGAAAAAATCTTTTTCAATCAACGCCGGCCAAAATCCCAGAGTTCCCTCTGCTGCTCTATCTGAAGATTCAGATTTGCCTGGCTGTTATAATGAAGGTTTTTTCTTATTATTATTGCAAATTCGTTTTGGGAACCTGTCATCACAAACCCTCATCCATGACCGATACTTTTAATTATACGACTATTTTCGCTCCGCTTGGATTCTTTATCATGGGCATATTACTGGTGACCCTGCTCAACAGATTCATCGGCAAATCGCAGAATAAAAAAGCCGGCTGAGCCTGCAAAATATACTCACAGCAAGCCAATGGAGATGCTTGAAAAAAATTAATCAGCCCGTTTCCCGGCTGTTGTGTTAACACGTTTTTTCTTGCTCAACTGTTGAAAATATATTAGCTTTACTCATTATCAGGAAAGCCTGCCGTAGTGCGGAGATTTTTTCTTAAATGCTTTCTAACAACTCTAAACATATACACATCATGTCAAACGGAACAAACTTCGATGTTGCTGGTGCAATCAACACCCTGACCGAATCTGCCGGCAAACTCTTCCAGGTACAGGTTGACATTGCCAACAACGCACTGAAAGCTCTCACCAGCGTAGCCGAGCCTCTTGGCAAGACCGCTACCGACCTGATCGGCAACTTCGCAAACCTTGCCACCCAGGTTCTCCAGAGCGTTTCTGCTGCTATCGCTCCTAAAAAATAAGGGTATCACCCTGACCAAAAGCACCTTACGCATCCGCGTAGGGTGCTTTTTTTTTATCCGTTCCGTTTTGAGAATAAACATATAATGCGTCAGCACTCCTTATGGAAGCCAGGGAATTGATCGGCAGCCTCTATCCGGTGCAGCAACGTGAAAGCCTCGAGATCATCAAGATCCAGGGCGATGCCTCGAACAGGCAATACTTCAGGATATCGGGACAGGAAGCCACCTGCATCGCCTGCATCGACCCGGCATTCAGGTCGGCCGACCCGAAGACCTATCCGTTCCTGATCATGAGGAACCTGCTGGAAATGCACGGCTTAAGGGTTCCTGCGCTCCTGGGCAGCAATCCCGGCAAAGGGGTTCTCCTCCTCGAAGACTGCGGCGACCTGATGCTCCAGGATGAAGTCCCGCATCTTGACCGCGCCGGGCTTTCCGCACGCTACCGACAAGTCATCGACATCCTCATCCGGATACAATCGATCAGCCCCAACGGTTCCGCCATCCCTTTTTCGCAAAGCTTCGACCATGAAAAACTCATGTTCGAATTCGACTTTTTCATCGATCATGCCCTGAGACGCTATTTCAGCGGAGCGCTCGACGAGGACGCGATCACCGCCCTGCGCAGTGAGTTCGATTCCATAGCCCGACTGCTTGTGCGACCGGAGCATTTCGTGCTCAACCACAGGGACTTCCACAGCAGGAACATCATGCTCTTCATGGATGAGCCTGTCGTCATCGACTTTCAGGACGCCCGTCTCGGCCTGCCTCAATACGATGCCGTGTCACTGCTCAGGGACTCCTACGTCCGGCTCGATCCGCAGTTGGTCGAGGAGTTGAAACAGTACCATTTCGACCAGCTCCTCAGGAACGGACTGACAACGATGGACGCCGGCCAGTACCTGCGATTTTTCGACCTGATGGCATTCCAGCGCAACGTCAAGGCTGTCGGCACCTTCTGTTACCAGACCACCGTCGCAGGCAACCGGTCGTTCGAACCATGCATCAGGCCGACACTGGCCTTTTTAGCAGAGTACATCGACGCCCGGCCTGAACTTGCCGCTGCCGGCAGGCTGTTGAACCCTATCATTACCTGACGCAATTCATGAACGCTTTCGTCCTTGCCGCCGGATTCGGCACACGCCTGCAGCCACTGACCGATACGATGCCAAAGCCACTGGTGCCGGTGCTGAACGTGCCGAGCCTCTGCTACACCCTGTTCCTCCTGAAGGAAGCCGGCATACGAAAGGCGATCATCAACATCCATCACCATCCGGACAGCATACGGAGCTTTTTCGACCAGCATGATTTCGGCAGCCTGGAAATCGTTCTCTCCGAAGAGAAAACCATACTCGGCACCGGCGGCGGACTGAAAAAATGCGAAAAGCTGCTCGATGAGGGGGATTTTCTGCTCATCAACAGCGACATCATCAGCGATATAGACCTGTCGGCCCTGGTGAGCTGTCATGAACAGGCAGGAGTCGGCGGAACGCTGGCGCTTTACGAAACACCGCTGGCACCGTCGATCGGTCATGTAGGGGTACGAAACGGCCGGATACACGATTTCAGGAACATGCGGGGCACCGGCCTACTTTCGCAGTTCATCTATACCGGAACGGCCGTACTCAGCCCGAATATCTTCCGGCACCTCAAGGAAGAGTATTCCGGAATCGTCGATACCGGGTTCACCGGGCTTATCGACCATGAGGGGCTCGGTTTCTACGCTCACCCTGGATTCTGGCAGGACATCGGCACCCTGCAGAACTTTTACCGGGCAAACCTTGACGATAATTTGCTTATCCTTGAGCTTGAAGCACGCATGAAGCTGCAGATCGGGATCTTTCCGCATATGGTCTCAGCCCTTGCGTCGGTCAGTCGCGACGCGCGCGTCACCGGTTCCGTCATAGGCGAGCGCTGCACGATCGCACCGGGAGCCGTCGTAGAGCATTCGGTACTCCTGCCTGACACCGTCGTCGAACCTGATACGGTCGTCAAAAATTCAATCGTCGGACCAGGGGTGTTTATCCCGCTCTGAAACCTTCATAGCAACACAGAACAGCCATGGTGATCAACGGACTCGACATACTCCTCCAGGACACGGCTGCATTAAAAAAACGCAGCGTAGGGCTGATCGCCAATCAGACGTCGGTATCGGCGAGCCTCGACTACTCCTGGTCGCTTCTGGAACGTTCCGGAATTCGCCTGAAGCGGCTGTTTTCGCCCGAACACGGTCTCTTCTCCACCGAACAGGACCAGATTGCCGTCGGCGGGCAGCCCGAGACCGGATGCGAAATCGTGAGCCTTTACGGAGACAACGAACAGTCGCTCATACCCGACCGCTCCCTTCTGGAGGGGCTCGACCTGGTGCTTTTCGACATCCAGGACGTCGGTTCGCGTTACTACACTTACGTCAATACGCTCGCGCTCTTCATGGATGCAGCCCAGGGGCTCGACATCGAGGTCGTGGTGCTCGACCGCCCGAACCCGCTCGGCGGAATCGCAGTGGAGGGCCCTCAGCTCGATCCGGCCTTCCACTCGTTCGTCGGAGTCATGCCGGTACCGGTCCGCCACGGCCTTACTGCCGGAGAGATCGCCCATTTTTACCGGGACTACAAAAAACTGGACCTCAACCTGAGCGTGATCGCCATGCAGGGCTGGTCGCGCCGGATGCTCTTTCCGGAAACCGGCCTGCCGTGGGTACCGCCATCCCCAAACATGCCGTCGTTCCAGGTCGCAGAGGTCTACCCGGGGATGTGCCTCTTCGAAGGGCTCAACGTATCCGAAGGCCGGGGAACGACAACTCCCTTCCTCCTTAGCGGCGCGCCGTTCATCGATCCGTTCCTGCTGGCGTCACGCCTCGGCTCGATGGGTCTCGAAGGCGTGGTCTTCAGGCCGACATGGTTCAGGCCGACCTTCCACAAATACCGCGACCAGGTGATCGGCGGCATCTATCTGCATGTAACGGACCACCACCGGTTCAAACCATTTGCTGCGGGAGTTGCCATGACCTGCGCACTGAGGGAGCTCTATCCCGGGCAGCTTGCCTTTCTGGACGGCGTTTACGAATTCAACGACACCATTCCTGCCTTCGACCTTCTTGCCGGAAGCGGCGCCATACGTTCGAAAATCCTCAGGGGGGACTGCCCCGAGACGATCCTCGCCTCATGGCAGAGTGAAGAAGCGGAATTTGCCGCAACCAAGCAGAATTTCCATCTCTACGACTGCTGACCCGGAAACCTGCGGACAGAAACTTCAGCCGGTGAGCACCGGTGAGCTTTATTGAATGCCCTGAAACTATCGCCCATGCAACCCATCGATCTCGCCATCGTCGTTCTGTTCCTCGTCGGCAATACGCTTTTCGGCCTCTGGCACGGAAGGAGCAACAAAAGCACCGGGGACTACTTTCTCGGGGGGCACAAGCTGCCCTGGATCGCTTCGATGCTCTCAATCGTCGCATCCGAAACTTCGGTACTGACCTTTGTAAGCGTTCCCGGACTTGCCTACCGGGGCGACTGGACGTTCCTCCAGCTCGCCATGGGCTACATCATCGGAAGGATCCTGGTCAGCATGATACTTCTCCCGATGTATTTCAAGCATGGGGTGAGCTCCATCTACGAAGTGATCGGAATCCGTTTCGGACCGGACATGCAGAAAGTCGCATCCCTGGTGTTTCTGGTCACCAGGACACTCGGAGACGCCATCCGTTTTCTGGCCGCAGGCGTCGTTGTGCAGGTGGTTACCGGATGGTCGCTGCCACTCTCGGTCGTCATCATCGGCACGGTCACCCTCGTCTATACCCTTTCCGGGGGAATCAAGGCCGTGGTCTGGCTTGAAAGCTTCCAGTTCGGACTGTACCTTCTCGGCGGACTCCTCTCCATTGCGTTCATTATTCACAGTCTTGGAACGCCGGTTCCTGAACTGCTTGCCTCACTCGCCCAGGCCGGAAAGCTGAAGATCATCAACCCCGATCCCCACATTTTCACGAAGCCCTTCGCCTTTTTCGGCGCCTTTTTCGGAGGCATGCTGCTTTCCCTCTGCTCACATGGCGTCGACCACATGATGGTCCAGCGTGTGCTCGGTTGCAGGGATCTCGGATCGGCGCGAAAAGCGATGATCGGAAGCGGGCTTTTCGTTTTTTTCCAGTTTTCGGTTTTCCTGATGGCCGGTTCGATGATCTACCTCTTCATGCACGGCGCACCCATGCAGAAAGATCGTGAATTCGCGTTCTTCATCGTCAACTACCTCCCGGCCGGCCTGAAAGGGTTCCTGATCGCCGGCGTGCTTTCGGCAGCCATGTCCACACACAGTTCTGCAATAAATTCCCTTGCCTCTTCAACGGTCAACGACATTCTCGGCGGCAAGACCTCGCTTTTCGTTTCGAGGATGGTAAGCCTCGCCTGGGCGCTGGTGCTCATCGTCATCGCCCTCATGTTCGACGAAAGCAACGAGGCGATCGTCATGCTCGGCCTGGAGATAGCCTCATTTACCTATGGCGGCCTGCTCGGGCTTTTCCTGCTCTCGAAAAGCGGAAAAGCTTTCCATCCGTCGAGCCTGATCGTCGGCCTTATCGCAAGCATGGCCGTAGTTTTCCTGCTCAAGTTCCTCGGATTGGCATGGACCTGGTATATTACCATCTCGGTGCTGGTGAACCTTATCATCACCACAGGCCTCGAGGCTGCACTGTTCAGGAACAAGACATTTGAGTCGCATTAAACGTTTTATCTCGCAAAGATGTATCTTTAGCTAACAGGTGAAAAATCCATCGACGCTTCGCTATGCCCGGCAAAGGCTCTGAAGCGGTTTCAGTGAAATCAACGAACGAACAATCGACCATGAAAAGTAACGATCCCATCCTGGTAATTGAGGATGAGGAAGACATCCGGCAAATGATCTGTGATATTCTTGAAGATGACGGATACAGCACCGTTCAGGCGTC
>Ga0326729_1000375_pt1 | contig 10822 bp, 10 predicted proteins | sample MHFSIPfraction_2_FD_207744 | JGI IMG/M metagenome (GOLD analysis project Ga0326729, IMG submission 207744) | Lab enriched peat soil microbial communities from Michigan Hollow, Ithaca, NY, United States - MHF6AY SIP fraction | ecosystem: Environmental > Terrestrial > Soil > Wetlands > Peat...
GGAGGCGGTCGCCGCCCCGCGGGTCAGCGACCTCGGCGCGATCATCGCCTCCACCGGGGGCAAGATCGAGATGGAGAGCCTGGGCGACGCGAGCGAGGACAAGGTGCTGGGCAAGATCATGCAGCGGGCCGTCCTCAACGTGTTCGGCCGCTCCTTCGCCTCGGGCGAGCTCGACGAGGTGGTCGGCGCCTTCCAGGACGGCCTCAAGATCGAGGTCTCGGACGCGATGCCCGCCGAGCTCTACCTGCGCCACCTCGGGCAGGTGCGCCCGCTGCAGGCCGCGGTGCGCAAGCTCGGGGCCCAGGATCCGGCCAGCGTGGCCGCCGCGGTCGAGTTCGTGCTGGAGGGCCTGCACCTGAGCAAGAAGCTCAACAAGGACGTGCAGGCCGGTCAGTCGCGGTACCGGGGAGCGTGAGGCGCCGGTGTCTCCCCTGAGCTGGTACTCGCGCTGGGACGGCAGCCAGCGGCTCGACGACCTCGACGCCGATCAGCTCCTCGACGCCATGTCCGACGATCTCCTGTCGGACGGCGATCCGTGGAGCGCGCTCCGGCGCCTCTTCCAGCGCGGCGCACACAATCCGGACGGGGCCAATCTGCCCGGACTCCAGGACCTGCTCAACCGCCTGCGGCGGCAGCGCCAGCAGCAGCTCGACCGCTACGACCTCTCGTCGGTGCTCGACGACATCAAGCAGAAGCTCGACAACATCCTGAAGACCGAGCGCGAGGGCATCGAGCGCCGGGTGGCCGACGCGAAGGAGCGCGCCCAGAAGGGCCTAGCCCCCGAGTCGTTCAAGCAGGCGATGGAGCAGGCGGCCGCCGAGCACAAGAAGACGCTCGACGAGATGCCGGAGTCCCCCGCCGCGCGCATCCAGGGGCTGCAGAACTACGAGTTCATGGACCCCGACGCGCACCGCCTGTTCTGGGAGCTGATGAAGGGGCTGCAGCAGCAGATGCTCCAGCCGTTCCTGTCGAACATGCAGAAGGCGCTCGGCAACATGAGCCCCCAGGACCTCGAGCGGATGCGGGAGATGCTGCGCGACCTCAACCGCATGCTCCAGGACCGCGCGGAGGGGCGCGAGCCGGACTTCGACGCGTTCAGGCAGAAGTGGGGCGACCACTTCCCGGGGGCCGAGAATCTCGACCAGCTCATGGAGCAGATCGCCCAGCAGAGCGGCCAGATGCAGTCGATGCTCTCGAGCATGTCGCCGGGACAGCGCCGCCAGCTCCAGGACATGATGCAGTCGCTCTTCATGCAGGACGAGCGGCTCGAGGCCGAGCTGCGCCAGCTGGGCATGAACCTCTCCCAGCTCATGCCGCCTCCCGACGGGCGTCGCTACAACTTCCGCGGCGACGACGACCTCACCATGAAGCAGGCCATGGAGCTGATGGACGAGCTCCGACAGCTCGACGAGCTCGAGCGGCAGATCCAGAAGGTGCGCGACCCCAACGACCTCGAGAAGATCGACCCCCAGCAGGTCGCCGAGCTCCTGGGCGAGGAGGCCAAGCGCGACCTCGAGCGCCTGCGCGAGATGACCAAGAAGCTGGAAGAAGCGGGCTACCTCGAACGCAAAGGCGACCGCCTCGAGCTGACCGCGCGGGCCATTCGCAAGATCGGCGACAAGGCCCTGCGCGACATCTTCGGCCACTTGAAGCGCGACCGCTTCGGCGGCCACGCGCTCGAGCGGCGCGGCGCGGGCGGCGACCGCACCGACCAGTCCAAGCCCTACGAGTTCGGCGACCCGTTCCTGCTCGAGCTGCGCGAGACCCTGATGAACGCGGTCGAGCGCAACGGCGCCGGCGTCCCGGTACGCCTCGTCCCCGACGACTTCGAGGTGGCGCGCACCGAGACCCAGACCCACGCCGCGACCGTGCTGATGCTCGACATGAGCCGCTCGATGATCTTCAACGGCTGCTTCCTGCCCGCCAAGAAGGTCGCGCTCGCGCTCAACGCCCTCATCCGTGGCCAGTTCCCGCGCGACAGCCTCTACATCGTGGGCTTCTCGCTCTACGCGCGAGAGTTCAGCGCGGCCCAGCTCCCGCACCTGGCCCCCGGCGAGTGGAGCGTGGGCACCAACATGCACGCGGGCTTCCTGCTCGCCCGCCAGCTCCTGGCCCGGCACAAGGGCGGCAACAAGCAGGTGATCATGATCACCGACGGCGAACCCACCGCCCACATGGAGGGGAGCGAGCCCGAGTTCGCCTACCCGCCCACCCGGCGGACCCTGCAGGAGACGCTCAAGGAAGTGCAGCGCTGCACGCGGGACGGCATCACCATCAACACCTTCATGCTCGAGCAGAGCCACGCGCTGACCGCCTTCGTCGAGCAGATGACGCGCATCAACCGCGGCCGGGCCTTCTTCGCCACCTCCGACCGCCTCGGCGAGTACGTCCTGGTCGACTTCGTCCGCTCCAAGCGGCGGGCCGTCTCCTAGCCACCCGACCGGATGCCGGACGCCGCGTCGGTCGTCCTGCTCGTACGCCACGGGCTGACGCCCACCACCGGGATCAAGCTGCCCGGCCGCGCCCCCGGCCTGCACCTCTCCGACGAGGGCCGGCGCCAGGCCGAGGTGGCCGCCGAGCGGATCGGCAAGGTGGGCAAGATCGCGGCGGTGTACGCCTCGCCGATCACCCGCGCCCGCGAGACCGCCCAGCCGATCGCCCGCGCGGTCAAGCGCGCGGTGCGCATCGAGCGGGACCTGGCCGATCTCGACATCGGGGACTGGACCGGAATGAGCCTCAAGCAGGCGGCCCGGCGGCCGGAGTGGGAGACGGTCCAGCGCAACCCGAGCAGCTTCCGCTTCCCGGGGGGCGAGTCCTTCCCGGAGATGCAGACCCGGATGACCTCCGCGCTCGGCCGCATCGTGGCCCGGCATCCCGGCCAGATCGTGGTCGCGGTGTCGCACGCCGATCCGATCAAGGCCGCGGTGGCCCAGGCCCTCGGCACCCCGCTCGACCTCTTCCAGCGCATCATGATCGCGCCCTCCGCGATCACGGTGGTGGCCTACCGGCGCGGTGGGCCCAGCGTACTCACCGTCAACTCCCTCGCCGGCGACCTGGCCTGGCTCGGCGGCGGCAAGGCATGAGCGACAACCCGTCCTTCGAGATCGACTCGCCCGACCACTTCACCGCCGGCGCGGTCGGCCCGCCGGGCCAGCGCGTGTTCTACCTGCAATCGCGCGAGGCGGGGCGCGTGCTCACCCTCAAGGTGGAGAAGGAGCACGTGCGCGCGCTCGCCGAATACCTGGGCGGCCTGCTGGCCCGCGTGAAGCGCCCGCCCGAGCCGGCGCGGGGCGGGGTCGAGCTCCTCGAGCCGCTGCAGCCGGTGTGGGACGTGGGTACGATCGCGGTGGGCTACGACGAGGGCCGCGACCGGGTGGTGGTGGAGGCGAGCGAGCTCCTCGAGGAGGCCGAGGAAGAGGGCGGCGGCGAGGCGGGGCAGGAGACCGGCCCGCAGCCCGCGATGGCGCGCTTCCGCATCACCCGCGGCCAGGCCGCCGCCTTCATCGAGCGGGCCGGCGATCTCATGAAAGGCGGGCGGCCGAGCTGCCCGATCTGCAGCCGGCCCATGGACCCGGCGGGCCACGTGTGCCCCCGGTCCAACGGCCACGTCACCCACTAGCGATGCCGGGGCGCGCGGACCCGACCATCGCGCTCGACCTGCTGACTCGCGGCGAAGTCACGGTCAAGGGGCGCATGCCCCGCAGCAGCAACGCCACCTTCCTGGTCGAGTGCTGCCTCGACGGCCAGACGACGCTCGCGGTGTACAAGCCGGAGCGCGGCGAGCGGCCGCTGTGGGATTTCCCTTCCGGGCTCTACCGGCGCGAGATCGCGGCCTACCTCCTCTCGGAGGCGCTCGGCTGGGGACTGGTCCCTCTTACGACTCAGCGGCAAGGCCCTCTAGGAGACGGGTCGCTCCAGCTCTTCGTGCCCGCCGACTTCCGGCAGCACTACTTCACGCTCCTGGAGCAGGGCGAGCACCGCGAGACCCTCCAGCGCATCTGCCTCTTCGACCTGGTGGCCAACAACGCCGACCGCAAGAGCGGCCACTGCCTCTGGGTGCCGGACGACCGGATCTACGCGATCGACAACGGCCTGTCCTTCCACGCGGAGCCCAAGCTGCGCACCGTGATCTGGGACTTCGGCGAGGAGCCGATCGCGGCGGCGCTGCTGGAGGATCTGCGCCGCCTCCTCGAGGCGGGCCTGCCGCCCGCGCTGGCCGAGTTGCTCGACGCCGACGAGCAGCGCGCGCTGAAGCGCCGCGCGCGCGGGCTACTCCGGGCGGGCCACTTCCCGGTGGACGAGAGCGGCCTCCGCTACCCCTGGCCGCTGATCTAGGCGCGGTGCCCGCGGCGGGACGAATCGCCGTGGATCACGTCGCACCAGCGGCGATTCTCGTCGCCCCCCGCCTCGGCGCTGCCGGTCAGCATCGCGTCCGACATGACGCGCGCGTCATCCACGCCTTCCCGCAGGGGCATGTGCAGGGCGCACCACTGCACCTCCAGGATCTCCAGCAAGGTATCGGCGTCGGGCTCGCAGGCGGGGCAGTATGCGCGCGCAATACGGGGAGTTTCGGCCGGAATGTCACTCAAGGCAGGCCACCACGGCGGGAAAATCCGGGACTTCCTCGCGAGTGTCGAGCGATGGCAACCTCCTGTCCGGAATGCCGAACCGAGCTCGAGCCTCACGACCATTCTACACAGGGGATAATTTCAATCCTAATTCTCCCCCGCGACCGGGCGGACCGTCCCCCGCCCCGGAGGAGGCGCGCGGGGATCTCGGAGGCCTGCCTACAAAAAGGTCTGGTCGGGCTCGAGGCCGAGGAGGTAGCGGCCAACCGTCTCGAGATGGGCCTGGCGGCCCTGGAGCTGCTGGGTGACGGTGTGGATGTCCCGGAAGCGCCGCTCGAAGGCGCTGCTGGTGAAGATCGAGCTCGACCCCGCGGCGTGATGCACGGTGTCGACCACCTGCTTGGCCTGGTGGATGCCGTAGGTGGAGGCCAGGCGGATCTGCACCCGCTGCTCCACGCTGAGCGGACGGCCCGATCGGCTCACCTCGGCCCAGATGCGCGCGAGCGCGTCCAGCAGGAACACCCGCGCCGCGCCGAGCTTCGCCTCGGCCTCCGCCACCTGGAACTGGATCACCCCACTCTCGCGAAGCTGCCGCTTGGACGACCGCGGCTCCTTGTCGCGGGCCAGCTCCACGAAGGCCTCGAGACTGCTCCGCGCGATCCCCATGGCCACGCCCGAGAAGCCGGCCGCGTAGAGGCTGCCCGACGGGAAGCAGTAGAGCGGGCCGGGATGCCGGCGCTCGGCGGGATCGTCGCGCGACACGGTGTGCTCCTCCGGCACGAAGAGGTCGGTGACCGTGAACGCGTCGCTGCCCGTTCCGCGCAGCCCGGTCACGTGCCAGACGTCGACGATCGTCGCCTGCCCGGCCGGGAAGAGCATGGTGCGCCCGTCCGGCGTGCCGTCCGGGCGGCGCCGCGTCCGCCCGTCGGGCCCCTGGATCGGGCAGTAGCCGCCGAGCCAGGTCGCGTGTCGGCAGCCGCTGCCGAAGCTCCAGGTGCCGTCGATGCGGTAGCCCCCGTCGACCGCCACCGCGCGCGCGTCGTTGCTCGGCCCCCAGGCCAGCACCGCCCGCCGGTCGCCGAAGATCTCGCGCCCGACCTCGGGCCGCAGGTAGGCGGCGGTCATCGAGCAGCCGGAGGCCTGGCAGAGACACCACGCCGCACTCGCGTCGTGGCGGGCAACCTCCTCGATCACCTGCACGAAGGTGACCGGGTCGGTCTCGGCCCCGTCGAGGAAGGCGGGCAGGAGCAGGCGGAAGAGGGACGCGTCGTGGAGCGCCCGCAGCACCGGCTCGGGAAGCCGGCGCTCCTGCTCGGTCCGCTCGCTCAGGTCCTCGAGCAGCGGGGCCAGCGCGCGGGCCCGCTCGAGCGGGCCCGCCGGGTCGCGCGAGTCCGTTTAGTCCACCCCGAAGTCGTAGATCTTGCCCGAGCCCGCCCCGAAGCCGGTGGCGAGGATGAAGCCGTATTCGCCGGGAGGCAGGGCCGCGGACGGGGTCACCTTGTAGAACCCGCGCGGATCCCGCTCGATGGTGACCGGGATCTTGTCCTCGTTGCGCACGCCCATCTTCTGGGTGCCGCCGAACGGCATGAAGGCCCCGCTGCCGATCTTGAGGTTGCGATCGTTGTGATCGTCACCCTGCTTGAGCCGGACGAGGGGCGCGTCGGTCGAGGAGTAGGTGCTGAGGAACACCGGCTGCTTGTCGGTGGTCCGGTACTGCGCCCGCTTCCCTTCCAGCACCACCTCGCTCTTGCTCTGGAAGAACGCCATGTTGGTCTCGAGGTTGGCCGAGGTCGCGAACAGCTCGACGTACTTGCCGCCCACGAGCTGGTAGATCACGTCCGTGTTCTTGAGCGCCCCGGCGGCCACCGCCGGCGCGGGCGGCGCCGGCATCGCGCCGGTGGTGGGTGCGGAGCCGGAGCCCGCCGCCACCATGGCCTCGAGCACCTTGTCGGAGACGCCGGCCTTCTTCAGGTTCACCAGCGAGTCCGTCTTGAGATCGAACTTGGTCGCGGTCGACTTGATCTTGGCGATGACGACCGCCTCGGGCAGTCCCGCCTTGATCATCTGGATCACGGAGTCGTTGGTGAGCACTTCCTGGGCGAGGGAGGTGGCGCCCGGCAGCGAGAGGCCGACGGCGACCACCAGGACCAGGATCAGGAGCGCGCGGATCATCGAAGCTTTCATGTTTTTCCTCTAGAATGGACAGATTTGCCGCCCAGGTTGTGGGCAGTAGCTGTACTGCACCGTTCCGGATGTCGTGAAGCGCTTCAACAGGCTCATGGAAAATGCCATGTCGCTCACCACCGCCGCCTGGTGGCACAGCAGGCAATCACCGGGGAGCTCGAGCTTCAATGGCTCGGCGGTCACCGGGTCGAACCCGCCGAACGTCCAGTTCCGACTGCCGAACCCCGGCTGCGTCTTCTGCATCAGGTGCAGCGTGCGCTCGCCCTTGCCCCGTACCAGGTGCTTCCGGGGATCGGTGGCGAAGATCGTCGCGCCGCTCTTCGGATCCCGACCCAGCACCTTCGCGCGGTAGACGTCGATGGCCAGGAGCACTCCCACCGGAAGCTCCCGGAGGGCCGGATCGTGGGTCAGCGCCTCGATCGCGTCCCTCGACGCATACAGATCCCGGGAGAGCCCATCGACTCGATCGACCACCGCGTACTTCACCAGGCTGGTCCGGTACTCCTGGGGGTAGGAAACGACGGGGCCTTGCGCCAGCACTCCCTCCATCGGAACCAGACCGACCAGAACCACCAGCAGCGCGGTACGCGCCCCCATGCACTGTCCCACCGGCCCCCAACTTAGGGCACTTCGAAAATCTGGTCAATAGCGGCTCACCCGCGTCCCCGCCGGGCGAGCGGCCAGGCCGCGGGCAGCATGGCGAGCAGCGCGGCGGTGCCATTCAGGGCCATCGCGGCGGGCACCCCGATCCCGCCCGAGAGGAAGCCGATCCAGAGGGTGCCGGCCGGCTGGGTGCCGATGCACGCCGAGAGGATGCCCATGGCCCGGCCGCGGCTCGCTTCCGGCGCCGAGAGCAGCACCAGGGTGCTCTGCATCGCGGCGAACCCGGACTCGCAGGCGCCGATCAGCACGAGCACCGGCAGGCAGGCCCACGGCCAGCGCAGGCTCGTGAAGGCCAGGAGCAGGAACGGCGCGATCAGGACCGAGAGGGCGAAGAGCCGGCCGTGAGGCAGGAAGCCGCGGCGGCCCGCGATGGCCAGCGCGCCCAGCAGGGCGCCGAGCCCGTCGGCCGCGATCAGCCCGCCCAGCCACTCCGGGCCCACCTGCAGCACCTGCCGGGCGAACACCGGCAGCATGTGCTGGTAGGGGAAGAACAGCACGTTCATCATCACGGTGATCGTCAGCACCGCGCGCACGGTGGGTTCGCGCCACGCCTCGCGGAAGCCCGCGCCCAGGCTGGCCGCGACCGAGGCGGTGTCGCGACCGCTCGGCCCGCCGATGCGCGCGGGCAACCCCAGGAAGACGAGGAGGCCGATCGCGTAGAGCGCGGCCACCGCCACGTAGCAGGGCGCGGGCCCGAGGCGCGCCAGGCCCACGCCGGCCAGCACCGGGCCGACCATCTTGGCCACCTGCATCGAGACCGTCTCGAGCGAGACCGCGGTGGCCACGCGGCGCGAGCCCACCAGGGCGTAGAGTGCGGTGCGCCGCGCCGGAAAGTCGAGGGCCCAGAGCGCGCCGAAGAGCATCTCGAGGCCGACCAGCGGCCAGAAGCCGCCTCGGCCCGACGCGAAGACCGCGCCGAGACCGAGCGCGGTGACCAGCCCGAGCGACTGGGTGAAGATCAGCACCCGCCCGCGGTGCATGCGATCGGCCAGGATGCCGGTGAACGGGCCCAGGACCATGAGCGGGGCCGAGCGGGCGAAGGCGGCCAGCCCCACCATGAACGGCGAGTCCGTGAGCTGGAACGCGAGCCAGCCGAGGAGGACCAGGTCCATCCAGCGCGCGCCGTTGACGCAGAGGCCGGAGAACCAGAGGCGGCGATAGGGGCGCTCGCGCAGGACGGAGGCGAAGGCGTGGGGGGCGACCAGGGCGGCCGCCGACGGAGCGACGCTGCTCACCCGCCAGGGATAGCACGGAAGACGGTCGGCCGTCACCATTGACAGCGCGGGCGACGCACGGATAATCGGGCCACCGTTCCGGTCCTGGATCCTGCCCGATCCCGAAGGAGGCCTGTCATGGCCCAGCGTGCCTTCGCTCCGACCGTGCTCGCGACCCTCATCGCGCTGCTCTGCCTGCTCGCGCCGCTCGGCACCGGCCTCGCGGCCGGCCCCGACGGCCAGCTCGTCTGGGCGGTGCACATCTCGCTCGCCCCCACGTGGTTCGATCCGGCGGAGACGCCGGGCATGATCACGCCCTACATGGTCCTCTACGCCCTCCACGACGCGCTGGTGAAGCCGATGCCGGGCCAGCCCAAGGCCCCCGGCCTGGCCGAGTCCTGGTCGGTCTCGAAGGACGGGCTCGTCTACGAGTTCGTCCTGCGCAAGGGCGCGCTGTTCCACAACGGCGACCCGGTCACCGCGGACGACGTGAAGTTCTCGCTGGAGCGCTACCGGGGCACCGCGGCCAAGCTGCTCAAGGAGCGCGTGGCCGGCGTCGACACGCCCGACGCCACCCACGTGCGCATCCGCCTGAAGCGGGCCTGGCCCGACTTCCTCACCTTCTACACCAACGCCACCGGGGCCGGCTGGATCGTGCCGCGCAAGTACGTGGAGAAGGTCGGCGACGAGGGCTTCAAGAAGGCGCCGGTCGGCGCGGGGCCCTACAAGTTCGTCTCCTTCACCCCGGGCGTGGAGCTGGTGCTGGAGGCCTTCGACCAGTACTGGCGCAAGCCCCCGAGCGTGAAGCGCCTGGTGCTGCGGGTCGTCCCGGACGAGGCCACCCGCCTGGCCGCCTTGAAGCGCGGCGAGGTCGACATCGCCTACTCGATCCGGGGCGAGCTGGCCGAGGAGCTGCAGAAGACGCCCGGCCTCACCCTCAAGCCCGCGGTGATCCAGGCCCCGTTCTGGCTCTACTTCGCGGATCAGTGGGACCCGAAGTCACCGTGGCACGACCGACGCGTGCGTCTGGCCGCGAGCCTCGCCATCGACCGGCGGTCCATCAACCAGGCGCTCACCCTCGGCCACTCGCTGCTCTCCGGGAGCATCATCCCGACCTCGTTCGAGTACTTCTGGCAACCGCCCGCGCCGGCGTACGATCCGGCCCGCGCCAAGCAACTCCTGGCCGAGGCGGGATATCCGTCGGGCTTCGACGCGGGCGAGTACTTCTGCGACGTGTCCTACGCCAACCTGGGCGAGGCGGTGCTCAACTCACTGCAGACGGTGGGCATCCGCGCCAAGCTGCGGCCGATCGAGCGGGTGGCCTTCTTCAGCGGCTACTCGGAGAAGAAGTTCAAGAACCTGATCCAGGGCGCGAGCGGCGCCTTCGGCAACGCGGCCACCCGGATCGAGGCGTTCGTGGCCTCCACCGGGGCCTACGCCTACGGCGCCTACTCCGACATCGACGGCCTCTTCCAGGAGCAGGCCGCGGAGACCGACGCCAAGCGGCGCGAGGCCACCCTCCACCGGATCCAGCAGCTCGTCAACGAGAAGGTCATGTACGCGCCGATCTGGCAGCTCGCGTTCCTGAACGGCGTCGGGCCGCGGGTGAGCGAGTCGGGGCTCGGCCTCATCGCCGGCCACGCCTACTCCGCGCCCTACGAGGACCTGGCGCTGAAGGGCAAGTAGCCGAACACGAGGTGAGGCGGGAGGTAGAGCACCAGCGAGAAAGCGGTGATCAGCAGGACCAGGTAGAGCCACGGCGGCAGCGCGCGCTGGGGCCGGCCGAGGCCGTGGACCCAGTTCACGTTCTCGGCCGGGCCGGTGAGCCAGTAGCTCACCGGCAGCACCACCAGCGCGAGCAGGCTCTGGTAGAGCCACGCGCGGCGGTCGTAGCCCAGCCGGTGGACCAGCCACACGAGCCCGATCGGCAGCGGCACGTGGAAGAGCGAGAGCGCGCGGAGGTAGCGGGGGATCCGCGCGTCGAACATGTAGGCGCTCATGCCGAACATGCCGTGGCCGGTGAGCAGGCGGCCGAAGAAGTCGAGGTTCCACGCGCACTCGGGCAGTAGCACCGCCAGCATCATCATGCTGGCCAGCAGCGAGCTCTCGAGCCAGAGGGTGGCGCCCGTGACGAGCAGCGCGATGTCCGAGAACCAGAGGAAGTTCTTCGGTCCGTAGTGCGCCCAGTACACC
>Ga0326729_1000383_pt1 | contig 10695 bp, 3 predicted proteins | sample MHFSIPfraction_2_FD_207744 | JGI IMG/M metagenome (GOLD analysis project Ga0326729, IMG submission 207744) | Lab enriched peat soil microbial communities from Michigan Hollow, Ithaca, NY, United States - MHF6AY SIP fraction | ecosystem: Environmental > Terrestrial > Soil > Wetlands > Peat...
GCCGGGCGCGCCCCTGCGCCGTTGCGGGGAGCCCCGGGTCGTTGGGCAGGACGGCCAGGAACGCCGCCTCGGCCCAGCTCAGCTCGTCCGGGCTGCGGCCGAAATAGAGCCAGGACGCGGCATCGATGCCGACGACGTTGCCGCCGAAGGGCGCGTGGGCGGCGAAGAGCGACAGGATCTCCTTCTTCGACCGGGCCGTCTCGAGCCGCAGGGCCAGGATGGCTTCCTTCAGCTTTTCGAGATACGTCCGCGGCCGGTTCTTCCGGGCCAGCCGGACGACCTGCATGGTGATCGTGCTGGCCCCGCTGGCGACCTTCCTCGAGCGAAGGTTCAGCCGGGCGGCCCGGGCCACGGCCAGCGGGTCGACCCCCGGATGGGAGAAGAAACGCTTGTCTTCGAAGCGGACGAGGACGCGGGAGAAGCGCTCCGGCATGCGCTCCCCCGGCGGGAAGCGCCACTGCCCGTCGGCGGCCGTCCGGGCCCCGAGAAGCCTGCCCTCGGCGCTGAACAGCACCGGCGAGACGGGGTCATTGAAATGGACGACGGGGATCGCGAGCCAGGCAAGAATCAGCGTCACCGCCATGGCACCGAGGGTGATGAACCTGCGGTGCTTCCGGACGGGGACGCGAACCTTCGGTACATGTCCCCGGTCGTTCATTGCACGATCTCGACCCACTGTCCTTTCGTGTTGGCGTGCAGCCCGGCATCGTACATCGCCTCGACGGCGACGCCCGGCTGATAATACCGGCCTCGGTAAGACGCATTGAGAACGACGAGGAAGACCTTCTCCTGGCCGGCGTCGAGGCCGAAATAGGTGTAGACCCGGTCGTCGCGGATGTCCTGGTAGTCGACCTCGACGGCACTCTCCCCCTCGCCGCCGCCGAAGCGCGGGTTCTTGATCTGGAAGCCGGCGGCCACGAGGTGGGTCAGGACGAGGTTCTTGAGCGGGTTCGGGGTCAGGTTCTTGACCCGGACCTCGGCGACGAGGTCGAGCCCTTGAGCGACCTTGCCCATGTCGAGGCCGTTCATCTTCATGTCGCGTATGCGGACGTCGATCGACAAGCCCTCCGATGACGGCGTTTCGACGCCGGCCGCCGGCACGCCGCGGCGATAGACGTTGACGTAAAGGGGCGTCGTTCCGGGATTGGTCAGGGCGAGGGTCCGGCCCTTCATGGGAAACGCGGCGAATTCGCGCCGGTCGAAGGGCGTCGCCGATTCGACATCGAGCGCCGTTTCCGCATCCCAAGCCAACCGATAGCGGAACGGCTTGACCTCGGCGGTGCCGTAATACGAAGCGAGGGCCATCAACCCGAATGACGTCTCCTGGGTCGAAAGCCACAGGTCCGAAGCGAGGGTCTTGGCCAGGTTCTCGAGAAGGGGCCGGGCCCTGTCCGGCCGGCCGATCTGGACGAAGGACCTGACCGCCAGCGCTTCGTCGCGGAAATCGGAGCCGAAGGTCTCGCTGTCGTCCCGATAGGGCTTGAACTCGGGCGTGGCCCGGTCCGCCAGGTCGGCCGCGGCGTCCGCCTGACCGGTCATATGAAAAGCCCCGGCCAGCATGAGCCCGGCCAAACCGGGGAGACCCGAGCTCTCCCGCAGCCTGTTCATGGCCCCGGGATCGGGGTCCCGGGCCAAAGCCAGCGTGAACAGGCGGAACGCTTGGATGAGCTGGGCGGCGCCGCCGCCGGTGACGAAATTATTGGCCATCATCTTCTGGTTCCCCCGCCAGGCGTCGAGCATCGCCTGGGGCACGTGATAGCCGAGGCGGGCCGCTTCGAGCAGGAAGTAGCCGGCATAGGCGGTCGTCCACTCGTGGGCCTCGCGGCTTCCCGGCCAGTAAGAAAAGGCGCCGTTGGCCATCTGGAAGCCGGGCATCTTCTCGATGGCCGCTTTGACATGCTCTTCGACGTCGCGCATCTGCCGCTCATCGAGCTTGACCAGGCTCTTGAGATAAAGCTGGGGAAAAGCCGCCGAGAGCGTCTGCTCCAGGCAGCCGTACGGGTACTGGATCAGGAAATCCAGCCGCTTCTCGAGGTTGAGCGGCGGCAGGGAGGACGCTTCGAGGACGACGCTGTTGGTGTTCTGCAGGCCGAAGGGCACGACCTCCTGGCTCGCGCTACCGCCGGGCTTGACCTCGAGACGGGTCGTTTGAGTGATGGCGGTGTTGCTGGCCAGGACCTGGATGGCGATCGAGTCTTCGACCCGCTCGGAGCCGCCAGCCGCCCGAAATCTCACTTCGCCCTGTCCGATGCCCCCCGTCGTCCTGAGCGCGAACGCGACGATGTCATCGCCGGGCTTGGCGAAGGCGACGGTCTTGGTGCTCTCGCCGACGACCTGGAAGAGCTCGTTCGTTTCGACGCTGACCGTCACCTCCTTGATCTCCGGCCTGGTGACGAAGACGGCGATGGGCATGACGATGTCCTCGCCGGGGCGGACGACCCGCGGCAGCGTCGCCAGGGTCATCAGGTCGCGCCGGACGGGAACGGATTTATCGGCCAAGCCGAAGGCCCCGTCGCGGCCGCCCACGACCATGACCCGGACGGCCCCGAAGTACTGCGGCATGGTCAATTCGTGGACGCCGCTCCCGCCCGCCTTGAGGTCGAACGGGCCCTCGAACAGCACCACGGGCGGGAAGCGCCGCGGCTGTTTGGCCTTTTCCAATGACGCGCCGCCTTCGTCGCCGCCGAGGGCCAGGATGCGGGCCATCTCGGCCCCGTAGGCCTCGGCCACGATATCGAAGAGGTCCCACGTCGAGACCCCGAGGGCCTCGCGGGCGTAGAAGCCCTTGCGCAGGTCCGGCGTCGCGAACCGCGTCAGGCCGAGAAGCCCCTCGTCGACGACGGCCAGCGTATAGGTCATGGGCCGGCCGCCCGTCTCGCGGACCTCGACCCGGAATTTCTCTTTGGGCCGGATCTCGTCGGCCATCTTGATCGCGGGCTCCAAGCGCGTCCCCGGGTCCTCGACCAGGATGGGAATGACGCCGTAGAGCCGGATGGGCGTGTCGGTGGCCTTGTCGCGGTGCGGCTGGATGAGCGTGACGTGGACATAGACGTTGGGCGTCATGGCCGCCGTCAGCGGGATCTCGAAGCGGTTCTCCCCCTTGACCGTGGAGACCCAGAACTTGTCGAGGACCGAGGTCCCGCTCTCGATCGACACCAGGGCCCGGCCCTGGACGGCCTCGGGCAGATAGATGACGGCCTTCTCCCCGACCTTGTAAGCGGGTTTGTCGGCGGTGAAGCTGAGCGCCGTCGCGCCCGCGCCGCCCTCCTCCCGGGCCCTTCCGGCCCAACCCGGCCAATCGATGTAGACGATCTGGCCAGCGGCGTGGCCGCTCACCGGGTCCTCGACCCGGATGAGGAAGCGCCCCCAGTCCGGGTAGCGGACCTGGAACGTCCATCGGCCCGCGCCGTCGCGGGTCGAGACTTCCGCCTTGAGCAGGGGCCGGGTCTGGACGTTCGAAACGTACTGGGCCAGGGACTCCCCGCTCCGGTCCCACCACCACTTCCACTCGATCTTGTAGAGCGAGACGAGGATCTTGTCACGGGAGACCGGCCGGCCGGCGGTGTCGACCGTGACGATCGAGACCTCCTGGTCCTTGTCGGTCAGGAGCATGCCCCGCTCCTGGTCGCCCTTGGGCGCGCGGACGCCGACATACTCGTCGTACGGATGGAACGGGAGCGAGAGCGTGTCGACGCTGAAATCGCCGCTTTCCTCGAAGACCCGGCTGGTGAACGCGGCGTCGAGCATACCCGGACTGGGCTGCTGCGGCTTGATCTCGAGCCGGGCCTTGGCCCGGCCTCCCGCGTCGAGCGTGCCCTTGGCCACCTCGGACGTCGCGCCTTCGAATTCCCGGGACGGGTCGTCGAAGCTGAAGTCCGGGAAGCGCTCGAAGCGGGTCGGCCGCCGGCTGAGCCGCACGGAGACGTCGTATTTCAGGTTCGCGGCGGGCGCGCCGTGAAGCCATTGCGCCGTGACGGCCGCGTCGATCGGCATGTCCTTGCGGACGAGGACGTCCCGCCCCGGGTCGAGGACGATCTTGAGCCGGTTGGGGACGACCGTTTCGATCTTCAGGGTCTTGCTGAAGGTCAGCCCGCCGACGAGGACGCGGGCCTGCCAGTTCCCCGTGGGCGCCGCTTCGTCCGTCTCGACGCGGAACGCATAAAAAGGGGCCACGACCTTCTCCGGCTTGACGGTCAGGACGAGCTGCCCCTGCGGATTGGAGAGCTCGAGGAGGACGGGATGGCCGGCCGGCAGGACCTTCTCGCGGTCGAACAGGGCGAAGGTCAGGTGGAGCGTGTCGCCGGGACGCCAGACGCCGCGCTCGCCGTAGAGGATGCCCTTGACGCCTTTCTCGCTGACCTCGCCGCCGATGTCGAAATGGCTGAGCGGCAGGGCGCCTTCGCCGGCGATGCGGAGATAGCCGATGTCGCCGCCGCCGTCCGCCGCAACGTAGAAGGCGCGGTCCTTGAGGGCAAAGACCGCGAAGCCGTTGGCGTCGCTCGTCGTCTCGCCGAGGATCTGGTTCTGGTAGTTGTAGGCCCGGACGCGGAGGCCGGACAGGGGCCGGGCCGTGCCGATGTCGGTCGTCACGACATGAAGGGTGTTGTCCGCTTCGAGCTTGGCCACGAGACCGATGTCGGACGAAAAGAAGTTGCGGCCGACGACGGCCTCGCTGTTGTAGCGGGGGATATAGTAGGCGTCGGCGCAGGGGTCGCTCCGCCGGGACCAGTCGCCGGAATTATAGGCGTAGCCCTCGTCGACGTAGTCCCAGTTGGAATACCGGCCGTAGCCGGCGTCGTCCATATTCCTGAGCGGCGGCTCGGAGACGGCCGGCGCGGCGTTCGCGGCGCAGGGATAGGTCGAGTTGCCGCGGTTGAACGAGAGAACAATCCGGAAGAGACTGCCCGGGTTCTCCTTGAACAGGGGCGTCACGTCGAGATCGAAGCGGGTCCGGCGGCCGGTCACGGCGGGGTCGTCCGAGAGAGGGACCGTTTTGCGCCAGAGGTAACGGCCGACGCGGGCCAGCTCCTCAGATCCCTCGAGGCTGTTGACCTGGAAGAACTGGGCCATGTTGCCCGGGTAGATCTGGAAGGCCGCGACCTGGACGCTCCTGAGGTTGACGGCCTCGATGGGCACGGTCAGCCGGTCCTGGCGCGGCAGGATGAGCCCGCGTCCGACGAAGCGGACCTGGGGGCGCATCGATTCGAAGGTGATGGTCCGGTCGGCGCGCTCCTTCAAACGGCGGTTGAGGGAGTTGCGGACGCCCGGCAGGACCTGGACGGGAACGTTGCCCAGGAACTCCTGCGTCGAATAGACCCGGACGGCGTTCGCTTCGATCTCGAACGTCAGGGGCCGGTTCTCGATGCGGATGAGCCCCTGGAGATTCTGGTCTTTGGCCAGGGCGTCGGAGAAGCGCACCAGGACGTGCCGGGCCTCCCCCAGAACGGGCTCGACGGAGACGACCTCGAAGGCCCCGAGGGCCGGCACCTCGACGTCGCGGCGTCCGCGGTTGTCGATCCGGATCGCGGAGCCGTCCCACGACAGATTGACCGCCGACGGCTCCTCCTTCCGAACGACCTCCTTGATGACGAAATAGTGCGTCAACCCGTCCTGGGCATGGCTCCATTCGACCGGGAGCCCCTTCCCGTCCTGCTCGGCCTCGAGGACCTTTTCGACGAGGGCTTTCTCCTCCGTGTCGGCCGTGATGATGCGGCCCCGGAGGACCTGCGATTGCGGGCGCTCCGTGTCCTCGGCGAAGAGGCCGTCGAGCGCGACTTCCATGTCGGGCCTGACGACGCCGAACCGGAACTCGAACCGGGCGTAGTCCTTGGGCAGGTCGAGGATCTTGCCCACGTTGAGGACGGCCCGGTAATCCTGGCCGGGCTTCAGCTCGCCTTTCGGCTTGAAGACGAGCTCGCGCGGGCCGGCCCACTCGGCCGTCCCGTCGATCGAAGGCGAGAACTCGAAAAGTCCGGCCGCGGCCTGGCCCGGGGTCCCGGCGTTGTCGACGAAGAGGACGCGTATGGGGGATTTGCGGGAGACCGTCCCCGAAGTGAAGGCGCTGACGTAGCGATACCATTCCTTCTCGGCCGCCGGCGCAACCGGCTTTTTCGGCTTGCAGCCGGCGAGCCCGAGGACGCAGACGGCGGCGAGGATCGACGATACGGTTTTCTTCGTCATGGAAATCCCTCCCCTGAGAATCAGTTGGTCCGTCATGCCGCGAAAGGCGAACACTCTTTGGATGGAGGGTAGTCCGTGAGCCCGGCAAAGTCAATCGGGAAGAGGCCGGGAGCCGCCGGCCCCGGAGCTATTTCAGCTTGAGCTTTTCGACGAGCGCGGCATAGCGCGGATCGGACCGGGCGTTATCGAAGCCGGGAAAGACCTTGATGAATTCGAGCCAGTGGTCGCCATCGGCATAGGCCTTGTCCAGCCATTCGAAGCCCCGATCGATCTCCCCAAGCCGGAAATAGATGAGAGCCGTGTAAACAGGCGAGGCGTAGGCCTTGGCCATATTCTCGTTGATCTTCGCCAGGATCCCCTCGGCCAGATCCCTCCGGCCCGCCGTGGCGTGGACATAGCCGATGCCCTGGACGAAGAACGGCACGTTGCCCGTAAGCTCGGCCGACCGCGTGACCAGGGCCAGGGCTTCTTCAGACCGTCCGCTCTCGAGGTGGGCCAGGCCGAGAAAGAACGTCGCCAGGACGTGCTGCGGCTCGAGCTCCACGGCCCGGCCGAGCTCTTCAAGCGCCCGGTCGTAGAACCGGGCCAGGTAGAACAGCATGCCGTGGACCATGGCGACCTGGGCCGAGGTCGGCGCGAGCTCGAGGGCCCGCTTGATCTGGACGAACGATTCCTGGTGCCGTCCCAAAATGGCCAGGTAGAGGCTGTACCAGTGGGGCGCCCACATGTATTCGGGGTCGAGCTCGATGGCCCGCTTGTACTCCCGCTCCGCGGCGGCCCAATTCCGTTCGAGCTTCTGCTCTACGAAGGCCATGGACGTGTGGGCTTCGGCCAGCATCGGATCAAGCTCGAGCGCCTTGGCGGCGGCGTCCCGGGCCTTCGTCAGGGTGGGCCGCGGCGGAAAGTAATAATAGGCCAAAATCGCGTAGCAGTCGGAGATGCCCGCATAGGCCCGGGCGAAGGACGGGTCGAGCTGGATGGCCCGGACGAAGCTTTCGAGCCCCCGCTTGATGCCGTCGGGCGTCCTCTTGTCCAAAAAGAACCGGCCCATGAGGTAGAGATTGTAGGCCTCCGGATTGTCGGTGTGCCGCTTGAGGATCGCTTCCTTCTCTTCCCCCAGGAGCTTGACCTTGAGCCGGTCGACGATGGCCAGGGTGATCTCGTCCTGGATGGCGAAGACGTCCTCGAGCGTCCGCTCGTACTTCTCGGACCAGATCTGGTAGCCGGTGCCGACGTTGATGAGCTGGGCCGTGATGCGGAGCTTGTTCTCGACCTTGCGGACACTGCCTTCGAGCACGGCGGCGACGCCCAGCCGGCGGCCGGCCTCGCGGACGTCCATGTTCGCGAATTCGCGGGAGAAGGCCGAGCTCTTGGCGGCCACGTCGAGGTGACGGACCTTGGCCAGGGCGGTCATGATCTCCTCGGCCAAGCCTTCGCAGAAATATTCCTGGTCCTTCTGGGGGCTGAGGTCCGCGAAAGGCAGGACGGCGATCGTGCTCAGGACCCGGGTGCCCCCGGGGGTCAGGCCGGCGGTCGACAGGCGCGGCCCGGCCGGCCCAGGGTCGGCGAGCCCCTCGGCAATGCCGTGGAGATCCGCGGCGAGATCCTCGATCTTCTGATAGCGGGCCGCGGGGTCCTTCTCCAGGCACTTGGAGATGATCCCGCTCAGCCCGCCGGGTGTTTGGCTGTTCAGGTCGCGGGGATCCGGAGGCTTGGCGCTCTTATGCTGCAGGGCGACGCTCAGCGGCGTCCTGCCCTCGAAGGGGACTTTGCCGGTCGCCATCTCGAAGAGGATGACACCCAGCGAATAGATATCGGTCCGCCGGTCGACGTCTTTCCCCTCGACCTGCTCGGGGGCCATGTACTCCGGTGTCCCGACCATGGCGCCATGGTCGGTCAGGCCCTTGGTCTCGGCGGCGTGGGCGATGCCGAAATCCATGATCCGGGCGCTGCCCTCGCGGTCGATCATGATGTTGGACGACTTGAGGTCCCTGTGGACGACTCCCAGCCGGTGGGCTTCCGCCAATCCGTCGCAGACCTGGCCGGCGACGGCCAGGGCCCGGGGCGGGGCCAGCGGCCCCATCATCTGGATGATGCTCTTGAGATTGTCGCCCGGGACGAATTCCATGGTGATGAAATAGGTCCCCTCGCAGTTCCCGAGGTCGAAGATCCGGCAGACGTTCTTATGCGAGATCCTTCGGGCCAGCTTGAGCTCGTTGCGGAAGCGCTCGATCATCCTCTCGTCGGCGCTGAACGCGGGCACGAGGACCTTGAGGGCGATGGCCTCGCTGATCTCCCGGTCGAGGGCCTTATAGACCCGGCCCATGCCGCCGCGGCCGAGCTCATCGAGGATCCGGTACCGCCCGGCGAACTCCGTCCCCGGGACGATCTCGCCGCAGAGGATATGGGCGGTCAAGGTCGAGGGGCCGAGCGGCGACGGGAGGGGCGTCGTGATCGACGGGGACCCGGGGGGGGCGACCGCCGGCCCGGGACGAAGGAGGGCGGCGCAGTTGCCGCAGAATCGGGACGTCTCCGGGTTCTCGAATTGGCAATGAGGACACCGCATCGGATACCCCTCCCCGGGGCGCGCCCGGCGCGCTGCTGCAAGGGAATGATAAGGCCGGGATTAGGAGATGTCAATTCCCTTTTCTCTTCTTTGGCAGGCCCTTTTTATTGTATGATATGGCGACCTCAACCGAGGCAGGAGAGACATCATGGGCCATGCCATCAAGACCCCGGCGGCCGCGCGGATCAGCCGCCGGGATTTCCTCAGGTCGTCGGCCACGGCCGGTCTCGGGGCCGCGCTGGCGGGCGCGGCTTTCGGACAGGACGCTCCTCAGGCCCCTGCCATACCCGCGCCGGCCAAGGCCAAGGCCGCCGACGAGCTCCGGGTCGCCGTCATCGGCTGCGGCGCCCAAGGCCGGGTGCTCATCGAATCGATGCTGCGCATTCCCGGGATCCGCGTCGCGGCCATCTGCGACATCTGGTCCTACAGCCGGCAGTACACCGGGAACTATCTCAAGAAGTACGGCCACCTCGCCACGACCTATGAGGACTACCGTGATCTCCTGGCCTCGGAAAAGGGCCTCCAGGCCGCCGTGGTCGCCACCCCCGACTGGGTCCACGCCGAACACGCCAACGCCTGCCTGAGGGCGGGTCTTCCGGTCTATTGCGAAAAAGAGATGTCGAACTCTCTCGAGAAAGCCCGGTCCATGGTCCTGACCTCCCGGGAGACCGGAAAGCTCCTGCAGATCGGCCACCAGCGCCGCTCCAACCCGCGCTACATCCACGCCATCGAACGGCTCATCCGCGAGAAGAAGCTCATCGGCCGCGTGACCGTCGATTTCGCCCAGTGGAACCGGGCCAAGGCCGACCTCCTCGGCTGGCCGGAGAAATACGTCATCGACCAGGCGACGCTCGACAAGTACGGCTACGGCTCCATGATCGAGTTCCGCAACTGGCGCCTGTACAAGAAGTACGGCGGGGGCCCGATGGTCGACCTGGGCTCCCACCAGATCGATCTCTTCAGCTGGGTCCACGGCACGCCGCCCAAGACGGTCGTGGCCAGCGGCGGGCTCGATTATTACAAGGACTGGGAATGGTACGACAACGTCATGGCCGTCTACGAGTTCGAGGCCCCGGAAGGCGTGACCCGGGCCTTCTATCAGGTCCAGACAACGACCCAGCATGGCGGTTTCTACGAGACGTTCATGGGGGACAACGGCTCGCTCGTCCTGTCGGAGATCCCGCAGCGCGGCAACTGGGCCATGCGCGAGCCCCACGCGCCCGAGTGGGATTCCCTGGCCAAGGCCGGGCTGCTCATGTCCGAAACGGTGCCCATCCAAAAGTCGACGACGAAGAACATCTATGTCGACGTCCGGGTGACGGCCGAGGCGGGGCGCTGGCCGCTGCCGATCGAGCTGGCCAAACCGGCCCACCAGCCTCACCTCGAGAACTTCTTCGACGCCGTGCGGAACGGCGCGCGGCTCAACTGCCCCGCAGACCTGGCCTTCGAATCCTGCGTCGCCGTGCTGAAGACCAATGAGGCGGTCAAGGCCCGCCGGGTCATGGAGTTCCGGCCGGAGCAGTTCAAAGCATGAGCCGCGTGGGACGGACCTTCCTCCAGGCCTTTGGCGGGGCCCTTTTCGCCGTCCTCGCTCCGGTCCTCGTGCTGGCCGCGGACGCCCCGGCCCAAACCGCCGCGCCGGCCGCCGGACAAGCTCCCAAACATGTCGTCTGGGACGGCAACCGGACGCTCCCGGCCCACCTCATACCGCTGCGGGACGAGAACGATGAGCCCGTCATCCCCACGGAGGCCGATCCCCTGCCGTATTCGGCCCGCTTCACCTGCGGGCCCTGTCATGACTATTCGACGATCCGGGGCGGCTGGCATTTCGGGGCCATGACGGCGGCGGTGAACGGCCGGCCCGGCGAGCCCTGGCTGCAGGTCGATCCCAAGACGGGGACGGTCCTGCCCCTGTCCTACAGAAAGTGGCCCGGCAGCTACGATCCCAA
>Ga0326729_1000384_pt1 | contig 10689 bp, 7 predicted proteins | sample MHFSIPfraction_2_FD_207744 | JGI IMG/M metagenome (GOLD analysis project Ga0326729, IMG submission 207744) | Lab enriched peat soil microbial communities from Michigan Hollow, Ithaca, NY, United States - MHF6AY SIP fraction | ecosystem: Environmental > Terrestrial > Soil > Wetlands > Peat...
GCCCGAATCAACCTTATCAGTACGCTCGAAAGCTCGGCAACGGTCATGCTGACCTACCTGATTACGGTGAGGTTCATAAAGCTTTACCGTGGCACTGATCCCGATAAGTGGGCCTTGTCCGAAAAGATTGCCGCCTATGGAGGTGCCGTCGTCGGCGCTCTTGCTCTTGCATTTTCCGAGAGTTTCTGGTTCAACGCGGTCGAAACCGGACTGTGGGCGGCCTCCTCATTTCTGACGGCCACCATCATGTGGATGATCCTCTGCTGGTACGAGGAGGATCCGGCACCCGGCAGCGAGCGCTGGCTGCTTGCCGTCATGTACATGATCGGGCTCTCTATCGGAGTGCATCTGCTGTGCCTGCTCGCCCTTTTTTCACTGATACTGGTCTACTATTTCAAGAAATATGAGCTCTCCCTGCGCTCATTCAGTCTGATGGTTCTGGTCAGCCTGGCGCTCTTTTTCCTCATCTACAAGGGAATCATCAAGGAGCTGCCGGTGCTGTTTGTCCGCACCTCCTGGTGGGGAGTGCCCTCGCTGATCGCGCTGCTCGGTTCGGGCGTATACTACACGCACCGCAAGCGGATGGTTCTCTTCAACACCGGACTGATGGCTGCGCTGCTGCTCATTCTCGGCTACACCTCATACTTGCTGATCTTTGTCCGGGCTCATGCCGGGCCTCCGATCAACGAGAACAACCCTTCGACGCTCGACGCCTTTTTTTCGTACGTCAACCGAGAGCAGTACGGAGAGTGGCCGCTATGGCCGAGAAGATGGTCCCCCGAGCCTGTGCACCAGTATTTCTACGATCAGTATTCGAGCGATCTGGACTATTTCTTCAGCTATCAGCTCAGCCATATGTACCTGCGTTACTTCGGCTGGCAGTTCATCGGCCGCGGGGGTGACATGGAGGGGGCGCTGGTGGACTGGTCGAAGCTGCTGGGTCTGCCGCTGTTTGCCGGCATTGCCGGTATGATAGCGCACTACAGGCGTAACTGGAAGATGGCCATGGTGGTTTCAGCGCTCTTTGTCATGACCGGGGTGGTTCTTGTCATCTACCTGAACCAGACCGAGCCCCAGCCACGCGAGCGCGACTACAGTTACGTCGGCAGCTTTTTTGCCTTTGCCCTGTGGATCGGCATCGGTGTCGAGAGCCTTATTACCTGGATTTCCGCAAAGCTGAAGCCCAGCGACAGCCGGCAGGGCACCTTGCTTGCCGCTGGCCTGGTGGCGTTCGGTCTGTTTGCGATCGACGGAAACATGCTTCAGGCTAATTACCGCACGCATAACCGCTCCGGAAACTACGTTCCATGGGACTGGGCCTGGAATATCCTGCAGAGCTGCGAGAAGGATGCCATCCTGTTCACAAACGGAGATAACGACACCTTTCCGCTCTGGTACCTTCAGGAGGTCGAGCGCATCAGGACCGACGTCCGGGTGGTCAACCTCAGCCTGGCCAATACCGGCTGGTATCTCCTGCAGCTGAAGCATGATCGGCCGAGGGGGGCCCGGCCGATCGACTTCAGTCTCAGTGACGAGGACCTGGGCGGAATCTCCTATGTGCCGGTCGATTCGATGGATGTTGTCGTGCCCGCCGGTATCGAACAGCGCCGACTCCTGCAGGATGCGCAGCGCTCAGGGTTTACCCTTCCCGCAGCGCCCTCCGATTCGTTGCGCTGGCGGCTTGTGCCGGGTCTCACCTACAAGGGCGAGGGATACCTGCGGCCGCAGGATATCGCCGTGTTCGAGATCATTGCCGGTAATTACGGCCGCCGGCCGATCTACTTTGCGCTTACCGTCGATCCGGACGGCATGATCGGTCTTGAAAAGCACCTCCGTCTTGACGGGCTGGTCTACAAGGTGGTGCCTTTCACGAACAAGCCAGGCACGCAGGAGGTCTCCATAGACCAGTCGGGATCGTATAAATCATTGTACAGTAAAGAGCCCTGCCTGGTCGATCCGGGCGTGCTCTACGGTAATCTTTTCAGCCGATATCGCTACCGGAACGTCAACAATCCGAATGTCCATATCGAGGAGACGGGCAGGAATCTCATCGGCAATTACCCGTCGCTCAACGTCCGTCTGGCGCTCGCGCTCGCTTCTTCACCGAGGGATTCGCTGAGGGTGCCCGGTCCGTCGGGTTCGCCGGTTACAAGAGAGCGGGGCGCTCTGGCCATGGAGGTGCTAGACCGGGCGCGAGTGCAGTTCCCCATGTCACGATATCCGCTCAATCCCCAGCTGGCAGGTTCCATCGTATCGATCTATGCCGTCGGGGGTGCAAAGCAGAAAGCATATCCTTATATTCACTATCTGGAAGCGTTGACCTCTCAGACCGACATGCAGCATGAACCACTTCTGTTCTATACTCTCGCACGGGCTTACCGGGCGGTGGGCAGGGAGCAGGAGGCAGTTACGGTCACGGAAAGTCTGAAGCGGGCGATTCCCGGTATAAGCAGGCAGTTGGATTCCTTAAAGCAATAGCGCGTTTCTATGAGCAGTATTCATTCGACAGCAGTCATCGGTTCAGGGGCTGTTCTTGGTGAGGGGGTACAGATCGGTCCATTTGCGGTGATCGAGGATGATGTCGTCATCGGTGACCGTACGGTCATCGCTCCCCATGTCCACATCGCCGATGGAGCGAGAATCGGAAGTGAGTGCAGGATTTCGTCGGGGGCGGTGCTTTCGACGGCTCCGCAGGATCTGAAATATGCCGGCGAGAAGACCGAACTTCATATCGGTGACCGCACGGTCATCCGTGAGTACGTGACCCTGAACAGGGGCACCGTTGCAAGCGGCCGGACCGTTGTCGGCTCGGACACCCTGATCATGGCCTATGTTCATGCCGGTCACGATTGCATCATCGGCAATCATGTTGTGATCGCCAATTCGGTACAGTTCGGAGGCCATTGCGAGGTCGGTGATTATGTCGTCGTCGGAGGTCTTGCCGGAGTGCACCAGTTCGTCCGGATCGGCAGGTATGCGATGGTTGGCGGTATCTCCCGTGCGGCCCTCGATGTGCCTCCATTCGTCATGGCCGGAGGCCACGCATCGTTCCGGTACGAGGGACTCAATGTGATCGGACTGAGACGTCGGGGCTTCACAGCAGAGCAGCTTAGTACCATCCGGGATGTTTACCGGGTGATTTTCCAGTCGGGTCTGCTTCTCACTAATGCCATTGAAGCCGTGAGGCGCGATTTTCCACCTACTCCGGAGGTACTTGAGATTCTCGACTTTTTCGATACGAAACACTCCGGAAGAAAGTTCATCAAGCCTTTCAAATCTTAAAATCCAGGCACATTATGCCTTCATGGGCCATCGGGATCGACCTTGGCGGGACCAACATCAAAACAGCGGTTGTAGACGAAGAGGAGGGTATCCTGTTCGAAGATACGCAGCCGACCGATACCGGCTCGGGTCCCGAGGGCGTTGTCCGGCAGCTTGCGCTTGTGGCCGCGGAGCAATACCAGCGTGCGGCTGAAAATCTCGATACCGGCACCTTCGCCGGTTTCGGAGTCGGGGCGCCCGGTGCGGTCGATTCCGCGCGTGGAGTGCTCTCCTATCCTCCCAATCTTCCCGGATGGGGGCGATACGCACTGAGGGATGCCCTGCAGGGTCGGCTCGGAGAGGCCCACGGGATTTCGGCCTCTGTGCTGATCGAAAACGACGCCAATGCGGCGGCTTACGGTGAGGCCCGCTATGGGGGCGGCAATGGTTTCCGGGACTTCATGATGGTGACTCTCGGCACCGGGGTTGGCGGCGGTATAATCCTCGACAGAAAGCTCTATCGAGGTCCGAGCGGTACGGCCGGGGAGATCGGTTTCATGGTCGTCGATTTCGAAGGCGATAGCGTCCATGCCGGGGTTCGCGGCACGATCGAAAGCCTCATCGGCAAGAAGCGGATCGTTGCGCTTGCCACGGGCATGCTTGAGGATCCCTCTGTTTCTTCCAGACTTTACGAACTCTGCTCGCATGACCTTACAAAGCTTTCGCCCCGTCATATCGAGAAGGCGGCACACGAAGGTGATCCGGTCGCGATCCGGGTCTGGCAGCGGGTAGGGCTCATTCTTGGTGTCGGGCTCGCCAACGTCGTGGCGCTGATGGATATCAGGAAGTTCGTGATCGGCGGCGGAATTTCCGCTGCGGGCGGTCTGATCTTCGAACCGGCTCTGATGCAGATTCACCGCTCGACCCTGCCGTCGATGCATGACGGTCTGGAGATCGTGCCGGCAAGGCTCGGCAACAAGGCCGGGGTGTGCGGTGCGGCCGCCCTCTGTTTTGTGTCCCAGCATTCCGTTGAGCAGCAATGATCGAGGGGCTGCGTCATCTGCTGTTTCCGGAGGTCTGTGTCGTCTGCCGCAAACTGCTTCGCGACGGAGAGGAGTACATCTGTCCGGAGTGTTTCGGAGAGTTCAACCCATTTCCTCTCTCTGATGCCGGTGGCGAGGCCCTGAAGCGAGTCGTCGCAACCCATTTTGGCCATCAGGCGGTGCCTGAAGAGGCATGGTGCCTCTACCCCTACCACAGCGGCGGAAATCTGCACGATGCGATGCATGCCCTGAAATATGGCGGCATTTTTCCCCTCGGCACCCTGTTCGGCAGACTGCTTGGCTCGGTGATCGCTGCATCTGGCCGTCCGGTCGGGTTCGATGGTATCGTACCGGTGCCCCTCCATTCGCTCAAGAATGTCGAACGAACCTACAATCAGGCCGAAAAGATCGCCGAAGGTGTTTCCGGGGTGCTTGGAACGCCTTTGCTGCCAGGAGTTGTCGAACGGTGCCGCTACACCTCCTCCCAGACCGGCCTGACCTCGAAAGCGCGCAGCCGCAACATGGCGGGCGCGTTCCGTCCGGGCCGCAGGCGCTGCCCGGATCGGGTGCTTCTTGTCGATGATGTGCTGACTACCGGCGCGACCTTGGTCTCGGCAGCCGGCGCACTTCGCGATGCCGGAGCGAGTTCGGTGGCCTTTGCTGTGGTTGCACTCACCGGGAAGGATTAGCTGCCCATGGACCTCTTTTATGTTCTGCCCCGCAACATCGATCTTCACCGGGGTCGGGCCGTCATCGACGGTGACGAGTTCCATCACCTTTCGCGGGTTCTCCGCAAAAAGGAGGGGGACTCTATCCATATCACCGACGGCGAAGGCTTGTCGGCCGAGCTGACGATCGACTCCGCCGGAAAGAGGTCGATGGAGGGGACGATTGTCCGGCACAGCCGCCTTCCCCGACCGGCGACCCGGGTCTCGGTAGCCATCTCCATGCTCAAATCACCCAACCGCTTCGACTTTTTCCTTGAAAAGTCAACCGAGCTCGGCGTGGACAGGATCATCCCCATGACGACGCACAGAACGGTATCGACGCCATCTGCGGAGAAGATCGACCGCAAGCTCGACAGGTGGAGGAGTGTCGTTCATTCGGCAGCACGGCAGTGCAGGCGGTACTACCTGCCCGAAGTGTGCGAACCGGTCACCTTCAGCCGTGCGCTCACGCTCGAAGGCTATGATGTACGGCTCATTCCTTACGAATCGGAGGAGCGTCTGCCGGAGTTCGATGCGGCGGGCAAAAGCGTGCTCTTTCTTGTCGGCGGCGAGGGAGGCTTTACCGGAGAGGAGGTCGATGCAGCCTGGCGGGCGGGCTTCACCCCGGTCACCTTCGGATCCACGATCCTCAGGGCCGAAACGGCCGGCATCTTCGCCGTGGCTCTTGTCCGGGCACAGATGCTCATGCAGAAAGAGCCCACGCAACGGCTCTGACGGCGCAGTCACCGGAGTCTGGTCACCGCTGGAGTTGTGGAGAAGCGGAACCGGACTTACATTGAAGGGCAAACCATGAGGTCAGCCGAGCTCCCCGCGAACGAAAGCCTGAACCGATGAACCAGATGACCACTCCGAGAATCAACAAGATTGTCGTGCTTATTGCAGCGCTGGTGATCTCAGCGCTGTTTCTTTCCATGATCCGCCAGTTTCTTCTGACAATCCTCCTGGCAGGGATTTTCGCCGGCCTTGAAATTCCGCTGTTTCAGCGTTTCCAGAAGTTTTTCGGCGGGCGTCGAAACCTGAGCGCCACCATGACGCTCTTCACATTTTTCCTCATCGTGTTCCTGCCGCTCACCGCGCTGGTCTATGTGGTCGCCACGCAGGCCATATCGCTGAGCAGGACGGCAATTCCGCTGATCCGGGAACAGATAAGGTCTCCGGAGGGGTTGCACGGTCTCTTTACTCGGCTGCCTTTTTATCATGATTTCGAAGCATACAGTGATCTCATCCTTCAGAAGGCCGGCGAGATTCTCGGCCGGTTCGGTAAGGATCTCTTCAACAGCTTCTCCGCCATCACCTACAGTGCCGCGTACGACCTCTTTCTCTTTTTTATCTTCTGCTACACCATGTTCTTTTTCCTGAAGGACGGTCAGGGGGTCATGGAGCGGATACAATATTATCTGCCATTGAACCAGAGCGACCAGAAGCGGCTTCTGGACCGTTTTCTGTCGGTTACCAGGGCCACGCTCAAGGGTACGCTTGTGATCGCTGTCGTGCAGGGCACTCTGGCCGGAATCGCGTTCCAGGTGGCCGGTATCAGCAGCTCTGTGTTCTGGGGTACGCTCATGGCGGTTCTGTCGATCATGCCGCTCATCGGCTCGCCGATCATCTGGATTCCAGCAGTCTTTGTTCTGGCAGCATCAGGGGAGTATCTGCAGGCGACCGCGCTTTTCCTCTTCTGCAGTCTCATTGTCGGTCAGATAGACAACATTCTTCGGCCGATTCTCGTGGGGCGGGACACCCAGATGCATGCGCTGTTCATCTTTTTCGGTACGCTTGGCGGCATAGGGATGTTCGGCCTCTTCGGGTTCATCATAGGTCCGGTCATTGCGGCTCTCTTTGTCACGGTATGGGAGATCTACGGAGAAACCTTCAGCGATACGCTTGCTGACATCAGGCTGGGCGCGCCGGCAACAGCTCCGGTAACCCGTAAGGATGATGAAGTCAATGAGTGAACAGGGGTTTGCGGTCAAACCATGGAGAGATGAGTCCGGCAGAACCGGATGGCCGGTTGTGACCCAGGCTACCGGGCCGATCGAGTGGGCCCGGTAGGACAGGGTAATGCGGGGATCAGTCGATTCTGACGACCTCTTCTGCCGAGAAGAAAAATGCCCCTTCGATGGCGGCGTTTTCAGCGGAGTCGGAGCCGTGGACGATGTTTTCACCCTTGCTGTCGGCAAAGAGCTGGCGGATGGTGCCTTCGTCGGCCTGTGCCGGATCGGTGGCGCCGATCAGGGTCCTGAAATCGGCTACGGCGTTCTCTTTTTCGAGGATCATCGGAACGCAGGGACCCGAAGACATGAACTCGACCAGTTCACCGTAGAAAGGGCGTTCGCTGTGAACGGCGTAGAATGCCCCTGCGGTCTCGGTGGTCAGTCTGGTTTTCTTCATGGCCACGATGCGGAACCCGGCGCGCTCGATCTTGTCGGTGACAGCTCCGATCAGCTGCTTGCGCACGCAGTCGGGCTTCAGGATAGTGAGAGTTCTTTCCATTGAGAGATTCATTTTTCGTTGTCTGAAACGGAGTCGTTGCGAAGATACGCAAACTCGCCCGATTATGGAAGACGGTAACGATTTTCGGCTTTCTTTCGTACCGGCAACGAGCGGCTAACTGCTGAAGCTCATTTTCGAGGCATCCCGATCGTTGAGTTCCACGAGCAAACGAGCGACCCGCTGTCCATCCATCTTGATGACCCTGAAGAGGAGCGCATGCCATTCGAGGGAGTCCGACACCGATGGCACCTCGCCGAGTTTGTCCATGATGAATCCCCCCATGGTTTCGTAGCGCGGCTCCTCATCCTCAAGAAATGAATCGCGGTCGAGGTGGAATTCCGAAATGAAGTCGTCTACCGTCAGCATGCCGTCCACGATCCATGTCCGCTGGCTTCTTCTCACGATCTTCCGGCTCGATTCGATATCGTCTGCCGGCACGTCACCGACAATGCTTTCCAGCACGTCGGTCAAGGTAATCGCCCCCTGTATCGATCCGTGTTCATCAATGACAAGGGCCAGGTAGGCCCTGTTTTTCTTGAACACTTCGAGCACATGGAACGCCGGGATCGATTCCGGGACGAACAGCGGAACCCTCATCGAGTTCCTTATGGCCGTTTTGATGCTTCCTGGTTGAGAGAGTCGCAGGTTGACCAGATCGAGCGCGCGGATCACCCCGAGAAGGTTGTCGAGATTGCCTTCGGCCACGGGAAAGCGGGAGCGGCCACTGGCTTTGATTCGGGCAGCCAGCTCTTCGTCGGAAGCCCCCAGATCGAGCCATTCGATCTCTTTCCGCGGGGTCATGATGGCGCTGGCTCGCTTGTCGCTCATGCGGAAAATACGTGAGATCATTTCGTATTCGACCGACTCGAAGATGCCTTTTTTTGCCCCCTGCCGGATCATGAGCATCACATCCTCGTCGCTGATCAGAGGTTTTTCGGTTGAGTCGACTCTGAGCATCTTCAGGATAATGTTGGTGGAGCCGTTGATGAACCGGACAACGGGCGAGCTGATCCGGCAGAGCAGATCGATGAACGAGGCGATTTTCAGGGCGATCGCTTCCGGATGCTGCATGGCGATTTTTTTCGGAGCAAGCTCGCCAAGCACAATGGTAATGTAGGTGACCGAAGTCACCACGACGCCGAGGGCGAGTACGGTGCTGTATGGCTTCAGGAGAGGAATGGTATCGAATATACCAGCAACCGGAGCCGAAAAGGTGACACCGCTGAGCACTCCGGCAAGGGTTCCGATGAGGGTAATGCCGATCTGGATGGCTGCAAGAAAATGGCCCGGATTGTCGAGCAGTTTGAGCACAAGGGCCGCCGCCGGGTACCCTGCCGCCTGCAGCTCGTGAAGCTTGGTCGGTCTTGAGGAGATGATGGCAAACTCAGCCATGGAGAAGGCCCCACTGGCAAGAACAAGGAGCACAATAACCAGTGCCTCTACGAAATATGGATTCATAAGCAGGGTTGTGGAACCCGTTCAATGGGGTTACTTTTGGGTAAAATAAAAGATATATACAAGATACCCTTAAAATAGCATAATCATCAGATTGCACAGAACGTTCAACGCTTCATGCCGGTTCTTACTTTGGTGCAGGCTGTTCCAGGGTCAAGGGCATGGTAATTGGTGAGATCTGATCACGAAAATCGAAACACAGCCGCGCTTCTTCATGAAACCTATCCGAACGACACCTCTTTTCTTTCTCGCTCTTGCCGGCATTCTCTCTGTGTTCTCCTCCTGCACGACGAAGCCGGGGCCGACGGAGACGGGAGCGCTTTACGAGGAGGCCTCTCTTCTTGTCCGTCAGAAGAGATACCCCGAAGCTATCGAGTCATACAACAAGGTGCTGGCCACCGATACCCTGAAGGGCTTTTCGCCTGGCGCCCTTGCCGCCCTTTATCAGAAAAGCCGTATCGAGTTTCTTACCGGCGAATATGATCAGGCATTCAGTACCTATAATTCCATTGAAAAACACGCCGGCAACATATTTCCGGACTCCCTGCAGACGGCCATGGCGCTCAGTCGTGCCCGGATGTATGCCGAGCTTGGTCGCTTCGACAGAGCCGCAAGGGTCATGGCTGGACTCCGTCAGCCGGATCCGTATCAGCGTCTCGATCAGGCGAGGCTGTGGCTGAAAGGCCGCGATTACCGGCAGGCCTCCCGGCTCTTTGCTGAGCTTGCCGGTTCCGAAGATCCTGCTGTCAGGATGACGGCGCTTTCCGGTCTGCTCGACTGCTCGCTTCTGCGGCCTGATCTCGGCCTTGACACCCCCGACCATTATGCGGAAAAGATTGCCGCGGTCTCCGGAAGGGTCATGTCGCTCAACGCTCCTGCCGAGGTGAAAGTACGGGCGCTGCGGGTTGCCTCAAGAAGCCTTGCGCAGCTAGAAAAGCAGCGACGGAATGCGAGTTTTCTTCTTTTCAGGGCACTCTCCATGGCCGAAGCGGCCAACCTGCAGCATCTTGTAAAGATCCTTCAGTTCGAATCCAATTCCATTATTGTACAGAAGCCCGATGTCTACAGGGATGTGATCGAGTACTTCACCCAGAAAAATATGCCGTATGCAAGCATGGCGGCTTACTACATGCTTGGCCGCAGCCTGGAACTCACTGATGCGGAACGGATCGATGCCCTCAAGAAAGGGCTTGATACCGCACAGTATTACGGTATACCCTCGACGGCGGTCGATGCCGTAAGGATGGAAAAGGAGGCTGTCGGTCAGCTGGACGACCTTCTGATAGCCGGGGGACGGTACTTCGAGCTTTTCGAGGTAAGCGAAGAGGCGAAGCTTCTCGATCTGCAGCGAGATCTGCAGGCTGGTATCCAGGCCTTCCAGCTGCCGGCCGGCCATGTTGCCCTTCGCAATGAGATCGTCAAGCTGACGCAGGATATTTCCGGTCTCCAGCAGCGCAAGGTCGTGATGACCGAGGATGGATCGGGGTTTGAGCTGGCTCAGCCTGCCGATGCTGCCATCAGCCGGAAACGAGGACGCCTGATCGAACTGGTCGCCGAGGCGGCAAAGCTCGACAAGGCGGCTTCGGCGACGCTTCAGCCTGCACCCGTGACGTTGAGGACCGTTCAGAAGAGCCTCCGGCCTGATCAGGCGCTCATAAGGCTGTTCATCAGGGACAGCCTCAGCACGGGCCTCGTGATCAGCAACAGGGAGA
>Ga0326729_1000385_pt1 | contig 10656 bp, 10 predicted proteins | sample MHFSIPfraction_2_FD_207744 | JGI IMG/M metagenome (GOLD analysis project Ga0326729, IMG submission 207744) | Lab enriched peat soil microbial communities from Michigan Hollow, Ithaca, NY, United States - MHF6AY SIP fraction | ecosystem: Environmental > Terrestrial > Soil > Wetlands > Peat...
CACCGGCGGCCTGGTTTCAAGCCGCCTGACCGACGTTCCCGGATCGTCGGGATGTTTTCTCCAGGGGCTGGTGACCTACAGCAACGAGGCCAAGGTGGAACTGCTCGGCGTCGATGCCGAAACCATAAGTGTGCACGGTGCGGTCAGTGAAGCTGTCGCTGCAGAGATGGCTCGGGGATGCCTCCTGAAAAGCGGAGCTGACATCGCGGTGGCAACCACCGGCATTGCCGGTCCGGGCGGCGGATCGGACGAAAAACCGGTAGGCATGGTTTGCATCGGTGTCGCATCGAGGACCGGAGAGAGTGATGTCGTGGCCGAAGCTTCGACACTTTCCATGCACGGAGATCGTCGCCAGATCAAGGCCCGGTTCAGCGAGGCGGCACTGAGATTCCTGCTCGTTCGGCTCAGGGGCGGGTCATGTTGAGCTTTTCGGTATCTCCGGCACTGTCGTGATCAGCAATCTCTGATGGAGTCTGTGGTCGCGTAAGTCAATCGTCATGACTCTCTGTGCTGTTTTCTCTCCCGTTTTGCCTGAAACCGGAACAACCCTCCAGGCGTTTTGATCGGCCAGGCCAGGATGCTGATATTATTAAACCCACTGCAAAGAGCTCCTGAAATGCTTATATTTTTTTTCAGGTGATCGTTTTCAGACGGTCATCTGAAAATCGGTTGGCTGGGGGATCTGTGACCGGTTTAATGTATGAGGCTTTGTAAAGCCCATGTAAGATGGTTACTGAAAGAAAATAGTGCTTATGTTTTATGGCCTCCATAGCAAAACTCCCCGATATCGTTGCCAATAAAATCTCTGCCGGCGAGGTTGTGCAACGGCCTGCCTCCGCGGTCAAGGAGCTACTCGAAAATTCCATCGATTCCGGTGCAACACGCATCACCGTCGTCATCAAGGATGCCGGCAAGCAGCTGATCCAGATCATCGACAACGGTTGCGGTATGGGCAGTGAAGATGCCCTGCTGAGCGTGGAGCGGTTCGCAACCAGCAAAATAACCGGCGTGGACGATCTCGATGCACTCATGACTCTCGGTTTCAGGGGAGAGGCGTTGGCCAGCATCTCCTCGGTCTCTCATTTCGAACTGAAAACCCGCAGGGAGGCCGACCAGCTCGGAACCCTCCTCAGGAGTGACGGCGGAGTGATTGAAGGCCCTGAACCGGTCCAGTGCGAAACCGGCACTATGATTTCGGTCAGGAACCTTTTTTTCAACGTGCCGGCCCGACGCAAGTTCCTCAAGTCAAACGCCACCGAGTTCAAGCATATCTACGAAACAGTGAAGTCACTCGTGCTGGCCTATCCGGAGATCGAGTGGCGCATGATCAACGACGACGACGAGCTCTTTCATTTCAGGACTCCCGACGTGCGTGAACGGCTCAATCTGTTCTACGGCGAAGGGTTCGGTGACAGCCTCATCGAGGTCATCGAGGACAACGACTACCTCTCTATCGGAGGCTATCTCGGCAAGCCGGGCATGATGCTCCGACAGAAGCATGACCAGTATTTCTACATCAACCGCCGCATCGTCCAGAACCGGATGCTGGTCCAGGCCGTCCAGCAGGCTTACGGCGAACTTCTCGAAGAACGCCAGTCAGCTTTCGCCCTGCTGTTCCTCGGCATCGATCCATCCAAGGTGGACGTGAACGTTCATCCGGCTAAGCTCGAGGTGCGGTTCGAAGATGAACGCAGCGTCAGGAACATGATATACCCGGTCATCAAACGTGCGATCCAGCTGCATGATTTTTCTCCCGAGGCATCATCGTCAGCGTCCTCCAGCCATGATTTTTCTCCGGAAACGGGCTTCTCCAGAGGAGTCGACAGACGGCTCGATTACTCCTCGTTTTCAGGCAAGGCGTCAACGACAGGCGATCTTTACAGGAATTACCGGCAGGGAGCATTCAACTATTCAGGCACCAGCGATCCGCTGCCGCCAGCAGAGCTTTTCCATGCAATGGCCCCCGCGGAAGCTTCGGTCGAAGAGCGTTATACGGTGAACGAAGCCGGACTTACTCCCTCTTCCGACCTGCAGCCGGTCATCGATGACGATGCGGCACGGGTCACGGCGGACAAGGAACCTAAAATCTGGCAGTTGCATAACAAGTACATCGTCTGCCAGATCAAGACGGGCCTGATGATCATCGACCAGCATGTCGCTCATGAGCGAGTGCTTTATGAACGAGCCGTCGACGTGATGAATGAGGATGTGCCGAACTCCCAGCAGCTTCTGTTTCCACAGAAAATCGATCTCAAGGCCTGGCAGTACGAGGTCTATGAAGAGATCAGCGAAGAGATCTACCGGCTCGGCTTCAACATCAGGCCGTTCGGCGGCATGAGCGTCATGATAGAGGGCGTGCCTCCGGATGTGCGCGACGGTACCGAGTCGACGATCCTTCAGGATATGATCGCCGAGTACCAGGAGAACGCCTCGAAACTGAAACTCGAAAAGAGGGACAACCTCGCCAAGTCATACTCTTGCCGGAACGCCATCATGACCGGACAGAAGCTCAGCGTCGACGAGATGAGGATGCTGATAGACAGGCTGTTCGCTACACGAATGCCCTACGTCTGCCCTCATGGCCGACCGGTCATCATCAGGTTATCCCTGGATGAGCTGGACAGGATGTTCGGCAGGAAGTAGAGGGGGGAATCGCGGGAATGTAAGAATGGACGTTATGGACTGAATGGACGGGATGGACAAAAGAGGAAGAACTTGCGCGACTGAGTCTTTGCTGAATTCCTGTCTTTGTGGAGAATTTGTTTGTTTGCGGTCTTGTTCGTACATTAACGCCGAAAGGACTGTATACCCTTGTAGCTCAGAGGATAGAGCAGCAGTTTCCTAAACTGTTGGTCGGCAGTTCGAGTCTGCCCAAGGGTACCCCTCACCACTCATGAGGCCGTCTTTACGGAAAAAACAGCAGGGCTTGACCCTGCTGTTTTTTTTGTGCCATGCGGCGTTTGCCCGACTTGATGCGGGTGTTACTGCTTGATGCATTCTCCTCTTCCCTGGCCCATTCCCGCTCCCTTGCCGGCACCCGAACCCGGACCCCATCCTCCGGCAGTGTTCTGGTCCCATACCCAGGCGGCGACTGCGTTCAGTTCAGCGTCGCTCAGAGGTACGGGCGGCATCATGCCGAACCTTTCAATGGCCTGAGGGTCAGCCAGCACTTTGTCTCTGGACGGAGATTTAATGAATGCGGCAATTCGTTTGATACCCTCGGCTCGTGAAGATATCTTCTGATGATAGCGGGCTGAAATCGGTACGATGGGAGGTGCCAGCTTTGGTGGAGGAGCAATCGAGTGGCATACGCTGCAGTTTTTATCGAACACGGCTTTACCGTCGACAGCAGCTGAAGCGGTCAACGGATATGTGCCGAGCGTCGATCCTGAAATACCCAGGACAAGCCCTGCAACGAGCAGTTTTTTTACATGGTTCATGGTTCATACATTCATGGGTTCAAGAAAATAACAGACGAGTCTTTCAATGTCGTCACTCTTGAAATTTACTGAAAATAAAGAGGGATTGTTCTGTCGGCCATGTCGATTGCACAAGCCCGGCGAAAAAAGTGTTACGGATGGCCGGCATTATTTTTTTACGGGAGAGTCTTAAATAATTATACTTTCTGGACAGTGTAACTATCAGGAACCGGACAATACCCCCTCATGAAATTTCTCAGGAACGCCATTCTGCTTCTCGTGCTTTTTCTGGTTGTCGATGTGGCCAGATATGCTGTTTATCCAGACGTTTCCAGTCTGGTCAAAAAAAATCCCGACAAAACTGCATTCATGGAATACAGGGAAGATCAGTGGCGTCAGGATGGTCTCGACAAAACCATTCGCCAGCGCTGGGTGCCGCTGAAAAAGGTTTCACCGGCGCTTATCAAGGCAATTCTCATATCCGAGGACGACAAGTTCTGGAAGCATGACGGGTTCGACTACGAGGCTATCGAGAGCGCTGTCGAAAAAAACATGAAAGAGGGGAGATTCAAGTTCGGGGGAAGCACGATCAGTCAGCAGCTCGCCAAGAACCTCTATCTGTCGCCTTCGAAGAATCCGGTCAGGAAGCTCAAGGAGGCGATCCTCACCTGGCGTATCGAGCATACGCTCTCCAAACGGCGCATCCTCGAACTCTACGTCAATATCGCAGAATGGGGTGACGGAATATTCGGCATCGAGGAGGCGGCGCACCGCTATTACGGCACCAGCGCGGCGGGGCTTTCGGCCAGTCAGGCATCAAAGCTTGCCGCTGTGCTACCGAATCCGATCAAGTTCGTTCCTACAGGTTCTTCACGCTTTGTGGCCGCCCGTTCAAAACGCATTTATGCCATCATGGTAAAACGGGGTGTTGTGGTTCCAGATTTTCAGGAGGTGATGTCACCTTCGGATAGCCAGGTCGGAGCGCCTGCCGATTCAGTCGTCGTCGGAATTCCGGAATACATGATCGACGCCGCTTCAAAGCCGGACAGCACAGGAGGGGCAACTCCAGGCGGGAACGTACGGGAATAGGTTCCTGGCCAGGGTGTTGCGGGGGTCAAAAAGCGAACCCGGCAACAGGGAGGTCGCCGGGTTGATGCGGTGGCTTGAGTCAGCCTCATCTCCAGCGCTCATAAAATGGCGCTGAAGTCAGGAACCGGTTCAGGCTGGCTCGAAGAACGATTTGTCTACACCGCATACGGGGCAGATCCAGTCTTCGGGCAGGTCTTCGAAAGCAGTTCCCGGTTCTATGCCGTTTTCGAAATCGCCTACTTCTGGATCGTAGATATAGCCGCAAGGAACACATACCCATTTCTGCATAAGTAAATCCCCCTTCTAAGGTAAGGTTAATGGAAACATCCGAGTGAAAGTCGAAGAACGCAACGCAAATGTTATGTCGTTGAACTGTTATCAAGTTAAGTCATAACCGGCGTAAATAGTTCACCGACTTTCTCCGGAAAAAATGCGATCGTCCTGCCTGGGAATTCATTGCGCTCCAGATTGGAGCCGCTGTTTTGAACTCAACGATTCCGTTCATATTTTCCGTTGCTCCCGGATGGTTCCGGAAGCGCGTTCTCAGGGCGGGGCGAAAATCCCCACCGGCGGTGTTCCGGTCTCGAACCGGTGAGCCCGCGAGCGCCTTCGCTCGATGCGGAGGGTCAGCAGATTTGGTGAAATGCCAAAGCCGACGGTTACAGTCCGGATGAAAGAGACGACGAGGCGTCATTGCGCTTCAGCGCCCTGATTCATGCTTTTTTTGAAATGCAAATCAACAGCGCTCATGAATCAGCAACACCAGAACATCAACAGCGACCGGTTCAAGCGGGTGGAAAACGGCCTCGACGCCCTCCGTCAGGGAAGAGGCGTCCTCGTCGCCGACGCATTCGACCGCGAAAACGAGGTCGATCTCATTTTTTCGGCAGAATCGGTAACGATCGAGCAGATGGCCTTGCTTATCCGCGAGTGCAGCGGCATTGTCTGCCTCTGCATGACGGATGAAATGGTGCGTTCTCTCGACCTGCCCATGATGGTTGAAAACAACACCAGCGGGTTCCAGACCGCTTTCACGGTTTCGATCGAAGCCGCCGAGGGGGTTACGACCGGCGTGTCCGCAGCCGACAGGGTCAAGACCGTCCGGACTGCGGTAGCCAACCATGCCCTGCCGGCCGACCTGCGTCGACCGGGCCATATTTTTCCTTTGAGGGCCCGTCCAGGTGGGGTTCTCGAACGTCCGGGCCATACCGAGGCGACTGTCGACCTGATGAGGCTGGCTGGTCTGAAGCCATGTGGAGTCCTTTGCGAACTGACCAACCCTGACGGCACCATGGCGACCATCGAGGAGGCGGACGGGTTTTCGATGCGGCACGGGTTTCCGGTGCTGACCATAGAGGACCTGATTGCCTGGCTCTTACACAAGCAGTCCGAAGGACGGGTCGCATGAACCGGTTATCTATCGCAAGGGGGGCGTCGGTGTGAAAATGAAAAGGGCTGTTGCAACGTGGTTTTTCATCATGGGCCTCGAAACGGTCAACGGCACGTTGCGCACGATATTTCTCGTACCGGCGGCAGGAGCGCTTCATGCTCATCAGGCAGGGGTAGCGATCGCATGTGTCATCATTTTCACGATCACCTGGTTCACTGCGGAATGGATCGGCTCAACCTCTTTCCGCCAGCATCTCAAGGTCGGTGGGCTATGGTTGCTCCTCACGTTGCTTTTTGAATTCGGGTTGGGGGCTCTGCTCAATTACGGACCTGATCGTATGATTGCCGACTATGACCTGTCCCGGGGCGGCCTGATGGGCTTTGGGCTGACGTTCATAACGCTTGCTCCGGCATTAGTGGCATGGTTGCGGGGCGTTTTTCGCCCTCGAGCGCATCGTTGAACGGTTGCTGATTCACGTGAAGATTGCACGATAGTATCACACCCAGCCGCGGAGCTTCATGGCCTCCTCGACCCGGCGGATGGCCACGATCATCGCCGCGATGCGGTTATTCACGCCAAGCCTGACGGCTTCGTCGTGAACGACCCTGAATGCAGTGACCATTTTTTTCTCCAGCTCCCGGTGCACATCTTCTTCGCCCCAATACCATCCGCAGGTGTTCTGGACCATTTCGAAATAGGAGACCGTCACTCCTCCGGCGTTGCACAGCAGGTCCGGAATGAGGTAGATGCCGCGTTCATGGAGCACTTTGTCGGCATCGGGCGCCGTCGGACCGTTAGCCAGCTCCGCTACGATGCGGGCCTTGACGTTCAAGGCATTCCGGCATGTGATCTCGTTTTCGAGCGCTGCAGGAATGAGGGCTGTGACTTCAAGTTCAAGAAGATCCCCGTTGCTGAGGGCAGTCGATCCAGGGAATCCCGCCACAGACCCGCTCTTTTTCTTGTGTTCGATCAGTGCCGCATGATCGAGTCCGTCGGGATTCATGACGCCGCCCTTCGAGTCGGAAACGGCTATCACCTTCATGCCGAGCATCTCGACGGCGAGCTTGTGGGCGAACGAACCTGCATTTCCGTATCCGTTGATGGCCGCTGTCTTGCCCCGAAGGTCGATACCCAGCTCCCTGGCGGCTTCACGAATGCAGAAGATGCCGCCTCTTGCCGTCGCGTCCCCGCGTCCGAGGGAACCTCCGAGGGCGAGCGGTTTGCCGGTGATGACTCCGAAATCGTTATGCCCCTGCATGAACGAGTATTCGTCCGCCATCCAGGCCATAATCTGGGGTGTAGTGTATACGTCGGGAGCGGGCACGTCTTTTTCGAGGCCGAGTACCCGGCCTACCTGACGGATATAGCTTCTTGAAAGCCGCTCGAGCTCTCCGGAGGACAAGCTCTTCGGGCTGCAGACCACTCCGCCCTTTGCGCCCCCGAGAGGGATGTCCATAACGGCGGTTTTCCACGTCATCCAGGCAGCAAGGGCCCTGACCGTGTCGATCGTCTCGTCGGGATGGAACCTTATTCCGCCTTTGTTAGGACCTCTCGCGTCGTTGTATTGCACCCTGAAGCCGTGGAAAGCGCGCGTTGATCCGTCGTCCATCCTTACCGGAATGGTGACGTGCAGTTCCCGCATCGGCCAGCGGAGCAGTTCGAGTACCGCTGGATCGAGGCCTATGGCGGCTGCAGCTTCATCGAGCTGGCGGCGTGCGGTCGTAAAAGGATTTTCATCCTGCTCCTTACCGGCGGCGCAGGTGCCGATGAGGAACGGCTCGGTTTCCTGGTTCCCGGATTGCAGGGGCTCGCTGTTGGTCGGCATGGTCGGGTTTCATGACGGGTTTAACCCTTTTCAGGGCTGATGGAAAGCTATAGCCCCATATCCTACCACGGCCGATCGATCGTCATGGACTGCATCCCCGCTGTTCTGGTACGAAATCTCTTCAGCGGCCCATCCCATCCTGTGGGCGATCTCCAGCACGGTCTTGACGGCATCGGGGCTGCAGAAAGCAGAGATCGCTCCCGCGATATGTCTTTTTCTTACGTCGTATTCATGTCGTGCGAGACCTTCGATATCCATATCCACCATATAGTCGAGGGTCGTACGGTCGATAGTACGGGCATCGCGGTATGAGGGGTAGTGTGCCAGGTCTGTGCTTGCCACGACAAGGTCGTCATCGGTCATGACCGACAACAGGTGATCGGCAGCCCTGCGGCATACGTCCGGCTTGTTTTCGCCGAACAGCATCGGAAGGATCGAAAACCCTGGTTTCAGTGCATGCTGAAGGAACGGAAGCTGGACTTCGAGGACGTGGTCGCAGTGGTGGGCGATTTCTAGCTCATGGAACAGCTCGGGGTTGAGGTCGATCAGCTGTTTTCCCAATGAGCGGTCAACAGGGACCATGCCGCTGGGTGAACGCCATTCGTCGTGTGTATCGATGGCTATGCCTTTGAACAGGTAGGAGTGGGCGTTACCGAGAAGAATGACCGTCCTGAAACTGCGGCCCTCTATTGACTTGTAGGCATCTGCCGATACCGTCCCGCAGTAGCGGTAAGCGGCATGAGGAACGATGAGCGCTCTGGGCGTTTTCATGCCAGGCAGCTTGCACTCTTTTCGGAACAGGTCGGTGAGCAGGGAATTGAGTTCGCCGGCTTCGGCCGGATAGAACTCTTCCGCAACGGCGGGATATCTGACTTTTGGCGTCATGGCGGCTGGTTCAGTCTTTTATGGGCGAAAAGGCATTGCATGTCGGGCATCGGCCTCCGGCGTCGAACCGCACTGCAGCAGGCTTACCGACGGTTCTGTGCCGCTGGACCAGGGTTTGGCCGCAGTGAGCACAGAGGGTGTCATTGTTATAAGCCCCTGAGTATATATATGATAATCCTGCTTCTCGACCAATGGTTCTTACGGACTCGAGTGCAATGGGATCGGTTGCAGGCGTCTGTTGCATCTTCCATGAAATTCCGGGGTAAAACGGTATGACGTGCCAGGGAACCTCAGGGCTGAGATCCCGGGCGATGAACCCGGCAAGACGTTCGAGCATGATGGGATTGTCCGAATGGCCGGGAATGACCAGCGTCGTGATTTCAAGGTGTATGCCGCTTCTGTGGATTTGCCGGAGGTTGTCGAGCACCGGCTCCACGCGGGCACCGCAGATTCGCCGGTAAAACGCGTCGTCCATCGATTTGAGATCGATGTTGGTCGCGTCGAGCCATGGCCCGACTGCATCCAGGCAATTTGGTGACATGTATCCGTTGCTGACCCATATGGTCCTGAGGCCGGCATGTCTGGCCAGTTTCATGATCTCTATCGCATATTCCGCAAAGATGGTCGGCTCGGTATAGGTGCAGGAGATGGAGGGGCATCCGGCCCTGACGGCGTTTTCGACAATTTTCCCGGGGGTGGTGAACGGGATGGTCGCCCCTTTCGGGACGGCCTGGCTTATATCCCAGTTCTGGCAATTTGCACAGGTGAAGTTGCAGCCGGGAGTGCCGAGCGACCATGTTCTGGTGCCGGGCATGAAATGGAAAAGAGGTTTTTTTTCGACAGGGTCGGCGGCCTGGGCGACCGCACGGCCGAAACTCAGGGAATAGAGCCGGCCGTCGATGTTCATACGGACTCGACACAGGCCGCTCCTTCCCGGTCTGATGCGGCAGTAGTGCCGGCAGAGGTCGCACTGGAGAGCGCCCTCCGCGGCTTCATGATAGAATTCTGCCGCATGCATCCCGTGTTTCCTATAAAGTTATAGTCCCCTGATAAACCGTCCTTGCCGGACCTTCGAGGTAAATCTCATCCATTCCGTCGTCGAACCCTACCTCGAGGATCTCACCGCTTCTTACCTTCACCTTGACAGGCGATGCGGCGACAAGGCCCAGCCTGTAGCTCATCAGTGCAGAAGCGACAGCCCCGGTTCCGCATGCAAGGGTTTCATCCTCGACCCCGCGTTCGAAGGTCCTGACGGTGATGCTGTCCGGTCCGGTGACTTCAAGGAAATTAACGTTTGTGCCCTCAGGAAAATAGTCCTTTCTGTGCCGTATCGACTTGCCTTCGGTATAGACGTCCAGATGGTCCAGATCTTCAGCATAGGCGATCACGTGCGGGGAGCCTGTGTTGACGAAATGGCATGACCAGTCGCCGATCAGCAGGCCGTTTCTGAAGTCCGCAGGAGGAAGCATGTGGAGCCTTACTGTTTCGTTGCCGGTCACCTCTGCCTCATATCGGCCAGGTCCCGCCTCGAAAACGTAGCGGTTGCCGGCCGGCCGGATGCCGATCAGGTATGCGAAATAGACTGCGCACCTGCCGCCGTTGCCGCACATAGATCCCGGAAAACCGTCCGAGTTGTGGTAGTGCATCCTGAAGTCGCCGTTTTCCGAGGCTTCGATGAGGATCAGTCCGTCAGCCCCGATTCCGGTCCTTCTGGTGCACATGGCCATGATCTGCTCCTGAGTGAGCTTTAGTTGCCCCTTCAGATTGTCGATTACGATGAAATCGTTCCCGGCGCCCGACATTTTGGTGAAATTGATCTGCATGCTGTGTTCCTGAATCCGGTTATTTTTTGTAAATAGCTGACATTGTCCGGGGTCCCGGATGCATGGGCGACAAGGGACGGAATGTCCGTAATGCCAATAGCACCGCGGGGACAGAGGGCAAAAAACTTTACTATTAAATAAATTTTCTTATTTTATTTACTACTGTTGCAGGGTAATTTATTTATTAAATTATCGGGCAAGACTGTTTTTTCCGGAATGTCTCCT
>Ga0326729_1000386_pt1 | contig 10604 bp, 8 predicted proteins | sample MHFSIPfraction_2_FD_207744 | JGI IMG/M metagenome (GOLD analysis project Ga0326729, IMG submission 207744) | Lab enriched peat soil microbial communities from Michigan Hollow, Ithaca, NY, United States - MHF6AY SIP fraction | ecosystem: Environmental > Terrestrial > Soil > Wetlands > Peat...
ATTCGGCGCATTGTTGATGAAACAAGACATAAGACAGCGATGTCGTGATTTGAAATCAGCAGCATAACAACTTCTGGAAATAACTGTTTTAGTGATTTCAATGGATCAGTGCGCTCATGACGAGACTTTTTTGCTTATATTTTATCATAGCATACGGAAATTCTCTTATAGAGAATCGAATGTATGATTTTGATCAATAAAAAAACGTATTTCTGAGGTTGATCGATACAATAATTTATGAGATAATTGGAGTTTTCTGTCAGACACTAATTAGGACTTTGAGCAGCGGCAACAGCAATGCATACCGCGTTCAACTATATTCGTCTTTTCAATGCTTTGGCGTCGTCGCGATCATCTTCGCCATCCGTGCTTCGAAATCGGCAAATCGTTTATCGAGCATCGCAAGCTGGCGTTGTTTTTCCTTGTCGTTCAGGAAAGAGTAGCGGATGCTGTTGGCGGCGATGTCGCGGAGGCGGTCGTAGGTTATGCCGTAACGCTGAACCATGTGCAGATAATCATCGGTCAGATTGTTTCTCGATACGCCTTCATCATCGGAGGTGAGCACAACCGGTACACCCTGATCGAGGTAGAGCCTGAAGGGATGCGCCCCGTCCTTGACCCCGAGAATGAACTCATTGCTGGTCAGGTTGATTTCGACCGCAATCTTTTTATCGCGCATGAGAGCGAGTACTTCCGGCGCTTTTACCTCATAGCCAATATCGACGCCGTGGCCGATCCTGTCCGCTTGCGCGACCATGACGGCATCGGTGATGTGCCAGGTAAGATCCTCGGGCCGCACCATGCCGATGGTCAGCTCACCGGCGTGCATGGCGGTCTTGACTCCGGGGAACAGCTCCTTCATATACCTGAACATCTGCATGTGGAGACTGTAATCGCTCATGGCGACCGGCGCGTTCTCCGCATTGACGATATTCACCCCCACCACGAGATCGCTCTTGTCGGCCTCAGAGAAAGCGGTATAGAGCGCGGAAAAAACCTCCGCCGGGGAATCGTTTCGTGAAACGTAGCTCTGGAAGCGCAAGGTAAACGTATCGTCATTGACGGCATCGGCGCAGGCTTTGACGCGGGCGGCATACGATTTCATCCCGCTGGCGAAATTCGGATCCGGCTTGACGACAGTCTGGATGAAATTCTGAAAGATGCTCCGGAGTTCCGCAATATTGCCGCTGGCGACAGCGTTCCGCGCCTGGGCGTCGAAATCAGGATTGGCCACCTTGTACCCCGGTGAAACGAACATCTGCTCGATGTACTGCACATTTTCAAGCTTCGCCCGATTCTTCAGAATTTTCAGCCCCTCGGTGTAGAGTGCGCCATCGTATTTGAGTATGGTGGAGAAGTTTGCAAACGCGCCGAAGAACTGCACATCTGGAGCCGTCTGGTCGTGGAAGTGATTGGAGAAATCCTTGTCCGACCACACCATAGAGAAGTCGCTGAGCATCTTGTTGTCGCTTCTCAGCTTGTCCACCGACAGGGTGTCTGGTAAGGTTTTCTGATACTTCGGATCATTGTACTCTTTGGAGTCTTTGGGCCAGCGCAGAATAACCGAAAAGTCACTCTTGTTGATCCAGCAATTCTTCTGTTTGATGAAATCGAGATAGGTTTCGGCGTAGGTCGTCCCCGTAAAATGCTGATGCAGGTCGCCACCCTTGGGCATCAGATTCAGGAACAGCCGCAATTCAGCGCCATGCGCTCCGGCATCGGCGACAAGCTGGTTGAAATACGCCTTGACCTTCGCATGGCTCTGGTCCTCTTTCGGAGCAGCACACATGGTCGATGACGACACGAACAGCGCCAGTGTACACAGCAGAGAAACCGTTTTTCTGAGCATGATTTCGATAGTTGATGGTTAGGGGAAAATGACAAACCACTTGAAAGCAGCGACAAGGAACATATTCCGCCACATTGCATCGCAGCAGAACCGAATGATACGATGTTGAAAAGTTAACGCTGACGGGAGGTAAAACCTATTGAAAACGATACGTTACGACCTGCTGAGGATGTCGCTGCATCCCGGAATAGTCGAGCGACGCCTTTTCGTACCAGCCAGAAAATCCGCGCACAGGATGATTCATCACCAAACCTGTTACCCGGTTCGTTCAACCATCTTATCAATCCGCTCTTACGCCGTTATCGTTTTGCAAGGCATCGAGTTCGAGGAAAAACAGGGTTGACATGGTGAAGGGATAGGCGAGGAAGAGATCGAGGATCGCGTTGAAGCCGATGGCGACTGCCGGAATTCGCGGAAAGACCAGCAGCATCGGGAGCATTCCGGCGGTAAATACAGCCGAGAAGAGAAAAAAAACGAACTGGCACCAGAATACCTGGCCAAACTGTTGCTTGAAAAGCGTCCGCGAATAGTCGAGCGCTGCCATTCCTGAGCGGTTGCGCAGCGATACGGCAATGAAGTAGAAGATGAAGATGGCGTAATAGACCGCCTCGCCCAGGCGTGGTACGAGCATGAGCAACAGCAGTCCGATGGCGAAAAGCGCCAGAATCGGCCCAAGCGAAAGGGCCGCGCCCCAGCGGCTCAGGGCTTGACGAAGCGCGGCGCTCCCTGTGATGCCGACTCCCCTTGACGATGCCTCGATGATTCTGGCCACGGCCATGGCCATCAGGCCGTTGAACACGAGCAGCTTTGCCGCGGAGAGCAGCCGGATGATCCATCCGTCGTATGCGCCTTGCCCGGAGATGAAGTATGGCGGAATGAGCGACAACGCGACGTTTACCGGCACGGAAACCAGCAGAACGACCAACGCGAGGGCAACGAAGTTGAGGCGATAAAGCCTCCAGCCACGCGAAATGATCCGGCTGAGGTCGTACGGGTCGTGACTCTGGGCGTCGTTCATTGGTGCAATAATGTTATTAATTCGGCCATTAAAATTCTCAAAATATTGCCCCGGACTTCAGTCCGGGGTATGCAGATAAGACAAAAATAATAAAGGCTTTAGCCTAATTTCTTACAACGAAGGCGATTGCGATTTATTGTGGCCGGAGTAATAATGTACAGGTTGTTGAGATGGTATCGATCCCTTCCTGATCGTCCCGGCGTTTTCAACATGCGCAGACCGGCTCCCGAAAAAATCCGGAAGCCGGTCTGCGCATGCATCCAGTCACTCGGCCCGTTCGAGCGCTTCGGCGACACGGGCCGCCGCCGCGCCATCCCATTTTTCGGGAATCAGCGTTTTCTCCTTCTTTTTTCTGGAGAGGATCACCGAGGCGCGTTCGAGTATCTCTTGCTCGTCGGGGGCGACGAGCACATTGGTGCCAACTTCGATGGTCGAGGGGCGTGCGGTGCTCTGGCGCATGGTGAGGCAGGGGACGTTCATCACGGTCAGTTCGGCCTCGAACTCGGCGCTGTCGGTAAGCACGAACGCGGAGTCCTTGAGCAGGCGCAGCATATCGATGTAGCTTGGCATGTCGATCATCCGCAGACCCGCAACGCTGCTCAGCGCCTCATCGGACGACTTGGTTCCCGGCAGCAGCACGGTCGTGGTGGCGGCGAGCGATTCGAGCACCTTGCAGAAGAGGTCGCGATTTACGGAGCTTTCCGGCTTGAGCAGGACGGTGACGTACTTTTTCGGGGCGAGCGAGAGCGAATCGAGCACGGCGGATTCGTTGGCCTGCGCCATCAGCGTCACGAGGCTGTCGATGGCTGTGTTGCCGACGAAGAAGAGACGCTCGTCGGCAAACCCCTCATTCATGAGGTTGTAGACGCCGCTGTGCTCGCTGACGAAGTGCAGCGAGGCCACCGAGTCGATGACGAGCCGGCTGATCTCCCCCGCTTCGGCTCGGTCGTAGCTGCGCAGACCGGCGTCGAGGCTGATGACCGGGATGCCCATTTGCGCGGCGGCAAGCGCACCGGCGAGGCTGGCGCTGTCCTGGCCGCCGGGAATGACGAAATCGGGCGCGAGTTCGTTGAAGATTCGCTCGAAGGCGAGCATGTGCGACGCGGTTTCACCGACCGGCGTGCCCGGCTCCACCTCGATGACGCGAAGCTCGTCCCCGAAGCCGAAGGCGGCGGCAAGCGCATCGTGCTCGGCGCGACTGCCGGGCGTAAGTGCGCGGACAAACACCGACTCAAACACGCTTTTTTTTCTGAAGGCACTGACAAGTGGAGCGACATGGAGAAACGCCGTGCGATCCTGGGCAATCAAGACAATTTTTTTCACGCCGAAAAGCTTTATTACATTGAAAATCGAAACCATAACGCTCAACACAGAGAACCCGGCAACATGACCAGCAGACGACAAACGATCTCAAAAGCCGCATGGCGCGTGATGCTGTCGCTGGCCCTGTGGGGAACATCCCTGCCTGATAATACGCTCTCCGCGGAAAATAAGAAAACGGTACTCGAACACGCCGATCTGATCGAAGGCGGAGAGAAACCGGGAGCAGCGGGCGCGACTATTCCATACCGCTCGGCTGTCGGCAACGTCAGGTTCCTGCACGGCGAAACAACCTTGCAGTGCGACCGGGCGACCGACTGGCCCGACAGCCAGCGCATCGACCTCGAAGGTCATATCATCATCAGGGACAAAAGCGTCGAAACACGCGGCGACCGGGGCATGTATCACACTGACCGGGAAACCGGCGAACTGACAGGCAACGTTCGCGGGCGGGTGCTCGAAGACAGCCTGACGGTGAAATCGGCGCGGGCGACCTTCGACCGGAACCGCAACGAGCTCTGGCTGTTCAGCGATGCCGTGGCCTGGCAGCGCGGACGCCAGCTCAGCGGCGACTCGATCCGGGTGCATCTGCGAGAGATCGCCGGGAAAAAGAAGGTGGATGAAATCCAGGTCTTCGGCCACTCCTTCCTTGCGGCCCGGGACTCGCTCTCGAAATCGCCGACGCTCTATGACCAGCTCTCCGGCAGGCAACTGACGGCGAATATGGACGAGCGTTCCCGCCTGAAGAGGGTCACGGCGACCAAGAACGCCCGAAGCCTCTACCATATCTACGACGACAAGAATCAGCCCTCGGGCGTGAACTTCACCTCGGGCGACAAAATCCGCATGATCTTCGCCGAAGGCAAGCTCGACCGGATTCTCGTCACCGGCGGAGCGCTCGGCAAGGAGTACCCGAACAGCATGAGAAACGATCCGGAGATCAACCTTCCCGGCTTTCGCTTGCGAGACAGGGAGAGGCCGACGTTCGGGCAGTGAGCGAGATGATGATTGCTCCGGCCACAATAAATCGCAGTGCAACTTCTGTATGAGATTGGGCTAAAGCCCCTATTTAACTTATGCGTTTTCCGTGAACCCCGGACTGAAGTCCGGGGCAATTGGGGCAATTGTTCAAAGCATGTAATCGCCCTAGTATCAAGTCAATACCAAACAGTCCAGTACATTCCCCGTCATTGCGAGGAGCACAGCGACGTGGCAATCCATACGGATTCAGCACTATAGTGGAAAGGGATGGATCGCCACGTCGCGACAGGTCGGAACTCGCGATGACAAATTTCCGTCATTTATCTTTTGACACAGCACTAGCAATAATCCATCTTTTTGATAGAAGTTGCCAGGAATCACGTCACAATTTCGAGTCACCCGTATCCGGCCCGTGACCAAACACGAACCTTGAACCATGCACTCAATGGGAATGGATCGCCGCGTCCCGACAAGTCGGGACTCGCGATGACGAAAGCTGAATGGACGTTCATGGAAAGGAATTGCTCGAAACGCGCATAAAAAAAGCCTTCCCGTTTGTCGAGAAGGCTTTTTTGTGTTCTATGGGATCACCGTCCGGTCACTTCGCCAGGGGGCAGTTGCCGGAACCGCATCCGCCGCCGGATTCGGAGCCTTTGGACGATGATTTGCTGCCGCAGTAGTCGGTGCTGTAGAAGCCGGAGCCTTTGAGCACGAAACCGCCTTCGGCGCTGATGACGCGCTCGTACGACTCGGTGCCGCACTTGGAGCAGGTGGTCAGGGCGTTGTCGGTCATGCGCTGAAAGACCTCTTCTTCAAATCCACAGGCGTTGCAGCGGTAATGATAGGTTGGCATATTCTTTTCCTCCGTTGGGAATCTATTCTGTGTATGTTGTTTTGGTATCTTCGGGTCGCGTGAACCCTGCAATGTTGGATGCAGTATATAACTATATTTAATCTGAAAAAAAAGTTTCACCGGTGATCGTAAAAACGCGGGCGGTTGTACTCCGCGACATCAAGTACCGTGACCAGTCCAAAATCTGCCTGCTGCTGACCCGGGAGTACGGGCAGGTGTCGGTCATCCTGAAAGGCGGACGAAGCGCGAAAAGCCGCACCGGGCCGCTCTTTTCGCCGGGTAACGTCATTGACGCCGTGCTCTACAAAAAAGGGAACCGCGACATCCAGCTTGCCAGCGACGCCAGCCTCGTGCTCAGCCCACTCTCCGAAGCGCCCGATCTCGAACGCTTCAGCGTGCTCTACCGCGTGCTCGACCTGGTGCGTTACGCCTCCGTGCCTGAGGAAAAAAACGTGCCGCTCTTCACGATCACGCACGTCGCCATCTGGCGGCTCTGCCATGCCAGCCGCGACTTTCAGCCGATTCTCGCCTGGTTCCTCCTGCGCCTCGTCGGCGTGCTCGGCTTCACGCCGTCGCTCGACCGCTGCGTCTTCAGCAACAACGATCTTCTGACCAGCATCGAGGAGATGAAACTCGGCGAGCTGCTCTTCGTGCACGATCCGGGAGGATTCGCCCTGCCGGGCAGCGCTTTCGTCAACAGCGTGTCGATCCAGACGGTGCCCGTCAGCCGCTACCGCTTCATCCGCGCCCTTGCCGCCGCAGGCCATTCGCCCCTGCCGGAAGCCGCGCCGGACGAGGTATCCGCCGTCACCAGCCTCCTGCAGGAGTACTGCTCCCGTCACCTCGACCGGATGCCGCATCGCAAGCATCTCGACATCGTTTCACGATTGATCTCCGCCTAAACCAAATCGTTACGGGAAGCCGGTTTTCAATCTTCGGGACTATTTTCTATCTTGACCAGTTATTTCAGCAAATCACACCTTCGAACAATTCAAACCGAACGATTCGACATGCCTGTACTTACCCGTTCTGCAGAGCTTTTTGAAAAAGCAAAGAAATTCATCCCCGGTGGCGTCAACTCCCCGGTTCGCGCATTCAAATCCGTCGGCGGCACGCCAATCTATATGGCGACCGGCAGCGGAGCTTACATGACCGACGTTGACGGCAACACCTACCTGGACTATGTCGGATCGTGGGGGCCGTTCATTCTCGGCAGCATGCACCCCCGCCTGACCGCCGCGATTGAATACACCCTGCGCAACATCGGCACCAGCTTCGGCACGCCGATCGAAATCGAGATCGAGATCGCCGAGCTGCTCTGCAAAGTCGTGCCGTCGCTCGAAATGGTGCGCATGGTCAACAGCGGCACCGAAGCCACCATGTCCGCCGTCCGGCTCGCCCGCGGCTACACCGGCAAGGATAAAATCATCAAATTCGAAGGCTGCTACCACGGCCACGGCGACAGCTTCCTCATCAAGGCCGGTTCCGGCGTGCTCACCCTCGGCGCTCCAGACAGCCCCGGCGTCACCAAAGGCACCGCCAACGACACGCTGAACGCCACCTACAACGACATCGAGTCGGTCAAGGTGCTGGTCAACGAGAACAAGGGCGAAATCGCCGCGATCATCATTGAGCCGGTCGCAGGCAACACCGGCGTCATCCCGGCAAAGAAGGAGTTCCTCCAGGCCTTGCGTGAGCTGTGCGACGCTGAAGGCATCGTGCTCATTTTCGACGAGGTGATGTGCGGCTTCCGCGTGGCCCTCGGCGGCGCGCAGGAGCTGTACGGCGTCACCCCTGACCTCACCACGATGGGCAAAATCATCGGCGGCGGTCTGCCGGTCGGCGCATTCGGCGGCAAGCGTGAAATCATGCAGAACGTCGCTCCGCTCGGAGCGGTCTACCAGGCCGGCACCCTTTCGGGCAACCCGCTGGCGCTCACCGCAGGTCTCGAAACCCTGAAGATCCTCATCGAAGAGAATCCCTATCCGGAACTCGAAAGAAAAGCCGCGTTCCTCGAAGCAGGCTTCAAGGCGAACATGGACAAACTCGGCCTGAACTACGTGCAGAACCGCGTTGGCTCCATGGCCTGCCTCTTCTTCACCGAAACCCCGGTCGTGGACTACAAGAGCGCCATCACCGCCGACTCGGCCAAGTACGGCAAGTACTTCCACTCCATGCTCGACCAGGGCATCTACCTCGCCCCGTCGCAGTTCGAGGCCATGTTCACCAGCTTCGTCCACACCGACGCCGATCTGGAGAAAACCGTCGCCGCCAACTACAACGCCCTCGTCGCCGCCCACCAGTAAGCTGCGAGACGCGGCAGATACGAAAAAAGGGCTGTCCCGATAATCCGGGATGGCCCTTTTGCGTTTTAGGATAATTTTTGTTGCGGGCTGTCTCGGAAACACAACCGGAACAACCTTTTCATATTTGTCCAAATAAACTCTACGGAAAATCCTAAAAGATAGACTTCTACCAGTCACACACCTCGAAACGATACTCTGTCATACTCCAAAACGAGTCATGATTCTGAACCCGGTTGCATCAAGGGTTCCCATTTTCTGACCTCAAAATGTGCAGCGACTTGTCGTCTGATTTTTGGAGATAGTGTGGAGATTATTTTGGATGCATTCCGTTTGGCAATCCTGAATCGCTCATCTTCAGAAATATCCGCCGGAACATTTTTCCAAGCCTGAAGCACTACCCTGTCGATTCCTGCTTCTATCATGCCAGCAATGTCTGATAGCGGTAACGCTATTGACGACGTTTGTGCCTCGATGGTACCACCTAAGGCTGTTTTCTTCATCACAGGAAAATCAACCTTGCCGTCATGAGAATTTTGTCGATCATCCCAATAGTTATCATGTACCCTTCTGAAGGTACTGAGTCGCTGGGAAACCTGAGTATCATGATGATGGTCAAGTTTCCATATGTTCATATTTCCAAATATTCTCAAAACCGCCTGCTTTTCAAGACTCTGAACAGAAAGAAAACTGAGATAAGCTCCGCGCACATGCGTTTCATCTCCGTGTTTCTCCAGTCACGCCTCCGTTTCACGCATTACTTTATCGAGCTGCTCTTTTTCAAGCGCCTGCTTCGAGAGCAAGCCCAGATAGCCGTTTCGCACATTCGTGTCATCTCAGTGTTTCTCCAGCCACGCCTCCGTTTCACGCATCACTTTATCGAGCTGCTCTTTTTCAAGCGCCTGCTTCGAGAGCAAGCCCAGATAGCCGTTTCGCACATTCGTGTCATCTCAGTGTTTCTCCAGCCACGCCTCCGTTTCACGCATCACTTTATCGAGCTGCTCTTTTTCAAGCTCCTGCTTCGAGAGCAAGCCCAGATAGCCGTTTCGTACCGTCGTGTCATTACTGTGTACCTTCAGCCACAGCTCAATATCAGAAATTCTGTTGACCATTTCATACTGGGCAATCCTGAGAAGCATCGCAAGAAGGAAGCTATCCAAATTCCATGACAGGTTGCCATCGAAAGCGTTAAGCAATCTCGCAATAAAAAGGGACGCCAACGGTTTGGGTAATCTTGAAAAAAACTGTGACGCTCTGTTTGGGGCTATTGAAAAATCGGAACATGCAATGATAGCGACCAAGTCCAGTGTTTCAGGAAAATCCACCGTTTTCTGTTTTCCATTTTTCAGAAAATAAAGTTCTAATGCTGCCAGCCAACCATCCGAAGAATTGCCAGCTCGGACTATCAAGATACGCTCGAACCTGAGTGCAATATTTTGCTGCCCATTTATATGCAACATGGCAACAAGTTCGCATAACTGCCTCGTCTCGATATGTGAAAGGTTATCGTCATTGCTCCATTTACTCACCAGATTGTCAACAAACGACTGGTCATGATTGTTTTCAGAGATACGACATCTCGCAGCCAGATGGCCAACATATCGAATCGATTGCGGCACAATCAGAGATGCCCGGATGATTTTGTCACCGATATCGATCCAATGCATCGGGCGAAGCTCCCAGGCTCGTTGCGCAATTCGCTGGTGGGCGGTAAACACCGGTGTGCCCTGATAACTCCAGCATTTATTATCATGTTCGGAAAACCGGAATACAAGCCAGCCATCTTCAGCCTGTAATCGGGCAAGGTTATTGGAAATATTCCCCGAGGGTTTTGACATCGATGACTGGTCGAGCACTGCGCTCAGAATCGGAAGCACGCAGGGCAGATAATAACGGTGGAAGCTGCTCACAACCATAAAGGCCTGGAGGCTCCAAGCCGCCTCTTCCCACACATCAGGTAGCGGCTGCCCATCGTTGAGCGTCAACCACAAGCGTTGAATGATTTCATCGAACGGATAACCAGCCGCGGCCTCCATCGTTATCACGAGAAACTCGTCTGCACTGTTGATCGCTTCGCTTGTACGCCCATATAAGCGTCGCATTTCAGCACGGTCAGGTTCGGTCGGGGCACCGATGTTAATTCAAATTTGCAGTCAAGATAATTATAATATAACTTCTATTTGTCTTGTCGTTGTTCATGAATTAACAACTCAAAGTCAAACAGAAGATGGCTCGACCAGCAAAAGTATCCGAACAAGTCCTTGCCCAGGCGCAAAAGCT
>Ga0326729_1000392_pt1 | contig 10547 bp, 9 predicted proteins | sample MHFSIPfraction_2_FD_207744 | JGI IMG/M metagenome (GOLD analysis project Ga0326729, IMG submission 207744) | Lab enriched peat soil microbial communities from Michigan Hollow, Ithaca, NY, United States - MHF6AY SIP fraction | ecosystem: Environmental > Terrestrial > Soil > Wetlands > Peat...
CGATGCTCCTCATGCTCGCCGTGTCGGTGCCGCTCTACGTCTGCGCGACCGCCTCGACGCCCATCGCGGCAGCCTTCGCGCTCAAAGGCATCTCGCCCGGCGCGGCCTTGATCTTTCTGCTCGCCGGGCCCGCGACCAACGCCGCCTCGCTGACCGTGATTTCGCGAATGCTCGGCAAACGCGCCACGGCGGTCTACCTCGCGGCGATCGTCATAATATCCTTCGCCGCCGGAATCGCCGTCAACGCGCTCTACGCCTGGCTCGGCCTCGACATCCGCCACTGGATCGCCCACACAAGCCACGAAGAGAGCGGCATCATAGCTATCGTTTCGACGATTGTGCTCATCGCGCTGGTGGGGAAATCGTATCTGCCGGTGCGAAAAACGGCGGCGCATTGAGTGGTGATGATGCGAGTACGGGGGAACTTGTAATCCGGTCTCTATGATTTGATTTCTGAGAGTTCGCTGAAGTAATGGAGAAAGAACAAATGAAACATCAGTTGGAGAGCATTCTCGGTTATCTGGAATCGGAGAGTTTCCTGATGGCCTACAGGGTGCTGAATGTCGTCGTCGAGGAGCGTGAAAAATCCGGGGAGCTGCTTTCGGTCGAAGCTTCGACCGCTATCGATGTGCTCCAAACCTGCCTGCGTATCGTCATTGGCGACAGGGTGGGCCATCCCGAAGTGGCGAAACATTTTGCCCAGACGGTCAGCTTCTACGAGCGTTTGGCCCTGCTTCTGACAAGAAAACTTCTCGGCGACGAGCAAGCCGCCACTGAGGTAGATACCCTCATGTTCTGCCACGAAGCGCTCGGAAAGATCAGGCGGAATTGAAAGGGGGGATGGAGTTGGATATATTGGCAAAAAAGAAGATGCTGGAGGCGCCCCGATTTTCAGCTGCTGGCCATACAGGCTTCCATTTTGGAGTGTTACAGCGCTTATTTTCGTTATTTATACTTGTGCTGGGGTTTTGACTCCTCTCAAGGCGTACGGCCTGCGATAGGCGAACGTAAAAGTCTGGAATTTTCTTTTCGGGTGAAAATGAGGAGTTGCTGGCTGGTTTTCATATCTTAACTTTTGTTCTATATCAATGGTCGCGGTCTATGATGTCGGGCAGAAACGAAGCATTTTTTGTAGCGGTTTATAAAGTGAATTATTCGCAATCTCCCGAAAAAGAAACTTCGACAATATGGCAGGTGATTGGACTCAAATGGCGCAGGCAGTCGGGTCTGTTGGCAGTGCGGTAATCTCGTTTTTTGGTTTCGTCGTCGTAATCAGGCAAATTATGATAAATACCAAAACAATGAGGCAGTCTAATCATATCGCAATCTATACCAATAGCACTGAGATATGGAAAATGATTGCTGAAAAAAGTCATTTGCGACCATATTTTTATGATGGCAAACCTATGTCGTCAGATGATGAAAACAGAGATATGGTCTTTTCTGTCGCTGAATTGATTGCCGATTCTTTTGAGTATATATTGATCGATAAAAAATTGATCGCACCCGAAATATGGATTCCATGGGAAAATTATATGAAAAAAATATATAAGAAAAGTAGCGCTTTTCGTGAATTTATTGAAATCAATCAGGACCAATATTCAGATAAGTTAGTGAGACTTTTAATGGATTCGTTACATGAGCAGTGATGTGGTTTTGCTGACGAGAGGGCTGCGCTCGGAGGATGAGTTTTTTGTTCTGGATGACCTGTATCAGCGTTCTTTTGGGATATCGAGCGTGCCGACTATAACCCAAAAAGAGTGGTGGTTTCATTATCCTGAGGGGATTATCGGTCTGTTTCTGAACGAACGACTGATCGGGGGCATAAGCTACTGGCCCATTGATCAAGAGACTTTTATTGCTTTGAGAGATGGCAGACTTAAAGAACGAGATATTGAAGCGCGGAATTTTAATGCTGAGCTTCCAGAGTATATCTATATCTCGGATATTGCAATAGAACCAGAGTTCAGGGGCAGGCATTATACTGACCTGCTACTGGGAAAATTTTTTATCTCAATTAAAAATAATTTAGTTGCCGATCGTCCTTTGACGATTTGTGCATTAGGATATTCGGTTGCTGGAAAAAAAATATTGACAAGCTATGGTTTTAGCAAAGTTAAAGATGCAGAAAATACCTCTGATAAACAGGATTTTTATATTTTTCTGGCAAGCAGGAATTAGCCGCTGAGTGTTGATCAGCGTCGCGTATTTTCCTTGTTTGGTTTGCTTCTTTTTTTTCTATTCCTTTAATGCTGCGTTTCACATGTCAGGTGGCGTGTGGACTCTTAAACTATAAATTATACTTACCCTTTTCTGCCAACTGGCGCGAGGTAGATGGTGAACTCATCCTCGCCGTCTACGCCGAGCAGACGATCCATGCCGGTCTGATCGTAGGCGGCGATGGCGCAGGTGCCCGCGCCGATGGCCTGGCATGCGAGGTAGAGGTTCTGGCAGACGTGGCCCGCGTCGAGGGCGATCACTTTGTGCGCGGCGAGACCGTAGCGCCACTCCATGCGGTACGGAATCGCCGTCCACGCGAAAACCACCGCCGCTTCGCCGGTAAAGCGCTGGCCGAGTGTTTCCCTGACGAGATTCATTTCAAGATTATCGGGAGCCTGTTCGAAGAGCAGTTCGTGTTCGAGCGGCAGGTAGCGGTAGATACCCCGTTCAAGCCCATCGACATTCAGCACGCAGAGGCGGGTTTCGAAGGCGTGGCGGCATCCCGCCGAGGGCACTGTCCTCAAGGCGTGACCGGCGTCGAGCTTCAGCCGGACGCCTTGCGTGGCCCAGAGTAGAAAGGAGAGTTCGTCGAGCGTAATCGGCTCGTCGAGATAGTCGCGGCAGCTCTCACGGCGGGCGATAGCGCTCTTGAGGTCGAGTGCGCCGATGTCGCCGAGATCGCGGATGCTTTTCAGCCGGACGCGCCGCGCATCGGGCGGAAATGGCGTTTCAACCGGCGGTGGCGGAACTTGTCGGCGCTGGTCGGTCTGCGAAAAATCCACCTGCTGGCGAATGTTGTCTTTGAGGAATTCGCGGTACCGGTTGAGTTCGTGGTTCATAGCTGTTGTTTTATTTTTCTCAGCTCTATTGGATGATAGGTCTGAACGGTCGTATAGGTAGAAGAGAAAAAAGCAGGATATGATTACGGGGTATGCTTTTTTATTTCCAAGACGCTGATGCTTTCCTGACGGCAAAATCTGCTCAAAGAGTAGAGCCCCCTTATTTATTCGTTATCCATTCTCCATTGTCAATTATCCATTATCCTCCAAGCCTTGTCGTCTTCAGCCTCAGAGAATTCGTCACAACCGAAACGCTGCTGCTGGCCATGGCGATGCCGGAGAAGACCGGGTTGAGGAAGATGCCGAAGAACGGGTAGAGCGCTCCGGCGGCGAGCGGGATGCCGATCACGTTGTAGATGAAGGCCCAGAAGAGGTTCTGGCGGATGACCCGCATGGTGGCCTTGGCGAGGGTGATCGACTGGGCGACCTTGCGGATGTCGCCGCCAAGCAGCGTGACGCCCGCCGATTCGATGGCGATGTCGGTGCCGGTGGCCATCGCGATGCCTACGTCGGCAAGCGCGAGCGCCGGGGCGTCGTTGATGCCGTCGCCCGCCATGGCCACCTTGCGCCCCTGCGCTTGAAGCTCTTTGATCCGCGCCGCCTTCTCCTGCGGCATCACTTCGGCGATCACCTCGTCGATTCCCGCTTGTTTCGCCATATACGCGGCGGCGGCGCGGTTGTCGCCGGTGAGCATGATCACCTTCACCCCTTTCGAGTGCAGCGATCTTACGGCATCGGTGGCCTCGGGCTTGATCGTGTCCGACAGGGCGATGAGTCCAAGGGCTGCGCCCTCCGATTCGAGGACGACCACGGTCTTGCCCTGCTGCTGAAGTTCGCCAATCTTGGTTCGCGAGTTCTCCTCCGGTCCCGGCTTCCTCACCTTGATGCTCTTCCCCTCAATCGCGCCCTGCACGCCGACGCCTTCTTTCGCTTCGAATCCGGTCACGTCGAGCAGGTCGATCTTTTTCGCTTTCGCGGCGGCGACGATGGCCTGGGCGAGCGGATGCTCCGAGCGGCTCTCGACGCTGGCGGCCAGTTGCAGGATCGTGTCGTCGTCGGTCGAACTGTCAAGCGGCGCGATGTCGGTGACCGATGGCGTACCGGCGGTGATGGTGCCGGTCTTGTCGAAGACGACCGTGTCCACCGTGCTGAGGGTTTCGAGGCTCTGGGCGTTGCGGATGAGGATGCCGTTCTCCGCCCCTTTGCCGATGCCGACGATGATGGCCGTCGGCGTGGCGAGGCCGAGCGCGCAGGGGCAGGCGATGACGAGGATGCCGACCATGCCCATGATGCCGAAGGAGAGCGCGGTTGAAAAGTCCATGAACGCAGCTCCGACGGTGAGCCACGCGATGAAGGTCAGCGCGGCGAGCACGAGCACGGCGGGCACGAAGATAGCTGCGATCCGGTCGGCGATGTTCTGGATCGGTGCTTTGGAGCCTTGCGCCTCCTCGACCATCGCGATGATGCGGGCGAGCACAGTCTCTTCGCCCACACGCGAGGCGGTGAAGGTGAATGCCCCCTGCCGGTTGATCGTGCCGCCGATGACCGGGTCGCCGCTCTTCTTGTCCACCGGCACCGGTTCGCCCGTGACCATCGATTCGTCAATGGACGAATTGCCCTCGAAGATAGCGCCGTCCACCGGAATCCTCTCGCCGGGCCTGACCACGACGAGATCGCCTTTGCGCACCTGCTCCAGCGGCACCTCGATCTCCATCGAGCCGCGCCGGACGATGGCCGATTTGGCCTGGAGGCCGATCAACTTCTCGATCGCCTCGCCGGTTTTCATCTTCGAGCGGGCTTCGAGGTATTTGCCGAGCAGGACGAAGCCGATCACGACGATGGTGGTGTCGAAGTAGGTGTAGTCCGGCACGCGCAAGAGCGCCCGAACCTCCGGCATGAGCGTGATGATGGTGCTGTAGAGCCAGGCCGTCAGCGTGCCGATGCCGATGAGGGTATCCATGCTGGCCGCGCCGCTGCGCACGAACATGACGATGCCGTGCAGGAATGGCGCGCCGATGCGGAATACCATGTATGTCGCCAGCGCCATCGAGATGAGGTTGAACAGCTCCATCGGAATCGGCAGGTTCGGCACCGACGAAAAGGAGCGAGCGGCGATGTCCCACATCATCAGCACGAAGACCATCAGCGCAATCGGCAGGGCGAACTCCACCTTCGCTTTCTGCGCGAGCAGCTCCTCCTCCTTCTCCTGCCGCGCCTTTTCGGCAGCCGCTTTGCGGTCGATCGCCGGCGCGGCGGCTTCGGCGGCGGGCGGCGGCTCTTCGGCGACGAGGCCATAGCCGTACTTGCCGAGCAGCTCGTTCAGCGCTTCGTCCGTGACCGCCTCGCCCGTGAATTCGAGCTTCGCCTTTTCGGTGGCGAGGTTCACGTCAGCCTTCCCGATCCCTTCGACCTTCGAGAGCTTTTTGGTGATGATCGCCGCGCAGCTCGCGCAGTGCATTCCCTTGACCGCGTATGTTTTGGTTGTCATGGCAGCGGCACCGTCTGTGGTTCGGTGACGTTGTACCACTTGGTGCGCCACGAGCGGAGCATCGCGATGCCGCCGCTCAGGAACTGCTCGACGGCGTCGGCGTTGTCGAGAATCTCCGAGCGGCTCGACTTCAGCCGGATCTCCCGCGTCATCACGATTCCATTGCGGTGGTGGGCGATCAGCGCGTTCAGGAATCGCAAGTCGAACGTCTTGTCAACCATGCCAAGCTTCGACACCTGCGGGTCGCGCACGGAGCGCGTGTCGTTGTACCACGCCTTTTTCCAGCGGTAGAGTTCGTCGATGTTTTTCGGTTCATCCTTCAGGATCGCGACGGTGAGGTCGCGGATTTCCGGGCGCGGACTCTGCCGGGCTTCTTCGGCCAGCATCATGGCTCCACGATGGTGGGCGATCATGGCGTCGATGTAGCGCAGATCGACCCACTTGTCGGGCTGGCCAAGATCCATCGAATTCTTGTCATACATCGAAAGGGAGTACTGCGGCGTGAGCCAGTAGCCGACGCCGATGCCCGCGACCGCCGAGACGATCATGAGGGCGATGGCGAGCGAGAGGCTGATTTTCTGCATGATGGTACTGATCGGTTACTTGACGTTGATGACGCCCCAGGGCATCCCCATGGCGCAGGTGATCTGATACGCGCCCGGTTTGGAGGGCGTGAACTCGAGCACGACCGGCTTGCCCTTGACGAGATATTCGGCGCGGTTCCAGAGGCCGGGAACCATGATGGCGTTCATGCACCCCGCGCCGTTATCCTTCGCATCGATGATGAAGCGCACGTTCTCGCCACGCCGGATGTCGAACCGGGAGGTCGCGAGGGCACCGCCGCTCGACGCCGTCCTGATGATCCGCGCCGCGCCGGAGGTCGCCGTGGGAGGAGGATTGCCGCTGCCCGCCAGCCTGGCCGCGATGCCGAACTGGCTGTTGAGGTTGTAGATCGTGAAGAAGATCACGATTAAACCGGCGGTTTTCATGAAGATTCTCGATGTTGCCGGTCTGCTTGAAAACTCCGAACTCGAAAGGCCTATGATGAGCAGCGGCGGCAGCGTGCCGAGTACGAAAAAGCTCATGATCGCCATGCCTTCCGAGAGGCTTCCCGACAGAATCGCGGCCCCTTCAGCGGCCATTGTGAAGCCGCAGGGGAGCAGGATGGTCATGAAGCCCGTGGGGAAAGGGCGGATCAGGCCGTTTCTGGTCACGCCGTTTCCAGCCATGTCGATCAGCCATTTCGGCAGGGCGATGCGCAGCCTCTGCAACGGCGTGAAGCCGAGCATCTGAAAGGCGAGGACGATCATCAGCGCCGAAACGGCGATGACGACGGCGGCGGTGAAGTCGGGGGAGAGGCGGATCGACTCGCCAAGCAGCCCGAGCATCGCTCCGGTCAATGCGTAGGCCGCGATGCGTCCGGCGTTGAAGAGCATCTGCGGACGAAGTTTTTCGCTGAAAGAGGGCTTGTCGCCGCGTGTGAGCCACTGCGTCGAGAGCGCCAGCACGAGACTGCCGACCAGCGCCGCGCAGGTTGACATGCCTGCGATGAGGCCGAAGAGGAAGAACGAACCGGACGAGCTGTTGCGGTCAATCGTCAGCGCTGGCAGCAGGCCGGAAGCGGAGAGTCCGAAAAAGAGTACGAGCACCACGGCGGCAAAGCCGACGACGCGGATCAGTTCAATCAGGGGACGTTCTGTAACCGGAGTGCCGGAAAACGAGTAAAGCCCTTCAGGAAAAAGCTTTTGCAGCGTTTCCGCCTGATGCGCTTCTCCTTCGCAAGAGATTGTCAGCTTGCCAGTTGCTATCGAAGCTTTTGCATCGCTGACGCCGTCGAGCGCCTTTATCCTCTTTTCAATGATCGCCTCGCACGAGGCGCAGTGCATGCCTTTGACGGCGTAGGTTCTGGTAGACATCGTGAGCTGGGCCTGTTTAACTAACGTTACAACTACCAGCGCTCACCCCCAATGGTTCCCATCTTCATCCTCTTGTCCACAACGTCCACCGTATGGGCGGGTTTGGCTGCAAAGCGAATGATTCATCGTGGCGTTGAGGTGTTTCGTGGAAGGGCAACCGCGAGGGTTGCCCCTACGAGAGGTGGGGTGTTTTGAAATATTTCGTAGGGGCGGGTTTTACGCCCGCCCTTTCGGTTCATCCCTCAGGCGTCTTCGCCCTCGGTTTTGAACTCCGAAGTCGCGTGGAACTCGATTTCGGGGAAATCCTCCCTGGCGATCTTGAGCATCCACTCGGTTTCGGCCATGAAGACCGGATGCTCCTCCTTGTCGAGGGCGATGACGTTCGAGCGGCGGCGCATGAACTCGTCGAGCTGCTCGCGGTTGTCGCTGGTGATCCAGAACGCCTTGTGGAAGCGCAGCGGCGTGAAGGCGCACTGCGCGCCGTACTCGTGTTCGAGCCGGAACTGGATGACGTCGAACTGGAGTTCACCCACCGTGCCGACGATTTTCTTCGAGCCGTACTGGGTGAAGAGCTGCGCCACGCCCTCATCGGTGAGCTGGTGGATGCCTTTGTCGAGCTGCTTGGTCTTGAGCGGGTCGCGGTTTTCGAGCACCTTGAAGATCTCCGGCGAAAAGCTCGGGATGCCCCGGAAGTGCAGGTTCTCGCCCTCGGTGAGCGTGTCGCCGATCTTGAGCGAGCCGTTGTCGTACAGGCCGATCACGTCGCCCGGCCACGCTTCGTCGATCACGCTCTTCTCCTGCGCCATGAACTGCGTCGGGTTGGAGAAGCGCAACTTCTTGCCGAGCCGCGTATGCTGGTAGAACTTGTTGCGCTCGAAGCGGCCAGAGCAGATTTTGAAGAAAGCCGTGCGGTCGCGGTGGTTCGGATCGAGGTTGGCATGAATCTTGAAGACGAAGCCCGAGAGCGCCTCTTCCGATGCGTTTACCATGCGCTCCGACGCTTCGCGGTCGTGCGGGCAGGGGGCGACGTCGATGAAGGTGTCGAGCAGTTCGCCGACGCCGAAGTTGTTGATCGCGCTGCCGAAAAAGACCGGCGCTTGCAACCCCTCGCGGTACATCTCAAGCTCGTACGGCTCATACACGCCTTCGATCAGGGCGACATCCTCGCGCAATTTCGCGGTGTAAGCCGTGCCGACCCAGTGTTCGAGCTTCGGATCGTCGATTCCCTCGATGTCGGTCAGCTTCTGGCCGATCTGCGACGAGTTGGCCTCGAAGAGGTTCAGCGAGCGGTCGAACAGGTTGTACACGCCCTTGAACGTTTGCCCCTGGCTGATCGGCCAGGTCATCGGGCAGACCTGGATGTCGAGCTTCTCTTCCAGCTCGTCGAGCAGCTCGAACGGGTTGCGCCCCTCGCGGTCGAGCTTGTTGATGAAGATGATCACCGGCGTATGGCGCATCCGGCACACCTCCATGAGCCGCTCCGTCTGCTCCTCGACGCCCTTCATGCTGTCAACCACCAGAATGACGCTGTCCACGGCGGTCAGGGTGCGGTAAGTATCTTCAGCGAAATCCTTGTGGCCCGGCGTGTCGAGGATGTTGATGCGCTTGCCCTTGTACTCAAAGCCCATCACCGAAGTCGCCACCGAAATGCCGCGCTGCTTCTCGATCTCCATGAAATCGCTGGTCGCCGTCTTGCGGATTTTGTTGCTCTTCACCGCCCCCGCCGTATGGATAGCGCCGCCGAACAGCAGCAGCTTCTCGGTAAGCGTAGTCTTACCCGCATCCGGGTGGCTGATAATGGCGAACGTCCGCCGCCGCGCGATCTCCTGTGCTAACTCCATGGGTTTCTTCTCTGGTCGTCTGTTTCGGTCATGATTGCTATGGTTCGACTCCGGCCTCCCGGAACGAGCGGGAAAATATCAAAAAATCGGGAATATCGGGCATGGGGCGGGATGATGGTTACGCTGGTCGTCCTTGTTTTATCCGAGGAGAGAGTGTACTTTTCAGAAGGTAAGGCAAAAATCACGAATTTGATGGAGTGAATGTCCCGATGTTCAGTATCGAGCTGAAAGACAGAGCAATCAAGGATCTGAAATCTATACCGAAACAGGATGCTCAGAAGATTGTTCAAAAAGTGAAGGCATTGGAAAACGGTCTTTCCGGGGATGTTAAACGGCTCACCAATTTCACTCCGGAGTATAGAATGAGGGTTGGTGACTATCGGGTTTTGTTTGAGGTGGAAGAGTCAATGATTACAGTATATAGAATAAAACACAGAAAAGAAGCTTATCGTTAAAGGTGAAATTATGGAACTTCATCCGCAGATTATAAAAAAAGAGGGCAAAAAAGAGTTCGTTGTTTTACCCTACGAAGAGTTTATGGTTTTGGAAGAAGCCATGAACGATTATGAGGATTTAAAAGACCTTAGAGAAGAAAAAGAAAAGTCGAAGAATCAGCCGGGTGTTCCGATTAACAAGGTTATTTCTGACTTGGAGTTGTGATTTTTGATGTTGGTGGAAAAATTTTTACATAAAAATTGCGTTTTTTCCTGACTTGAATCTTAGCAGGTACTTTTCCCGAAGCTTTGCTGATAGGGAGTTTTTTTCTATAACTTATTTAATCGTTTCTCGGAGATATGAGGCTGCCGTATTTTTGCAGTAATATCGTAACTATTTTTTGGTGACTTGGTTGTTTTTCCATGACATAGCATGTAAGCTATAAAGGCGACAGTGATTAGTATAAATATGCAAGCAAATATACAGTACAAGATAGGCGCGACTTGTTGATCGTTATGAATGGTTGCAATGTTCATTATTTTGCTGCTTATTTCTGGCTTAATTTCTTTGTTGAAAGACAGTATTGTTATAAGTGATAAATTTGATTTATTTATTGCAAGATGTGGGCTTATGAGGCTATTTATTGATAATACAAACCAGATTACAATTGTAAAACAGCTTGTTATTAATCCGGCAAGCAAATAGGAGACACGTCTCAAGACTTATGCAGCATACCTGATGGGGGTTGAATTGAAATAACTCATCACGCGATCAGGTAGCTTCTGCAGCTTTCTCATAAATGATAAAA
>Ga0326729_1000393_pt1 | contig 10524 bp, 8 predicted proteins | sample MHFSIPfraction_2_FD_207744 | JGI IMG/M metagenome (GOLD analysis project Ga0326729, IMG submission 207744) | Lab enriched peat soil microbial communities from Michigan Hollow, Ithaca, NY, United States - MHF6AY SIP fraction | ecosystem: Environmental > Terrestrial > Soil > Wetlands > Peat...
AGGCCGAGCGCGGCGATCCGGCCGGCCGGGTCCTCGACCTGCAGCCCGGCGACGTTCCGCTCCAGGGCGTCGAGTTCTTCGGGATGGTCGAGGAAGCGAAGGATGCGGGCGGCCAAGGCTCCGGACGCCGCTTCGGCTTCGCGGATGACCATCGCCCCGCCGACCGACTCGAGCTCGCGGGCGTTCCGGGCCTGGTGGTCCTCGGCGGCGCCGGCGAAGGGCACGAGGATGGCCGCCCTGCGGGCGGCGATGAGCTCGGCCAGCGTCGTCGCGCCGGCCCGGCAGACGACAAGGTCGGCCCGGCCGAAGTAATCGGCCATGTTCGGGAAATAGGCGGCCACCTCCGCCCGCTCGAAGCCGCCGTCCCGATAGGCGGCGGCCACGGCGGCCAGGTCGGCGGCGCCGGTCTGGTGGGTCAAGCGCAGCCGGTCCTTGGCCGCGGCGAGAAGCGGCAGGTCTTCGACGAGACGCATGTTCAGGAAATGCGAGCCTTGGCTGCCGCCGAAGACGAGGACGTCGAGCGTCGCCCCGCGGGCCTTCGCCGGCAGTGCGGAGAACTCCTCCCGGACCGGATTGCCGAGCAGGACGCCCTTGCCTTTGAAGTACGGCAAGGTCGAGGGAAAGGCCGCGACGGCCCGGCGCACCCACCGGGCGAGCAGGCGGTTGGTGAACCCGGGCCGGGCGTTCTGCTCCAGGATGACGGTCGGGATGCGGAGCCACGACGCGAGCAGCACGATCGGGCCCGAGCTGTAGCCGCCGACGCCGATGACCAGCGCCGGCCGCGTCCGGGCCAGGATCAGGAGGGAGTGGGCGAACGCGAGCGGCAGGACGAAAAGTCCCCTCAGGCTCTTGAGGCCGCGGCCCTTGAGCCCTTCGATGCGCATCGGGATGAAGCGCACGCCGTGACCGGCCATGATCCGGCCCTCGACCTCGCGCCGCGTCCCGACATAGGTCAACGCGATCTCGGGGGCCAGCTCCGCCAGCTTCCGGCCGACGACGAGGGCGGGGTAGAGGTGCCCCCCGGTCCCGCCGCCGCTGATGATCACGCCGGGCCTTCTCATATCTTCACCGTGCCCCAGGTGTCGCCCCGCTTCTGGCTGATGTGAAGGAGGAGGCCGACGGCGATCAGCGTGCAGATAAGGGAGGACCGGCCGTAGGAGAGGAGGGGGAGGGGGGTTCCTTTGGCCGGTCCCAATCCGAGGACGATCGACATGTTCATAAGCGCCTGGGCGACGATGGCCAGGGTCAGGCCCGCGGCGATCATCTTGTAGGTCGGGCTGGGCGCCGACAAGGAGATCTTGACGCCCCGCCAGAGGAAAAGGAGATACAGGCCGAGGGTGATGAAGGTGCCGACGAGCCCCGTTTCCTCGCCCACGATGGCGAAGATGAAATCGGTGTGGGGGAACGGCAGGAAGTTGAGCTTCTGAGTGGATTGGCCGAGGCCGGACCCGATAAGGCCGCCCGAGCCCAGGGCCAGCTTGGACTGGTCGACCTGGTAGCCGCTGCCGAGAACGTCCTTCTCGGCCGACAAGAATCCCTGGATCCGCTTGACCCTGTAGTCGGCCTGGACGAGGTAGAAGCCGAAGAGCGCCGCGGCCAGGAGGCCGGCGGCGGCCAGGTACCGGACCTTGACCCCTCCGAGGAACAGGATCACCGCCGCCAGCCCCGCGATCAGGACCGCGGTGCCGAAGTCGGGCTCGAGGAGGACAAGGATCACGGCGACAACGAGAACGGCCATGGGAACGGCCAGGGTCTTCAGCTCGTTGATGGTGTCCTTCCTGGCCTCGGTATAGGTCGCGAGAAAAAGGATCAGGCTGATCTTGGCCAGCTCGGACGGCTGGAAACGCAGGCCGGGCAGTACGATCCAGCGGTTGGTCCGGGCGACGGAGGGCATGGCCAGGCAGAGCGCAAGAAGGACGATGGTCGCGGCCAGGAGCCCGTAGACGAAGGGGGGCTCGAGGAAGAACGACTTCTTGATCGAGACGAGGAAGGCGACGACGACGAGCCCGATGACGGCCCCGAGGACCTGCTGGATCATGAAATGGAACGACTGGTTGTATTTCTCGCTGGCCATGAAGCCCGAAGAGCTGAAGACGAAGAAGATCCCGAGGACGACAAGAGCGATCGTCGCCGCGAGAAGAGGGACGTCGAACCCGAGCCGCCGGCGCACGCTCATCTCCGGGACCCCTTCCGCCGCAGGGCCGCCGCCAGGCGCCGGACCTCCCGCTTGAAGGTCCGGCCGCGCTCCTCGAAGTCCTTGAACATGTCCCAGCTCGTGCAGGCCGGGGCGAGAAGGACGACATCGCCGCGCTCGGCCAGACCGAAGGCCGTGCGGACGATCTCGCGGTAGCTCGCCGCCCGGGTCACCGGCACGACACCGCCGAGCGCCTTCTCGATCTTGTCCGCGGCCTCACCGACGAGGACGACCGACCGGACCCGTTTCCGGACCTCGGGGCGCAGGGGCGAGAAGTCGCCGCCCTTGCCGCGCCCGCCGAGGATCAGGACGATCGGACGGTCGAAGCTGGCCAGGGCCTTGAGCGTCGCATCGACGGTCGTCGCCTTGGAGTCGTTGACGAAGCGGACGCCGCGAACCCTGAGGACGTCCTCGAGCCGGTGCTCGAGACCGCGGAAGGCCAGGATGGTCCGGCGCATCGCCTCGGGGGGAGCGCCGAGGAGGCGGCCGATAAGGGCCGCGGCCAGGACGTTCTCCAGGTTGTGGGCGCCGGGCAGGGCGATCCGCGAGGCCGCGACGATCTTCTCGGGCGCCCCGTCGCGGACGACGACCCAGCCGTCGTCCAGGAAGGAGCCCCGGGCCACGCGGCGCTTGCGGCTGAAGCCGTAGACCAGGGCGGCCGCTTGGGCGTGCAGCCCCCAGACCCGGGCGTCGTCGCGGTTGAGCACGGCCCGCCCCTCGGGGCCCAGCCGGAGGATGAGCTTCTTCTTGGCCTCGAAATAGCGCTCGAACGTCCCGTGCCAGTCGATGTGGTTCTCCGAGACGTTGAGAAGCGCGGCCACGGCCGGGGCGAAGCGCTCGGTATATTCCAGCTGAAAGCTCGAGATCTCGGTGACGTAGATGTCGTCCTCGCGGCTCCGATCGGCGAAGGCGATGAGGGGCTTGCCGATATTGCCGGCGAGATGCGCCCGGAACCCGGCGTCCGCGAGGATCCTGTGGACGAGAGTGGTCGTCGTCGACTTGCCGTTCGAGCCGGTGATGCCGACGATCCGTCCCCGGAGGAAGAGGTAGGCCAGCTCGATCTCCGAGAGGACCGGGACGCCCTTTTCGCGGGCGGCCAGGATCTCGGCGATCGGCGGGACGCCGGGGCTGGGGACGATCAGGTCGGCCCCGAGGAACGTCTCCCGGCGGTGGCCTCCGGTCTCGAACACGACGCCGCGCTCTTCGAACGCCTTGAGCTTCGGCCCGAACGCCCCGGCCGGCTTCTTGTCGCTGACCCGGACGCGGGCGCCGCGGTCGACGAGGAAGCGGCAGAGAGCCTCGCCGGTCCGCTCGAAGCCGACGACGAGGACGTTCCGATCTCGAAGCTCCATGGCTATCTCAATTTCAGGGTCGCCAGGCTGAAGAGGGCGAAGATGATCCCCAGGATCCAGAAACGGACAACGACCCGGCTCTCCGGCCAGCCCGAGAGCTCGAAATGGTGGTGGAGCGGGGCCATCTTGAAGATGCGCTTGCCCTTGCTCAGCTTGAAGTAGGAGACCTGGAGAAGGACCGAGAGCGCCTCCAGGATGAAGACGCCGGCCACGGTGAAGAGCAGGAACTCCTGCTTGATGAGCAGGGCGATGACCGCCATCGTCGCGCCGAGCGACAGGGCGCCGACGTCGCCCATGAAGATCTGGGCCGGGTGGCAGTTGAACCAGAGGAATCCGAGGCAGGCCCCGGCGAACGCGCCGACGAAGACGGTCAGTTCGGCCGCCAGGGGCACCCGGGCGATGTTGAGATACTGGGACCACAAGGCATGTCCAGCGACGTAGGTCAGCGCGGTCAGGGCCGCGGCGCTGATCAGGGTCAGGCCGATGGCCAGGCCGTCGAGCCCGTCGGCCAGGTTGACCGCGTTCGACGAACCGACCAGGATGAACATGATCCATGGGAGATAGAGCCAGCCGAGGACGGGGGCCCACTGCTTGAGGAACGGGAAGCTCAGGTTCAGACTGAACTGGCCGCGCGAGCCCATCCAGATGAAGACGAGCCCGACCGCGGCTGCCAGGATGACCTGGAGGATCATCTTCTGGCCCGGGCGGAGGCCCAGGGACTGTTTTCTACGGACCTTGAGGACGTCGTCGATGAGCCCGACCAGGCCGAAGAGGATCATCGACAGGATCGCGACCCAGACGTAGACATTGGCCAGGTTGCCCCAGAGGAGCGTCGGGACGAGCGTGCAGACGATGACCAGGAGCCCGCCCATCGACGGCGTCCCTTTCTTGGCGTAATGGGCCTTGGGGCCGTCAGCCCGGATCTCCTGCCCGATCTGACGCCGAGCGAGGAGCCGGATGAGCCAGGGGCCGAGGAGGAAGCTCAAGGCCAGGGCCGTGAGCCCGGCGGCGGCCGTGCGCACGGTGATGTAGCGGAAGACATTGAACAGGAAGAAGCCGCTGCGGAGGGGGACGAGGAGCCAGTACAACACAGCCTACTCCTTTCCTCGGGCCTTGAGGGCCTCGACCACGGCCTCGGTCTTCATGCCGCGCGAGCCCTTGACCAGGACGAGATCGCCATCCCGGACGATGTCCCGGATGACTGCCGCCGCGGCTTCGGAGTCGTCGAAGCGATGGATGGCGGCGGCGCTCATGCCGGCCCCGGCCGCGCCCGCGGCGATCAGCGCGGCGAGCGGACCGATGGCGACGAGAACGTCCCAGCCGGCCTTGGCCGCGGTCTGGCCGGCCCTGCGGTGGAATTCCCGCTCGCCCTCGCCGAGCTCGAGCATGTCGGCGAGCACGGCGACCTTGCGGGCGGCCGGCAGGGCGGCCAGGCTCTTCAGCGCGGCGTCGAGGGCGCGGGGGTTCGAGTTGTAAGAATCGTCGTAGATGCGGATCCCCCGGCCGGCTTCGACGACCGCCCCCCGCATGGCGAACGGCTTCAGGCCGCCCATGGCCGGCCGGATCTCGTCGAGGCCCAGGCCGAGGGACAGGGCGACGGCCGCTGCGGCCAGGAGGTTCGCCACCGCGGCCTCGTTGACGCAGGGGAAGGCGATCCGCCCGGATTCGTTCCCATAGTGGAGGACGAACTCGAAGCCGGCGTAGCCCTTGGACACGAGGGCCTCGGCCCGGACGTCGCAGGACGGCCCCCGGCCAAAGGTCAGCCGGCGTCCCGGGAAGCCGGCCGCGATGTCCATGACCAGCGGGTCGTCGCCGTTGAGGACGGCGGCTGCCCCCGGCTTGGCTCCGTCGAGGATCTCTTTTTTGGCCCGGGCGATCTCTTCAAGGCCGCTGAAGAACTGAAGATGAACGGGGCTGACGTTGGTGATCACGGCGACGTCGGGCGGGGCGATGCGGGTCAGGGCCCGGATCTCGCCCGGCGCGCTCATGCCCATCTCGAGGACCGCGGCGTTGTCGCCGGGTTCGAGCCGGAGCAGCGTCAGGGCCAGGCCGAGATAGTTGTTGTAATTCCCTTCCGACTTGAGAACGCGGAAGCGCGGGGCGAGAAGGCCGGCCGTGAACTCCTTGGTCGTCGTCTTGCCGACGCTGCCGGTAATGCCGATGACCTGAACCGGCCGGCGGACGAGGACCTCGTGGGCCAGGGCTTGGAGGGCGGCCACGGTGTCCCGGACCTGGACCAGGCCGAAGCGGGGGTCCGGGCTGGCGATGGGGCGGGTTACGATCGCGCCCGCGGCTCCGCTCTTCGCGGCGGCGGCGACGAAATCGTGACCGTCCCGGCGGCCGGGCACGGCGAAAAAGAGGCTGCCCGGGGCGGCCAGCCGGGAATCGATGCTGTAGCTCGCGAAGCTCAAGGCGGGGGAGCCCTGGAGGATAGTCCCGCCGGTGATCCGGGCGATCTCGTCCAGGCGCAGCACGGCCATGATCAGGCGGCCTCCGATTTGCGGAGCGTTTCCTCGATGACCTCGATGTCGCTGAAATGGACCGTCCGGTCCTTGAAGACCTGGTAATCCTCGTGGCCCTTGCCGGCGATGAGGACGATGTCGCCTTTGTTGGCCGTGGCCAGGGCCCGGACGATGGCCTTCCCGCGGTCGGGTTCCACTTCGTAGGTCCGGGCGCCTTCCTTGACGAACCCATTTTCGATGGCCGTGATGATGTCCGCCGGATCCTCGGAGCGCGGGTTGTCCGAGGTGAGAACGGTCCAGTCCGCCAGCCGCGCGGCCACCCGGCCCATGCGCTCGCGCTTGTCCCTGTCGCGGTCGCCGCCGGCGCCAAAGACGAGGATGAGGCGGCGGGGCTTGAATTCGCGGGCCGTCATCAGCAGGCTTTCGAGGGCCGCATCGGTGTGGGCGTAATCGACCACGATCTGGAGGCCGCGCCGGTTGGGGACGCGCTCGAAGCGCCCGGGCACGCCCTTGAGCGCTGCGATCCCCTTGACGATGTCGGCCGGGGCGACGCCGAGCGCGAGGGCCGCGCCGATGGCCGCCAGGAGGTTGTAGAGATTGTGCCGGCCGACGAGCGCCGACTGGATCCGCATAACGCCCCCGGGATAGCTGACCTGAGTGTCGATGCCGGTCTCGGAGGGAACATACCTCAGGGCCCGGACGATGGCCACGGGCTCCAGCCCGAACGTGACGGTCGTCATGGGCAGCTCGGCCACGAGCTTCTGGCCCCACGGGTCGTCCCAGTTGACCACGGCCGTGCTCTTCTTGTGGTTCAGGAAGAAGAGCTTCTTCTTGGCCTCGAAATAGGCCTCCATGGTCGGGTGGTAGTCGAGGTGCTCGCCGCTGAGATTGGTGAAGACGGAAACGTCGTAGCTCACGCCCCAGACCCTTTTCTGCTCCAGGGCGTGGGAGGAGACCTCCATGACGCAATGGCTGACTCCGGCGTCGAGAAAGTCCCGGAGCAGGGCTTGGAGATCGGAGGATTCCGGCGTCGTCCGCGGCGCGGCCATCTTCCAGCCGGGGCGGCGGTACTCGATCGTCCCGATGAGGCCGGTCTTCGCGCCGGCGGCCCGCAGGATCTCGTCGAGGATGAAGGTCGTGGTCGTCTTGCCCTTGGTCCCGGTGACGCCGACGACTTTCATCCGGTCGGACGGATGGCCGTAGAAATTCGCCGCGGCCAGGGCCAAAGCCGCACGGGCATCGGAGGCCTGGACCCAGGCCGTGTCCACGGCCGGCGGCTTCGGCCAGGCCGACAGGACCGCCACGGCGCCGTTCCCGACCGCCTCGGCGACGAAGTCCATCCCGTTGCGGGCCGCGCCGGGCAGGGCGGCAAAGAGGAAGCCGGGCTTGACCGCCCTGGAGTTATAGGCGATCCCGGAGATGTCCACACTCTCGGCGCTGCGGCCGGCGACGGCCGGGATCCCCTCGAGGACGTCGTGGAGCTTCACGGCCTTGGGCCTCTCATCATCTCGGCGGTCAGGACCTTCGGCGTCGGATCGCGTTCCGGGGGGACGCGGAGGTAGCGCAGGACCTGACCGGCGATGGCCTTGAAGACGGGGGCGCAGTTCTGGCCCCCGTAGTAGCCTTCGTGCGGATCGTCGAGCACGACGATCATCGACAGACGCGGCCGCCCGAGCGGGGTGAACCCGACGAACGAGGCCGTGTAATTCTTCGTGTAAGCGTTGAGATCGGCGTCGTATCTCTGGGCCGTCCCGGTCTTGCCCGCCGCGCCGTAGCCGTCGAGGCTGCAGAGCTTGGCGGTGCCTTCCTCGACGACCCGGGAAAAGACGCGGTCGACGAGCTCGCGGGCGGTCTTTCCGCTGACGGCCCGGGCGGCCCCGTCGCCGTCCTCGGCGCCCGAACCGCCTCCCGACGCGGCGCTGTCCCTGACAACATGCGGGCGGACCAGCCAGCCGCCCGTCGCGAAGGCGTTCATGGCCCGAAGCATCTGCACGGCCGTGACCATCACCTCATAGCCGATCGCGATGTGGGGCAGGGAGTTGTTCTTGTTCCATTGGTCCGGCGTTTTGAGCCGGCCGCCGACCTCGCCGGGCAGGTCGATGCCGGTCCTGCGGCCGAAACCGAAGCCCCTGGCCGTCTCGAAAAGCTCGGGAATGGAGAGCCGCAGGGCGAACTGCACCGTGCCGACGTTGGAGGAGTGAATGAGGACCTGCGGGAAGCTCAGAATGTTCTCGCGCTCGTGGTCGGTGATGGTCGTGCCGCCGACCCGGATGGACCCGGCCGAGCAGTCAAAAAGCTCGGAATAGCCAACGCGGCCGCGCTCCCGGGCCGCCGCGGCGGTGACGATCTTGAAGGTCGAGCCGGGCTCGAAGGCGGTTTGGACGGCCCGATTGATCCAGGCATTTTCCGGGTAGGGATAGCTGTTGATGTCATAGCCGGGCCAGCTGGCCAAGGCCAGGACCTCGCCCGTAAAGGGCTCGATGATGATGACGCAACCCGAGCTGGCCCGGTGCTTGGCCACCGCGGCCGCCAGCTCCTTCTCGGCGATGTACTGGATGGTCGCGTCGATCGTCAGGACGATGTCTTTCCCGGGGACGGGCGATTTGAGGACCTGGGTCTGGTAGTTGCCGCCTCCGGCGATCCGGTAGCTGATCTGCTCGCCCTCTTCGCCCTTCAAGACCTCGTTATAGCGCTTCTCGATGCCGGACAGGTTCTCCCCCGTGAGGCTCATCCCGCCGAGGATGTGGGCCGCCAGGGCGCCATGCGGGTAATACCGGCGGGTCCCGGCCTCGAGCCCGATCCCGGGAAGTTTCAATGCCATGATCCGGCCAGCGTCGGACTCAAGGACTTTCTTCCTGACGTAGGTGTAGTTGAAGCCTTCGTGAAGACGCTCGAGAACGTAGTCGACCTCGGCCGTCGTGAGGCCGAACTCTTTCTGAAGCCTCGAGAGCTTCGCGCGGGTGGCAGCGGGGCCCTCGTTTTCGACGGGCCGGATGACGACCGAAGGGGAGGGCAGGCTGCAGGCCAGGATCTCGCCGTTCCGGTCGACGATGTCGCCGCGCCGGGGCTCGATCTTGACGATGTCGCGGGCCTGCCCGAGGACGGCCGCCTTGGCCTGGGCATGGCCGAAGATCTGGACCTGGACGAGCCTCAAGGCGACGATCGCGCCCCAGCCGGCCAGGAGGAAGGTCAGGATCTTGACCCTTTTGCGGATGTCGGCTTCGTAGAAGGTCCTCATGGTCGCGTCCTCAACGGGGATCCGTCTTCCGGAAGATGATGTCGTCGGCGACGGGCTCGATGAGCCCGAGCTTGTCGCGGGCGATCTCGTCGACCCGGACGGAATCGAGGAGGCGGGCCTTTTGCAGCTTGAGGGTCTCGATCGATTCCTCGAGCTCGCGGATCCTTCGGTCGCTCCGGTCGATGTCGAGGCCGAGCTTGACCGATTCGGTCTGATACCAGACGTAGAAGGTCAGGATGCCGACGACCGCCGCGACCAGGGCTGCTCCGAGCGCGATCCCCTTGAGGCTCCACTTGCGCCGGACCATCAGACCCTCTCCGCGGCCCGCAGTTTCGCGGACCGGGCCCGGGAATTCGCCGCGACCTCCGCGTCCGAGGCCATGACCGGCTTCTTGGTCAAGACCGCCAGGAGAGGAGCGCCGTCGCCGGGGCAGGCCAGGGCGTGGAAGGCCCGCTTGACGATGCGGTCCTCGAGCGAGTGGAAGGAGATGAGGACGAACCGCGCCCCCTTCGCCGCCAGGCGCACCGTCCCGTCGATGAACTCCCCCAGTCCTTCGAGCTCGCCGTTGACTTCGATGCGGAGCGCCTGGAACGCCTTCGCCGCGGGATGAATGCGCCCTTTCTGCGGCCGCCACTGGTAGATCCGCTCGATGAGGACCCGGAGATCCCCGGTCATCTCGAGGTGCCCGAGCTTGCGCAGGTGGACGATCTCCCGGGCCAGCCGCCGGGTCTGGGCGAGCTCGCCGTACCTGGCGAACATCTCGGCCAGCTTCTGCTCCGGATAGGTGTGGAGGATCTTCGCGGCCGTCGTCTTGGTCCGCCGGTCGACGCGCATGTCGAGGGGGCCTTCGTGCATGTAGCTGAAGCCGCGCTCCGGCGAGTCCAGCTGGAACGAGGAGATCCCCAGGTCGGCCAGGATGCCCCGGACCTTGGCGAAGGGGATGTCGAGCCCGGCCAGGTCCTTGAAGTCGGCTTGATAGAGCGTGACCCGCTTGGCGTATGGCTTGAGCCTGTCGCGGGCGATCTCCAGGGACTGGCCGTCGCGGTCCAGGCCGATCAGGCGGGCACGGGGATTCCTCTCCAGGATGGCCAAGGCGTGACCGGCCAGCCCCAGGGTGCAGTCGACGTAGACGCCCTCCCGGCCCGCGTCAAGAAATTCGATGACTTCGGTGGGGAGGACCGGGAGGTGTCCGTTCTCCGTCATTCCGGCTTTCCTCGAGGGATGAGGCGGGCGATGCTCTCGAAATCCTCGTCCGAGAGCGGTTTCTCCTCGAGAGTT
>Ga0326729_1000394_pt1 | contig 10510 bp, 6 predicted proteins | sample MHFSIPfraction_2_FD_207744 | JGI IMG/M metagenome (GOLD analysis project Ga0326729, IMG submission 207744) | Lab enriched peat soil microbial communities from Michigan Hollow, Ithaca, NY, United States - MHF6AY SIP fraction | ecosystem: Environmental > Terrestrial > Soil > Wetlands > Peat...
GCTCCTCCTGGTCGACCAACGAAAAGACCGCATACGAAGCCGCGCTCGGCATGTCGTACGCCGGAAAGCGCAGCCTCGTGTGCATGAAGCATGTGGGACTTAACGTCGCGGCAGACGCTTTCATAAACTCGGCAATTACCGGCGTTAACGGAGGCCTGGTGCTCGCCGTGGCCGACGACCCGTCGATGCACTCGTCGCAGAACGAGCAGGACAGCCGCGTCTACGGAAAGTTCGCCATGGTGCCGGTGCTCGAACCGGCATCGCAGCAGGAGCTCTACGATGCGATGTTCCACGCCTTCGAGCTGTCGGAATCTGTCCGGCTTCCGGTCATCGTGCGGATGACGACGCGCCTCTCGCACTCGCGAGCCGGCGTCGAGAGAAAGGCATTGCTCGAACAGAACCCGCTTTATGCCGAGTACGCGCCGGAGCGGTTCGTGCTCATGCCTCACAACGCAAGGCGGCAGTACCAGCACCTTCTCGAACTCCAGCCGATGCTTGAAGAGCTGTCTGAATCGTCGTTCCTGAACCAGCCCATCGAAGGCCACGGCCCTGTCGGCGTCATCGCCTTCGGAATCGGGTTCAATTATGTGATGGAGGCGAAGCTTGCCCACGGTATCGACTGCCGTGTGTTGAAAATCGGCCAGTACCCCCTTCCGAGGGCCCAGGTGAACGAGCTCTTTGAGGCTTGTGAGACCGTGGTGGTCGTCGAGGAGGGATATCCGGTCTACGAGGAGCTTTTCAGGGGCTATTTCGGTTCGTCGAAGATCAGGGGCAGAATGGACGGAGCCCTGCCGCGGGCTGGCGAGCTCACGACCGACCTGGTTGCCGCAGCGCTCGGCGCAGCAGCACCGGCCTCGACTGCCGTACCTGGCATCGTCGTCAACCGCCCGCCTGAGCTCTGCAAGGGGTGCGGTCACCGCGACATGTTCGACGCGATCAACATCGTCATGCAGGAGAACGAGGAACACCACGTCTTTTCGGACATCGGCTGTTACACGCTCGGCGCCTTGCCGCCATACAACGCGATCCACACATGCGTCGACATGGGGGCGTCGATCACCATGGCCAAAGGCGCGGCAGATGCCGGGCTCAGGCCTGCCGTGGCTGTCCTTGGCGACTCGACGTTCGCCCATTCCGGCATGACCGGGCTGCTCGACGCGGTCAACGACCGCTCGCCAGTGACGGTCATCATCGCCGACAACGACACGACGGCCATGACCGGGGGCCAGCATTCGTCGGCTTCTGGATCGAAGATTATCGATATCTGCCGCGGACTCGGCGTCGATGAAAAGCACATCAGGACCTTCGTCCCTCTGAAAAAAAACCTGCAGGAGAACATCACCATCCTTCGAGAGGAGTTCGCATATGAGGGAGTATCGGTCGTGATCGCTTGTCGGGAGTGCATCGAGTCGGCCGCAAAGAAAAAACGCCGCGCCGCGGCAACAGGGCAGTAACCGCACATGCAGAAAAATATCATTCTCGCCGGAGTAGGCGGCCAGGGAATCCTCAGCATCGCCGCAGTCATCGACTGGGCGGCACTCAACGGGGGACTCGAAATCCGGCAGGCCGAAGTGCACGGCATGAGCCAGCGTGGTGGTGCAGTACAGTCGCACCTCCGCATCGCCGACCATGAACTCTACGCGGACCTGATCGCTCTCGGCACGGCAGACCTCATCCTGTCGGTCGAACCGCTCGAAGCTCTTCGTTACCTGCCTTATCTCGCACCGGGAGGCAGGGTGGTCACCTCGCTGGAACCGTTCATCAATATGCCCGGGTACCCTTCGATGGAGGAGATTCTTGCCGAGCTCGGCAAAACGGACCGACCGGTGCTTGTGCATTCAGCCGAACTTGCACGTGAGGCCGGAAGCGCAAGAGCCTCGAACATGGTGATGCTCGGAGCCGCGGCGCGGTTCACCGGCATTGTACCCGAACGTCTCGAAGAGGCCATCGAAGCTCTTTTCAGGGCGAAAGGACAGGAAATCGTCGATATCAATATCAGGGCGTTCCGTATGGGACAGCAGCTTTCTAACTCTTAACTCACCATTCATGATCTGGAACGAGCATCACGAGTGTATGGATCGCGAACATCTGGCTGCATTACAGGGCCAGCGTCTGCGGGACATGGTGGAACGGATCTACTTCAACGTCCCGTTCTACAGGAACAAACTGCAGGAGATGGGCATCGAGCCAGGCGATATCCGCACGGTCGACGACCTGAAAAAGCTGCCGTTCACCACCAAGCAGGATCTGCGTGACAACTACCCGTTCGGGCTGTTCGCCGTCCCGCAGCAGGATGTCGTGCGTTTCCACGCATCCAGCGGCACCACGGGCAAATCGACCGTCGTCGGCTACACCCATAACGACATCATGATGTGGGCCGAAGTGGTCGCCCGCTCGCTCACCATGGCCGGCATCACGAAAAACGACATCGTCCAGGTCGCCTATGGATACGGACTTTTCACCGGCGGCCTCGGCGTGCATTACGGAGCAGAAAAAGTCGGCGCATCGGTCATCCCGATCTCCGGAGGCAACACAAAAAAGCAGTTGCAGCTCATGGAGGATTTCGGCTCGACGGCCATTGCCTGCACCCCTTCGTATGCGGCATTTCTCGGAGAAGCGCTCGTCGAGGAGAAGATCGACCGCTCCAAAATCAAGCTCAAGGCAGGCGTCTTCGGAGCCGAGCCCTGGACCGAGGAGATGCGAACCGAGATCGAGCGGTTACTCGGCATCAAGGCCTACGACATCTACGGACTCTCCGAAGTGATCGGGCCTGGCGTCTCGATGGAGTGCTCCTGCCAGAAGGGCATGCACGTCTTCGAGGACCATTTCATCCCCGAGATCATCGACCCGGAAACCTGTGAAGTGCTGCCCTATGGGACACTCGGCGAGCTTGTATTCACCACGGTCACCAAGGAGGCACTGCCGCTCCTGCGCTACCGCACGCGCGACCTTACGCGCCTGCACGCTGACACATGCGAATGCGGGCGCACGCTCGTACGCATGGAAAAATGCGTGGGACGCTCCGACGACATGCTCATCATCCGCGGCGTGAACGTCTTCCCGTCGCAGGTCGAATCGGTACTGCTCGAAATGAGCGAAACCCGTCCGCACTACCTGCTCGTTGTCGATCGCGAAAACAACCTCGACACCCTCGAAATCCAGGTCGAGGTCGAGGACCAGTTCTTCTCCGACGAAGTCAAGGAACTCGAAGGGCTGCGCAAGCGCATCCAGTCGAACCTGGCAAGCACGCTCGGCCTGCACGCCGCCGTCAGGCTGGTGGAGCCGGGCAAGATCGAACGCAGCATGGGCAAGGCACAGAGGGTCGTAGACAATCGCAAACTCAAATAAGCGGAGGCATCATGATCATCAAGCAACTCTCGGTGTTTCTCGAAAACAGGGCCGGCCGCCTCACCGAACTGACAGGAATCCTCGCGGACAATGACATCAACATCTCGGCCTTCAGCATCGCGGATACGGCCGACTTCGGCATCCTGCGCATGATCGCAGGCAAGCCGGAACTGGCCGAAAAGGTGCTCAAGGAGAACGGGTTCGCCGTCAAAATGACCGACGTCATCTGCATGATCGTGCCTCACAAACCGGGCGGACTGCACAAGTCGCTCCAGATCCTGTCGGACAACGGCATCTCGATCGACTACATGTACGCATTCGCGACTTCGGACGACCGGGCGACCGTGGTCATCAGGACCGATGAAACTAAGAAAGCCATCGAAGTCCTGCAGATGCACAAACTGGAGCTGGTTCAGGCGGGGGATGTTTACCAGCTGTGAAGCAAAAAGGGAGATTGGAGAGAGAACGGGAGCCTGGAAAAAGAAGGGGACCAAAGGGACTCAAAGGACACCAAGGCTTTGGAAAAAGATATTGGGCTGAAGCCCGGGAATTTTTTTTGGGGGGGACCTCTACCCCGGACTGAAGTCCGGGGCAACTGAAGAAAATGTAGGATGTTAATGTCCGTCGGGCTAAAGCCCTCCTGAATATGGGAGACTGAAGTCCGGGGCAACTGAATGTGGGAGCGCTGAATGTCCGGAGGGTTAAAACCCTCCTGAATATGGGAGCCCGAAGCCCTAAGCCATTGTCTGCCCGGATTCCATAACTGATTATCTTTTCTTCAATACCCCGGACTTCAGTCTCTTGTTCTCCGCAGTCCCGAATCGTCGGGGCTGCGAACATTAACTTCTTACATTTTCTTCAGTTGTCCCGGACTTCAGTCTCTGGTTCTCAGCGGGGTTTTAACCCCGCGGACATTAAACTCTTACATTATCTTCAGTTGCCCCGACTTTAGTCTCTGGTTCTCAGCGGGGTTTTAACCCCGCGGACATTAAACTCTTACATTATCTTCAGTTGCCCCGACTTTAGTCTCTGGTTCTCAGCGGGGTTTTAACCCCGCGGACATTAAACTCTTACATTATCTTCAGTTGCCCCGGACTTTAGTCCGGGGATGATGAACAAAAAATACTCCCGGGCTTCAGCCCAATATCTTCTCAGGGGCTCCGCTTATTATCGTTGTGGGCGATTAGTTCGCAATTAGCAAGAAATGATAAATCCCGTGTTTTTCAGCGGAGTTTTAACCCTGCGGACATTAACTTCTTACATTATCTTCAGTTGCCCCGGACTTTAGTCTCTGGTTCTCAGCGGGGTTTTAACCCCGCGGACATTTAACTCTTACATTATCTTCAGTTGCCCCGGACTTCAGTCCGGGGATGATGAACAAAAAAAACTCCCGGGCTTCAGCCCAATTTCTTCTCAGGGGCTCCGCTTATTATCGTTGTGGGCGATTAGTTCGCAATTAGCAAGAAATGAAAAATCCCGTGTTTTTCAGCAGGGTTTTAACCCTGCGGACATCAAACTCTTATATTATTTTCAGTTGCCCCGGACTTCAGTCTCTGGTGCTCAGCGGGGTTTTAACCCCGCGGACATTAAACTCTTACATTATCTTCAGTTGCCCCGGACTTTAGTCTCTTGTTCTCAGCAGGGTTTTAACCCCGCGGACATTAAACTCTTACATTATCTTCAGTTGCCCCGGACTTTAGTCCGGGGGATGATGAACAAAAAAAACTCCCGGGCTTCAGCCCAATTTCTTCTCATGTAATTCCATTGCAAGCATAATCCAATGCCAAGATTCTCTGCATCTGTTTCAGCGCTTCGCTCTTCCGCCATCAGGGAGCTCATGAGCCTCGCTTCGAGACCGGACATCATCTCTTTCGCGGGAGGAATGCCCGGCAACGATCTGTTTCCGGTCAAAGATGTCGAAGAGCTTTTCAGGGATCTCGACACAAAATCCAAACAGGCCGCGTTCCAGTACGGCCCCACGCCGGGCCTGCCCACTCTGCTCGAATCCCTTGGGGGATTTCTCGAACGCAAGGGGCTGCCGGTGAAGAAAAACCGCCTCATGATCACCACCGGTTCGCAACAGGCGCTCAACATCCTGGCAAGAACCTTCGTTGATCCCGGCGACCGGGTGCTGACAGAATACCCTTGCTTCATCGGGGCCATCTCCGCCTTCCGCGCCTGTGGAGCAGAGATCGTCGCCATACCTGTCGACGACGAAGGTATCGACATCGACATGCTGCGCGAAGAGGCTGCCCGGCCCGATCCGGCGAAGTTCCTCTATATCACCCCGTACTTCCACAATCCGGCGGGCATGCTCTACAGCACAGAGCGCAAGCAACAGCTCATCGAAACCCTTCAGGGGCGCGACATCCCGCTCATCGAGGACGACGCTTACGGGGACCTCTGGTTCAACGAGGAGGATCGCGAGCGCCTGAAGCCGATCAAGTCCATCGACCCCGAAGGAATCGACGTCTGCTACACCGGTTCGTTCTCCAAGATCCTCGGTCCGGGACTGCGCCTCGGATGGATGCTCGTCCCGGAATCTATCTACCAGAAATGCGAACTCATCAAGCAGTCCGCAGACGCCTGTTCGCCGAGTTTCACCCAGGTCATCGCCGACGCCTTCATCCGCTCAGGCAAAATCGAACCGTATATCGCCTCCGTCCGTGAGGAGTACAAGCGGCGAGCCGCCTGCATGACCGAGGCCCTCAAGCGCTACCTGCCTGATTATGTGAAGTGGAACGAACCACGGGGCGGATTCTACATCTGGCTTACCCTTCCTGAGGGAACGGATACCACCGCAATTCTCAAACTCACCATCGAACAGGGCGCAGTCTTCGTAATCGGCAGCACCTTCGATCCCGACGGCACCCGCAACAACACTATGCGCCTCTCCTACTGCAACAACTCTCCTGAAGAGATCGAGAGAGGCATTCCCATTATCGCTGCCGCGATCAGGACCGTCTGCGGGGAAACACGGTTAATGTAAAATTCGAGACTATCATCGGCGTTCCCTACTCGCACAAGCAAGAAAGGCTGCCTCATCCTGATCAGTGAGACAGCCTTTTCCTTTCTATCATTCGATTGCAGCTATTGTTTTTGCTGCTGCATTTTGCGGGCGAACTCCTGCATCTCCTTCATCTTCTCTTTCGTCATCCCTTTAGGTCCAGCCGGAATTTCCATTTTCGTGGCGTTTGCCGGGACCGCAAACAGTTTGTCGTCGAGTGACAAGCGCTCGACTTTTGTCAGTTCGGTCACGACGCCAGAGGGCTTGAGCAGGGTCTTGACCGGGAAACCGTCGAGACCTTCTGCCTTGAGCTTTTCGGCCAGTTGCGACATGCTCTTGTCTTTTGACCCCTGCATCCGGGCATAAGTCATGTAGTCAAGCATCTCCCTGGTAACCCACATTTCGATAACGGTGTCTTTACCTGGCTCACTGATCCTGACGTGTGTGCAGTTATATCCGTTGACCGTCTCTTTCCCGAGATTTTCAATTTTCGCGTCCTTGTAAGGATCAACGGCGGCCTGTTTCCGGGCTTCGGAAATATCCAGCACCATGCTGGAGCCGTTGGCCTCATTGATCATGTAGATTTTATCCGGCGCCTCGGCGAGTGCTATCATGGTCATCGACATACCGCCGGACTTTCCATCGATGCTCACCTTGTTTTCAATGCGCATCCCTTTTTTGGCGATGAAAAGCTTGGTCTGGCTTGTGGCGGATCCGGGAATGGTGGTGGTCATGTACATGATGCCTTCGAACGGACCGGCGACGACCGGAGCAGACGCTTCTTTAACTGCGGATGAACCGGCCTCCTTCTGGCCGTTTTTTCCACTGCAGCCAGAAAGGAAAAGTGCCGGCAACAGAACGCAGGCAAGCAGATAGCGGGAGATATTGCTCATGATGCTTCATGTTGAATGGTTTGAGAAGGCGATACAATCGTTGAAACACGGAAATGGAACTGCTGATCAACAGTTACTGGCTGGATGAATCCTCTTGTCAAGATAAGGATAAATACGGTTACATATTTTTCACAACTCATGCAATAAAGCCCTCAATTTCTCATCCATCCGTAAGGCGATTATTCCATCAGCTGAAAATGCTTTCAGGTCATCCAAAGCGGCTCTTTTTCCCATACGGCAGAAAACCCTAATGCAAAGAGATCAACGTTCGGATATTTCTTGAGAATATTTGACAGTTTCATCACAAAATGATTCCCTGGACTGATAGCATCCAGAAGATACTTCATACAACAGAGATGGACATAAAGCATATGATGCTGCGAAACTGATGGAACGTCAGTTAACCATGGAGAAGGCGGCTTTGGCAGTAGCTTCGGTCGTCCGGGTAGATTTTTATTCCATAAACGACCGTGATGGGCACAGATATTCCTGATCTGTGATAGAGATTGCAACCATGTTCGGAGATAGGTGTGATTAACTGTGTTCAATTCTTTGGCAATCATATCCTTCGAACAGACTTTAGAACCGAGGTTCCCGTACAGCTTCGATAAAAGGCCAAAACTGATGACCTCCAACGTTTTCCACGCAGGCGGCCTTCGAGTATCAGCATGATATTTCTGATAATGCTTATCGATAAAAAACTCTTTCGATTTTTTCAGGTCACGGTCCAGTGCCTTCAGATTGAGTACAAATGCCGATTTATCTCTGCAAATCGATGGGTTTTCGAACCACCAGGGATCAAACTCATAAGAAAGATGATTGATCATCCTTGTTCGAAGTCCAATTTCGATACGCTCAATGACATTGAACACCAGCAAGCGGAGCTCACTGTCGAAGCTGTATAAGGCAACAACATCCTCAAAACGACTGTTCGGCTTGAAAACATGCTCGACCTTATCAGACTGCATGGGCCACCAATATCCCGCAAGCCTGTAATAGCTTATGTTTTTCAGATAATGCTCAGCAAGAGACTCGTCATCAATCAGCAGACCTCTTGATCTGAGTTGACTGATTTGCTCCTGAAGAGTAATGGATTGCTTGTCATAAAGCATAAGCGTAAAAAAAAAGCCTTACGAGTTCAATTGAACCCGTAAGGCTTATAAAGCAAAAGACTTACCCTGGTACGCAGTTCTCAAGGGATGCGTGGTAAGTACTGTTTGAATTAAAGTAATGAATAATACTGATTTTTAAATGCTTTCGTTCTTCTCCTCAGTCAATTATTATCAATAAAATACATCGATCTTAAAAAATCAAGAGGCATTGATAACTCTCGACAGCTGTGGATTCGAAAACCGGATAGCCCCTTCACCCGCTGTAGCGCTTGCGGATTCCGAGCTTGTCTATCCGGGAGTAAAGCGTTTTTGCGTTGATCTCGAGAAGCTCTGCTGCGCCGCCATCGCCGCTGACGCGACCTCCGGCCCGATCGAGGGCGTCGAGAATGAGCTTGCGCTCCATGACCCTCACCTCTTCATCGAAATCGTGCAGCGTCATAGGCGCGGCCTGTGGCGCCGGCACGACACCTTCCGTTCGTGAAGTCAGCACGGAGGAGAAGTCGAGCGTCTCTCCCTCCGACAGGATCACCGCCTGTTCGACGCAGTGGGAAAGCTCCCTGATGTTGCCTTTCCAGTCGCGCGAGGTCAGCTCGCGGATGTCGCTATCCCTGATGGCGCGCACAGGACGACCGAACTCACGTGCGTACTTCTGGGCGAAGTGCAGCGCCAGCACGGGAATATCGTCGCGCCGTTCCCTGAGCGACGGCAGCGAAAGGGGGAATGCGTTCAGCCTGAAAAAAAGATCTTCGCGGAACCTGCCGGCGGCGATCTCTCTTTCGAGGTCGCGATTGGTGGCGGCGATCACGCGCACGTCGACCGGGATCACCTGCCGGCCTCCGATGCGTTCAAGCTCCCTCTCCTGCAACACCCTGAGCATCTTGGCCTGCAGTTCGAGAGGAAGTTCGCCGATTTCGTCGAGAAAAATGGTCCCGCCGTCAGCCAGTTCGAACTTGCCGATCCGGCGATCGGTCGCACCGGTAAAACTGCCCCGTTCATGGCCGAACAGTTCGGATTCTATCAGCGATGCCGGCAGGGCTGCGCAGTTGACCCTCACCAGCACCCGCTCCTTCCTTGGCGATAGGTTGTGGATCGCCCTTGCGATCAATTCCTTGCCTGTACCTGTTTCGCCCTGGATCAGCACGGTCGCATCGGTCGGGGCCACCTGGCTCACCCGCCGCAGCACGGCTGCAAGGGGAGCGCTGTTTCCGATGATCTCCTCGAAATTGTGCGCCGCCCGGATCTCTTCTACCAGATAGGTACGCTCGCCTTCGAGCTTGCGGCGAAGCCTGTCGATCTCCTCGAAAGCCAGGTAGTTCTGCAGTGCCAGCGCGAGCTGCGGCACGATAAGCCTGACGGTCGCAAGCTCAGCTTCGCCAAAATCGCTGTCGGTACCTGAAATGATCAGCCCGGCACGGCTCCCTGGAAGATCCCAGAGCTGAACGATAATCGTCGAGCGGATACTGAAGTTATCCCTGACCTTCGCCACCAGACGAAACTCGTCGCAGAGTTCGTCAAAGCGACTTCCGGAATAGACCCCTGGCCTCGAAAGAACCTGGGCGCCTTCACGGACAAGCCGCTCGTCACCGGCGATATCAAGCTTTTCAAGCGGCGAGAACGGTATGAAGCTCTGGCCGGGCTCACGCATAAAATTGTCGAAGATCCGGAACTTGCCGTCATTACCGATAACCCTGATGCCAAGAAAAAAGCATGGCACGAGCTTGTTGATCTGCTCGCAGACGGCCATCATCATCATGCTCCGGTCATTGATGGTGAGCAGCGCATTGTTGACGGCAAGCTGCATGGCCGTCTCGGCTTCCCTCTGACGCAACTCCTCGTATGCGAGGGCGTTGCTGACGGCGACGGCGATCGATGAGGAGACTCCTGCCAGCAGTTCCCTGTCGCTTTCACCCCACTTCTGTTCCACCCTCGACACGAAATTCAGGAACCCGATAACCTGCCCACCCGAACGAAGGGGAGAGAGCACGAGCTGGCGCATGCCAAGTTCATAAAGCGTCCTGAGCAGCGGAGAGTCCTGGTCGCCGGCCTCCGGAAGGTCCCTTTCGAGGCTCACTGTCGTAACGGCACGATCGTCCAGGTGCTGTTCGATCCAGGTCCCTACGATACGGCGCTTCTGGCGGCGAAGCTCCTCG
>Ga0326729_1000395_pt1 | contig 10494 bp, 10 predicted proteins | sample MHFSIPfraction_2_FD_207744 | JGI IMG/M metagenome (GOLD analysis project Ga0326729, IMG submission 207744) | Lab enriched peat soil microbial communities from Michigan Hollow, Ithaca, NY, United States - MHF6AY SIP fraction | ecosystem: Environmental > Terrestrial > Soil > Wetlands > Peat...
CGCAACTGCCAATACGTTAACCAGTATTTCGTTCGATGATCTTGAGGGACTCGTTGGACAATTACCATATTCATTTCCATCGCTTCAAACTTGTAGTTTTCCAGAGTTAAAAGTTTTTTCCGGGGCCTTTACATTTTATTCTTACGCTCCTCTCGTAACTACGTTGAATCTTCCGAAATTAAAGTATTTGCTTGGGTCATTTTATCCGGAAGGCCTGCGAGTCCCTGTAGTGTCTTTTCCGGAAATGGTGTTTGCGACAGGCTCCATGAGCCCAATAAATTCGACTTATATCACGTCGATTTCCGCACCTAAATTGAAAATGTGTGCTGGTGCAATTGCCCCTTACGGGCTATCCAACTTAGTGACGCTATCATTCCCATCATTACAGATTCTTGGAAATCTTGGGCCATATAATGTGCCGGCGCTCACCACAATTGATTTATCGGCATTAGTTCAAATCACAGGTGCCTCTATCACGCTCAACAATGGGACTGCTGCAGTAACAAATATGCTCTGTCCTTCGACGCTTACGTATTGTGGAGGCAATATCACATTTACGTCATGTGCGTTAAGTCAGGCATCTGTTGATAGTTGGCTGATCGCCTTGGCCGCACTTGATGGCACAAATGGGACAATACCCTATAACGGTCATGCCATAACGATTACAGGCACATCAGCGTCACCATCGGCGGCTGGACTTTCGGCAAAAGCCATTCTAGTTGCCGCTGGGCGCAACAACACGGTAACCCATAGATAATATGATACACGAGTGTGGTCCAGCAATGAGTTGGAGATTGATCCATGACGGTCAGGAAGTGCTTGCACTGCTCTTGACGGAGGGGATCACAACGACATCGTCATCACTTTATGAGGCCGCGAGCAGGGACGAGTGTTTGCGGGAAATATCCCGATTAGGGCTGAGTACAGCCCGAATTGAGTTGTCCGAAGCAGACCAGAAAGTGCTCAAACAACCAACCTCCGTCCCAGACGAGGTTCCCGCATGGCAGGCAAAGAGAGCGCTCGGAATCTATGGCCATCTTCTCGATATCGAGACGTACATCGGTGAGATGACAGGACCTGAGGGGGCATTAGCCCGTAATGATTGGTACAGCGCAACGATGTGGCGTAGAGATTGGCCTCTTGTGCTGGCCATGCAACAACAGATGGGTTGGACAGATGCTTACGTCGATCGGCTTTTCATCACGGCAAGTAATCTGTGATCCATGGGAATAACCGAACAAATTGAATTGGGGATTATCGATCGACTTGGAGCTGCTATTGATGGTATTGAGTCAATCACCCGTCAACGAGCAACGTCCGATGGAAGGTTCATTGATGCTCCAGTACAGATTAAATCATATCCGGCGCACCCAAACGATACATCGCTGAAATCGCTGTCCGCATCAGGTGCGCTGCTTGTTAGGTACACTGGAAGCCGATATGGAAAAGCCCGAAAAGGAGCAGGTTTTTTTGTCCAGGACAGGACGATGCTCTACGAAGTTGTTTGCGTGTCTGAGTCACTGATCCCGGCGTCAATGTCGTCGGGGATTTACAGGATGCTTGATCTCGCAGCGCTTCGATTGATTGGTTTCTGTCCAGAGGGTGCGGTCGGCGATATTGAACTTGTTCAGGATGATTACTTGTCTGAAACAAAGGGGACGTGGGAATACGGCATTGTGGTATCGGTAAAAGCTCAGACGGTTAAACGCCATGAGTGAGCATGTTCAAACGCAGATATTCCTGCAGGTTATTACGTTGCTTACCGGCTTGTCGACAACCGGTGATCATATTTACGTTGGGTCGGAACATCCGGAGACTCCGGATACGATGCCGGGAATTACGGTGTCAGTTGGGGATGTGCGATATCTCTCTGGATCGCTGGAGTCAACAGTGAAGGAGTTTGACCTGGAATTGGGGTATTACGTCCCGGGTGATGATCACCTGGTTACCACACAGATATCCCTTGAGGTTTCACAAGCGTTGTATGGCTCTGGTGGTGTATCTGGTATCAGTTTCTCGGGCTCATCACGAAAGTATAAATCGGACGCTGCATATAAGCACACGGTGGTGACTGACGTGTATAAAGTCCGCTATGAGACCGCTGATGGCGATGATTCCGCTGTTTATTGATAATTGCAATAATGGCCTCTGATAGGGGGCCGATAATAAGGAGAATGGTTATGGCAAAACCGCAAAATGTGAATGAAGTGCCTGACACTGGTCAGTCTATTCGTGATGACGCATCCAAGGTCGACACCGTGGTCTCTTCCTCGGAGTCGAGTGAGGTGACTTACGTCTATCTCATTCATCCTGAGACGGGACTACCCTGCAAGACCTATGACTGGGTAGCCCCAACCCTTATCTCGCAGGGATGGAAACCATCGGAGAAGTAAACAACTCAATAACAAAATCTGAATCATTATGGCAAACCCAACTATTACAAACCTCACCGAGGTTTACATCGGCACCAATAAGGTGAAACGCCTTGTTTCTGCAACACTGACCAGGCCGGAGCGCCCGATCGTCAAAAGTGATGAGCTTACCGATGGTCCTCCGGAAGTCCTTGGTGTCGGTTCGGTCACTGATGTTACCGGTTTTGAAATGGAGGTAGAACTCGACTCTACGGACACCACCGGCCAGGTGGCCCTGAGTGCTGCTTACAAGAATGGGACATCAGTCGCCTTGGTTGCTTTCTACGAAAACGGGAAGTCCACTGGCTCCCCGATGGTATCGGGAACGGTGTATGTCACCAAGGCCCCGGACGTTGGATCAAGTGGTAACAACAACAAGACCCGCAAGGGAAAGTTCAAATGTGTGTTCGTTAGCGCCACTGAAGGAGTTGCGGCGTAACGCGTAATAACAAAGCCTTGTATCGCAAACGTAAAATCATTGAGAATTATGAATACAGCATTTAACGAACTTTCGGAACTGATGAGTCGTATCGTCGCGCAGGAGGTCTATGTCCCTGAGTGGAAACGAAAAGTTCATTTCGCTCCTCAGACGGCGCATGAGGTGGCACTCTCGCGAAAACTGATTGAATCCGATGCACCTGTATCGGAGCTCAACGTTGCACTTGTGGTGATCAAGGCGCTCAACTCTGATGGGTCAAAAATGTTCGATCCTGAAAACTTCCAGGAAATGATCCACTGGAAGTGCAGCCTGGTGTTCGACCGCTTAGCGGAAAAAATGAGGGCCGCTACGACGGTAGAGGAGGCAAAGGGGCTCTCGCCAGCCATCCAGAGTTAAGGCTATGGGTTGAGCTGGCGGTTGAAATGGATAAGCCTCTCGAATGGGTAATGAAAAATATCCCCTACGAGGACAGGAACTATCGAATTGCCTTATATCAATTAAGAAAGGAAGAGCCGGTCGATGAGTAACGATTTCAAAATCAAGGTTTTGTTTGAAACTGAGGCAAATGTCTCGGGTTCTCAGAACTTGTCCGGCTCGTTCCTTTCTGTTGATCAAAGTCTGAATGCAATTAATGGCTCTGCAGCTTCAGCTGAACAGAGCCTTCTGTCTTTGCAGTCTGCTGCTGCACGGCTTGATGGTTCGATGGCTAATGCAATGAACTCGTTGGTTCCTGCGCATACGATAACTGATTTACAGGAAATAAAATCATCGTCTGAAAGTGCGACATCATCGCTATCGAAGATGTCATCTGCATCAGGGATTGATAAGCTCGAGGAAGATCTTCGATCCTTGGCAAAGGCAACTGATGCATTTGCTGAAAAGTCAGGTGAGGTTTCAAATTTGTCTGATCGACTTTATGGCGTCGAGCAAACCGCCAAGATGGCGGCTGAGGCGGTTGAGCAGATAAGAATTCCTGAGTCATCTTCATATTCGCTGAATGATCTTCAGAAGCGGATTGGTGATCTTAAACAGGAATTGCGTGGTGTTGTTGATATGATGCACACGGTCCCTGTTGAGAGTGACATGTTTAAAGTCATGGGAGATCATGCCGCCCGGTTGTCGTCTCAGATTGAATTGGCAGAACGGGATTACAAGAGTTTAGGCGGAACGGCCAGTTCCGCCCTCAATGGAATTGGGCAACGAGTTGACCACGTAACTGGATCCAGCGTCTATCTGTTGCAAAATATGGGACGGATCATCAGTGATCTGCCGTATGGGTTAAACGGTATCGCTAATAACCTGGAACCATTTGCTGAATCGTGGGCAAAGGCTACTCGTGAGGCTGGGGGAACCGGTAATGCCATTAAGGGAGTGTTGTCCCAGATGGCTGGGCCTATGGGTTTAGCGATGGTTGGACTGCCCATCTTGACATCTTTCGCCCTGATGTTTGGTGGTGATATTGTCAATGCGATCATGTCTGGTGAATCCAAACTGGATGAGTTTAATCGCAAGGTCGCTGATTTAAAATCAGCTGTTCCTATCCAGGACATTATCGCTCAACGAGGGCTTGAGGGCGCTGCTCTGGTAACGCTTGAAATTAATCAGGCGGAGCGAAAGTTGCGTGATCTCATCAGTACTCAGTCTGAGTATGATGCTCGGTTTGCAGCGGGAGGTGCGTTTACGCAGGTTTACTCGTATTGGGAACGGTTCAACGAGTTGTTGATGCGCACAAGATTGTCTCTGCTTGGTGCGTCATCCACGGATCTTAATCGCGTTGAGTCGGAGTCTCTGAAGAAAAAAACCGAGGCTGTTGATCATGCGAGAAAACTCATCGATGAGGCAATCAAAGGGGAAAAGGCTTATAGTAAGGAACGATATGAACGGGCGTATCTCACCATAGGATATGATAAAAAAGCAGCTGAATCATCGGCTGAATTGCTTGTTGAGATATCGTCATCGCATGGGAAAATCGCAAAGCTGGAAAATCAGCTTACCATCGATAAGAAGAAGGAATCGGAACGCCGTATAAAGCAGGCTGCTCAGGAAGTATCGGCAATGAAGGCTGCTGATCATGAGCTTTCGGAATCAATGGCGTCTGCTGACCGAGCACTTGGGAAATCTGATAAATCAAAAGTATCCTTGGCTGACAGCACAAAGGCGCTGACTGCTCGGGAAAAAGACCTTGAGGAAATTGAGGCGCGATCTGCGGTAACTGTCGCAGACAAAAAGCAAAAGAGTGAAGATCTGAATGCAGCGACAAAAAGGTTGACAGAAGCGCAGTCACTTCAGAAGACTATTCAGGACGCTGTAATCCAGTCTAATCAGAAGGCGGTAGAGTTTCTTGATAAGCAGGCTGGACGGACGTTGTCGGTTGCTGATGCAACGGTTGGATACCATGAGGCTTTGCATGCATTGTATTCGTTCAGGGTTGAGCATCAGGATGCGACAAAAATGACTCTTGACGATGCAAAAAAGGAGTCTGAGTTGGTTCGTTCCGCCGCTTCGGCTTACGAAATTCAGAGTGCTGCAATTCGGCATGCTGCTGAGGTGCATCAAACTGAAATGAAAAAAATCGTTGTCGTGATCGATGCGGCCGGAGATGCATTTGAGGCAATGAGTGGTCGTTCTATTAAGGGTCTTGATTCGTTGAAAAATGCGATCAAGTCATTCAAGGAAAATAATGGTAATGGCGATCTTGCCGGTTATCTCGGCGTGGCAAGCTTTATTGGTCAGAACATTGGTGGTAAGGCCGGAAACGCAATAACGGCTGCGTCCAGTTCTGCACTGGCGGCAGCGTCAGTTACCGGGAACCCCTACATTATAGCAGGAGCTGCTATCATATCGGGGTTGACATCGTTATTCGGAGGAGATGATGGCAAGGCCCAAAGAGATCAATCACGACACTCTGTGTATGATGCGATCGTGCAGTCGGCATTGTCAGGAGGTACTCAGTCGTTAAAAATCCTCCAGGCAGGAGGTTATACGTATAGCGGGGTTGAAAGTGTCCATATGGCTGGCGATAGTCGTGACCGGTTGCTTGGTGATAGAGCATCAGCTGGGTTGGCAGAATTGCAACAATATATCAACGCACTCGACCAGGCGGGCAAGACTGTCGCAGGATTTATGACTCCGTCTGCATTGCGTGATTTGCAGTCAGCGAAAACATTGCTTGAATACACGGTATCGATTATAGGCGAGAATGCTGAAGCGACATCGGCTTATTGGGATAGTGTGATAAAGAGTGTTACTGGTGTTTCAGCTGATACGGTAGCTACAACGATATCGTCAGCATTATCAAATACTGATACGACCTCAGCTGGAAAAGCTTTTGCTGACAGCTTTGAGGAATCTGTCGCGACAGCAATGCGCAATTTGGCTATAAGCAATCTTGTGAATTCAGCAGTTATGCCAATTCTTGGTCCTGCGATGCAGGAGATTGTATCTGGAATGATCAACGGAACGTTGGATGTCGATAAAATGACGTCTATTATGGCGCAAGCATCGTCAGTTGCAGATCAAATTGCTCCATTGGTCGATCGGCTATCGTCAGCCTTTTCCCAGGCAGGTATTACAGCAAAGACAGCGACTACATCAACGTCAGGATTGAGTGACTCGACTGCAGCATTGACAACCATTCAGAATGAGCGGTATGATCTTGAGACTGCTCTTCTTCAGCTGCAGGGCAATACAAATGCGCTTCGTCAGCGAGAGCTTTCAGCACTTGATAGTACAAACAGATCGATCCAGGAACAGATATATGCATTACAGGACCAGCAAGCCGTAGCTCAGGAGCGATATGGGATTGAAACGACACTGTTGCAGTTACAGGGAAATACGGCTTCTCTTCGCCAGAGGGAACTTTCAGTTCTTGATCCGTTAAATAGATCCTTGCAAGAGCAAATTTATACTCTGCAGGATCATGCGGCCGCAACACAGTCCGCCCAGTCGGCTACGTCTTCTGCGCTTTCAAACTTGAGGAAGAGTATAGACGCGGAAAAAACATCATTGGAGTCTGCGTATACGACTACAGTTAAAGGGATCAATGATCAGCTGGATTTAGTCAATAGCAATATCAGCAAGCTCACTGCTCTTGGGTCCTCATTGTCAGCGACATTGGACAATATGAGTTTATCAGGATCTGAGTATGCTGATCGTCTGGCTGCACAGGCTGAAATAGCTGCCGCAGCTTTGAAGGCTCAAACTCTTGGTCAGTTACCACTTGATGGACAATTGGCATCAGCAATGTCCATTGTTGCACGAGATGCATCGTTTTTGTATGCCTCGGAGATTGACTATAAGCGGGATTACTACAAGACTCGTGCTGACTTGGCCACGATCAATTCTGTTGCGACATCTCAGTTGTCGTCATCAGAAATACAGGTGTCGCTGTTACAGGATCAGTTGACCGTGTTGCAATCATCGTATGATCAGCAGGTGTCGACATACGATGCAATATATGATACTGCACAATCGCAGGTTGATGCGCTTTCAGGGTTGAATGACTCGATTTTATCAATCTCGGATGCAGTCAAAGCGCTTAATAGCGCTGGATCAACACAGGCAGCATTGACCGGTGGATCTATGTCGTGGACGACAATCCCTCGATATGCAACGGGTGGATATCATCCTGGTGGGTTGGCGATTGTTGGTGATGGTGGAGGTCCCGAGCTTGTCGACATGCCAACAGGATCACGGATATACAGTAACCGTGAATCAAAGAGTTTGGTTGATGTTGAGTCATTGATTCGCGCAATTGATCGGATGTCTAAAGAGATCGTAAAGTTGAGAGAGGAACAGATGATGGGGTTATCCATGATCCATATCAATACTCGGGCAACGGCGGATGCGGTTGAATTGGCAAATGAGGTATCTGGAGTTGGTGGATGAACGTTGCAAGGCCAATAAAGTTGTCTGCATCCGGTCTGGTAAGTACGACCGCGACAAGCTCCGGGTATCAATTGTGGAGCCATCTCCATTCGTATTCTGTTGGGGATCTTGTTCAGCGTGATACCACTCACCACTATTATGAGGCCGTTGCTACCGGAATTGACGCTACCCCACCTGAGAATGCTGTTGCTGGTAATTCTGCTCGTTGGATCGACCGAGGCGTGATCAATGAGTGGGCTATGTTTGACGATGAGAGCAGTTCACAAACAGTTGCTACTGATACGTTGACAGTCGTAATGCAGTTCTCTGGGTTCGTTAATCATCTGTCGTTGATCAGGCTTGTTGGCCGATCGGCTCGGATAACTGTTGAGTCTCGTGGCATTGTCGTTTTTGATAATACCTATTCTCTTGACGGTACAATTATAACGGGGTGGTGGTCCTGGTTGTTTGAGGAATCAGTACAAAAAGAGACCTTGGCGGTGAATTTGCCTCCATACGTCGACCCCATAATTACTGTGTCAATCAGCGGGATGACAACTGTCAAATGTGGAGTGTGCCAGGCTGGCGCTACCAAATACATCGGCCGTGCCCAAAAACGGTCAGGGTGGGGATATAGAGATTTCAGTACAGTTGTTGAAAACCCGACATACGGGACGATCACGTCTTATGTGAAACGAGGCAATAAAGATGTCCTCAACGTAGTCCTTTTGATCGAGGCGCCGTATGTAGCTGCTTTCCGGCAGGTAATGCGTAGCCTGATAAATAGCTTTTGTGTCTGGATTCCGTCAGACGATGACAAACTGCAGTTTTTGACAACGTATGGCTATGTCTCGCAACTTGATGTCGTAATGGAAACAGCGCAATATTCGACATATACTTTAACGATTCGGGGGCTCTGATGTCTCGTATAACACGAAAATTTACACAGATCAAACGTGGTGATGGAGAGGCGGCGTTTAACATCCAGGCTGATAATTTCGCGGCCGACATGGAGGCCGCAGCTCCTGAGTTTAACGCTTTGGCTGATGATGTCAACACAAATGCGACAATCGCCGAAAATGCTGCTCGAACGGCTCAAGCATCCATTGCTGAGGCGAATGCTACTCAATGGATATCGGGGAGCGCATATGTGATCGGAGATGTTGTGTGGTCCCCAACCGATGCATTGGTGTACCGGTGCATCGCGTCGGTCACGAACACAATCGATCCACGATACGACAAAACTCATTGGCGGATCATCAACCATACGATCCAGACAGATGGGGGCGTTGAACCTTATGGTGCCGCGTGGTCGCAAACTTTTGAGTGGTTTAAGATTCTCATGGCATACAGGACTTCGTACGGTTCAACATGGGACCAAGTAAATGATGTATTCACAACTAATCAACACTGATATGGGTTATCTCGACGTTCACCATGCATGTAACATCGTGCTTTTAACGCCAGGCAATGAGGGAAATCCTGTCCTTTTGGATAGTAGTAATTACATTTCTCTCCTTGGCGGAGGGACAGCCTTGTTGGATGGATCAATGGGCCAAGTGATGAAACAGATTCCCATGTTTCATTATTCTTACTCATTTGGGACAGGACCAGATTATGCGCATAACTGGCAGATCTCACTCCGGCCATTTCCCGGATCTCAGCCTCACCCCTGGTTCTTTAAATCTGGTCAGTGGGTCGATCACCGATATGAGGCGGTATACCCATCGGCTTGGTATGACGCCAGCGCATATAATTATGTCGACGGTGATGGAGTTAACTCTGGATTCGATCTAACTGCTGACCGGATTGGGTCAATAGTTGGGAAAAAACCTGTTTCAAACTTGACCAGGGCTCAGTTTCGATCGGCAGCTGCCCGTGTTGGCATAGGGTGGAGTATCACTGATTTCTGGGGATATTCTGCACGAAAGTTGCTGTTTGTAACTAAATATGGGCATCTCAATTCACAGTTGTTATTCGGGAATGGAAACACGTGTTTTTCAGGGTTTTCATTCGCTTCGTGCATTGGGACTACCGGTAAGGTTAGATCATTATTTGACCCCGGTCATGCAACTGGCGGCGGTGAAATTGGGGATTACTCAAATTATGATGGTATTGAAGACGCCTTCGGTGGCCTCTTCGAGTTTATCGATGGATGGAATATCCCTGCTGGAGGAGCAAAGAGTTACGTTTGTTCCAATCCCGCAAATTTCGCCGACGATACGGATGTAAACTATGGCTCTTATGGGTCTGCATTTCCGGCAACAGGATGGCAGCGGACATTGCAACATAACATCGGACTGCTTCCTGCCGGGACAGAGGGTAGTGGAACATCGACATCGATTAATGATTACTATTCACAATTTTCGGCCTCGAATTGGACGGTGCCTCGTGTCGGAGGTGCTGCAAGTAGCGCACTTACTGCTGGATTATTGAACCTCGATCTATCACTTGGGTCGGCATCAGCCAATTCTCAAACAGGAGCACGACTCTGCTTCTGATCCGCATCGAGGACTGACAGAAAGCCCTATTGTTATGCTTCAACAATAGGGCTTTTTATCGTTTATTTTTACCCCATTAAAGAGTGGATTTAATGGGCAGGAAAATCCACTTGAATGCCTATGTAAAGGGCGTTAAATTGTACGGGCGTATTTAACGCAAAATACGTCATGATGGAACGTATCTCTGTGTCTTTAATTTCACAAACCGTTTGACGGAATTTCACAAACCGTTTGACGCGTTATAAAGAGCACGCATCCCCCTGCATTTCGATCTATA
>Ga0326729_1000396_pt1 | contig 10494 bp, 11 predicted proteins | sample MHFSIPfraction_2_FD_207744 | JGI IMG/M metagenome (GOLD analysis project Ga0326729, IMG submission 207744) | Lab enriched peat soil microbial communities from Michigan Hollow, Ithaca, NY, United States - MHF6AY SIP fraction | ecosystem: Environmental > Terrestrial > Soil > Wetlands > Peat...
CTGCTGGATCGCGGCGCTCCTGACGCGCCGGCGCGCGGTGGCGGCCGTGCTCGGTGTCGTCGCGATCGCCGCCGCCGTGCTCGGCCAGGTGGAGCGGCAGCGGCGCGCCCGAGCGGTGGCGGTGATCGTGAGCCCCGCGACGCCGGTGCGGGCGGCGCCCTACGGAACCGCGAGCGCCAGCCTCGTGTTGGCGCCCGGTGTCGCGGTGATCGTGGAAGACGACTTCAATGGCGGGCAATGGCTGCGGGTGCGCCGGCCGGATGGCGTCAATGGCTGGGTGCAGGCTGGTCAGGTCGTGCGTCTGTGAGTGGGCGGATCGCCGTTCTCGCGCCGCACGTCGCCGACCAGATCGCCGCCGGGGAGGTCGTGGAGCGGCCGGCCTCGGTCGTCAAGGAGCTGGTCGAGAACGCCCTCGACGCCGGCGCGCGCACCGTCCGCGTGGAGCTGGAAGACGGCGGCCGCGCCCTCATCCGGGTCTCCGACGACGGCTCCGGCATGTCTCCCGCGGACGCGAAGCTGGCGCTGCAGCGACACGCCACGAGCAAGATCACGACCGCGGCGGACCTGATCGGCGTGGGCTCGTTCGGGTTTCGCGGCGAAGCCCTGCCGGCGATCGCCTCAGTGTCGCGCTTCGAGCTGGAGACGGCCGACGGCACCGGCGCGGGTGTCCGGATCGCCGTGAGCGGTGGGACCGTGGAGCGCGAAGAGCCGGCGGTGCGCCAGCGGGGGACCACGGTGACGGTGCGGGGGCTCTTCTTCAATACGCCGGCCCGCCGCAAGTTCCTGCGCGCGCCCGCGGCGGAGACCCGGGCGACGGGGGAAGTCATGTCGCTGTTCGCGCTCGCCCGTCCCGACGTCGCTTTCGCCCTGACGAGCGACGGACGTACCTTGCTCGATACGGCGCCGGCGCCTCGTCCCATCGACCGGATTCACGCCCTGTGGGGCCGCGAGCTCGCCGATACGCTGCTCCCCGTGGCGCACCGCCGCGGGGCACTCGAGGTCACCGGATTCGCGCAGCGACCCTCCCAGGCGCGCCCCGCAGGGCGCAAGGGATTCGTGTTCGTGCGGGGACGGCCGGTCCGGGATCCGTTCATGCTGCGGGCGGCCGAAGCCGGCTACCGCTCGGCCATTGCCCCGGGGGACCGTCCCACGCTCATCCTGTTTCTCGATCTGCCGGGCGATGCGGTGGACGTGAACGTCCACCCCGCCAAAGCCGAGGTGCGGTTTCGCGAGCGGATGCAGATGGAGCAGGTGGTGGAGGAAGCGGTGCGAGCGGCGCTCGCGCCGCTCGAGGCAGCGGCTCCGCTCGGTGCGGCGGCAGGCGGGAGTGGCGGCCCGCTGCTCGAGGCGGCCGCGTGGGACGGCACCGGGGCGATTCCCGCCGGGCTGCCGACGGAGCTGTTTTCGCCCGAAGCGATGAGCGGCCGGGCGCGCGGGCCGGAGCTGCTGCAGGTGTTCGACACCTACCTGCTGTTTCAGACCGAGGAAGGCGTCGCGATCGTGGATCAGCACTCGGCGCACGAGCGCGTCCTCTACGAGGCCGTGATGCACCAGCTCGCGGGCGACGGCGCGCCAGCGCAGCGGCTGCTGCTACCGCTCACGCTGGAATTCACGGGCCCGGAGCTCGAGGCGATCGACGCCCACCGCGAGCTGCTGCAGCGCGTCGGCTACGAGCTGGAGCCGTTCTCCGGCCGCACGGTCGTCGCGCACACGGCGCCCAATCCGCATCCGCGCTTCGAGGCCGCCCGCTGCCTCCAGGAGCTGGTGAGCGACCTCGCGGGTGGGCGTTTCGGCGGCTGGGCCAACCGGCTGGAGCGATTCGCGGCGACCTTCGCCTGCCGGGCGGCGATCAAGGCGGGGCACCACCTCGATCCCGACGAAGCCCGGGAGCTGGTGCGACGGCTGCTCGCCGCCACGTTGCCGGCGCACGACGTGCACGGCCGCCCCACCATCGTCCAGCTCCCCAAGGGTGAGCTGGAGCGGCGGTTCGGGAGATGACTCCAGAGGCGGTCGGGCGGTCAGGCGGTCGGGCGGACAAGTCTTCTGACCGCCCGTCCGCCCGACCGCCCGTCCGCCCGCTGACTCCGGTGCTTGTGGGCCCGACGGCCAGCGGCAAAACCGCCCTCGCGGCCGCGCTGGCCGAACGCATCCCGCTTACTGTCATCTCGGCCGATGCGCGCCAGGTGTACCGCCGGCTCGATATCGGAACCGCCAAGCCCGATGCGGCCGTCCTGGCGCGCGTGCCGCACCGCGGTCTCGACCTGGTCGAGCCCGGTGACCGCTACAGCGCCGGTCGGTTCGCGCGTGACGCGGCGGCGTGGCTCACCGAGGCCCGCGCCGCCGGACGGCTGCCGCTGGTCGTGGGCGGCACGGGGTTCTACGTGCGCGCGCTGGCCGATGGACTGTTTCAGGAACCGCCGCTCGACCCGGCGCGGCGCGAGCGGCTGCGGACCTGGTCCGGCGCGCTCGCGGGCTCCGACGTCGCGCGCTGGGCCGCGCGGCTCGATGCGCACTTCACGGGCGGCGGCCGGCAGCGGGCGGCACGGGTGATCGAGGTCGCGTTGCTCACCGGGCGACCGCTCTCGCTGTGGCAGCGGATCGCGCGGGCGACCGGGGTCATGCGCCCGTGGTACATTGTGCTGACGCTGCCCCGCGAGCTGCTGCGGCGCCGGATCGCGGAGCGGGTGGACGCGATGCTCGCGGCCGGGCTGGTGGACGAAGTGCGTGCAGAGCTGGCCCGCGGCACGCCGCCCGGTGCCCCGGGCCTGGACGGAGTGGGGTACCGCGAAACGGTCGCGATGCTCACCGGGCGGCTCGACCCCGGCGATCTGCGGGACGCGATCGTGCGAGCGACGCGGCAGTACGCCAAGCGTCAGGAGACGTGGTTTCGGAATCAACTGCGCCCGCAGACGTCAGACGTCGGACGTCAGCCTGACGCGGTGTGGATGCTCGACGCGTCGGAATCGACGGACGCCCTGGCCGCGACGATCGATGCGCGCTGGCGACTCGCGTCCGCCGGCGTCTGACTCTGATGTCTGACGTCTGAGGTCCGGTGCACATGAGAATCGGCATCACTCTCTATCCCACCTACGGCGGCTCGGGCGCCGTCGCGACGGAGCTCGGGCTGGAGCTCGCGCGGCGGGGCCACGAGGTGCACTTCATATCCTACGCGAGCCCGTTCCGGCTGCGCGGTCTCATGGAACGGGTCACGTTTCATGAAGTCGTGCCCGCCGACTATCCGCTGTTCGAGCAGTCGCAATACGCCTTCGCGCTCGCGGTGAAGCAACACGAGGTGGCGCTCCAGGAAGAGCTGCAGGTGATGCACGTCCACTACGCGATTCCCCATGCGGCGACGGCGTGGCTGGCGAAACAGATGCTGGCCGACGAGCGGGACCTCAAAGTGGTGACGACGCTGCACGGGACCGACATCACCCTCGTGGGCAAGGACCCGTCCTACTTCAGCCTCACCAAGTTCTCGATCGAGCATTCGGACCGCGTGACGGCCGTGTCGGAGTTCCTGCGCGACGAGACGCACCGGTTCTTCGGCTGCGACAGCTGCGAGATCGTGGTGATCCCGAACTTCATCAACCGTGCGGAATACTTCCCGCCGGCCAGCGCGGCCGCGCGGTGCCGGCTCGGTCCCGTGGACCACCGCATCCTCATGCACGTGTCGAATTTCCGGCCGGTGAAGCGGGTGGTGGATGTGGTGCGGGTGTTCGCCGGGGTCCGCAAGGCGATGAAGGCCACGCTCGTCCTCGTCGGCGACGGACCCGATCGCGATGTCGCCCAGCGGGAAGCCGTCAAGCTCGGCGTGAAGAAGGATGTCCGCTTCATGGGGCGAGTGGATGACGTCGCCGACGTGCTGCGCGGTGCGGACCTGTTCCTGCTCCCCTCGGAGACGGAGTCGTTCGGTCTGGCCGCGCTGGAGGCGATGGCCTGCGGCGTGCCGGTGATCGCGAGCCGGGTCGGGGGGCTGCCGGAGGTCATGGAGGACGGCGTGTCGGGATATCTGACGCCCGTCGGGGATGTGGCGGCGATGACCGAGCGCGCCATCGACATCCTCAAGGACACGGCGCGGCGTGAAGCGATGCAACGCGCCGCGGTCGCGCGCGCCGGAGACTTCGCGGCCGAGCGGATCGTCCCGCAGTACGAGCGGCTGTACGAGGACGTCCTGCGTGACTGATCTCTGGCGCCTCACGCGGGCCCACAATCTGGCGATCGCAGCGGCCGGCGTGGTGGCGGGCGGCTGGATCGCGCTCGGTGCCGTCGCCCTGCCGAAGCTGCTGGCGTTCGCCGCGCTCTCCGCCGTCGGTCTCGGCGCGGCGGGAAACGTGGCCAACGATCTCGCCGACGTCTCCGCCGATCGTTTGAATCGACCCGCCGCTGAGCGGCCGCTGGCCGCGGGACGGATCCGACCCGAGACGGCGCACCTGCTCGTGTGGTTGGGATCGCTCGTGGGATTGGGCGCCGCGGCGCTCGTTTCGGGACGGCAGATCCTGATCGGGGCGATCGCGCTGATCGTCATGCTCGGGTATTCCCCGTGGCTCAAGCGCCACGGGCTTCCGGGCAATCTCGCCGTGGCGGCGATTGCGGGACTGCCGTTGTTCTATGGCGCGCTGGCCGTGGGACGGGCGAAAGCGGGCCTCGTCCCGTGGGTGCTCGCGGGGTGGATCCATCTCGGGCGCGAGCTGGCGAAGGACCTCCAGGACGAGCCCGGTGACCGGGCCGTGGGGCGCCGCACCCTGCCGGTCCGGCTGGGCCGAAGCGGGGCAGCCGGAGTCGCCTGGTGGTGCTGTCTCGCGTTCGTGCCGCTGTCGGTGCTCCTGCCGCTCGCGGCGGGTTTTTCCTGGATGTACTTCGCCGTGGCCGTGGCGGCGCAGCTGCTGGTGCTGACCGCCGGTTTCGGACTGCGGCGCGAGCGGTTCGCCCGGGCGAGCCTGCTGCTCAAGGCGGCGATGGTGGTCGGTCTCGTGGCGCTCGTCCTCGGCGGGATCGCGTGACGGGTGTGACGTTCGATGGTCTGCCCGGTGCCGCGCTGGTGCGGCGCTGGGGAGTCCCCTCCTGTCTCGTGGCGCGCGAAGTCGGCTCGGCACTCGACGCGGTGCACACCCTGGGGCAGGAGGGCGCCCCGGGGGGCGCTCTCGTGCTGGCCGAATCCCAGACGGCCGGGCGGGGGCGCGACGGCCGGACCTGGCACTCGCCGCCCGGCGGCGTCTGGCTGGCGCTGCTGCTGCGTCCGCAGCGTGCGGCGCTGAGCATCGTATCGATCCGCGCGGGGCTGGTGATTGCGGACGTCGTCGACGATCTGCTGCGGGCGCCGCAGGCGCGGCTGAAGTGGCCCAACGACGTGCTGCTCCACGACCGCAAGCTCGCCGGTGTGTTGTGCGAGGGACGCTGGCAGGGTGATGAGATGCAGTGGCTCGCGGTGGGGATCGGGATCAACGTCGTGAATCCGATCCCGCCGGTGCTGCGGGACACCGCGATCGCCCTCGCTGAGGCGGTGCCCGGCGTGCGCCGTCTCGACGTGCTGGACCGGCTGGTGCCGCCCCTCATGCGGCTCGGGATCTCCGCCGACCGGCTCACCGAGCGTGAAGTGGCGGCGTTCGCCGCGCGCGATTGGCTGCGCGACCGCCCCCTGCGTGGGCCCGTGGCCGGGCGGGCGGCCGGCGTCCTGGCGGACGGCGCGTTGCTGGTGGAGCGCCCGGGCGGGACGACCGCCGTGCGGGAAGGACATGTCGAGACCGCCTGAGTCCGCCTTAGCGCCTCCGCACAGCGACCCCTAAGTTTCCAGCGTGCTCCTCGCGCTCGACGTCGGCAACACCGAGACGACGGTCGGCCTGTTCCAGGCCGATCGCCTGGTGGGCCACTGGCGGCTCACGACCACCACCGCCCGCACCCCGGACGAATGGGCCGCGCCCCTCTCCGCCTACCTCACGAACGCCGGCCACTCGCCGTCGGGGGTTCGCGCCGCGGTCGTCGCGTCGGTGGCCCCGCTCGTGACCCAGAGTGTGTGCGAAGGGGTCACCGCCGTCACGGGCGTGACCCCCGTGTTGGTGGACGCGCGCTCCCAGCTCCCGATCTCGCTCGACGTCGATGAGCCGCTGACGGTCGGCGCTGACCGTGTCGTCAATACGCTAGCCGCGATGCGCCTCTTCGAGCGGGACACGATCGTGGTGGATTTCGGGACCGCGACCACCTTCGATTGCATCACGGCCGACGGGCGCTTCATCGGCGGGGTCATCATGCCGGGGATCCGCACCGCCTCCGACGAGCTGGTGCGCAGGACCGCCAAGCTGCCGGCGACGGAGCTCACCCCGCCGGAGCGCGTCATCGGACGGCGCACGGAGGACTGCATCCGCTCGGGCGTCCTGTGGGGGACGGCGGACGCCGTGGACGGCCTCATCCGGCGCATCCGGGAGGAGTGGCCGGCGCCCGGTGGGGTCCGTCCCTTCGTGGTCGCGACCGGCGGGCTCGCCCCGCTGGTGGCGCCGCTCACCCAGGAAATCGAGACGGTCCAACCCGACTTGACGCTCGTGGGCCTCCGCCTGGCCGCGGAGGCGTTGGGGCTTGGCTGGTAGGGCGGGGGCGCTAAATTAGGCGCCATCAACCGGATACCGGAAAGAGCCAACCTATGACCAGCAGTGCCGTGGCGACCACCGACCGCTCCGAGTTCCGCCATGTCCTTGCAAGCGGCACTGTGGTCGGGGCCATTACCGGTGTCAGCGTCGTGGCGTTCATCGCGATCTCGCGCATCCTCCCGGCGGGTCTCTCCCGCGATCTGCTGGAGAGCGCGCTCGTGCTCGCAGCGGGTTCAGCGGTGAGCCTGCTCCCGGGTGTTCGGGCGGTGGCCCGGACCGCCGAGGGAATCGCCGGGGCGGCCGCGATCGGGCTGTGGGGGACCGTGGTGTTCATGGCGATCGACATCGTGCTGCTGCGTCCGTTCAAGGCGTATCCCTGGACATGGGATGCGATCGGGGGTGGCAGCAGCTGGTGGTATCTGCCGATCTGGTGGATGCTCGGGACGTTTCTGGCGTGGATGGGTGGCATGCTCATCGCTGGGCGGAGTGCCCGAGGGGAAGTCTCGATGCTGCAGTTGGCCGTGCCGGTCGTCGCCGGCGCCGTGGTAGTGACGGTCGCCAGCAAGCTGCTGGGGTGTCCCGCGCCGCTCCCGGCCCAGGCCGGTGCCGCCTATACGGCCATCCTCGCCGCCTTGGCGCTCTTCGCCAATGCACGGAAGGGGTAACGCGTGAGCGATGCGGGGGGCGGGCTGCCCCGCTGGCTGGCGCACGCGCTGGTCGTCGTCGGTTGGCTCCTCACGCCGCTTTGGGCCTGGGGAGCCTCGTTTTTCGGCCTCTGGGCCGGGGCCCACGTCACCGTGCGATCCACCCGCCCGTTGGCCATGCTGGCGCCGGCCGTGCTCGGCGCCGCCCTCCTCGGGTTCGTCACGCTGTGGGCCTGGGTGCGGTTCATGCGCCGCGTACCCCACCTGCTGGCGCATCACATGGCTGCGCGCCCCTCCGCGGAGTCCCCGCCCGATGCGACTTCCTGAGGCCGCGCTGATCGCCGGCCTGGGCGCGGTGTGCGGCGGCACACCGCTCGCGGCCCAGCGCGAGGTCGGCCTGCTGTACGGCCGCCGGCTCACCGGCGTCGGGGGCCTCACGACCTACGAGGCGCGACTCGACCGCCCGCTGGGATCGTGGCTGCGACACGGACCGGCGCTCAATGTGCTGATCGAAAACGGAGACGTCGGCCGGGGATTCTATGGGGTCGGCTACGAGGTGGGGTCGCCGCGCCCACACGGCACGCTGACGCCGTACGCGGTGCTGGGGGGCGCGCTCGGCATGGCCTCCGACACCGCCGGTCAGCGCTTGGCTGCCCTGTGGTCCGCCGGAGCCGGCCTCGAGTGGCGGCCGTTCCAGTTCGTCGGGCTGAGCGTCGAGGAGCGCTATCGCGTGATCGATCGCGGCCCGCACGGATTCTGGAACCCGGGCACGCCCCGGAAGGGCTGGGGAACGCTGCTCGGTCTCTCGTTCGCGTTGGGGCGGGAGACGGGGCGAGCGCCCCGGCAGCCGGCGGCCGGCGCGACGGTGCCTCAGCCGACCCCCGGGGGGCCCCCGGAGCCGCCGCTGATGATCGTGGGCCGCGCCGCCGACGTGGTGCAGACGGCGCTCGACGTGCTGGGCAGCCCCTATCAGTGGGGCGGAACCGCGGAGAACGGCTTCGACTGCTCCGGGCTGGTGCAGTACGCCTATGCCCGTCACGGCATCCGGCTGCCGCGCACCAGCCGTGCCCAATCCGAATCCGGAACGCCGGTCCCCGTGGATCTCGATTCGTTGCGGGCGGGTGATATCCTGGCCTTCGCCGCGCAGCGGGGCGGGGGCGTCACCCATGTGGGGATGTACGTCGGAGACGGCAAGTTCATCCACAGCTCGTCACGTGGCGTGAAGTTGTCCCGGCTCGATGCGCGCGATCCCGACGGAGCGTACTGGATCCCCCGCTGGGTGGGAGTGCGCAGGCTGCTCCCGTGACCCGCCGGGTGGTCCTGCTGGGCTTGTGCGCCGCGCTGTTCGCCTGCGCCGCGCCACGTTACCACATGCCGTCGGGGCTGCACAGCTACCGGTACTTCGTCGTCGGATCCGATTCGCTCAGCCTGGCGCTCGGGACCGCGCTGCGGCAACGGGGTCTCGAGGTCGTGCCCCGGCTGCGGGGCGGCGCCGGTCCGACGGCGGCAGTGATTCACTTCCTCTTCCGTGACCCCGGGGACTCCCTGGGAACCGTCCTGCATCTCCAGCTGGCCGACACCCGGACCGGCGTCGTGATCGGCGCCGGGATGGCGGTGCTCGCCGGGCTGCCGGGCCCGGTGGACGCCCGCGCGGCCGCGTTGCTCGATTCGCTGGGCCTCAAGCGCACCCCTTGACAGCGGTCGGAGGCGAGGAGAGATTGCGCCGCGACCGCTATTGGCACTCAATGCACTAGAGTGCTAACGTTCATATTGTACAATGACTTACGTTGTTCTACTTCAGGTGGAGGCGGAGCGTTTATGGCGACTGCGACGAAGACGAAGCTGAAGGTCTTCCCGCTGGCCGATCGTGTGGCGATCCGGCCGATGGAGGAGACAGAGCAGATGAAGGGCGGGCTCTACATCCCCGACACGGCGAAGGAAAAGCCGATCCAGGGAGAGGTGATCGCCGTCGGGCCCGGCCGCACGGAGAAGGGCGAGAAGGTCCCCATGGAGCTGAAGGTGGGCGACCGCGTGGTCTACGGGAAGTACAGCGGCACGCAGGTCGAGTTGGATGGGGAAGAGATCATCCTCATCAAAGAAGCCGACGTCATCGCGAAGCTGAGCTAACTAGGACCTTGGAGGATTAGATGGCAGCCAAGCATCTCGAATTCAACACCGAGGCCCGGGCGCGCCTGAAGCGGGGCGTGGACCAGCTGGCCGAAGCGGTGAAGGTGACGCTCGGCCCCCGGGGCCGCAATGTCGTCATCGACAAGAAGTTCGGTAATCCCACGGTCACCAAGGACGGCGTCACCGTCGCCAAGGAGATCGAGCTCGAGGACGAGATCGAGAACATGGGCGCCCAGATGGTGAAGGAAGTGGCGACCAAGACCTCGGATCTCGCCGGCGACGGCACCACCACGGCGACCGTGCTCGCCCAGGCGATCTTCCGCGAGGGGCTGAAGTCGGTCACCGCGGGCGTGAACCCGATGGCCCTGAAGCGGGGCATCGACAAGGCGGTCGAGATCGTGGTGGAGGACCTGAAGCGGATCTCCGTGCCCACCAAGGGCCGCAAGGAGATCGCGCAGGTCGGCTCCATTTCGGCCAACGGCGACAAGGAGATCGGCGACAAGATCGCCGACGCCATGGACAAGGTCGGCAAGGACGGCGTGATCACGGTCGAAGAGGCGAAGGGCCTCGAGACCACGCTGGAGACGGTGGACGGGATGCAGTTCGATCGCGGCTACCTCTCGCCCTACTTCATTACCGATCCCGAGAAGATGGAAGCCGTGCTCGAGGATGCCTACATCCTGGTGCACGACAAGAAGATCTCGGCGATGAAGGACCTGCTCCCGCTGCTCGAGAAGGTGGCGCAGTCGGGCAAGCCCCTGCTGCTCATCGCCGAGGACGTCGAGGGCGAGGCGCTCGCCACGCTCGTGGTCAACAAACTGCGCGGCACGTTGAAGGTGTGCGGCGTGAAGGCTCCGGGCTTCGGTGATCGGCGCAAGGAAATGCTCACCGACATCGCCGTGCTCACCTCGGCGAAGGTGATTTCCGAAGAGCTGGGCTTCAAGCTCGAGAACACGGTGCTGGGCGATCTGGGCCAGGCCAAGCGGATCGTGGTGGACAAGGACAACACCACCATCATCGGCGGCAAGGGCAAGCAGATCGACATCCAGGGCCGCATCGCGCAGATCAAGTCCGCCATCGAGAAGTCGACGTCGGACTACGACAAGGAGAAGCTGCAGGAGCGGCTCGCGAAGCTCGCAGGCGGA
>Ga0326729_1000397_pt1 | contig 10433 bp, 7 predicted proteins | sample MHFSIPfraction_2_FD_207744 | JGI IMG/M metagenome (GOLD analysis project Ga0326729, IMG submission 207744) | Lab enriched peat soil microbial communities from Michigan Hollow, Ithaca, NY, United States - MHF6AY SIP fraction | ecosystem: Environmental > Terrestrial > Soil > Wetlands > Peat...
GAGTGCTTCAGCCCAGAAGCCGGTTGAGGCGAAAAAGCGCAAGCGCCTTCTTGTGCCGAGGGAGGAGATCGCCTGGTTTCCGATCATCAAGCCCGAGCTCTGCAACGGGTGCGGCGACTGCAAGGTGCTCTGCAAGCCGGGGGTTTTCGAGCCGGGCCCGCCTGATCCGACCGGGGTATGCCGTCCGAAGCTGGTTGTCGCCAACCCCTACAAGTGCCTTGTGCTCTGCACCAGATGCGTCCCGATCTGCACCTCCGGAGCCATCGTCATGCCAGGGAAAGAGGATTTCGAGAAGTATGTTGAGTACGTGGAGTAGGGAACGAAGAAGAATGGACGGTATGGACTGAGTGGACGAATGCAAGAGATGGACTAAGTGGACAATGCAAGAGGAGCGTGCCGGTCTTTGATTTGTCGTCCATACCGTCCATCAGGTCCATCGTGTCCATATCGTCAACGTTTTCTCTTGCAATACTTAACTGAGATGTGCATGAGCGGTTCACCGCCTAAAAAAAACCGCAAGCGGCTGCTTGCCCCTCGCGAGGAGATCGCCTGGTATCCGACGATTGATGTTTCGGTCTGCAACGGCTGCGGAGAGTGCGCCGACCTCTGCCGGCCAGGGGTCTTCAAGCCGGGTCCGCCCGATACCAGTTCATCGGTGGTGTTACGCCCGAGGATGGTTGTCCAGAACCCCTACAACTGTATCGTGCTCTGCACGCGATGTGAACCGGTCTGCCCCTCCGGGGCGATCACCCTGCCTGCGGCAGGGGAGTTCGAGAAGTTCGTGGAGTACGTGGATCAGTGACGAAGATGAATGGACGTCATGGACGGAGTGGACGAATGTAAGAGATGGACTGAGTGGACAATGCAAGAGGATGGTGGCCGCCATTGCTTTGTTAGTCCATACCGTCCATCATGTCCACTTTGTCCACAAAGTCCACTTTTTCATATTTTCTCTCGATACTCGAAGCTTCACACCCCCAGAGCATCCCGGTCCCTGAACCCCATCAGATAGAGGATCGCGTCGAGCCCGAGAGTCGAGATGGCCTGCTTGGCGGACTCCCTGACGATCGGTTTTGCCCTGAAGGCGATTCCCAGCCCGGCCCGACCGAGCATGGGAAGATCGTTGGCCCCGTCTCCGACCGCGACGGTCTGCTCCAGCCGGATGTTTTCCTTTCCGGCGATCTCCTCCAGCAGCTCGGCCTTCCGTTTGCCGTCCACCACCTGTCCGACCACCCTGCCGGTCATCCGGCCATCGACGATTTCGAGTTCATTGGCGAATACGTAATCGATGTTCAGCTTTTTCTGCAGATAGTGTCCGAAATAGGTGAAGCCGCCTGAAAGTATGGCCGTTTTGAAGCCGAGCCGGTGCAGGTTGTGGAAGAGGTGCTCCGCCCCTTCGGTCAGTTGCAGCCGTTCGGCGACCTTATTCAGCACTCGCTCTTCAAGCCCTTCGAGCGTTGCGACGCGCTTTTTCAGGCTCTCGTTGAAATCGAGTTCACCCCGCATGGCCGCCTCCGTGACGGATGCAACGAGTTCTCCCGATCCGGCCTCGATAGCCAGCTCGTCGATAACCTCCGAGGTGATCAGCGTCGAATCCATGTCGAACACCACGAGGCGCCTGGTCCTTCGGAAGATGTTGTCCTCCTGGAACGAGATGTCGACGCCAAGGCTGTCGGTGATGTTGAGCAGTTCGGACCGGAACCGTTCCTCGTCCTGCGGCGACCCCCTCAGCGAGAACTCGATGCATGCCTTGCTTTTTCCCGGATCGTACTCGTTCTCGAGGGGCAGGCGTCCGGAGAGCCGGCTGATGGTGTCGATGTTGAGCCCGTGGCTGGTCACGATCGCCGTTACACGTTCCAGATGCTCTGACGTGATCTTTCGGCCGAGCAGTGTCAGGAGAAACCGTGGCTTGCCCTGTTCGCCCACCCATCGGTGGTAGTCTCTCGTGGAGATCGGCGAGAAGTCGATCTTGATGCCGAGGGTATGGGCCGTGAAGAGGAGGTCCTTCAGGATCGGCGAAGAGGATGACTCCCTGGGCACCTCGATGAGCATGCCCAATGTAAGATGGTTATGGATCACCGACTGGCCGATGTCGAGCACCGGGATGCCGTACTTCGACAGCACACCGGTTATGGTTGCCGTCAGGCCGGGCTTGTCGGTGCCCGAAATCGTGATGAGCAGAAGTTCTCTCACTCAGGTCGAAATTGGATTGAAGAATGGTACGCAGCAGTCCGGGTCAGGAGATGCGCCGTCGTCAGGCTGAGTGTTAAAATACGGGATGGCAAGCGAACCGCAAACCGGTTCCGTCGTCATGCTCCGTTTCTGTGCCGGCCAGTTTCGCCGGAACACCTTCTTTTTTTTGCCGAAGAGTGTTACGTTGAGTTCAATGGCTACCATTCGTTGCCTTCCGATACCGGTGTCGACCGCGCTCTCCCAATCTAACCCGACCTGCCTTGGACAAGAGAATCGCACAGCTCAGAGTCGCGGCCTGCTTCATGGTCGTGCTGCTCCATGTTTCAGCCGGCCTGTTCCTGACCTGGGACCAGAGATGGTCGGCAGGCAACTTTTATGATTCCCTGACCCGCACCTGCGTCCCGATATTCCTGATGATCACCGGCGCCACGCTGCTGCCCAAACAGGAAGCACTGCAGCTCTTTTTCAGGAAACGCATCGTCAGGATCATTCCCCCCCTGATCTTCTGGTCGCTCTTCTATCTGGCATGGTCGAGCTACACCGGCCAAACGACCGGCAACTGGGCCCTCGCGATCCTATCCGGTCCCACGAAGTTTCACCTCTGGTACTTCTACGAGCTGATCGGTCTCTACCTGTTCATTCCGGTGCTCCGAAAGTTTTTCCAGGGCAGCTCACGACAGGACCAGCTCTGGTTCATCGGGGCCTGGTTTGTCCTGGCCTCCCTGCTGCCCATAATCAAGAATCTTATGGTGCTTCGTTACCATTGGTCGGCGGAGCTTTACGACAATGCGCTGTCCAACTACAATCTCTCGTTTTTCGAAGGGCTCGTGGGCTATCTGGTGCTGGGCGCCTACGCCACCCAATCCAAAGTCGGCGCAAGGGCCGGTTGGGCTCTCTTCCTCATCTGCTCGCTCTGCACCTTGGCTGGAAGCTGGTGGATCAGCGCCTGGCTCGGGAAGCCATCGGAACTGTTCTTCGATTACCTCTCCCCATTCGTCATTCTGGCAGCCTACGGCCTTTTCGTCGCCTTCATGGACATGAAGCCCGGCCCTCCGTCGAAGCTGGTTACCGTCATCGGAGAGTGCACCCTCGGCATCTACGGCCTGCATATCTTCATCATCTCTCCGCTGTTCGACAGTAACGGCTTTTCGGCCTCCGTCGGCAATCCCTGGCTGGAGGTACCTCTGGTTTCGGTCTGCGTGTTCCTGGTCGCCTTTGCCATCATCTACCTCCTCCGACTTTTCAAGCCTCTGAGGTATGTTATCTGAAAATGGCAATTTGAGGCAGTTCGTACCTGTTTCCGATACTTCCTTTTTACGAAGAGGATTGTTACGTTGACCGTCGGGCAGTCATGCCGCCGGGATTTCGCTTTCTCAACTGATCAAACCCCCGTCTCTTGCCCTCAAAACCCCTGAAGTTGGCATATCGACCCGATATCGACGGGCTTCGAGCTGTCGCCGTGCTTGCCGTCCTGTTGTTTCATACTAAAGTGCCCGGCTTCAGTGGGGGCTTTGTCGGCGTTGATGTTTTTTTTGTGATCTCCGGATTCCTCATTACCTCGATTCTTCTCAAAGACATTGCCGATGGCAACCACTCCATACCGCGGTTCTATGAACGGCGGATCAGGAGGATATTTCCGGCCCTTTTCCCGGTGATCGCTTTTACGTTAGTCGGCGGTGCGATTCTGTTCGATCCGAAGTCCTACAAGGATTTCAGCGAAAGCGTTCTGGGTACGACGCTGTTCTACTCGAATTTTGTGTTCGCCAACCAGCTTGGCTACTTTGACACTACCGCGCTGCAGAAACCATTGCTCCATACCTGGTCGCTCGCCGTGGAAGAGCAGTTCTACATCGCGTTCCCCTTGCTGCTTGTCTTTATAAACCGGAAGCTGAAAAGCCGATACGCCCCCTGGTTGTCGGTATTGGCATTGAGCTCGCTTGCTGCGAGCATTTACGGAGTCGAACACCATCAGGCGAAAACCTTTTACCTCGTTCATGACCGGGCGTGGGAACTGCTGGTGGGCTCATTGCTTGCGCTGAGAGTCCTGCCTGACTCCTCTTCTTGCCGGTTGAGGCGGACACTCTCCTTTTCCGGTATCGGACTGGTTTTGTACAGCATATTTTTTTACAGCGAAGCGACCCCGTTTCCCGGATATTTCGCTGCGGCGCCGGTGATCGGCGCCGCGATGTTCATCTATGGCGGAATGGGTGAAGAGTTGCCCGCGGCGAACAGGCTGTTGACGTCAAAGCCGCTGGTGTTTGTCGGAGTGATCTCCTATTCGCTCTATCTCTGGCACTGGCCTTTTGTGGCATTCTATGAGTACGTGTCGTATCGCCCGCTGAGGCCGGCGGACAGCCTCGCGATCATATCCGCATCGTTCCTTGCCGCCATACTGTCCTGGAAGTACGTGGAACAACCGTTCAGGGGAAGCTCATCGTTGCTGGCAAACAGGAAACATCTGTTTGCTGCGTCCGGGGTCATCATGATGGTCACCTCGCTGGTCGCCGTGGTGATCTACAATCGGGACGGCTTGCCGTACCGATATTTTCAGGAGAAAGGTACGGTCGTTCTGCCCGATGTCAGGCAGGTGGAAGTCGAGAAGATCGGCGATGGCAAGATATGCCGTATCGGTGCGGATAAGGTCGCGGCGTCGTTCATTCTCTGGGGTGATTCCCATGCAGGCCACTTCTTGCAGGGTTTGGCAGAAAAAGCTGAAGAGTACGGCGTTTCCGGTTATACGGCTACCATGCCGACCGATATACCGTTGATAGGCGTCAACGCCAATCCTTTCAATGAGCGTGTGATGTCGTTCATCGGGGAGCATCCCGAGGTCAGAACAGTCATGATTGCAGGTATCTGGGGGGCGTACGCCAATGGGCATCGGTATGGTGAAGCGCAGGCAGTGACCCTGACCGACGAGGCGGACCCGCATGCCGCTCGCGCAAACAGCGAGGTGATGCGCGATGGCTTTCTCAGAACGGTCGATCGGTTGCTCGAATCTGGCCGCAGGGTTGTCATCGTCAGCGATATTCCCGAAATCGGCTATAACGCGCCTCGTCTCTACATGGTCAAGGCGGTACTGCTCGGTGAAGACATCAACAGGTATGTGCCGGATCGACACAGCTACAAGGTCTGGAACAAAGAGTACGAACGCATAGCCACAGAGCTGGCCTCACGCAAGGGCGTGACCATTCTGCATCCTGAAGCGATGTTATTTGACAGGGGCGGTCATGCGATGCTGATGGCCAACAACCTCCTTCTGTACCACGACGCCGATCACCTGTCAAAATACGGCTCTCATTTCGTGGCGCCTGTGTTTGACGAAGTTTTCAGGGGAATAGCCGGATCGAAGTGAGCGCTGGGGAGATTGGTGGGCGCCCGAAACGTCAGTCGGCCTGTATGGTGTTGTCAATGTGAAGGAAACGCCCGGTTAAGAGCAACGGCGGGCGGCAGGGGACCAGGTCCGCTCACCACCCTGAAGCTGATCAGGCTGAAAACAGTCGAACAATCGGGCGCAATGGTGACAGTAAGCGTTTCATGTACTGCTTAAGCGTCTTGGCCCCCTCACTGGTGCGGCTCATGACCGGTCGCCCAAGCGGAAGAGCTATTCCCTCGCGCTCAAGCAGCGGCAGGTTGTAACGCAGCCATTTGCCCCTCTCCAATCCGTTGGTGCGTTGAAACACGATACGTCGAGTCGCGTAGAAGCCGCTGTATTGATCAGATCTGCCGACGCCGAACGATTCCATATCCCAGGGCGATTCACCGATTCTCAGGAGGTTGAGCAGCACCTCCCGGTTCCAGAACGCAACATCCAGGGATGTACGATACTCATCACCCGGAAACAGCTCAAGCAACTTGTCATCGACCTTACGCTTCAAGCGATCGCTTCCCCCGTGTGGTGACATCCGGAGATAATTGGCCTGGAGCTTCAGGAATCGGGCATAGAGATCGGTGATCTCAGGAGTCGATACTTTTTCCCAGAGCAGGTAGTCATCCAGAAACCACAGAAGATTGGTGGTTGGTAACATGGCGACCATCGCCCGAGTCGACTCGGCCCAGCTTTTGTCGGGCCCTACGCAAAGCGTCGTCACCCTTGGGTCGTCGTAGCTCTTTTCGTTGCTTCCCAGATAGACAGGGTAAGGGCAATCGGGCCAGTATTTGAAAAACAGTTGAAAAAAAACGGGCCAGATATCAGAATATTTGTCACAACTGTTCACCAGAACAGCGACACTCCCGTCTGTTGCTTTTAACACGTACGTTCAGAAAAAAGAGTTAGAAAAAGGTCACTCCCACTCGATGGTGGCCGGAGGCTTCGAGGAGATGTCGTAGGCGACGCGGTTGATGCCGCGGACTTCATTGATGATGCGGTTCGAGACCCGGGCAAGGAAGTCGTGCGGGAGCTGGGCCCAGTCGGCCGTCATGCCGTCGGTCGATTCTACCGCGCGCAGGGCCAGTACGTTCTCATAGGTGCGCTTGTCACCCATGACGCCGACCGACTGCACCGGCAGAAGCACCGAGAACGCCTGCCAGACCTTCTGATAGAGCCCGGTCGATTTGAGCTCGTCGATGAAGATTTCGTCGGCTTCACGCAGCACGTCGAGCCGATCGCGGGTAAGCGATCCGAGCACACGCACGGCGAGGCCCGGGCCGGGGAAGGGGTGGCGCATGAGGATGTCCTCGGCGATGCCGAGCTCACGGCCGACGGCGCGCACTTCGTCCTTGAAGAGCTCGCGCAGCGGCTCGATCAGCTTCAGCTTCATACGCTTCGGCAGTCCGCCGACGTTGTGGTGCGACTTGATGGTCTGGGATGGGCCGTTGACGCTGACGCTCTCGATGACATCCGGATAGAGGGTTCCCTGGACGAGGAACCTCTCTTCATGGATATGCTCCTCGAACACGCTGATGAAGGTCCTTCCGATGATCTTGCGCTTCTTTTCGGGAGACGCGACCCCTTTCAGGCGGTTGAGGAAAAGGTCCGAAGCATCGGCGAGCGTGATTTTGAGCCCGAGCGGCTTGAGGAACTCCATCACCTTTTCCGCTTCGTTCTTGCGGAGAAGACCGTTGTCGACGAACACGCAGTGGAGCTGCTTGCCGATGGCCTTGCTGACCAGCACGGCCGCGACCGTCGAGTCCACACCGCCGCTGATGCCGCAGATGACCGTCGAGGATCCGGCCTGTTTCCGGATCTCCTCGATCTGGTGCTCGATGAAGCTCCTGGGCGACCAGTCGGGCGTGATGCCGGCGATGTCGATGAGAAAGTTCGAGAGCAGCTGCTTGCCATAGAGCGAATGCTGCACTTCCGGGTGGAACTGAAGTCCATAGACTTTCAGGGCGGCATGGGTGCCGAAGCTTTCGATGGCGCACATCTCGGCGTTTTCGGTGCTGGCCGTCACCCGGAAGCCTTCGGGGAGGCGCGTAACCTTGTCGCCATGGCTCATCCAGACGTCCGAGTCGGGTATGTCGCGGAACAGCATGCTCTCATGGTTCGCATCATGGCCGACCAGCATTTTCGCGCGGCCGAACTCCTGTTTGGACGAACTCTCCACATTGCCGCCGAAGTGCTTGGCGATGGCCTGCAGGCCGTAGCAGATGCCAAGAACCGGCACGCCGAGGCTGAACACTTCAGGGTCGGGCATGAAGGCCGATTCGTCGTAGACGCTGTTCGGTCCGCCGGACAGGATGATAGCCTTGGGCTGGTGCTCCCGGATGGCATCGGCAGTCGTATGGTAAGGGAGGATTTCAGAGTAGATGCCGATCTCCCGGATACGCCGGGCGATGAGCTGGGTATACTGCGATCCGAAATCGAGGACGATGACCGATTGAAGCGATGTTGCCATGGTAGTGCGTTGAATCAGGTAAAGATTACTAAAACTGTCCCTGCGGCTGAGCCGGGTAGGCCGGAGCCTGGCCGGGAGGAGGCATCTCCTCGGGCGGAACGGCAGTGCTGTCCTGAGAAGCGTTGCTCCTGCCAAGGGATTGCAGGCGGCCGCCGAACTCTCCGGCCTGGATCCTCGCGAAGCTTTTCGGGGTATAGTACTCGACGTAGACGTCGTTGCTGTAGATATCCGAAGGATTGTTCGTGCTTCCCGAAATCGGAACAGCCACGATGTTATCGGGTATCGGGAAGTAGCGGTTCTCAAGCTTGAGCGCAGGGTCCGCATAGCAGCGCTTCATGAACAGCGCCCAGATCGGCATCGCCGCCCGTGCGCCCTGGCCGTATTCCATCGAGGTGAAGTGGATGCGCTCGTCGTCGAAGCCGGTCCAGATCACGGCCAGGAGCTGCGGCGTGAAGCCCGCGAACCAGGCGTCCCTCATGCTCTGGGTGGTGCCGGTTTTGCCTCCAGCCTCCTGATCGAAGCCGTACCTCGCCCTGAGGCCGACTGCGGTGCCACGGTCTACGACCCCCTTGAGCATGGAGACCATGACATAGTTGGTCGTGGGATCGATGGCGAAACGGCTGTTCGGCGACGTCTCGGATATGACACGGCCGTTCTTGTCCTGGACTTTCAGGACCGAAACCGGCTCGTTCCAGACGCCATTGTTGGCGAAGGTCGAGAATGCGCCGGCCAGTTCAAGAGGCGAGACTTCGGAAGTGCCGAGGGCGATCGACAGGTTCGGTTGCATCGTGGAGTTTATGCCCATGCGCCTGGCGTAGCTGATGATCTCGGACGGGCTCAGGTACTCGTAGGCGAGGCGTATCGTCACCTGGTTCAGCGACCGGGCGAGGGCGTCGCGAAGGGTCGTCATGCCACCCGACTCGCCTTCGGCGTTGCGTGGTGACCAGATCTCTCCGTTGGCGCTCCTGAGGGAGATCGGCTGGTTGAGGATCGTGAAGTTCGCCGGAATGCCCTTGTCGATCGCCGCCGCATAGACAAACGGCTTGAAGGTCGAACCCGGCTGGCGCTTTGCCTGCCAGACATGGTCGAACTGGTATCGGTAGTCGTCCGGCCCGAAGTTGCTGCCGCCAACCCATGCCTTGACGTGGCCGTTCGACGGGTCGAGCGCGACCAGCGCGACCTGGATTCTAGTTTTTTCCTTCAGCAGATTGTTCAGCCATGGGGTGTCCGCCCTCAGTCGCGACAGTGCCTCCTGTTCGGTGGACCCGTCGTCGACCATCTCCTTGAACCGCGTGCTCTCCTTGATCATCTGGAGTTTCAGGGGCTCGGTCCATCTCCAGCTTCGGTCGAAATCCGCCTGCAGGTTGACCAGGTGCTCAGCAACCGCCTCCTGCGCATATTTTTGCATCCGGCTGTCGAGGGTCGTCTGGATGGTCAGGCCGTCGCGGTAGACGTTGATGTCCTCGAGCATCGAGGATGGCTTGATCGTCTGGCGGATGTACTCGGTGAAATAGGGGGCGAGTCCCTGATGCGTCACCGGCGTATAGTGCAGGATGAGTGGGGTGTTCCTCGATTTTTCAGCCTGTGCGCTCGTGATGAACTCCTCCTTTTCCATGAGGGAGATGATCAGGTTCCTGCGGCGGAGCGAAGAAACTGGATCCTTCGAAGGATCGTAAGCCGTCGGGTTCTTGAGCGTACCGATGAGCGTAGCGCTTTCGGCGATGGTCAACCGGCTTGCCGGCTTGCTGAAATAGGTCCATGACGCGGCCTCGATGCCATAGGCGCCCGATCCGAAGTAGACCGTGTTCAGGTACAGGGCCAGAATCTCGTCCTTGGTGTAGGTCTTCTCGAGTTCGATGGCCGTGATGAACTCCTTGAGCTTTCTGCTGACGGTTCGTTCCTGCGTCAGGAAAAGGTTCTTGGCCAGCTGCTGGGTGATGGTGCTCGCACCGTGCCAGCGGGTACGGCCTTTGATGATGTTCTCGGCCATGGCCAGGAACAGTCGCCTCAGGTCGACGCCCCAGTGTTCGTAAAACGCGACATCCTCGGTGGCGATGAGCGCGGCGGTGGCCGCCCTGGAAATTGATTTGAGCGGTACGAAGGTCCTGTTCTTCAGGAAGAATTTGTGCAGCAGCACGCCATCTTCGGAGTAGACCAGCGAAGCGAGTTCGGGGTTCGGATTTTCGAGGTCCTGGATGCTCGGCAGGCCGCGGAACACGCCGATGCTGAACACGGCGCCCGCACCGAGGAGGATGACGATGAGTATGCCGGCGAGTTTGAAGCGTCCTTTGCTGCCTTTGTTGCTGTCCTGTGTCTTGTTGTTCTGTATCACGTTGTGGGGCATTCGTTAATGTTGACCCCGGAGGGTCGGTTCGTTCACATAGGTATCATGGAATCCTGACC
>Ga0326729_1000399_pt1 | contig 10416 bp, 7 predicted proteins | sample MHFSIPfraction_2_FD_207744 | JGI IMG/M metagenome (GOLD analysis project Ga0326729, IMG submission 207744) | Lab enriched peat soil microbial communities from Michigan Hollow, Ithaca, NY, United States - MHF6AY SIP fraction | ecosystem: Environmental > Terrestrial > Soil > Wetlands > Peat...
TTTGTACACGGGCCTGCAGACGCTCTGTTAAGGGCACCTCTATTTATTTGTTGCGCGACTCAATTGCTTCGTTGGGTGGTGCTCGAAATCCTCATGTCCCGACATGTCGGGACACTCCGGTTTCTGCGCTCCATCCGCCTCTCACTTAAGCCGCTCACGACAATAAATAGAGGTGCCCTTAATACTGCGCCTGGATTAATCGCGTTGACGCGGATGCTATCCCTGATTCCGCGATCAGCGAGTGACTTGGTCAGATTCAGCAATGCGGCATTGACCGCTCCGCCAATGGTGAACTCTTCACTGCCGGTTCGTCCTCCCACACCGACGATGTTGACGATATTGCCCTGACACTTCAGGAGATATGGCCAGGCTGCCCGGGTGAGGCGCATCGCGCCGAAGAACTTCAGTGCAAAACCATCATCCCAGTCTTTGTCGGGCAATGTCAGAAAATCACCCCGCCTGGTGGCACCGGCGTTATTGACCAGCAGATCTATCTGTCCAAAACGGGCGATGGTGGCTTCTACAACAGCTGCAGGCGCATCCGGGTCTCGCAGATCGATAGCCTGTACAAGAGTGTCAACAGTACAGAGCCCAGCAACCTCTTCCAGCTGATCCTGTGAACGTGCCACAAGTACCAGACGCATACCCTCTTCTGCCAGTAACGTTGCAATGCTGCGACCGATCCCGCGACTTGCGCCGGTGATGATGGCAACTTTGTTTTTCAACTGCAAATTCATGCGTTCCTCTCACTATTACCAGATAAATTCTGATATAATAACGAAGCTGATTTCAGGATCAAATTATTCGAGAAGGTTGGGCTTTTGCGGCAATTGTCCTGCGTTTCGAAAGAGACTTGTCGGCGTCCTTTTTGAGAAGGTTTTTTGATCCTCATTCCACGATGAGAGTATCTCCGGCTTTTGCGCAGCACCGGCCAGCCTTTTTTATATATCGCCAAGGTCCGATGTCTGATTTTTTTCAAATCTACGTTCAAGATTAACACTATATATGTTCGGGCATTGATGCTGTTTTATTTGGCGAATTACCGATAAATGCATATGATGATATTGAAGAGCAGAGAAATTTACACTCCTTCCTTTATCTGCGCTTCAGCGAAGCTTATTTTTCAGGCTTCGCTGGTTATTCACTCTCTACACTTAAACATTTCGTGCTTTCTAAACGGCCATAGTTATTCGTTTGTGTTTTTTTAGAGTTAACAATTGTAACAAGGGGGTAGACATGCTGAAAAGGACAACCATGCTTTTTAAAGGTGCATTGCTGATGACCGGGTTTGTACTTATGGCATCGGAGGCATTCTGCAATGGGTCAATCACGGGAACTATTGTAACAGATAATCCAAAAAATAAGGAAGATGCCGTTGTCTATCTGAAAGGGGTCAAAGGATCGGTCATACCTCAAAATGTTACAATCGAGCAGCATCATCTGACGTTTATTCCAAGAGTGACGAGCATACCGGCAGGATCGACGGTCGAGTTTACCAACCACGATAAAATCTACCATAATGTTTATTCGGTAAGCGAGGCGAAAAAGTTCAACCTTGATACCTATGATCCTGGTAAGCCCAAGCAGGTTACCTTCAACAAGGTAGGTGTGGTCAGTCTGCTCTGCAACGTTCATCCCGAGATGTCGGCCTGGGTTGTGGTTACTGACAGCAGATATTCAGCCGTGACCGACAAGACTGGTAGCTTTACAATCACCGATGTTCCTGCCGGCACTTATGAGATTACCGCCTGGAGCGAAAAACTCAAGCCGCAGGGAGTCACAACGGTTACCGTTTCCGACGGAAATACGGCTCATCTTGATATCAAGCTGGGTGATTGATCTGCATACATTGGTGTAACACTCAATACGGCGGCGGTCAGATGAATGGTGTCTTCCTGATGGAGATAATGAAACCGAAAAAGGTGGCCTGTTGGTCACCTTTTTCGGTTTCATACGGTTTCGTCGATGCTTGTGCCCTGGAGCGAGGAACAGGCAGCAGCAGCCGAAGTTTCGGCCAGTTCAGCCATCTGGCATGGATCCTGTTTCATTGCCATGATACTGATGAGCACCTCTACGTTATTGTCGTGAGTCCCGACAAGTCGGGACCAACGCAGCAATCGAAATGCGCAACAAATAGATAGAGGTGCCCTGATTGATGGTCTATGCCCTGGAGCAGGTATGAACGGCATGACCTTTGCATTTCAGCGATTTCCCACCGTATTTTTTTCATTCTCGTTTCCGCCACAGACTCTCACCAAACCTTCCTGCGGCCCCAGGCATCCATCTCTTCAGGTATTCACGGATGCCTGAGGCTGAATTTCTCCGGGTCTATCCATGTATATTTATATATTTAAGCTATTCGCATACATATATTTTATGTATATTTGCCTGCATATTGATATGATCTGTTACCTCCGCTGCCGGCAAAGATGATGGGGGCAAGCTCGATAAGAATGGTAACCGTAAGCGCCGGCAGTGACTGCGAACTGATGGTAATTATGTGGAACTCAATGGATCGAAACTCACGGGAAGGAAAGAGCCATGAAGAAGCGCATCCTGTTTGTTCTGCTGCTGATTGCAGCGCTTACATCTCCGAAAGTACATGCGGCCACCTACACGGTTGACCGTCTCGGAGATCTCCGTACCGATGGTTTGGGCAATACCGGTACTCTGCGGTATGTGACAGGCTTGCTCAATGGATCATCAGATGCCGCCAATACCATCAATTTTACTACGAGCGGCACGATCACACTGACCTCTCTTCTTCCGGAGATAGTCAGACCCGTCAACATGACGACGTCAAGCGGCCCTGTTCAGATTATAAGGGTCTCCGCTCCAGCGAGTTCATATGTGCTCAGTTCAACTGTCCCGATACACCTGCCGGATACACTGATGTTAAACTTAACGGGTTCATCGCTGGCAAGGGGGCTCTACTCTTCAGGCAATCTCACGCTTGAAGGGCCATTCAATAGCTCTATCGATGTCTCAACCACTTCAGGATACTCGTCTCACGGAATCCGTTCAAGCGGTAATCTCAACGTTGACGGCAACCTTGGCGGAACCATTCACGCTACTTCTGCAGCCGATAATGCATTCGGATTGAGCGCCCTCACAAGTGGCAGGAATATTACCATCGATGGCGACATTACCGGCACTATCACGACAGATGCTTCAACCTTCAACAGTTTTGGTTTCAATACCGGTAATGGAAGTATCACTGTCACAGGTGGCCTTTCGCCAGGCTCATCGATAACGGCAACCGCCGGAACAAGGGATGCCGGAGTGATGTATGCCAACTATGGCGGCATTTCGATCTATGGCGATCTCGGAGGTGAACACGCGGCCTATGCACAGAATTATGCGCGAACCTTCTATGCGTACAATGCGGATTCGAGTACGAATGGTGCCTTCCACCTCTATGGTGCAGTTACCGGAAGGGTTATCGCCTCTGCAACTGAGACAAATGCTTACGGTCTCGTATCACGTTACTCGGATGTCATAATTGACAGAGGGGTAGCTGCATCGGGAATAATCAGGACTGAAGCGACGACTGATTTCTCCTATGCGCTCTATGCCTACTATGGAAATCTCATTATCAATAGTGATGTTGAAGGCGATGTTACTGCGATAGCAAATCGTAATGTTGCTGTTGCTCTGGGTGGAGAAAATATTTCCATCGATGGGGCCATCAGCGGTACGATTTACGCTACAGCCTCCGGAAGCGGTGCATACGGCCTTAACAACAACGACCCGCCGGCAGGTCTGGGTATAAGCATCAGCAATGGGATTGCGGCAACAGGAAGCATCATCGCCACGGCAGGGGGGCATACCGCTTCCGGGCTCAGTGGTGGAACAACCGGTATTTACGGGGCGAACAGCACTTTACCTCTCGCCATTGCCGGCTCAGTCAGCGCAGAGGCCTCCGGTGCAGCGGCAGGAGTTCTTTCGATTGGTCCGATGAATCTTTCCATTACGGGAACAGTCAGTGGTGTTGACCGCAGTGGCCAGGATCGCGGTTATTCGATCCGCTCTGGTGGTTTTGACTTAATCGGTGGATTTACCAGGTCGGTTGCTTCTGATGACCTGATTACGCTGGCGCAGACCGGCAGCCTCCTGGGTAATGTCGATCTTGGCGCCGGCAACGATACCATGACGATGAGCGGTACCTCGCAGGTCACCGGAACGCTCAACTTCGGCGCAGGAGATGATATCTTGCATCTGCGCGATACTCCAAGGGTAACCGGCGATATCACTTTCGGCGCAGGTAATGACTCAATGAGTTTGGAGAACCGTCCTGATATCCCGGTAAACGTCAGATTTGGTGAAGGGAACGATACTTTGCAACTCATCGGTAATGCGGATGTTTCAAGTGCACTGGTGCTGGACGGAGGGAGCGGCGGGGAAACAACGGGAGACCGCATTGTGCTGTCGGACTGGCAGGGGCAGATTACCGAGCTCTTTCAGGGATGGGAGAGGGTCGAGGTCGTCAACGCTTCGACAGCGGTGCTCGATCTCGATGACCTGCTGCTTCTTGCTCCTTCGGCAGGACAGCAGCTCACGGTCATGATCGAAAATGGCTCGACAGTTCTCGCTACAGGTGTTGCGAGGGGGCGGTATGTGGTAGAGGGAAATCTTACGAACGGCGGATTGCTCGAACTTCGTGATGGAGTTGCGAATGATCGGGTGGTGGTGACGAATACCTATACCGGCACAGGCGGCAGGGTTGGTCTGGATGTGGCACTCGGGGCCGGATCGCAAAGTGATCCTGAACTGCTCGACCTCCTGGTGGTTGGTTCAGCGGGCACGACGACTGGCACTGCCGGGGGACGAACCTCTTTGCTGGTGCCGAATATCTCCAGGGACGGAGCGATCAGGCTGACCGACGGAAAAGGAATTCTTGTGGTGCAGGTGAACGGGGAGAGTACATCTGATGCATTTTTTCTCGATTCATCCAATGATTTCAGGGATGCCCAGGTACAGCTTCTTCAGGGGGGCGGGGACGGCAGTGGCGGCGAGAGCTGGTACCTTGTGATCACCAGGGGATCTTCGCCTTTTTCACATAGGGTCATCCGTCTTATCGAACCGATGGTAATGCGTCTCGGAGAGGAGTCGATACCACGCTTCCATGAACGGCAGGCCTATGGCTGGTCGGTGCCGGGCACGGAGAAGGAACCGGCCTCATGGTGGACGCGTACAACCGGAAGCCGGTTTCTGGGGGGATTCGACAGCGAGGGTGAAACGGTACATGCGAGCGGATACAGCAGTACGATGCAGGTCGGCAGCGATCTTGGTGCCTGCTGGCAGGGTAACCTTGGATACCGCTCGGGAGTCTATGCCGGCACGGGCTACCTGCAGGTTGACAGCAGGGTACTGGGTGGAGTGAAGGCTGGCAGCGTCGAACTCTTCGGCATCAGCGTTGGTGGCTATGCGAGTGTGGAGTGCAGGGATCACTGGTACCTCGAAGGGGTTGTGCAGGCGAGCCGGTACGACATTGATGCCAGTTTCAGCTCTGCCGCTGCAGGGAGTAACGGCAAACTATGGGGATACATCGCGTCAGCTGAAGGCGGGTTCCGTTACAACGTCAGCCCTGAATTTTACGTGGAGCCGCAGGCTCAGTTGATGGTGCAGTACATCGACGGTTACGGAATGGAGACACCGGCCGGCATTGTCCGTCAGGATTGTATGACGGGAGTTCTCGGGCGTTTGGGCATGACGGGTACCATCAAGCCTGATGGATGGAGGTTCAGCCCGTTTTTCGAGGTGAACGCATTGAAGGAGTTCGGTGACTATTCACCGGTGACCTATGATGAGAGCGCCCAGAGCTACCAGGTTGAGACGGACCGGCTCAGGCTTGGGGGCGCGATCGGCATCAGCAGCCGAAGCGCGAAACCGGATGCCATCGAGTACTACCTGAAAGTCGGCGCAATGGCCGGAGTGAACGGTCACGACAGTCGTGACTATGTTCTGACCGTTGGTCTGCGCAAAAGCTGGTAGAATCGCTGTTCGGCGTGGTGCTGATCATGCTTGGGTCATGATACACAACCTGACAAGTTTGCGGATTATACATGACGAAAATAAAAAAGGCGGCTTTTTACGGCCGCCTTTTTTATGGTTTGAACAGTTGTCAGTCCAGAAGCGCAGCTCTGGCTGCTGCCAGTCTGGCGATCGGAACGCGGAACGGACTGCAGGAAACATAGTTCAGTCCGGTCTTGTGGCAGAACTCGACTGTAGCCGGGTCGCCGCCATGTTCACCGCAGATGCCGAGTTTAAGATCCGGCTTGACCGAACGTCCCTCTTTGGCCGACAGGCTGAGCAGGCGTCCGACGCCATCCTTGTCGATTGTTTCGAACGGATTGCGGTCGAAAATCTCGTGCTGCTGGTAGATCGGCAGGAACTGGCCGGAGTCATCGCGGCTCATGCCGAGTGCCATCTGTGTCAGATCGTTGGTGCCGTAGCTGAAGAAATCAGCTGCTACAGCAATCTGGTCAGAGGTAAGCGCAGCTCTCGGCACTTCGATCATCGTGCCTACAAGGTAGCGGACACCGATGCCCTTTTCGGCGATGACGCTACGTGCGGTTTTGTGAATGACTTCGCTGGTCATTTCGAGCTCCTTGACGGTGCTGACGAGCGGCACCATGATTTCAGGGACGATTTCAAGTCCCTCCTGCTTCATACGGCATGCGGCTTCAATGATGGCGCGCACCTGCATGACCGTAATTTCGGGGTGCAGAATGCCGAGACGGCAGCCGCGGAGGCCGAGCATCGGGTTGAACTCGTGCAGGCTCTCCATGCGCTGGTTGATCTGCTCGACCGTCTTGCCGATTTTCTTTGACAGATCTTCGATTTCAGCTTCGGTGTGAGGCAGGAACTCGTGAAGCGGAGGATCGAGAAGCCTGATGGTGACGGGACGGGCGCCCATGGCCTTGAAGAGTCCGTAGAAATCTTCGCGCTGGTAGGGAAGAAGCTTGTTGAGCGCGGTTTTTCTGCCGGCGACGTCGTCGGCAAGAATCATCTCACGCATGGCGTCGATGCGGTCTCCGCCGAAGAACATGTGCTCGGTTCTGCACAGGCCGATGCCTTCTGCACCGAAGGTGATGGCGATTTCAGCCTGATCGGGCTGGTCGGCATTGGTGCGGATGTTGAGTTTGCGGTACTTGTCGGCCCATTTCATGAGCTGCTCGTAGATCTTCCAGGTAGGAGCATCCTCCTGTTTCAGGGTCTTGTCAACCAGTACTTCGATGATCTCGGAGTTTTTGGTCTTGACCTGACCGGCGATCACCTCGCCAGTGCTGCCGTCGATGGAGATGTAGTCGCCTTCGCTGAGCACGAGGTCGTTGCCGTTGACCCTCATCTCACCGGTCTTGTAATCGATCTGGAGAGCTCCGCAACCCACGACGCACACCTTGCCCATCTGACGTGCCACAAGAGCTGCGTGGGAGGTCATGCCGCCTCGGGCGGTCAGGATGCCTTCGGAGACAGCCATACCCTTGATATCTTCAGGAGAGGTCTCGATTCTGACCAGAATCACCTCTTCGCCACGACGGCTTGCCTCATAGGCATCGACGGCGTTGAAATAGATTTTGCCGGTGGCGGCTCCGGGACCTGCATTCAGGCCGGTTGCGAGCAGGCGCCCGCTGTCAATGGCGATTTTCTTTTCGTCGAGGTTGAAGATCGGGCGAAGCAGCTGGTTGAGCTGTTCGGGTTCGATCCGCATGATGACCTCTTTCTCGTCGATCAGTCCCTCGTTGAACATGTCGACAGCGATCTTGATGGCGGCAAGGCCGGTACGCTTTCCTACGCGGCACTGCAGCATGAAGAGCTGGTTGTTCTCGATGGTGAACTCGATGTCCATCATGTCGCGATAGTGCTTTTCGAGGATAGAGCGGATCTCTTCGAGCTGGTCGTAAATCCCCTCGTTCTCCTGACGGAGCTGTTCGATCTTGAGAGGAGTTCTTGTGCCGGCCACGACATCTTCGCCCTGGGCGTTCATCAGATACTCACCGTAGAAGATATTGTCGCCTGCAGCGGCATCTCTCGTGAAAGCCACACCGGTGCCGCAGTTCTCGCCCATGTTGCCGAAAACCATAGCCTGGACGTTGCAGGCCGTGCCCCAGTATCCGGGAATGTGGTTCAGCTTGCGGTAGACGATTGCGCGGTCATTGTTCCAGCTGTTGAACACGGCGCCGATGGCACCTCTGAGCTGTTCGACGGGATCTTCCGGGAATGTTTTGCCGGTCTTTTCGAAAATTGCCTTTTTGTATTTGGCTACAAGATCCTGCAGATCTTCGACTTTGAAATCGGTATCGAGATCGATGCCGAGCTCATGCTTCTTATTTTCGAGGATCTCTTCGAAAGGATCGATCTGCTTCTTGTCGGCAGGCTTCAGGTCAAGCACCACGTCGCCGTACATCTGCACGAAGCGGCGATAGCAGTCCCATGCAAAGCGGGCGTTGCCGGATTTTCTTGCAAGGCCGTCAACCGTGATATCATTGAGGCCGAGATTGAGAATGGTGTCCATCATGCCGGGCATTGAAGCTCGCGCACCTGAGCGGACAGAAACAAGCAGTGGGTTTTCCGGGTCGCCGAAATTCTTGCCAAGGTACTCTTCGACTTTATTCAGGGCAGCGGGAATATCGCTTTCGAAGAGGTTTGCAGGATAGGTTTTCTGGTGATCGTAATAGTAGGTACAAACTTCTGTTGAAAGTGTGAAGCCGGGAGGGACAGGAAGGCCGATGTTGGCCATCTCTGCCAGGTTGGCCCCTTTGCCTCCCAGCAGGTTTTTCATGGAGGCATCCCCTTCGGCAGAACCACCGGCAAAACTGTAGATGTATTGCTTGGCTTCTGCTGATTCGACGTTGACGTGAGAATTCGGCATGTTTACTGGAGTGAAATAGTTGGTTACCCGAAAAAAAAACAATAGAACGAATAGAAAAAGCAGCCTGGGTTGACTACTTTTTGAAGTTGAAAGTTAACAGAAAAATACCTCCGGAAAAACATCGGATAGCATTGATTCTATTTAATAATGAAGAGTGTAGCGATCGTCTTTCTTCTGCAGGTTTTAAGGATTTCAGTACCCTATCTTTTCGCTTCTGTAGGAGCAACTTTTTCCGAACGGAGCGGAGTCGTGAATATTGCCCTTGAAGGGCTTATTCTCGCAGGCGCGTTCGGAGCGACAATCGGCCAGCATTTCACGGGCTCCGCATGGGTGGGTATCGCTTGTGCCCTGACTCTGGGAACTCTTGTGGCCCTCCTGCATGCCTTTGTGACCATTACCCTCAAGGCCGACCAGATTGTCAGCGGTATTGCCATCAATATTCTCGTCATGGGCGCTACCCGGTTCGGGCTCAGCCTGCTGTTCGGCAGTGCGATGAACTCGGACAGGATTGCCGGTATGGAGGTGACGTCGGTCCTGTTAGATCCGCTTTTTCTTGCGGCGGTGCTTTCGGTTGTGATTGGGCAGTATATCCTTTTCAGGACCTCATTCGGGCTCCGGCTGCGTGCGTCGGGAGAGAGTGCCGAAGCTGTTGAGACGGCCGGTGTGCATATCAGCCGGTTGCGCTATGCGGGGGTCCTATTGTCAGGAGCTCTGGCATCGCTCGGCGGTGCGTATCTCGCGTTTCAGCAGCACAGCTTTACCGACAACATGTCGGCAGGGCGAGGTTACATTGCGCTGGCAGCCATGATTATCGGCAGGTGGAGTCCTGTCGGTGCAGGGTTGGCGAGCCTTCTTTTTGCCTCGACCGAGGCTATGGAAATATGGGTTCAGAGCGGATGGCTGCCTTCCCAACTGGTGCAGTCTCTGCCCTATGTCATCACCCTTTTCGTTCTGGCTGGTTTTGTCGGCAGGTCTACCCCTCCTCAGGAGGCGGGTGTACCTTATGACAAGCAGACGAGGTCAGCATAGTTCGATCACTTTTCTGACGAGATCATCGATGCCTTTGGCAACATCTTTGATGGATGGTCCGAGCATGTAGGCCGCCGTGCTCACGATTTTGCCGTGTGTGCTGACAATGGCCTCTTCAACCGATGTAATTACATTTTTTGCGCCGAGAGCTTCGATATCCGATACAATCCTCCGATTGTTGCCGATGGTAAGCTCGATACCTTTCCTGCCAAGCACTATGGCCCCAATGATTGGTGATACGCAGATGAACCCGATCGGCTTGTCGGCCTGGAAGAACGAATTGATCGCATGGGCCAGTTCGGGCAGCACGTCACATTCAGCGCCTCTGAACTCATAGTCGCTCAGGGTTTTAACCGTGCCATATCCACCGATGAAGATCAGCCCATCAAGATTAAGAGCTTATTCGTAAATAAAAACATATTGACTATATTGCTCCAATAGAAATACAACCCTAACGGAGTAGCAATGACCAAGTACAAGACGAAATCATGGGAAGTTAGCGATGCGTTCTG
>Ga0326729_1000402_pt1 | contig 10353 bp, 8 predicted proteins | sample MHFSIPfraction_2_FD_207744 | JGI IMG/M metagenome (GOLD analysis project Ga0326729, IMG submission 207744) | Lab enriched peat soil microbial communities from Michigan Hollow, Ithaca, NY, United States - MHF6AY SIP fraction | ecosystem: Environmental > Terrestrial > Soil > Wetlands > Peat...
TGAAGGGCACCTGATGCGAGCGCCAGCTTCCCTCGGTCTGCTTTCCGTCAACCATCTTCGGGCCGGTCCACCCCTTGGGTGAACGCAAGACGATCATCGGCCAGCGGGGCCTCTCGGTCACCCCCTCCTGCCGCGCCCGGCGCTGGATCTCCCTGATCTCGTCAAAACAGCAATCGAAGGTGTAGGCCATCTTCTGGTGCATCTCTTCCGGATCGTCACCCTCCACGAAATATGGTTTGTAACCGTATCCGGTCATGAGGCTTTCGAGCTCCTCGTGAGGAATGCGCGCCAGCACCGCCGGATTGGCGATCTTGTAGCCATTCAGATGCAGGATGGGCAGCACCGCGCCATCCCGCTTCGGATTCAGGAACTTGTTGCTGTGCCACGCCGTGGCCAGAGGCCCGGTCTCCGCCTCACCGTCACCGATCACGCAGGCCGTGATCAGATCCGGATTGTCGAACACGGCACCATAGGCGTGCGAAATGGAGTAGCCAAGCTCGCCCCCCTCGTGGATCGATCCGGGAGTCTCCGGCGCGACGTGGCTCGGAATGCCGCCAGGAAACGAGAACTGCCGGAACAGCCGCTTCATGCCGGCTTCATCGAACGAGACGTCGGGATAATATTCGCTGTAGATGCCCTCCAGCCAGACATTGGCCACAAGCGCCGGACCGCCGTGGCCGGGACCGGCAATATAGACGATGTCGAGATCGCGCGCCCGGATGATGCGGTTCAGGTGCACATAGATGAAATTCAGCCCCGGTGTCGTGCCCCAGTGTCCGAGCAGGCGAGGTTTGACGTGCTCCCCTTTAAGCGGTTGCTTCAGGAGTGGATTGTCCATAAGGTAGATCTGGCCGACCGACAGATAGTTTGCCGCCCTCCAGTATGCATTCATGAGGTGGAGTTCACCGGGAGAAAGAGGCGCATTGTTCATCGGCTCATCTGTTTTGTCTGTTCATTCACTCTGTCCACTGCGGCGAACCCGAAAATGCGAATGGTGCCGGGAAGAGTCAGCTCTCTTCGATGATCCGTCTTGTCAGACGCACGATCATCAGCTCCTCATTGGTCTTCACAACTCTGACGCTAACCGGTCCGGAATCCGGTGAAATCACCGGCATGTTGGCTTTATTTTTCTTCTCTTCGATCCTGATGCCGAGAAAATCGAGCCCGGAACAGATACGGCGGCGGATTTCGGACGAATGCTCTCCAATGCCGCCGGTGAAAATCAGCGTATCGAGCCCGCCGAGCACCGCCGACAGGGCACCTATCTGCTTGCGCGCCTGGTAGCAGAACAGTTCGACCGCCTCGCGGGCTGATTCGTTATGGCTCTCGGCTTCGAGCAGATCCCGCATGTCGTCACTCATACCGGAAACACCGAGCAGCCCCGACTTCCGGTTCACCATCTCCTTGATTGCCGCCGGGCTCAACCGGTCCTGCTGCAGAAGAAAAAGAATCACCCCGGGATCGAGATCACCCGTCCGGGTACTCATCACCAGTCCGCCGGCCGGAGAGAAGCCCATCGTCGTCTCGATGCTGCGTCCGTCAAGCACGGCCGCCATGCTGGCCCCATGTCCGAGATGGGCAAGAATGAACCGCCCTTTCAGGGCTCTCACTTTGTGTTGAGAAAGAAGCTCACCGAGGATATACTCATAGGACAATCCGTGAAATCCGTACCGCTGCACCCCTTCCCTGCGATAGGGTTCCGGAATGGGATAGAGCTGGGCAATGGAGGGCATGGTGCGGTGGAAAGCTGTATCGAAACAGGTAACCTGCATCACGCCGGGAAACATGACGGCCGCATGTTTGATGGCATTCAACGCCTGGGGCAGATGTTCGGGTGCATAAGGCACAAGCCGGGCAATCGAAGCAAGCAGTTCAGGGGTTACCTTTTCGGGAGCAGCATGCCTCGGCCCCCCATGCACGATCCTGTGCCCGATCGCATCGGGAATACCGGAGCCATGCTCCCGTATCCACGAAAAGACATGAATACAGGCCGCCTGATGGTCGGCCACATCGACCCTTATACAATCGATGAAACGCCCTTCGGCATCGGTAACCGAAAACAAGCCGTCACTCTGCCCGATCCTTGTCAGTGAACCTGTGAAAAGCAACTCGTCAATCTTTCCGCTCTCGTACAGCGAGAACTTGATGCTCGAGGAGCCTGTATTGACGGCAAGAATAGTAATGGTAGGCCTCATTCAACATCCCCGGTCGGACAATTTCAATGAAATGTACACTCCACAAACAGCTTTATGAGTTTTCATGAACCATCAGCAATTATACATATTTCAGAACATTAACCCCGACGACCACCCGATAGGTTCCTGCAAAATCTGCCGGCCTATGCCTCTCAAGGTGACAACCGACACGCCATGACTTCATTTTTCTTCTTACATTGAAGGACATTAAAGGGCTTTGCCGCTCATGAGAGCGCGCGCCGCGATCCTGACAGTGAAGGGGTGATTCAAACATCCGCCAACCAAAATTCCCGGCAATGAAACAGCTATCGGTAATCCTGCTGCTGCTCCTCGCAGTACTCTCCTGCCCAACCACGGCATCTTCCGCCCGTAAAGGCCATACAGTAAAGCATACCGCAAAACATTCTGCAAAACATTCCTTAAAACACACCGCAAAGCATGGTGTAAAGCACACATTAAAACATTCTGCAAAGCATAACGCAAAGCATACCGTGAAGCATACCGCGCGTTCGGCAGCTCCTGCCGATGCTTACGGCATTGAAGGCACCAGAAAGTATGTCACCTTCCCTCAATCGGGCGTAAGCATCCGCCAGCCGCAGGGATTCGATAGGTCTGACTCGTTCGACGGCTTCAGCCGGCCGCGGCAGCAGGCATCCGTTATCGTTCTCGGAGTACCTGGTTCGCTTACAAAGATCTCGGCGGAGTTCAGCAATGAGCAACTTTCCAGGAAGGGCTGGACATTGCTTGACCGGCAGGATATAACGGTAAGCGACGTGCCGGGGGTGCTGATTCATTTCGAACAGCCTGTCGGGGATGCCGTTTTTCTGAAATGGGCTCTTCTTTTCGGCGATAAAAAGAGGACAACCATTGTTATGGCCACCGCTCCGAAAATCTATGCGAATCAGCTCTCAGCCAGCCTGAAGGAGTGCGTTCTCAGCACCCGTATCGGGGCTCAGGGGCTTCCGGAAACCGGCCCATCAATCCCCTTTACGATTGAGGCCTCACCGAAACTCAAACCCGCGTCAACTATCGGTCAGACACTGCTCTTCTCGAAAGATGGCACCGTCCAGAAAACCTTGCCCGAAGATCCTGTTTTCGTAGCCGCATTCTCGGCCACCAGAGAGCCCATTTCGAACCAGCGAAAATTCGCCGAACGGCGACTGAAGGATAATTATGGGATGAAGCGGATCTCGAAACTTTCTTCCAGTCCGGTCACCATCAACGGCCTGGAGGGTATCGAATCGCTGGCCTCTGCCGTCGATGCGAAATCGGGAACCCCGCTGATGATTTACCAGGTCATGCTGTTCGAGAAGTCCCGTTATATTCTGATGCAGGGCATCGCCGGTGCTGCGCTGCGCGACGAGTATCTCCCGGAATTCAGAGCCATGGCCCACAGCCTGTCGAGAAAACAGCCCTGAAAAGGAGGGCGTGATCGAAAGCCAATCCGATCCGGCATAACAATTCATAACCCCCTTTTTCGCGCGCATCATGAGATGCGGCTGAAAATTGATAAAAAAAGCGATAACCCTCGTAATGGCAACACCGCCAAACCATTCAGGAGAACAGAGTCATCATGATCACTGAGTTCATCCCGGCGAAACGGATTCATGAGCGAATCCGGGAGCTTGGCAAAGAGATAACGGAAGAGCATGCAGGTCTGGATGAACTTGTGGTTGTCGCTGTGCTGAAAGGGGCATTCATCTTCACTGCCGATCTCGTTCGGGAGATCCGTCTACCCTGTCGTATCGAATTCATCCGGGCATCGAGCTACGGCACCCGGCAGAGTTCAGCCGGCAGGGTGACGCTTCAGCATGAACTCAACCTGCAGGGACGCAATGTACTGCTGGTCGAGGACATCATCGACACCGGCCTGACCCTCTCCACTATTATCGGAGAACTCCGGAAACTTGAACCGGCGTCACTTAAAATCTGCAGCCTGCTCGACAAGCCTTCGGCAAGAAAATTCCCTGTCCATGCGGATTATACAGGGTTCTCGATCCCCGATCACTTTGTCGTCGGTTATGGACTCGACGATGCCGAAAGGTACCGGGAGCTGCCATTCATCGCCTTGCCCGGAGCGTGATTTAACCCCAGGCGCCGTGCGGCTTTCATGCCTGGCCACGCCCCGAATCCGTCATTTCTCCGGCAGGACATATTACCATAATGTCTGATTTTTTGTCATAAACAACATTTTGTACCTAATATTTTTAGGATTTATATTATTTTTTCCTAAAATAAAGGAGACCTTAACCATCAAAGCCGGGAAATAACACGACGAATGCCTGACAGAACGACCGCTGTACCTGGAGCGACACTCAGGCCATGGATCATCGATACAACTCTCCGAGACGGGGAGCAGGCCCCCGGCGTAGTCTTCAGCCACCCCGAAAAAAAGCATATCGCAAGACTTCTGGCCGAAACCGGAGTCGATGAGATCGAGGTCGGTTATCCGGCCATCAGTGCCGAAGAGCGCCTTGTCATCAGGGAGATTGTCTCCATGCATCTTCCGGTGAGACTGACCTCATGGTCAAGGGCACACGTCGACGATATCGAACTTGCGGCATCGTGTGGCACGGAGGCACTGCATATCAGCTTTCCTCTTTCACGGCTCTATCTCCAGCTCATGAACAAGCAGTACTCCTGGGTAGAGGAGCAGCTCCACCTGCTTGTAGCGAAAGCGAAAGAGATGTTCCAGTTCGTCAGTGTCGGCGCACAGGATGCGACAAGAGCCGACAGTGGCTTTGTGGAGCGATTCATCGAAGATGCGGCGGCAGCCGGCGCCGACCGGGTCAGGCTTGCCGACACTGTCGGCATCGCCACCCCGATATCGATCATGACTATGGCAACCAGGCTCACTTCCCGATCGCCGATACCGATCGAATTCCATGCCCACAACGATCTCGGTATGGCGACGGCGAACGCATACACCGCTCTCGAAGCGGGCTTTCAGGCTGTCAGCGTCTCGGTTACGGGACTTGGCGAACGGGCGGGCAATGCCGCCATCGAGGAACTCGCCATGGCCCTTGCGCTTTCGGACCATTTCGAATCGCGGCTCGACACGACAAAGCTGTCGGTGTTGTGCGAGGTGGTAGCGGCCGCATCTGGTCGAACGATACAGGATCAGAAACCGGTTGTTGGCCAGTCGGCCTTCCAGCACGAGTCGGGCATACACTGCGCGGCGCTTCTGCAGAACCCCCTCTCCTACCAGCCTTTCCTGCCTTCTCAGGTCGGCCGTGAGGAGTTCGAGATGGTCATCGGCAAACATTCGGGCACGGCTTCCATCAGGTCCCACTTTCAGAAAAAAGGGGTAACTGTTTCGAGAGATGAAGCCCGTGAGCTGCTCGAACTGGTAAGAACCATGGCAAACAGGCGTAAAAGGGCACTTCGTCCCGAAGAGCTCGACCTTATCTACGAACAGCACTGTCAAACACGATTAATCATTCAATAGGCGTCATGCTCATACCACATGAACAGGAACAAAGCAGTATCAGCCTTCTGGCCGAGGTCAGCAGGACGGTAAACAACGAGGAGGACATCAGTAAAGTACTCCGGTTGGTGCTTTTCATCCTGTCGGAGCACATGAATATGCTGCGCGGCATGATCACCATCCTGAACAGGGACACCAATGAGATCGTCATCAACGAGTCATTCGGACTGTCGGAAGTAGAGAGCCAGCGTGGCCGGTACAAGATCGGCGAAGGCATTATCGGTCAGGTAGTCAAGACCGGCAAGCCGGCGGTGGTGCCAAGAATCAACGAGGAGCCTCTGTTTCTCGACCGTACCGGTTCGAGATCGAGAGAAAAAAAGGAGGAGCTCTGCTTTATCTGCGTGCCGATCAAGGCCGGCACCGAGATGATAGGCACCCTGAGCGCAGACCGCAGAATCTCGGCGGGCACCGGCGATGGCTCCGTGAAAAAGTCAAAGGCCGAGGCGGCCCGCAAGGATATCCTCCAGTACTATGTTGACCTGCTGTCGATCATCGCGGCCATGATCTCCCAGGCCGTACGGCTCAAACAGCTCGCCGTCGAAGAGAAGTCCGAACAGCCCCGCTCTCGTCCCAATAAGCCCGTCCTGTTGGATTTTCCGCACCTCGACGAGGAGCAGGAGAAGGAGCTGGCCGAGACCGAGCGACCGGCCAACATCATCGGAAACGCCAAGCCGATGCTCTCGCTCTTCAAGATGATCGATAAAATAGCCCGGACCAGCGCAACGGCCCTCATTCTCGGCGAGAGTGGCGTCGGCAAGGAGCTTGTAGCCAATGCGATACACTTCAAGAGCCTGAGGGCGGGCAAGGCTTTCATCAAATTCAATTGCGCGGCTTTGCCGGAAAGCATTGTCGAAAGCGAACTCTTCGGCCACGAGCGGGGAGCCTTCACCGGCGCATCGGCACTGCGGCAGGGTCGTTTCGAACTTGCCAATGGCGGGTCGATTTTTCTCGACGAAGTGGGTGAGTTGAGTCTGACAATACAGGCCAAGCTCCTGCGAATCATCCAGGAGAAGGAGTTCGAACGTCTCGGCGGCACAAAAACCATCAAGACCGATGTCCGCATCATCGCGGCCACGAACCGAAACCTGGAAGAGCAGATCCGAGAGGGAAGCTTCCGTGAAGATCTGTTTTACCGGCTCAATATCTTTCCGATCACCGTGCCGCCGCTTCGTGAGCGGAAAACCGACATTCTCCTCCTGGCGGACTATTTCGTGGATAAATTCAACACCCTCAACCATAAGGGAATCAGGAGAATCTCCACCACGGCCATCGACATGCTCATGAGATACCACTGGCCAGGCAATGTGCGGGAGCTGCAGAACTGCATAGAAAGGGCGGTGATCCTGAGCGAGGACAACGTCATCCATGGTTACCATCTGCCGCCATCCCTGCAGACAGCCGAATCGAGCGGCACCCCCTACACCGGGGCCCTGCAGCAGAAGCTCGATGCGATCGAGAACGAAATGATCATCGAGGCGCTCAAGCGTACAAAGGGCAACATGTCGAGAGCGGCCTCTCAACTTGGCCTGTCAGACCGCATCATGGGACTGAGGATGAAGAAATTCGAGATCGATTACCGCAAGTTTCGCGCCTGAATCGATTCACGATTCCGTTGAGCCGTTGGAACCCTGCAGATGCAGCGGCTCGACAATCTCGATCGATCCTGCCTTAAGCGTGCCGATCTCGAGCCGGTCGATCCGCCCCCTTCTCACAAAAAACCAGCCGATGACCATTCGCCCGATAGCAACCGTCCCGAGGGCAACCGCGCCAACAGAAAGCGCACCGATCGCAAGGGCTCCGACAGCCATTGCGCTCCTGGCGATTGCCGGCGTAACCGATGGTTTTTCACGACCCGACAGAACCTCTGTTCCGATGCAGCAACTCGAATAACCCTTTTTGCTGCCAATATCCGATTTACGATGTAGAAACGATTTCATGACTGGACCATTGATTTGTTAGCATAAATGCTCTGCCGGTTGCCTGAACGCCCGCACTGTTGACTCAGATCACTATCGGGGATAGCGCACCACCGGCCCGGCAGGAACCTCTGGCGGCGGAACAAATGCCGGTGACTCCACCCCTGCAGGACCAAGATACCTGATGTACCTGTAAAGATCACGAAAATCGGTGTCACTCATCTCCCGAAGGGCATACCATGGCATCGGAGGCCTTGCCTTGACGTTTTTTATGGTTCTCACCCACTGCTCCTCCGTTATCCTGCTCACAAGGAGCCTCAGATTCATCGGATATGTGGTCCCCCATGGACCATTCCAGCCAAGCCGGTCTCCTGTCAGCCACCCATTTTCGTCAGTTTTCCCTTCGGCCTGCGCATACCCTGCCGAATGGCAATCGTTGCAGCCGCCAATGACAGCAAGATACCGCCCGTGTGTTACAGACGATTGATTTTCTGCTTCCGTTTTTTCCTTCGTGCGACAGGACGCAAGGCTCAACAACAGCATCGCCATGATTGCCGATAATGAAACGCGAAACATTGTCATGACCGCTGCCCCTGTAAGATTCATACAACGATGAACGTTTTACATCCAAAAGCACAGAATGAAAACCGCCTTGTATCGACGCATCCTGCCTGTAGAGGGGGAAAAAGGGGAAGCCACCATGATCTCATCCTGATCTGCCCGGCTTCAATGAAGAAGCAGAGCATCCGGCATCTGACAGTCCAAAACAATACGAACGGCAAACATGCCAAAAAGTTCCCTATGCGAGGCGGGGGGGATCGGAACCGGCAAAGCAGAGTCTGTTGCTCTACTTCGGCATTGCACTGATAAAATCCTCAATCTCTCTGATCTCCTCGATGTCAAGCCTGAATGCACCGGCACCGATGACGCCTTCAACCTGTGCCGCGCTCCTTCCGCCGACAATCGCTCCCGATACTGCCGGATGGCGAAGGGTCCAGGCAACAGCCACCTCTCCCGGAGAGCGTCCATGCCTCGCGCCTATGTTTGCAAGGAGTTCGACCAGCGCGAGGTTATGCGAAAGACGAGGCTCCTGAAACTCCTTGTTGTTCCGGCGCCAGTCATCTGGCGGCAGATGCTCGGCCCGCTCTCTTGTCATGCCGCCGGTAAGCATTCCGGACAGCATCGGAGAGTAGACAATCACGCCGATATTGTGCTCCTTGCAGAACGGCAGGATCTCCGCCTCGATGGCCCTGCGCAGCATGGAGTATGGCGGCTGAAGAGTTGCAATTGGCGCAATACCCTGTATTCGGCGCATCTGTTCAACGCTGAAATTTGAAACGCCGATGTGCCGTACCAGCCCCTCCTCCTTAAGCTTTGCCATCTCTGTCCACCCCTCTTCGATCTCATCCTCGGGATTGGGCCAGTGGATCTGATACAGGTCGATGGCATCAAGGCCAAGCCGTTTCAGGCTATCCTCACACTCCCGCCTGACTGAGGCCGCTTTCAGACTGTTGCCGATCTGACGATTCTCGTCCCATACCAGCGAACACTTGGTGAAGATGAAGGGTTTGTGCTGCATACCGGCAATGGCCTGACCTACAATCGTTTCGGCATGCCCGAGACCGTAGACGGCAGCGGTATCGATCCAGTTGATACCAAGCTCTACCGCCCGCCTTATAGCCTCGACCGAATTGAGGTCATCCTGTGCCCCCCATCCATGCGCCCACTCACCACCGCCTATAGCCCACGTGCCGAAACCGATGGGGGTAATCTGCATATCCGTACTGCCAAGCTGTCGTGTCTGCATAAGTCCTGCCATTTTCGTTTATCATCTTTCCAGTAAACATCAGTTTGCATCCGATACGTTCCGGAAAAGCAGCTTCCAACATTATTGTAGCAATTTCAAACATCTGATCAATCAAAATCCGGGCTGAGAACTACAGGAGTTTCATACTCATTTCTGAGCACGGGAAGTAGCGCGATTTTCCGTAAACGAGTCCGCATAATCAACAACCGTCACGGTTCCATAAACAGGATGGCGCCTGATACTGACGCCGACAACATGAAATGTCGGCTCGAACATGGCTAGCCTGTGGCTTCTGTTGCTGACACCGTCATCGATCAGAAGATTGTTGATGGCATCAAATCCAGTCATCCCTCCGTAATCGATCGTCTCCCCGATTGTCTGTCTCCATTGCCCATGACTGTCGATCCGAAACTGTAAGTTATTGCCGTCCTGTGTAATATGGCCGGTGCGTCCGGTCATCGACTGTTCGAGCGCAAGCTGATCGGCGACATGGTGCATCCCGAAAACGGGAGTCAATTTAGGAGTTGAAGCTTTGCGCATCAGCTCATCGTACAACTGTCTGGCCGGAACATCACCTTCGATGGTTCTGACAAGCCTTCCGTTCGAACAGTTACGAAGCTTGCCCCGGTAGGTAGCGATGACTTCTGATATATATAACTGCGCATAGCGGGCGGGATTTGTCCTGACCATATTGAGCGCAAGAACAACATCTTTTTCGGCAGCCGTCTGATAATCAACATGCCTTGCCGTGTCGAGCGTCTCCAGGTTCCACCCATCCTTCAGAGCTCTGGCTGCCAGAGTGGAGAGTGGAACAGCATCATTGCCCGGATTGTCAACACTGCACTCCGCAGGAATTTCGGTATAAACCGGTACTGCGCCACAAACATTCTGAAAAATGCCTGCAAACAGGCATGTCGATAATATGCAAACAATAGTTTTTGGGAAATT
>Ga0326729_1000406_pt1 | contig 10319 bp, 8 predicted proteins | sample MHFSIPfraction_2_FD_207744 | JGI IMG/M metagenome (GOLD analysis project Ga0326729, IMG submission 207744) | Lab enriched peat soil microbial communities from Michigan Hollow, Ithaca, NY, United States - MHF6AY SIP fraction | ecosystem: Environmental > Terrestrial > Soil > Wetlands > Peat...
GATGATCCGGGCGATGTACGAGCCGAGGGCCTGGCGGTCCTCCGGATACTTGACCGTGTATTCTTCGAAGAACTTGGCCGCGTCGTCCTTGCCGGCCTGGTAGCCGTAATAGTAGGACAAGTTGGCGTAGGCGTTCTTGACGAGCTTGCTGTCGGGGTACTTGGCGATGAAGGCCCGAAGGGGCGCAGGATCGGGCTTGCGGCCCGAGCTGGCCACCTGGCCAAGGGCGTATGCCGCGGCCTGCGTGTAGGGGACGGTCGCCTTGACGGACTCGCTAAAATAGCTCCCCTTCCTCCCTTCGGGATCGAGGGCGATGACCTTTTTGTAGAGTTCCTGGGCCTTGGCTGTCATCTCGGTCGAGTAGCGGTCGCTGCACTTCTCGGCCAGCTTGAAGAGGACCTCGATACTGGCCGGCTCCTTGGCATAGCGCGCGTTCAGCGCGCCATAGGTGTCGATGCCCGCGATCGCCTTCTTGATCTTTTCCAGGTGCTTGTCGGCCGGGGGGCCGTAGCCGACGATCCAGTCGACCTCCTGGCCGTCCTTGTCGACGAAGAGCTCGGTCGGCGTCGCGTTGATATGAAATCTCTCGTAGATCGAGTCGCCGATCTTGTCGCCGGCGGTGGCCCGATAGACGATGACTTGGGTGTTGAGGAAATCGGCGTATTTGGGATTGTTGTAGAACTGCTGAACCAGCAGTCTGCAGCCCCCTCAGCCACTTGAGTAGAAATCGACGAGAACGAGCTTGTTCTCTTTCTTGGCTTTGGCCAGCGCCTCGTCGAACGGTCCGGAGAGGACCGTGGCCGTCTGGGCGGCGGCGAAAGTGGCGACGAGGAGGAGACCGGCGAAGACGGTGAGCTTTTTCATGCGGTCCTCCTTGGGAAGACGTGGTGTCCCGGCTAGGATACCGGAACGGGCGGCGGAATGCAATCCTCCGCTCGTCAATACATACGCCGCGGGCGGGGGGATGGTTGCACGGCCGGTCAATATCCCGTCTCCGCTCCGCCGGGCCGGACCTTGCCCTTGAAGACGCGGAAAGCGAAGATCGTATAGCCGACGACAAGCGGCATGCCGAGGAGGGCGATGATCAGCATGACCTGGAGCGTCAGGGCGCTCGAGGAGGCGTTCCGGATCGTCAGGCTCAGGCCGGGGTCCGTGGCCCGGACCAGGACGGGATACTGGATCGTCCCGACGATCCCCCAAAGGCCGAGGAACGCGGCGGACGAGAAAAAGAACGCCCGGCCATCCCGGCCTTTCTTCAACGCGACGGCCGCGAGGACGAGCGACAGGACGAACGCCGCCGCGAACATGACCGCCGCCGCCAAGGCCGTTCGCCGCGCCCTTTCCCGCAAGTCCCCTTCGCTCTTGAGCGCCGCGAAGACAGCCCCGTGCAGGAGAAAGGCCGAGAGACCGAGGAGGCCGAAGACGACGGGAAGCGGACGGAGCAGGGTCAAGAAGGTGCCGCTGAATTCCGTCCGGGCATCGAGGGGCACGCCGACGACCACGTTCCCCAGCGCGACGCCGAAAAGGAGGGCCGGCAGCGCGCTGCCGCCGACGAAGGCCGCTTCCCAGAGCCTCTTCCGGGCCGGGTCATGGGCCCGGAACTCGAGCGAAACGGCCCTCAGGATGAGGGCGAACAGGACGAGCATCAGCGCCAGGTAGAAGCCGCTGAAGACCGTCGCGTAGGCCATGGGAAAGGCGGCGAAGAGGGCGCCGCCTCCGGCGAGGAGCCAGACCTCGTTGCCGTCCCAGAACGGCCCGATGGCCCCGATGAGCGTCCTCTTCTCGTCCTCGCTCTTCGCCAGGAAGGGCAGAAGAGCCCCGACGCCGAGGTCGAAGCCGTCGAGGATGGAATAGCCCGCGAGCAGCACGCCGATGAGCACGAACCAGACATCGCGCAGAAGGTCCCAGCCCGGCATCAGACCTGTCCTTTCGGGGGGCCGGCCTCGGGCTCTCCGGGCCCGCCGCGGACCGTGCGAAGGATGATCGCCAACCCGGCGACGCCGATGAGGGCGTAGATGAGCAGGAAGAGGATCATCGAGAAGAGGATGTTCCCGGCGGGCACGACCGCTGAGACCGCCTCGGACGTCCGCAGGACCTTGTGGACGGCCCAGGGCTGGCGGCCGACCTCGGCCGCGATCCAACCTGTCTCGTTGGCCAGGTAGGGGAGAGGGACGGCGAAGAGGACGAGCTTGAGATAACGGCGGCTCGCGGCGAGCTTGTGTCTTGCCAGGAGCCAGACACCCGCCGCGCCCAACAGGATGAACAGCAGCCCGAAGAGGATCATCAGATGATACCCGGCGAACGGCAGCAAGACGGGCGGCCGATCCTCTGGGGCGAACTCGTTCAGGCCCAGGACCCGGCCGCCCGGATCGAGGTCGACGAGCATGCTCAGCATCTTCGGGATGCGAACGGCCAGGCGCGTGCGCTGGTTCTTTTCGTCGGGGATGCCGAAGACGGTGAACGGCGCGCCGTCCATGGTCTTCCACTGGGCCTCGAAGGCGGCCATCTTCTCAGGCTGGGTGTGCGTGACCTGCATGGCTTGGGCGTGTCCCGTGCCGAGCTGAAGGACGGCTGACACGGCAAAGACGGCCAACGAGATCCTCATCAGGACCGCGGCTGTCGCCGCGGACCGGCCCTTGAGGATGAGCCAGGCCGCAACGGCCATGGCCACGAGCGCGCCCGTCGTCCAGCCGCCGAGAATGGTGTGGGCGAAGCGGACGGCCGTCGAGGGGTTGAAGGCCGCCCGCCAGAAGTCGGTCAGGACGGCCCGGCCGCCCTCCAGGCGGAAGCCGGCCGGCGTCTGCATCCAGGAATTGGCGATGATGATCCACAGCCCCGACAGATGGGCCCCGAAGAAGACGAGGAAGGCCGAGGTCCGGTAGGTCTTCGCAGAGACCCGGTCCCGGCCGAAGACGAGGATCCCCAGGAACACCGATTCGAGGAAGAAGGAGAGCACGGCCTCGGCGGCCAGGGGAGCGCCGAAGATGTCGCCGACCGTCCGCGAGTAGGCCGCCCAATTGTTGCCGAAGGCGAATTCGAGGGCGATGCCGGTGGCCACGCCCATGACGAACACGGTCCCGAGGATCTTGACCAGATAGGCGGAGAGGCGCTGATAGACCGCGTCCTTCGTCCTGAGGTAAAGGGCCTCGACGATGACGATGAGAAGCGACAATCCCAGCGTCGTCGGCGGGAACAGGAAATGGAATCCGGCCGTGAGGCCGAACTGGAGCCGGGCGAGGAAGACCGCATCCATGCGCCGCAAATATAGATCAGGCCCGGGGCCCTGTCAACGGCCCGGCGGCGGCGTTGCTGCCGCCTTCCCAAAATGATACCATGGGACCCTGCCTCGAGAGGAACGCCCATGATCACGAAAGACACGACGGCGCTCGACCTGAGCCGGCACGAAAAAAAGCGGGCGGCCCTGAGCTCCGTTCTCGCCGCCTTGGGCCTGACCGGCATGAAGCTCGCCGTCGGTCTCCTCAGCGGTTCGCTCGGCATCCTGGCCGAGGCCGCCCATTCGGGGCTCGATCTCGTCGCCGCTCTCATCACCTTCATCGCCGTCAGCGTATCGGACCGGCCGGCCGACGAGGCCCACCCCTACGGCCACGGCAAGGTCGAGAATTTCTCGGCCCTCATCGAGACCGTGCTGCTCTTCATCACCTGTGCCTGGATCATCTACGAGGCGGTCCGGCGGATCTTCTTCCGTGAGGTCCACGTCGATCCGAGCTTGTGGGCCTTCCTCGTGGTCATCGTCTCGATCGCCATCGACGTCAGCCGCTCCCGGATGCTCATGCGGGCCGCGAAGAAGCACCGGAGCCAGGCCCTCGAGGCCGATGCCCTGCACTTCTCGACCGACGTCTGGAGCTCGGCGGTCGTCCTCGGCGGCCTGATCCTCGTCTGGGTGGGGCAGAAGGTCTTCCCCGGACGCGCCGCTTTCCTCGGCCGGGCCGACGCCGTGGCCGCCCTGGGCGTCGCCATCATTGTGTTCTTCGTCAGCTACCGGCTCGGCAAGCGGACGATCGACGTCCTCCTCGACAGCGCGCCCGACGGCCTCAAAGACCAGATCGTGGCCGCCGCCGACGAGGTCGAGGGGGTCATCAATCCGGGCCATGTCCGTCTCCGCCGTTCCGGTCCCCGGATCTTCGTTGACATGACCATCGAGGTCGACCGGAACTTGTCGTTCGAGCGCACCCACGCCATCGCCGAGGGCGTCGAAGCCAGGATCCAGGCCCTCGTCCCGGGCGCCGATGTCGTCATCCATACGGACCCGCGCGAGACCGAGCGGGAGAACCTGGCCCGGCGCATCCGGGCCATCGCCGAACGGAACCAGATCCCGGTCCACAACATCAGCGTCCACGAGGACCAGGGCGAGATGTACGTCGATCTCCACCTCGAGGTCGACGACCACCTTCTCCTCCATCAGGCCCATGAGCTGGCCAGCCATGTCGAACAGGACCTCAGGGCCGAGATCCCGGCCCTCGTCCGCGTCAACACCCACATCGAATCGCGAGGCACGGGCATCGGCAGCGGCCGGGACGTCACCGCCGAGGAAGGCCCCATCGTCGAACGGGTCAAGCGGGTCGCCGACGGCATCGCCGGGGGGGAGTGCTGCCACAGCATCCTCATCCGGCGCCAGGGCGACCGGCTCTCGGTCTCCCTGCACTGCGGCTTCGACCCGAACCTCCCGGTCATCGAGGCCCATCGGCTTTCGTCGCGGATCGAAGAGGCCCTGAAGCAGGACATCCCCGCGATCGACCGGGTCCTCGTCCACACCGAACCGGAATTCCGGGGCTGATGGGACACGACAAGACGCCCATGACGCCGGCCGTGCGGGCCCTGCGGCTGGCCGGGGTCGCCTTCACCGAGCACCCTTACACCTATGTCGAGCGCGGCGGCACGTCGACCTTTGCCGCTGAGTCCGGGGTCGACGAGCACACCGTGATCAAGACGCTGATCATGGAGGACGAGGCCAAACGGCCGCTGGTCGTCCTCATGCACGGCGATCGCGAGGTCTCGACGAAGGAGTTGGCGCGGACGCTGGGGGTCAGGTCGGTCCGGCCGTGCGCGCCGGAGACGGCCGAGCGGCACTCGGGCTATATGGTCGGCGGGACGTCCCCCTTCGGCCTGCGAAAGCCCCTGCCCATCTACGTCGAGGAGACGGTCCTGGACCTGCCCCGGATCTACATCAACGGGGGGAAGCGCGGTTTTCTCGTCGGGCTCGACCCGAAAGACCTGGCCCGGGTCCTCAAACCCATCCCCGTCCGGGTAGCAGTCCCATAGAGGTCGCCCGTCTCAGGCTTAGCTCAGGATATCGCTTCGCAGCCTGTCAACGGGCGCCATTTAGAGCGTCCGGCAGAAGTGCGACGGCGCGGTTCGACGCCGTGCTTTCGAGAATTATTTTAGTGTTGTTTTTCCACCAAGCACTGGCCTTCTTCAGAGCTGTCAGACGACGAGCTCGCCTTTGATGACGGTCACGGCTTTCCCTGCGATCTTGACGCGGTCGCCGTCGAGGCGGAGGCGGAGGATGCCGCCGCGGGCCGAAGCCTGGTAGGCCGTGAAGGTCGTCTTTCCCAGCCGTCCCGCCCAGTAAGGCACGAGCACGGTGTGGGACGAGCCGGTCACCGGGTCCTCGTCGACCCCGACGGCGGGGGCAAAGAAGCGCGAGACGAAATCGAAGCGGCTGTCGGCCGAGCGGCTGGTGACGATGACGCCGCGCGCGGGAAGCGCCCGCAGGGTGGCGAAATCCGGCTCGACGCAGCGGACCGCCCCTTCGCTGGCCGCTTCGAAGAGGATATCCTCCGCGCTCATGCCGATATAGACGGGTTTGATGCCCAGGGCCCCGACGACGGCGTCGGCCCAGTCCGGCGGCTTGGGGAGGGGTGGCCGTGACGGAAAATCGAGCTCGACCAGGCCGCCGTCCCGGCGCGCCGTGAGCAGCCCGCTCAACGTCTGGAAGCGCGCCTCCCTGTCCGCCGGGAGGAGTCCTGTCTCCCAGAGGATGTGGGCCGCAGCCAATGTCGCGTGCCCGCAGAGCTTGACCTCGACCTTCGGTGTGAACCAGCGCAGGCGGAACCCGTCCCCCTCGGGAAGGGGAAAGGCGGTTTCAGCCAGGTTCATCTCGGCAGCAACGCTCTGCATCCAGCCCAGCTCGGCCGGTCCGCGGAGGAGGCAGACGCCCGCGGGGTTGCCCTTGAACGGCTCGCCGGTGAACGCGTCGACCTGGAAAATGGGAATGCTCATGGCCGCCTCCTTCGGGTCCGCCGCGGCCCCAGGATACCATATTTGCCAACCCTCCTCATCTCTCTTATGATAGCCTCAAGGAGCCGCTATGGCAGACACCCGCAATCCGTCCCCTTATGACGCCCCCGAGCTCTACGACCTTCTGTTCGATTCGCTCGATTTCGACGTCCCTTATTGGGTCGAGACGGCGAGGACGGCCGGAGGGCCGGTGCTCGAGATCGCCTGCGGCTCCGGGCGGATCCTTCTGCCGATCCGCAAAGCCGGCGTCGATATCGAAGGACTCGACTCGAGCCCGGCCATGATCGGGCGCCTGAAGGACAAGGCCGGGGCGGCCGGTCTCGGCGTGAGGGCCGAGGTGGCCGACATGAGGGATTTTGCCATGGGCCGTCGCTACAGCCGTATCTTCTGCGCCTTCAACGGCTTCGCTCACTGCGAAAGGATCGAAGATCAGCTCGGCTGCCTTCGTTCGTCCGTCCGCCACCTCGAGCCGGGCGGCGCGCTCATTCTCCACATGTCTTACCCCGGCCCGGCCTACTGGTCGGAGCCGGAAGGGCCGGCCGTCCTCGAGCACGAAGCGCCCCTCGCCGGCGGCGGCAAGCTCCAGCTTTGGGATAACCGCCGCAAGGATGTCGTCCGTCAGAGGCAGGATTCGGAGGTCGAGATCTGGGAGCTGGACGCGTCGGAGCGGCCGAAGGCCGTTCACAAATTCACGACGGCCCAGCGCTGGGTCTATCGTTATGAGCTCGAGCTTCTCTTCGCCTCGGCCGGGTTCTCCCGATGGGAGATCCTGGGAGGTTTTGACGGCCGGCCGCTCCGGGCGCCGGACGACCAGATGATCGCCTGGGCCTTCAAGGCTTAGGCCCGCGGAGGATCGAGATGACCAGGAAACCCAGGACCGCGCTCTTCCTCCTCGTGACGGCGATGGCGGCCGCCATCGCCTGTCAGACGAACGCGACGCCCGAGCGCGGCGTCGATGTGGTGGTGAAGGTCAGCGGCAGCCAGGTCCTCCGCGAGATCGCGCCCGGCTTCATCTTCGGCGCCAACTTCGGCGCCTGGGTCTCCAACACGAAGCTGGGGACATCGACGCGGGACTTGGTCAAGGCCCTCCGGCCCTCGGTCGGCCGCTTCCCGGGAGGGAACATCTCGAACAACTTCTGCTGGGTCACCCAGAAGGTCAGCGGCAACGATCACCTCGTCTGGGAGGATTGGAGCTGGGGAACGGACGTCGGCCGGTATCTCGCCTTCCTGAAGGCCGTCTCGGCCGTGCCCATGTTCTCCCTCATGCCCTTCGACCACACGATCGACGGCCAGCCCCACGATGCCGTGTCAGAGGCCGCGGCTCTCGCCCAGCGCTTCGTCTCCGAAGGGTTCGCCGGCGCCTTCTACGAGGTCGGCAACGAGAACGACGGATCGTGGAATCCCATGCTCAGCATCGCGGATTATGCCGACCGGTTCGTGCTCCTGACCCGGGCGGTCAAGCTGGCCGATCCGACAGCCCAATCCATGGGCCCCGTCGTCTCCGGCTACGATATGACCTGGATCGCCGGCTTCTTCGATCGCCTGGCGGCGCTCGGCGCCACGGGTCTGCTCGACTGGGTCAGCTACCACCACTACGGAAGCTGGATCTCCAACAGCAACCAGAACGGCATCGACCTCGACGACCCCCAGGACCTGGCCGACGAGCTGGAAACGATCCGTAACGCGCTGTCCTCGCGAGGACTCGGCCGGGTCAAGATCGCGGTCACCGAGATGAACTCCGCGATCTGGGATACCGGCTGCACCCGGGACCAGTTCACCATCAAGCAGGGCCTCTGGCTGGCCGACGCCCTTGGCGTTTCCCTGGTCGGGGCGGACGCCGCGAATGTCTGGATCCATCTCCACCCCGGGACCGACCCGCACGCCCTCATCGATAGCGAGTCGACGCCGCCTCAGCCGACCCGGAATTATTGGCCCGTGGCCCTCGCGGCTCAGACCCTTTCGTCCGCGGACCCGGCCGCACAGGTCGAGGTCCTGGCCGTCGAGATCGACGTCGCCTCTTCGGTCCTGACGGGTTATGCGGTGAGAAAGCCCGGATCCGGGCTCGGCGTCCTGCTCGTCAACAAATCCGACCAGTCCCTCGAGGTCGGAGTCGATCTTCCATCGGTCCCGCGGAGCGTCACCGGGCGCCGCATCGGGTCGGCGGAGTACAGCGCCGCAGCCGGCCCCGCCGCCGTGACGGTTTCGGTCGAATCCCTGAGAGCGACCATTACCGTCCCGGCGATGTCGATCGTCGGCCTCGACGTCCGCTAACCGACGGGCAGCGGAGTCTCCGGAGCGGACCGTCAGAAGTATGGCGGAGTGACTCGGAGCCATACTTCTGAGAAATATCTTAAGAGAGCAAGACCTATTTTTCCTTCTTCTCCCCGGCCGTCTTGTAGAGCGCATCGATGTCCCGCTGGCCCCGCTCGAGGTAGGGCACGCCCTTCGACATCCACTCCGGCTCGGGCTGACCGAGGAGGAAGTGGTCGAAGAACTCGTCGAGGTGGACGGTCCAGTATTTCTGGTTGTCCCGCTCCCGGAGGCCGTGCTTCTCGCCGTTGAAGTCGAACATGTAGGCTTCCTTGCCGAGGCGGCGGAGGGCGGAGAAGAACTCGATCCCCTGGTACCAGGGCACGGCGTCGTCCTCGTCATTGTGGATCGTCAGGTAGGGGGTCTGGACCCGCTCGACCCAGAAGAGCGGCGAGTTCTCGATGAACTGCAGGGCCCGGCCCCAGAGGGGCGCGCCGATGCGGCTCTGTGTCTTTTCGTATTGGAAAGCCCGGGACATGCCCGTGCCCCAGCGGATGCCGCCGTAGGCGCTGGTCATGTTGACGACCGAAGCCCCGGCCTCCACGGCCGCGAAGATGTCGGTCTGGGTGATCATGTAGCTGATCTCGTAGCCGCCCCAGCTGTGGCCCTGAATGCCGATCCTCTTCGGGTCGATAAAGCCCATGCCCAGGACCTTCTCGACAGCCGGGATGACGCATTTGAGCGAGCTCGGCCCCGGATAGCCGACCTCGTAGACGATGTCCGGCATGAGGATGACGTAGCCGTGGCTGACGTAGCGGGTGAAGTTGATGTTCGTTCCGGGCGACGGCGGATAGTAGCGGTGGAGCCCCTCCGCCATCGTCTCGTAGATGTAGACCATGAGCGGGTATTTCTTCGAGGCGTCGAAGTCGTCGGGCTTGATGAGGACGGCCGGGAGGACCTTGCCGTCGCCGTTGGCGTAGTCGATGAGCTCGGCCTTGCCCCAGAGGTAATCGGCTTGTTGGGGGTTGGCCTGGCTGACCTTACGGGACGCGGTGAAATCGGTCCCGCTCGCCCAGAGATCGGGGAACTCCTCGAACCGCTGCTCGGTGTGGACGTAGACGTCGGCGTTCTTGGCCTTGCGCAGGCCGCCGACCTGCTTGTCCATCATGACCAGGCGGGCCGGATCGCCCGGCGTCGCCAAGGTGACCCGGTAGAAGCCGGAGGCCCTGGTCGTGTCGTTCGCCGCGGTCAGGATGAGGGGTTCCTTGGCCGGGACCGTCTTTTGATCGGGGTCGAGGGCCGTGTAGCGGAAGACGATCCGGTCGCGCCGGCCGGCGCCGTTCGTGACCATCCGGGCCTTGGAGCCGTCCGGGACGATCTCCCAGATATCGTAGCGGTCGTAGATAAGGACAGAGGCGTCGCCGTCGGTCCAGCCGCCCGTCCCGTAAGGGCCCGGCTCGCCCGGGGAGTCCCACGTTTCGTCGACCAGGCCGACGCCCAGCTTGGCCGTGAGGTTGAACGTCCTGCCGTCGAGGACGCGGTAGGCGTAGTAGTTGCGGTCCTCGTCCTTAAAGTAGAGCAAATACTTGCCGCCCGAAGAGAACCGGGCGCCGTAGGGGCTCTTTTCGAGCACCTTCTTCCGCGAGCCGTCGGCGATATTGACCAGATAGTCGTCCTCGTAGCCGCGGTCCCAGGAAACGAGCTGGCGATAGGGCAGGTCGGACACGCCCAGGGCGAGCTTGGCGTCCTCGGTCAGCGTGATCTCCGGAACGTCGGACGTAGCCAGCTGGACGAATTTCTTCTCTTTCGGC
>Ga0326729_1000407_pt1 | contig 10317 bp, 8 predicted proteins | sample MHFSIPfraction_2_FD_207744 | JGI IMG/M metagenome (GOLD analysis project Ga0326729, IMG submission 207744) | Lab enriched peat soil microbial communities from Michigan Hollow, Ithaca, NY, United States - MHF6AY SIP fraction | ecosystem: Environmental > Terrestrial > Soil > Wetlands > Peat...
TCACCGTCACGGTCAAGAACGTCGAGCCCTTCCCCTATTGCGCCGTCGCCCACAAGGGCCCCTACACGGACATGGGCACTGTCATCGGTGAGCTCATCGCCGCCATGCAAGCCCAGGGCCTGTTCCCTCAGGTCCGCGGTCCGATGGTCGGCGTCTATTTCAACTCGCCCGGCACCACGAAGCCCGAAGACCTTTCTTGGGAAGCCGGATTCATCATCACGGCCCAGGCCACACCCCAGCCGCCCCTAGTGAAGAAGGTCTGGGAGCATGGGACCGTAGCCGTCGCCATGCACGTCGGGCCTTATGCGAAGATCAGCGCCTCCCTGGAGAAGGTCGTGGCCTGGCTGGCCTCCCATGGTTTCGAGATCGACGGCCCCGTCCTCGAGCGCTATCTTGACCAAAACCCTACGGCCGTCAAGCCCGAGGAGTTGAGGACCGAGATCTGGATCCCCTGCAAGAAGAAATAATCAGCGCTGGAACTTGTAGCCCAGCCACGGCACCGTGATCAGGTGCTTCGGCGCGGACGGATCGTCCTCGATCTTGCGCCGCAGGTTGTACATGAAGGTGTCGATCGTCCGCGTCGTCGGGTATTTTTCGTATTCCCAGACCTTGTTGAGGATGGTCTCCCGGGAGACGACCTGGCCCTCGCAGCCGGCGAGGAGCCGCAGCAGGCTGAATTCCCGGGCGGTCAAATGCAGCTCGCGCCCCGCCTTGGCCGCGATCTTGGTCCGGAAATCGATGCTCACATCCCCGAACGCGAGGTCCTCGATCTCCGGGACCTCCGGCCGGGACCGCCGCAGGACGGCGTGGACCCGGGCGATGAACTCGTCGGTGCCGAAGGGCTTGGTCATGTAATCGTCGCCCCCGAGCTCGAGCCCGAGAACCTTGTCGACTTCCTTTTTCTTCTTCCCGGACAGGACGATGACGGGGACCTGGCGGCCGGCATCGCGCAGCTTTCGGCAGACCTCGAGCCCGCCCATGACCGGCATGACGACGTCGAGGACGATCAGGTCAAAGTTCGCCTTGAGCGCCTTGTTCAGCCCCTCCCCTCCGTCGGCCGCCTCGGACACTCCGTAGCCCTCGGTCTCCAAGGCCGCGGCCAGAGTCTGCCGCAGCACCCGGTCGTCGTCGATGATGAGGATCTTTTTCATGGTCACCGCCTTCCCGGGAATTTCAGGGTGATCGTCGTGCCGCGCCCCGGCGCGCCGGCGATGGCGATCTCGCCGCCATGGGCGTCCATGATGTGCTTGACGATCTTCAGCCCGAGGCCCACGCCGCTCGGGTCCTGCCGGACCGCCTCGGGGGCGCGATAAAAAGCCTCGAAGATCCGCTGGCGGTCTTCGGGCGAGATGCCGATGCCGCGGTCGCTGACGCTGATCTCGGCCCCTCCGGCCGCGGCCGGAGCGAGCCGGACGCCGATGTGCTTGCGGCCGGCGCTGTACTTGATGGCGTTGTCGATCAGGTTGAGAAGGGCCTGGCGAATCGCGTCCGGGTCCGCGTCGATCATGACGGGCGCCGCGGGGATCTTGACCTCGAGGTCGAGGTCCTCCCCGGCCGCCGCCGACCGGACGACCTCCGCGACACCGGCGACGACGGGCCTGAGGTCGGTCGGACGGATCTCGTAGCTCATCGCGTCCTGCTCGATGCGCCCGAAGTCGAGGACGTTATGGAGGTAACGGCCGAGGCGGCTGCACTCCCCGGCCATGAGCCCGATGAGGTGCTTGCGCAGCGAAGTCTCGTCCGCCTTGCCCGAGTCGAGAAGCTCGGAGATGGCCTGGAGCGAGGTCATGGGCGTTCTCAGCTCGTGGGAGACCGAGGATATGAACTCCGTCTTCAGGCGGCCGAGCTCTTCGAGCTTCTCGCGCGACGCCCGTTCGTAGACGACCTCTTCCTGGAGCCGGATGCGGCGGAGCGACGCGGCCATTTCGGCGGCCAGGGTCTGAAGGAGCTCCCGGTCCTCGTCCGTGAGGTCCAGGCCCGATCTCTTGGGCCCGACCAGAAGCCAGCCGGAGGGTTCGCCGTCCCCGAGGGGCAGGGGCAGCACGATCTCGAAGCCGAGCCGCCGGAGTTCCCCGGGAGGGAAGGGCTCCTCCGGGCCGCCGGGCCTGGCGAGGAGGGTCGCGACCGCGTCGTAGTCGAGCCCCGTGCGGAGCGCCACCCCGGGTGTTCCGACGCCGGGCGCCGGGACAAAAGCGCCGACCTTCTCCACGGGCAGCGCGTCGGCGAGCGTCGCCGAGAAGAGCTCGAGCACGTCCGCGGCGGTGTGGGTCTTCCCGGCCGCCGTGGCGAACCCCAGGACGGCCCGGCGATAATCGTAGCTCCGGCGGAAGAAGGCCTTGTCGACCAGGACCTGGATGCGGGACCGGGCCGGCGCGAAGACCATGGCCGCGATGAAGGCCGCACCGACGGGGATCCATCTCCGCCCGGTCCCCGGCCCCGCGGCGAAGAGCGCCTTGAGCCCTTCGACCGAGGCCAGGTAGACGCCGGCCGTGACCATGGTCAGCAGCGAATAGACGACGCTGCGGTTGATGATGACGGTGATGTCGAGGAGCTTGTATTTCAGGATCGCGAAGGCCAGGGCCAGCGGCAGAAGGACGAAGAAGGCGCTGGCCGTCTCTTCGCTGAGCGGCGGGCGCAAGCCCGCGGCGAGCGGCAGCGTGTAGAAGACCATGAACGGGCCGAGCCCGACGATCAGGCCGTAGAGGACCCAGCGGATCTGGTCCCGTTTCTCGCGGTTCGGTGCGGCCCGGAAGGCCCGGAAAAGGATGACGATCGAGGCGAGGCAGACGGCGCCGAAGAAGATGCGGAAGAACCTGAAAGCGAATTTCAGGCGGAAGAGCTCGATCGAGGGGATCAGGAGCGAGGCGGCGACGATCGCGCTGAAGAAGCCGCCGAAGAGAAGCGACGCGGCCCAGAGGAGAGGCTCTCCGGGGAGGCGGCCGCGGGTTGTGAAGGTCAGGACAAACTTCAGCAAGAGGACGGGGGTCAGCGTGTAGGCCAAGAAGAAGAGGATGCCGGGGATAAGATGGAGGGGCCGTCCCTGGACGCCGTACCATTCGCCGTTGATCATCGCGGCCGACGAGAAGGCCAGGCACAGCCAGAAGAAGAGCCGCGCTCGCCGGTCCCCGGCGCGCAGAAGAAAGACGCCGAAGCCGATGAGAAAGCCGAAGACGCCGGTCAGCAGGAAGATCACGGGGATGCTTCGCGGGCTGTAGAACGGGACCAGGGGTTCGGTCACGGCCAGCTGCCGGCCGTCCTTGGCGACGACGAACTCGATCGGATCGCCGACCCGATGGCGGGCGGCGATGAACTTGAAGTCGAGATCGCGGTCGAGGACCTCGAAGCCGTCTGCGCGAACGACGGCCCCCGGGAGGGTGCCGCGGGCGATGCCCGTCGCCCGCTCGAGCGCTTCCCAGGGGATCTCCGGGCGGCCGAGGAGGCCGACGAAGCCGAGGACGCTCAGGCCGAGGACGAGCGCGCCGGCGAGGAAAGCGAGAGTAAACGATGCGTGCTTGCGTTCCACGGTCGTGCCGGCGGTCCCCTTGCGGCTGATTATAGCCGAGCCCGGCGGGAAATAACAAGGCGGCGGCCTTGAACGCCGTCCTGCCGCGTGGTATCGTGGGACCTCCCCCAAGGAACCGGAAAGACCAAGGAGGCGACATGGCCCGCCAAGAGGACCCTTCTCCCATCATCACCATTGAGCGGCATATCCTCGAGGAACAGGCCTTCCACCCCGAGGCCACGGGCGTCCTGACGAACATCCTCTACGACCTGGCGCTGGCCGGGAAGGTCATCGCCAGCAAAACGACGCGCGCCGGCCTGGCCGAGATCCTCGGACGCACGGAGGATGTCAACATCCAAGGCGAGACGGTCATGAAGCTCGACCGCTTCGCCGATCTGACCGTCACCCGACTCACCGACCACACCGGCCGGCTGGCCGGCCTGGCCTCGGAGGAGAATGCCCAGTTCATGCCCATCCCCGCCCAGTACGAGATGGGCAAGTACCTCCTCGTCTTCGACCCGCTCGACGGCTCGTCCAACGTCGACTTCAACATGCCCGTGGGCACGATCTTCGGCGTCTACCGGAGAATGAAAGACTCCGGGCCGGTCACGGAATCCGAGTTCTTCCAGCCCGGCCGCGATCTGGTCGCCGCGGGATACATCGCCTATGGGACGAGCACGATGTTCGTCTACACGGCCGGGCACGGCGTCCATGGCTTCACCCTGGATCCGTCGGTGGGCGAGTTCCTCTTGTCCCATCCGAACATCACCATCCCTCCGCCCAAATATTTCAGCGTCAACCTCGGCTATCAGATGTATTGGAGCCGCGGCGTCCAGCGCTATACGGAATTCCTGCAGGGCCGCGAAGGCGGCGTCAAGGGCCTGTCGCTCCGCTACATCGGCACGCTCGTTTCGGATTTCCATCGCAACCTCCTGGCCGGCGGCGTCTTCTACTATCCGGCGGATACGAAGGACCCCAAAGCGCCCTCCGGCAAGCTCCGCCTCCTGTACGAAGCCGGGCCGCTCGCCTTCGTCGCCGAACAGGCCGGCGGCTACGCTTCGAACGGGAAGGGCCCCATCCTCGACGTCACGCCGACGTCCCTCCATCAGCGGACCCCCCTCTTCATCGGCAACAGGGACCTCGTCAGCAAGGTGGAAGAGTTCATCCGCGGCCTTGACGGCTGACGCGCCGGGCCGGGCCGCGGCGGCCGGGCTTTTCCCGGCTCCCGAAATGTGATATTCCTGTCCGCTCGAGGAGGTGTCATCATGTCGCCCACCCGCCGTTCATTCATCAAGGCCGGGACGATCTCGCTGGCCGCCTTGGGGCTCGGCCCCGCTCCGGCGTTGCCGGCCGCCCATGGCGCGTCGCAGGAGCTCGAAAATCTTGTGAAGGGGGTCCAACCGCTCGGGCCGGAGGACTATGCGCTGCGCCGCGAGAAGGTCGGAAGGCTCCTGGCCGAACACGGTCTTGACGCCGTGTTCATCGGCGGCGGCACGAATCTCCTCTACTTCACCAAGGTCGGCTGGTGGCTGAGCGAGCGCGTCTTCGGCGTCGTTCTCAGCCGCAGGAAGGAGCCGATCTGGGTCTGCCCGGCCTTCGAGGTCAAGCGCGCCGAGGAGCTCGTCCCGGCGGGCCAGGAGATCAGGACCTGGGAGGAGCACGAGAACCCCTACGCCACGATCGGCGGCGTCCTCAGGGACATCGGCGCCGCGACCGGCAAGCTGGGCACGGCCCCCGACCTCCGGGCCTTCGAGGTCCACGGCCTGCGCCGGACGCTCACCGCGGCCGAGATCGTCGACGGCGCGCCGGTGACGGAAGGATGCCGCGGCACGAAGACGGCCAAGGAGATCGCCTACATGGACCTGGCCAACCGCATCATCAAGATCGCCTTCCGCGAAGGCTTCAAATCTCTCCGCGCGGGCATGTCGACGCGCGACCTGGCCGGGGCCATCGCCGCGGCGACCCAGAAGCTGGGCTCGGCGGGCGGCGGCGGGCCTCAGTTCGGCCCGAACACGGCCTTTCCGCACGGCTCGCAGGTCCCGCGCACGCTCACGGCGGGCGATCCTGTCCTCGTCGATGGCGGCTGCGCCGTCGAGGGCTACCACTCCGACGTTACCCGGACGGTCGTCTTCGGGAAACCGACCGACAAGCAGCGGCGCGTCTGGGACATCGTCAGGAAGGCCCAGAAGGCCGCGCTCGCGGCGGCCAAACCGGGGGCCCCGTGCGAATCGGTCGACGCCGCGGCGCGCAAGGTCATCGTGGACGCCGGGTATGGGCCGGGCTACAAATACCTGGCCCACCGCCTCGGCCACGGCATCGGCATGGACGGCCATGAATACCCGTACCTGGTCAAGGGGAACACGCTCAAGATCGAGCCGGGGATGACGTTCAGCAACGAGCCCGGCATCTACATCTACGGCGAGTTCGGCATCCGCACCGAGGACTGCATGGTCGTCACGGAGAACGGCGCCCGGCACCTCGGAGGGATGGAAGCGGTCTCGATCGATGAGCCGTTCGGCCGGGCCTAAGGTCTCTCACCCGGCCGCGAGGATCTTCCGGATCGTCTCCGCGTAGGCTTCGCTCGCGGCGTCGGGCGTTTCGATGACGATGTCCGCGGCCGAGGACGCCCCGAGCTCGAGCTGGGCCGCCCAGGAGATCTGTTCCTGGGCGAAGATGGCCGGCTTCATGATGGCGTCGTTCGAGCCGAGCTCCTTGAGGATGGCCAAACCCACGGCGTCGATGGCGATGCGGTCGGTCCCGGCCAGGAAGACGCCGGCGTCCTTACGCGGCCCGGTCATCGGGCCCTGGTCGACGAAGGCCACCAGCCCGTCGAGAACGATCAGGGCCGGCTGATAGGCCGTGTTGATCTCAGCGATCATCCTCCTCTGGTCGGGGGAGCCGTGGAGCTGGCGCATGTAGGTGTGCCCCTGGCGCGGCACGATGCCGACCGAGTTCTTGAGCGACATCGAGAAGACGCCGCCGAACTGGTGCGTCTTCAGGCAGCAGGTCGAAATGACGCTATCGGTCACGACGACCGGCCGGGCGACCAGGAAGCCGTCTTTCCAATGCGAGGCCGGCGGATCGAACTTGACGTAGTTCCGCTCGCCGAGTTCGTCGAAGTTCAGGAGCTTGGCGTTGAAGGACGCGGCCAGCGCCGGCAGTCCCTTTTTCTCGAACACCTGCGCCGTCGGCTCCGGCCCGCTCCGGTCGCCGATGGACAGGTTCTTGGCCCCCCCCTCGCGGGCCCGCTCGAGAAGCGCCTTGAGAGTGTCGACGTGGGTCGATCCCGGAGTCTCGTCGGAGGTATTGCAGTTCGGCTTGATGAGGACGTTCTTCCCCGCGAACGGGTCGATCTTGAGAAGGTCGAGGCACTTCTTCACGCCGTCGGCCCGGGAATCGGTCTTGACCAGGACGACGCGGGACTTGCCGGCCGCGCCGACCGCCCGGGCCCGTCCGATGCCAGCGGCGGTCTTGCTTCCGCCCGGCCCCACCGTCCCGCCTCGGGCCGCTCCGGCCGAAAGCGCCGCGCTCCCGGCGATCCCGGCGCTGGCGGCGAAGAATTCCCTGCGCGTCATCCCTCCGGTCTTATTCATGATCGCTGGCCTCCTCAGGACTCGCACGACTCGTCCAATTTATCACGTCCGGAAGTCCCCGCCCATCGGGCCGGACGGTCGTTACGGCTTCGGGCCGCGGCAGTCGCGCACGCAGATGCCGCAGATGAACTGGTTCGTATAGCCCTTCTTGCGGAAATCCTGGAGCGTCTCGAAACAGGCCAGGTGGTCGAAGGCCTCCCGGGTGTCCTTGATGGCCCCGGCCGGGCAGGCCGCGGCGCAGGCGCGGCAGGCCCGGCAATCGCGCCCGAGCGGCGAGTCCGGTTCGAGCGGCATGTCCGTGAGCACCGTGACCAGCCGAAAATGCGCGCCGAGATCGGGGTTGATGAGGAGATTGTTGCGGCCGAACCAGCCCAATCCCGCGGCCCGGCCGACATGCTTGTGCGAAACGTGGGCCCGCTGCTTCTCCCAATCGATGATCTGCGAGGCCGCGATGGCCAGCGACCGGAACCCCGTCCGCTGAATGTGATCGGCGACAAGGAGCGCCCCGCGGTCGAGGAAGAAGTTCATCTGGCGATAATGGTGAAAGTAGATCGAGGTGGGGCGGTCGCGGATGTCGTCGAGGACGGCGTCGCTCAGGCGCTTGCCCAACGATAAGGCCAGCCCGAAGCGGTCGCGGGTGGCCGGCTCGAGCAGGAAATCCGCCCTCAGCGCGGCAACATCCGCGACGCCAAAAAGATCGAAACCCAGGGAACGGGCGAAGGCCTCGATCTCCCGATGATCCTTCTCGCGCGGCGCCTTATCCATGGCCGGGGCCATTCTATCGACCCCTCCCCTTGCCTGTCAAACGGGGGCGGATCAGCCTCTTGACATGCGCCAACATGCGGCCTACAGTTAAGGCGTCGGGGGGAGAAATCATGAAGAGGTTCCTTTGGATCATATCTATCGGAGTCTGCGTCGCGGGCCTCCTCTATCACTTCTCGGGCACCGCGAACGCGCCGCGGCCAGGCGCCGACGCGGCCTCTAAGACGGTCTCGGAGACGATCTCTCAGGACAGCGGGAACGCCGTATTCAGGGAGAACCACCTGGCGAACTGCCGCCTGCTCTCGTCGAGCATCCGGGGATACTGCACATTCTGGTATTTCACTCCGGCCGACCAAGGCGTCTCCGACTATATCCTCTACGGAGTCCTGCCCGCCCCAGGAACCGTTTTTAACGCGGACATTGCTCCCCTGAAGGCCGATCGGATGGGCGCTTCAAGATACGGAGCGGCAATGGAGGCCCGGGCGCGCCCGGACGGGGTGGCCGAGCCCGACGGTGTCCGTGATACCTCCGTCATCGGAAAGAAGAACTGATCTCGTCCTTATCCTGGCCCATCTCGGTCCAGCCGTTCCAAGCGCCCAGTGCGGACCGGCATGCGCCCTAAATAGAGCGTCCGGGCTTGGCGAATTCTCTGTGAGGCGGCTTATGAACAAACGCGCCTGGGTCCTATTCCTGTTCCTGCCGGTCCTTCTGTCCTTGGGACGAACCCCGGAGCCCCGGGACGGTCAGGCCGTCGCGCCGCGGAAGGGCGTCAATTGGCTCGAGGCCCTGGTCCTCGCGGACTCGTTCCGTGATGCCGAGAGGCTCGCGGCGGATGTCCTAGCCGACCCGGCCACCGACGTGCCGGCGCGGGCCGTCTGCGGTCTGGCCTTCCTCAAGGCGGGGCGCGTCCTTGAAGCCGAATCAATATTCCTGAAGGTGGTTTCGCTCTCTCCCGACAATCTCGAAGCCCACCTCGGTCTCGGGAGGATCGCTCGGATCCGGAACGACCCGAAAGCAGCCATGGATCACCTGCGCCAAGCGGTCTCCTCCCGCGCCTTCTACGAGGAGGCGTTGGGCCAGCTGTGGCGGACCGCCTGGGACCGCGGCCTGATCTCCGACCTCCTCGAGATCGCCAAGACGGCCGAAGAGCGCTACGGCCGTGAATCGAAGCCCCTCCCCTCCTGGTTCACCAACGGCCTGGCCCAGATCCAGGGGTTCGCCGGGAAGCGGCTTTTCGAGATGGAGGGCCGCTTCGAGCATGTCACGGTCCCCCTCATCACCAACGCCGACCCTCGGATCCGCATCCGGATGATCTCCCTCAAACTCAACCGGAAAGGCGAGTATCTCTTCGACATCGATTCGGCCTCGGCCGACTTCCTGACGGTCAGCCCTCTCCTGGCAGAGGAGCTTGGCCTTTCCCTGACCGGGAGCTCGACGGCGACGGGCGTCGGGACGGTCACGTCCGCCGTCCGCTTCTCGGTCCTCGATGAGGTCGAGCTCGCCGGGATCGTGTTCAGGAACGTCCCGGTCATGGTCTCCGACATCCGTCCCTTCAAGGGTTTGAAGAAGGGCCTGCTCGGCACGGGCCTGCTCAAGCGCTTCAACGTGACCATCGACGTGGAGGCGAAGATCATGGACCTCTATCCCCTCGAGCGGCCGGATCTCCTCGCCGGCCGGATCAACCGCTCGGCCGTTGTTGCGGACGTCCCTCTTTATTTATTCGACGCCACGACCGTCGAAGCGTCCCTGGGCGGCGCTCCCGCGGCGCTCTATATCCTGGACTCGGCGGCAGCGACGAACCTCGTCGACGGGGCCTTTTTCAAGGAGCACCTCAAATCCAAGATCGATCCGGGCCGGATCGTCCCCGGCGGGATCCAGGGCGCCGGAGGGCCGCAGTCCGTCAACCGCATCGATGGTCTGTCGATCGGCCTCGGCCCTCTTGTCTTTGAAGGACAGACCGCGCATGAATTTCCGATGGAGGAGCTGAACGCGATCGGCGGCCGGTATCTGGCGGGACTTCTCGGCAACCCGATCCTCTGGCCCTACCGCGTGCATATGGACTTCCGCGGCGGCCGGCTCATCCTGGAAAAGCGATCCTGATCCGGCTTGAACGCGCCCCATGTCGAGGAGTACATTGGGGCCATGACAAACGCGAACAAGCGGACGATCGCTTTCTTCTCACTCGTCCTCGCCCTCGCCGGGTTCGCCGCGGCCGCCACGAGCCGGGACGGCGAGTGCTTCACGGTCCTCGTCGGCCGGAAGGCCAGCGCCGACGGCTCGGTCATGGTCGCCCACAACGAAGACGACCGGGGCGATATCATCGTCAACCTGCGCAAGATCAAGGCCCGCGATTACGGCGCGCCCCGGAAGGTCGACCTGGGCAAGGGCGCGTTCTACGAAACCGGCGGCCGCACGAATGGCTTCCTCTGGATCGAGGCGACGACCCAGGAGTTCGCCGAC